>Ga0265316_10004573_pt1 | contig 13737 bp, 8 predicted proteins | sample 4522metaG_FD_202092 | JGI IMG/M metagenome (GOLD analysis project Ga0265316, IMG submission 202092) | Rhizosphere microbial communities from Carex aquatilis grown in University of Washington, Seatle, WA, United States - 4-5-22 metaG | ecosystem: Host-associated > Plants > Roots > Rhizosphere >... | reverse complement strand
CCCACGCCGGCGCCAGATGTTCAGCCGCCTGCTCCACCTCAGCAGCCGCCCGCGCCGCCGGTTCAGGCGCAGACGCAGCAGACTCCGCAGCAGATGCAGCAGCCCGCGGGGCCGGCACAGACTGGCGTCGGGGGCCAGTGGGTGTACACCGAACAGTATGGCTGGATTTGGATGCCCTACGGAAACCAGTACACCTACGAAGGCACGTCGTACGACACATCTCCTTACTCCTATGTCTACTACCCGAGCTACGGCTGGATGTGGCTGGCGTCGCCCTGGGTTTGGGGCTGGGGCCCGTATCCCTATTTCGGCATCGGAGGTCCGCTGCGCTTTGGCTGGTACACTGGCCTTTACCGGGCTGGGTATGGTTGGGGCGGCTATCGCGGCGGCTACGGCGGCTATCGTGGCGGCTACGGTGGCGGATACCGGGGCGGCTACGGCGGCGGCTATCATGCTGCTGGCGGCTTCCACGGCGGCGCTCCCGGCAGCTCTCGCGGTAGTGTCGGCGGCGGATTCAGCGGATCCCGCGGCAGCGTTGGTGGCGGATCCCGCGGCGGGTTCACTGGTCATAGCGGTGGTTTCAGTGGCGGCCACGGCGGATTCGGCGGTGGCCACGGCGGATTCGGCGGTGGTCATGGCGGTGGACATCGCTGACGGTCGCCAGCCAGCGCCGCAGTCTGCCTGACGACGATTCACAATACTTTACGGCGCTGCAACACCCCTGCAACACGACATGGATAGTGTCGTGTCATACGAAATCGGGGGAATGCGACATGCGATGCAAGCACCTGGCGCGGTTCAGTCGGGCTCCGGCAAACTGCAACCACCAGGGTCCGGAACTGTGGCTTGGGCCGCGAGTTAGGCGTTTTTCGCCGGGACTGACGCAAGCCCGTCGGCTATGGCTACTGGCCCGCGAGCTGTGTGCGACTGCCGCACTCTACGAGGTGGAAGGCAACGGCGCCGCTGCTGGCCGCAACCTGCGCCTCGCCTTCACAGTGCTGTGTGACCGCGCCGAGATCGCGGAGGATGAGCGCGGCCAAGATTGACTGCTGATCCTGCAGTGCCAGCCTGCCACGTTGACAAAAGGGTGGCGTCGGGTAATTTCCGAGGGAAATTGACCGGTTGGCCCTTGGTTGAGGCGCTGATCGGAGAAAGTTCCGAGGTCTCTTGTACGCACAGCCTATCTCCTGGTTGCCGGCCGTTCACTTTCGGACCGAGCGGGTGAATCTCACGGCGTTCGGGCTCGCGTTCTTGAGCGCCCTGTCGGCGTGCAGTGCGAGCAAGTCAGGCGCGGCCGTCGAGCAGCGTGTGGTACGGCCGGTGCCTGTGCTGCCGGCCACTGTGGTCCGGCGCGACGTGCCCGTTTATCTAGAAGGCATCGGTAACGTGACGGCGTACAAGACGGTGACAGTGAGGTCGCAGGTGGACGGTCGCCTGATGCAGGTACTATTCCGCGAGGGTCAGGCCGTGCGCAAGGGCGAGGTGCTGGCGCAGATCGACGCGCGGCCGTTCCAGGTTCAACTTCATCAAGCCGAGGGCGCTCTGGCGCGCGACCGGGCTCAGCTCGAAAACGCCAATCTGATGGTGAAGCGCGACAAGGAGCTGGTGGGCAAGAAGCTCATTGCGCAACAGCAGCTCGACAGCGATCAGGCCACTGCCGGTCAGACTGAAGGGACGGTTCGCATCGATCAGGCAGCCATCGAAAGTGCGCGGCTGAATCTGGACTACGCTCGCATCACCTCACCGGTGGACGGGGTCACGGGTGTGCGTCTGGTCGATCCGGGCAACGTGGTACACGCCGCGGATCCGGGCGGCATCGTGGTGGTTACGCAACTCGATCCGGTGGCCGTGCTTTTCAATCTGCCGCAAGACGAACTGCCGCGTATCAGCGACCAGATGGCGCACGGCAAGCTTGGCGTGGACGTGTACGGCCGCGATGGCGCGACCGCGCTGGGCAAGGGCGAACTTGAACTTATCGACAATCAGATCAACCAGGCCACATCAACCTTGCGCCTCAAGGCCATCGTGCCCAACCCCGACCACCACCTGTGGCCCAACCAATTCGTCAAGGCGCGTTTGCTGCTCACCACGCACAAGGACGCGCTGGTGGTGCCCGCCTCGGCCTTGCAGCGTGGCCCCGACGGTACCTTTGTCTACGTCATCGGCGCCGACCAGACCGTCGCAGCGCGGCCGGTGGGGGCGGTCTCGCCCACCAGTGATTTGGCCATTGTCGACAAGGGCCTGATCGAGGGCGAGATCGTGGTTGCTGACGGACAGAATCAGCTTCGCCCGGGCAGCAAGGTTTCGGTGCGCGAGCCCGGACAGGAGAGCGCCGGTCGCGGGGGCGGCTCGGACAAACCGGGCGCAGGCGGCAAGGGTCGCGGCAACAAACAATGAGCGTATCCGAGCCGTTCATCCGGCGTCCGGTGGCGACATCGTTGTTGACCGTGGGGTTGTTGCTGTCCGGCTTGCTTGGCTACCGCCAGCTTCCCGTGTCCGCGTTGCCACAGGTGGATTATCCCACCATCGTGGTGGCCACCGCGCTGCCGGGGGCCAGTGCGGAGACCATGGCCTCGTCGGTAACCACGCCTCTGGAACGACAGTTCGGCCAGATGCCGTCGCTCGGCCAGATGACATCGGTATCCAGCTTCGGCAACTCACAGATCACGCTGCAGTTCGAACTGAACCGCGACATCGACGCGGCCGAGCAGGACGTGCAGGCTGCCATCAACGCGGCGTCGAACCTTTTGCCCGCGTCGCTGCCGGCGCCGCCCACCTACAGCAAGAGCAACCCGGCCGACTCGCCCATCCTCACCTTGAGCATCAGCTCCGATACTTTGCCTCTCGATCAGGTCGACGATGTGGCGGATTCCATCCTGGCGCAGAAGATCGCGCAGGTGGCGGGCGTGGGGTTGGTCACCATCAACGGCGGTCAGAAGCCTGCCGTGCGCGTGCAAGTTGACCCTGCGGCGCTGGCCGGCGCCGGGCTCAGCCTGGACGACGTGCGAAAGATCTTGGTCGCCGCCAACGTCAACCAGCCCAAGGGCAACCTGGACGGTCCCCGCCAGAACTACACCCTGGCCACCAACGATCAGCTAGCGCGTGCGTCCAGCTTCCGACCGCTCATCCTGGCCTACAACAACGGTGCAGCAGTTCGGCTGCAGGAGGTGGCCAACGTCATCGACGGTGTGGAGAACGACGAGCTCGCGGGCTGGTCCGACGGAAAACGCGCCATCATCGTCAGTGTGCGGCGCCAACCCGGGGCCAACGTCATCGAGGTGGCCGATCGAGTGAAGGCGCTGCTGCCGCGTTTGTACACCGCTTTGCCCCGGGGCGTAGACGTGAACGTGGTCAGCGATCGCACGGAGACCGTGCGCGCCTCGGTCAACGATGTGCAGTTCACGCTGGGGTTGAGCGTGGTGCTGGTGGTGGCCGTGATCTACCTGTTCTTGCGTAGCTGGCGGGCGACCATCATCCCAGGGATCGCCGTGCCGCTGTCGCTGGTGGGAACTTTCGGCATCATGTACCTGTGCCACTACAGCTTGAACAATCTTTCGCTGATGGCGCTCACGATCTCCACCGGTTTCGTGGTCGACGACGCCATCGTGATGATCGAAAACGTCGCGCGCTACGTGGAGCAAGGCGAGCCGCCCTTCCAGGCGGCGTTGAAGGGCGCCAAGCAGATCGGCTTCACCATCGTGTCGCTGACTGTGTCGCTGGTGGCGGTGTTGATTCCGTTGCTCTTTATGGGCGGCATCATCGGTCGGCTGTTTCGCGAGTTCGCCGTCACGCTCAGCATCGCCATCGGCGTCTCGGCGATACTGTCGCTGACCCTCACCGCCATGATGTGCGCGTTCCTGCTGCGCCCGCACCAGCAGCCGCGCGGCCTGGCCCGCCTTTTCGAGCGCGGCTTTGCTGCGATGATGTCGGTATACCAGCGCAGCCTGGGCTGGGTCATGCGCCACCAGCCGCTTACGCTGGCGGTGACCGTCGCCACGCTGGCGCTCACTGCTGCGCTGGCGCTGATCGTGCCCAAGGGCTTCTTTCCCCAGCAGGACACCGGACTGATCATGGGCGTGACCGAGGCGCCGGCCGAGGTGTCCTTCGCCAGCATGATGTCACGCCAGCGCGCACTGGCAGATGTAGTGCGCACGGATCCCGATGTGGCGTCGGTGGTGTCATTCATCGGCGCTGACGGCACCAATCCCGCGCCCAACACCGGCCGTCTGACCATCACCCTGCGACCGCGCGACGCGCGCGGTTCCAGCGCCGACGAGATGCTGGCGCGACTAAAACAGCGCGCCGAGGGTGTGGAGGGCATGTCGGTGTTCTTTCAGCCGGTGCAAGATTTGCAGATCGACAGCCGTGTCAGTCGCACCCAATTCCAGTACACATTGGAGGACGCGGATTTTGTCCAGCTTGGCGAATGGGCGCCGCGGGTGCTGGCCCGGCTGCAAACCTTGCCCCAGCTCCGCGACGTGACCAGCGATCAGCAGACCTCGGGTCTGCAACTGCAGCTCACCGTAGATCGCGACACTGCCTCGCGTTTTGGCATCTTGCCCCAAGCAATCGACGACGTTCTCTACGATGCCTTTGGCCAGCGTCAGGTGTCGACCATCTTCACGCAACTGAACCAGTACCGTGTCATCCTGCAGGTGAAGCCGGAATTTCAGAACAACGCCATGGCGTTGCAGAACATCTATGTGCGAGCGCAGACCGGCGACCAGGTGCGATTGAGCGCGTTCACTCACTTCGAGCCGGCGCGCACGCCGTTGGTCGTCACTCACCAGGGGCAATTCCCGGCGGTGACCATCTCGTTCAACGTGGCGCCCGGGCTCGCGCTGGGCGACGCAGTGGACGCTATTCACCGCGCTGAGCAGGAGATTGGCATGCCGGCCACCGTGCGCGCCAACTTCGTGGGAACGGCGCAGGAATTCAAGAGCGCGCTGGCCAGCGAGCCGTTTCTCATCCTGGCTGCCTTGCTCACGGTCTACATCGTGCTGGGCGTGCTGTACGAAAGCTACATCCACCCTGTGACGATTCTGTCCACGTTGCCCTCGGCGGGCGTGGGCGCGTTCCTGGCGCTGATGTTGTGCCGGACCGAGTTCAGCATCATCGCCCTCATCGGCATCGTGTTGTTGATTGGCATTGTGAAGAAGAACGCCATCATGATGATCGACTTCGCGCTGGAGGCCGAGCGCGTGGACGGGTTGCCGCCACAGGAATCCATCGTGCGCGCCTGCCTGCTCCGTTTCCGGCCCATCATGATGACCACCATGGCCGCGCTGCTGGGTGGCCTGCCACTGGCGTTGGGCAGCGGCACGGGCTCCGAACTGCGCCGCCCGCTAGGCATCTCGATTGTGGGCGGACTGCTCATCTCGCAATTGCTGACCCTTTACACCACGCCGGTCATCTATCTTTACATGGATAGGCTGGCTCGCCTGCTGCGCCCCGGTCGGGCTCGGGCTGTCACAGCAGCGTCGGTGCCAGACAGCGCGCCGTGAACATCTCCGAACCATTCATCAAGCGTCCGGTGGCGACATCGTTGCTGGCCGCGGCCTTGTTGCTGGTGGGAGCCACCGCGTATACACAGCTCCCAGTGGCGCCCCTTCCCCGCGTCGACTACCCCACCATCAATGTCAATTCGAGTCTGCCGGGAGCCAGTCCCGAAACCATGGCTTCGGCGGTGGCCACACCGCTTGAACGTCGTTTTGGCCGAATTGCCGGCCTGACCGAGATCACGTCGGTCAGCTCGCTGGGCTCGGTCAGCTTGACCTTGCAGTTCGACCTGGACCGCGACGTGGATTCGGCCGCGCGCGATGTGCAGGCCGCGATAAACGCGGCGGCCGGCGATCTGCCGCCCAACTTGCCCACGCGTCCCAACTTCCGCAAGGTCAACCCCGCCGATGCGCCCATTCTGATTCTTTCGCTGACATCGAAGACGTTGCCGTTGGCCAAGGTCTACGACGCGGCCAACACCATCCTGGCGCAGAAGATCGCTCAGGTGCAGGGCGTGGGCCAGGTGTTCGTGGGCGGCGGTCAGAACCCTGCCGTGCGCGTGCAGGTCGACCCGGCTGTGCTCGCCGGCTTGGGGCTGGGCATGGAGGACGTGCGCACCGTGCTCAGCCAGGCCACGGTCGATCAGCCCAAGGGCACGCTGGCGGGCGCGCAGCAGACGCAGACCATCGCGGCCAACGATCAGTTGATGGGCGCCAAGAGTTTCCGCAATCTGGTCATCAGCTACCAGGGCAGCGCGATCGTGCGTCTGGGCGACGTGGCGCGGGTGATCGACGACGTGGAGGACAACCGGGTGGCGGCCTGGACCAACGGCACGCGCTCGGTATCCTTGCTGATTCGCCGCCAGCCGGGCGCCAACATCATCGAGGTCATCGATCGCATCAAGCGCATGCTGCCCAGCCTGGCGGAGTCGGTTTCGCCCAGCATCGACATCCAGGTGGCGGTGGACCGCGCTGGCACAATCCGCGCATCGGTGCGTGATGTGGAACGCACCCTGCTGATCAGCGTGTTTCTGGTCGTATTGGTGGTGTTCGCGTTCTTGCGCAATCTGCGCGCCACGGTGATTCCCAGCGTCGTAGTTCCCCTTTCGCTGGTGGGCACCTTCGCCGCCATGTACATGTTGGGCTACAGCCTGAACAACTTGTCGCTGATGGCGCTGACCATCGCCACTGGCTTCGTGGTCGACGATGCCATCGTGGTCACCGAGAATGTCTCGCGCTTTGTCGAGGCCGGCGAGAAACCGCTGCAGGCGGCGCTGAAGGGCGCACGACAGATCGGGTTCACCATCGTTTCCATCACTGTGTCGCTGCTGGCGGTCTTCATTCCCATTCTGGTGATGGGCGGAATCGTGGGCCGCCTGTTCCGCGAATTCGCCGTCACGCTGGCAGTGTCCATCTCCATCTCGGCGATCATCTCGCTCACTCTGACGCCCATGATGACATCGCGCTTGTTGCGTCTGGAAACCGGGCGAAGGCACGGCCTTGCCTTCCGGGTGACCGAGGGGTTCTTCAACGGCATGCTGGGTGGCTACCGACGCGCGCTCAATTGGGTGCTCCGCCACCACCATCTGATGCTGCTCATCACGATTGGCGCCGCTGTACTCACCGTGTTTCTCTACAAGGCGGTGCCCAAGGGACTGTTTCCTCAACAGGACACCGGCCAGCTTGCCGGCGTGGCCGAGGCGCCGCAGGACGTGTCGTTCCCAGCCATGCGCGATCGCGCGGAGGCTGTCAACAAGGTCGTACTGGCCCATCCTGCGGTGGAAGAGATGGTAGCTTTCATCGGCGGTGGCTCGTCGGGCAACACGGGGAATATCTTCATCCAGCTCAAGCCCGTCGGGCAGCGCAGTCAGACCTCCGATCAAGTCATCGCCGAGCTACGTCCCAAACTGGCGCAGATTCCGGGCATCACGTTGTTTTTGCAGTCAGTGCAGGACGTGCGCATGGGCGGGCGAGGCGCGCGCACGCAGTACCAGTACACCTTGCAGGACGCGAACCTGGACGAACTGAACCAGTGGGCGCCGCGCGTGTTCGACACCCTCAAGACGCTGCCCGAGTTGCGTGACGTGGCCAGCGATCAGCAGACCAGTGCCTTGCAGCTCAACCTGGAAGTCGATCGCGACATTGCATCCAGTCTGGGCGTCTCGCTGCAGGCGGTGGATGCGGCTCTTTACGATGCCTTTGGCCAGCGCCAGGTGGCGACCATGTACACGCAGCTCAACCAGTATCGCGTGGTGCTGGAGACCAATCGCGAGCAGGCGGGGCAGCCGGCTGCTCTCGACAACATGTACGTTCGTTCCGCCAGCGGGGCACAGGTGCCACTTTCGGCGCTTGCCCATTGGACGCCGTCGCGCACCTCGCTGTCCATCAGCCACCAGGGCCAGTTCCCGGCTGTCACCTTGTCGTTCAACCTGGCGCCGGAAAAGTCGCTGAGCCAGGCCCTCGATGCCATCCACGGCGCCGAGGCGCATATGGGCCTGCCCGCGGGCGTGGTTGCCTCCCCGCAAGGAACCGCCAAGGCCTTCGTGGATTCTCTGTCAAACCAGCCCACGCTGATCCTGGCTGCGTTGCTAGCCGTGTACATCGTCCTCGGCGTGCTGTACGAAAGCCTGGTTCACCCGGTGACGATTCTGTCCACGCTGCCATCGGCCGGCGTGGGCGCCTTGCTGGCGCTGATGCTGATGCACACGGAATTCAGCATCATCGCGCTGATTGGCGTGATTTTGCTCATCGGCATCGTGAAGAAGAACGCCATCATGATGATCGATTTCGCCTTGGAGGCCGAGCGCGAACAAGGACTGTCCACCCGCGATGCCATCTTCCATGCCTGCCTGCTGCGTTTTCGGCCCATCATGATGACCACCATGGCGGCGCTGCTGGGCGGTTTGCCGTTGGCCCTTGGTCACGGCACCGGCTCCGAGATGCGCCGTCCGCTCGGCATCGCCATCGTGGGCGGCCTGCTGCTGTCGCAGATGCTGACCCTGTTCACCACGCCGGTGGTGTACCTGACGCTGGATCGGTTCTCGAGACGGCGGCGGGGGGCGAGAGAATAGGGTTGCTGGCCCTCCCGTCTTGCACGTGGGTCAAATGCATGGTAAATGACCCACATGCTGGTGCGGATGATCGAACAGCGCCTGCGCACCTCGAAGAAGAGCGTCTTGCTGCTAGGGGCGCGCCAGGTGGGCAAGTCCACGCTCACGCGTGTTCTGCGGCCGGACCGGATTGTCAATCTGGCCGATCAAGCCTCGTATATTGACTACGCCAAGGATCCGGGCCGTTTGCGACGGGAATTGGCTGCGTTGGACCGGCCGTCGTTGGTGGTGCTGGACGAGGTCCAACGCATTCCAGCCCTGCTAAACACGATCCAAGCCGAGATGGACGAGGGCAGCCGCCACCGATTTGTCCTGACGGGATCCAGCGCGCGCAAGCTCAAACGCGGGGGCGCCAATTTGCTCCCGGGCCGGATCGTGCTCGAGCATCTGGATCCACTATCCTTCTGGGAGTTGGGCGACGCGTTCGATCTGAATCGGGCGCTGCAGGTCGGCACGCTTCCGGGCATCTACTTGGACCAGGAAGCTGGCGTTGACGTTCTCGACAGCTACGCCACCGTCTATCTGCGCGAGGAGGTGCAGGCTGAATCCATCATCCGCGACGTTGGGACCTACGCCCGGTTCTTGGACATCGCAGCCCTGGGAAGTGGAGACTGGATCAACTACTCCAAGCTGGCAAGCGACACCGAGATTGCCAAGGAAACCATTCGCCGGTTCTTTCAGATCCTCGAGGACACATTGCTCGCGTTTCGCATCCCACCCTTCGAGGGTCGCCACCCGTCCCGACGCGTGAGTCAGAGGGACCGAATTTTGCTTTTCGACGTGGGGGTTCGCAATGCGCTTCTGGGTTTGCACCGCCACCCGGCGGCCGCCACGGACAAGGGCAAGCTGTTCGAGCAGTGGCTGATCCTGCAATGTCTATACTTCATTCGCGCCCATCACCTCCCCTGGCGCGTCTATGGTTACCGAACCGACGCAGGGGCCGAAGTGGACCTGGTGCTGGACACCGGCAAGGTCCTCATTGCCATCGAGTGCAAGTTGGGACGAACTGTGGCGGCGTCGCAGCTCGGCGGTCTGCATTCCTTCGCGAGCGTGACCAAGCGACCAGTCAAGTCCTACGTGGTCTTCTTGGGGGAACATCCCCAGCGTTTCGACGACAACATCATGGCGGTCCCGTTCGGGGCCTTCTTGCAAGATATCCTGCCCAACCTCCCCGACTGACTGTTTTGCCCGGAACCCAAAGCCCGGCCTGCCCGGCCGGACGCTTGGAAGCGGTAGTGGTAAACACGCAGCTAGACCAAGACCATGCGCACGCACAATCGTTGGCGAGCAAGCGATTCCATCTACTGTCCGGGCTGCCGGTTGCACACGGATCTGTGCGCGTGCCCACTGCTTGTGCCCGTATCCACCCGCACGCGGGTCGTGCTGGTGACGCACGTGCGTGAAATGGGCAAGCCCACCAACACGGGACGCCTGGCGCTGGCCTGCATCGAGGACGCACGGCTGCTCGAACGCGGCCACCGGGATGGCGCCCTGACTTCCATCCCTTGCGAGCCTGGGAGCCAACCCCTACTGCTGTATCCCGGGGCGGACGCCATGCCTCTCGATGAGTGGAAGGCCGCACAGCCACCCGATGCGAATCGGGTGACGCTGGTGGTCCCCGATGGCACCTGGCGCCAGACCAAGCGCGTGCGCTACCGAATTCCGGGCCTGGCCGAGGTACCCTTGGTGTGTCTGCCCGCCGGACTGACGTCGCGTTTTCGTCTGCGCCACGCCGGGGCTTCGCAGCGTCTGGCCACCCTGGAAGCCATTGCGCACGCGCTCCGCATTCTCGACGGACCCGAGATTGCTGACCGCCTGATGCACATCTTCCAAGTGATCGTGGATCGCGCGCTGTGGAGCAATGGCCGTCTGACCTCCGACGAGGTCACGGGAGGCATTCCCGCCGGGGCCAGCCAGGACGGCCCGCGCATGCCATCGCAGGCCGCCGGCTGCTGTCATCAAGAAAGCTGACCCGTCCGAGCAGCCGTGCGACTCATAGTCTGGTGGACGCAAGACACGACCTGAGGAGACAGAATGAAAAGTCACTCTTTCACCATCGCCTTCATCAACGCGTTAGCATTCGCCGCCGGATGCGGATCTAGCGCAATCAGCGGAGTCGCAGGCACCACAGAACCCATGGCAAGCGGTGGCGCTGGCGGGAGCAGTCTCCCTAGACCCTGCATGACGTCCAACACGCTGAAGGCACCAGCAGATGGGCTCATCGCGGATTTCACGGACTCAGGTGGCGGAGCCAATCCCGGAGGTATCGAGATCTCGGGCGGAATTCTGACGTACGCGGCGCCCAAGGTCGGCGGTCCCGGATCCCCGACCTACACCACGGCAGGCGGTGCTCTCAAGATCAAGGTCAGCATGTCGCCGACCGCGAAGCCGCTATTTCTGGGCGCAGTTCTCTACTTCAACAACTGCATCGACGCGAGCGCGTTCACAGGTGTGCAGTTCACCATCAGCGGCTCGTTGTCCGGCTGCACGTTGCAGTACGCCACCAGCGATGACGAACACCAGGACATGACGATGGGATCACTATTCGCCACTGGGCCGGCCGGGTCCTACCCGCCGCAGAACAGGATCCTTGTCGATACTCTGACGTCGACTCCTCACACCATCAAGGCACCCTTCAAGGCACCCTTTTCTGGCAGCGACATTCAGGGCAGACCTGCTACGCCACTCGACTCCCGCAAGCTGATTTCCACCGCGTGGAATTTCACTGTTCCTGTTGCGCCCTATGAGGGTGGTGGCATTGAGATGTGCACAGGTAGCGTCACTATCGACGACATCAAGTTCTACCGCTAGCCTCCCTGCGACTTTGTCGGGCGGTTTGCCCTTGGGTCACAACGTGGCAGTGTCATCCTGGGTAGGATTCGGGTATCGTGACACCGCTGTCATCGCTGGCGTCGCCGTCATTGCCGTCATAACCCGCGTCGACATCTGTTTGCCCTGGCACGACCTGAACGTCGACAAGGCAGAAGTCGAAGGGCAAGTCGGTCAGTAGGCCAGGCACGATAATGGACGCCTGCTGGATCGGCGTCCCCGGCGGAAGCGGGTCTTGCGGCGTGCCGCCGGTCCAGCAATTGGTCAGCAGCGAGTTCCACGGAATGAACTGTCCGCTGACCAGATGGGCGCACCAGCGATCCGTGCCACTGTGAGGATTTGTGCCCTGCAGCTGGACACGCAGTGGGGTATTGCTGGGATTGTCGACGGTGACGATCAGACCGCCAGTCTCGGGGACGGGCCAGGTCAATTGCGGTCCATGGGCAGTGTCCTCGTCCACGTTCCAGCCCAGCATGGCAAAGCCGGTCCAGTTGGCTCGTCCGGTGACGGTTCCGTGCATGCAGAAGGACTTACCCAAGAAGGGTGGATCGCAGGAATCGGCGGCGCACTCCGGAACAATCTGCGCGGCGCCGGGATCGGTGGCAGTGAAGCCGTATCCCGCCCATGGACCCGTGGTGAGATAGCCGTCGTTTACCACATTGCTTGGCACGTTCACGACGGACGCGTCCGGCGTAATCAAATCTCCGCTGTCGCCGGTCTCCGGTGAACCGTCACCACATCCGACGGTTGACCATGGACCGGCGAAGAGGATGGCTCCCGCGACAAGTTGAAGAGCTTTCATGCAAGCAGGTATGTAGACACAAACGACTGGGGGATGTCCACTTACCAAACCACCATTGTGGTGTACGATGCGCAGAGTGATCGCAGTGGAACCTTCGCCGGACATTCGATTTGGAGCGCTGGGAGACTCCCGGCAACGTGGGGCTGGTCGATGTGGAGAATGGCTCAGGACGTGGGGAGCTCCGCTTTCGTTGTTGGTCCTCGCGCTCGGTTGCGGTGTCGGTCGGACGCCGCTCGAGCCGGCGAATCGCAACACATACGACGGTGCCGCCGCAAGCGCGGCAGACGCTCATGGTGCAAGTGCCGTCGATGCCGTCGCGGACGCGAGGGCAAGTGCGCCAGACACTGGTGGCGCAAGTGCATTCGATGCCGCCGCGGACACGAGGGCAGGGTCCCCCGATGCAGGTAGTGCAAATACCGTAGATGTTGCTGGGGACGTGGCGACAAGCACGCCAGACACCCGTGATGCACGTGATGTAGATGTTGCCGCAGACGTGAGGACAAGCGCGCCAGACACCGGTGATGCAAATGCCATCGATGCCGTGGACACGAGGCCAAGCGCGCCAGATACCCGTGATGCAAGTGCCGTCGATGTCGCAGATGGGAAGGCGGACGCACCGGACACCGGTGATGTAGATGCCGCCGATGTGGGCGCGGAAGCTGGCGATGCAGACGCGTCCGGCGTGGACGCGAGTGGCGACGCGCCAGCGTCGGGCCTGTTCCTGACGGTTACCGTCACTGGCGGCGGAATCGGCACTGTCACGTCTTTCCCGGCTGGAATTCAGTGCGGTGCAACCTGTTCGGCCGCGTTTGCGGCTTCCCCTGTCACGCTGTCGGCTCGCACCACCAATGGATCCGATTCACGGTTCGCGGGATGGGGCGGCTCCTGTTCCGGCGTGGTTCGCGATTGCACGGTGGCTCTGACCTCATCGACCACCGTGACTGCCAGATTTGAACCGATCGATCACAATCTGGTCTTCATATCGTCGGTCGACACCTACACCTCGGGTCTCGGCAGCGCAGTCGCGTACGACGGGCAGTGCAGCCAACTGGCAACTGCGGCTGGAATCAACAACGCAACTGGTGATGCGTTCATTGCATGGGTTTCGGACTCGCACAGTTCAGCACTGAGTCGCCTTGGCACCGCGCGTGGCTTCATGCGCATGGATGGCGAGCCGGTCGCTGACGATCCGGCGGCGATGCTGGCACAGTCCCAATTCTACAATCCAATCAGCATCGACGAAACCGGGACCGCGCTGCGCGGTGGGCGGACGGTGTTGACTGGAATGGATTCCTCCGGCAATGGAACCGAGGCCGATTGCGCGGATTGGACCGCGATATCCGGATTGGCAACCGGACTCGTGGGCTGCGCATCCTGCGGCCCCCCGACCTGGTACTACTGGGAAAATGCCCCGTGTTGGCAGGTGGTGGGTTCGCTGTACTGCTTCATGAAAACCAAGACATCGGCACTGACAATTACCCCGGCGCTTGGCCGCAAA
>Ga0265316_10004572_pt1 | contig 13739 bp, 6 predicted proteins | sample 4522metaG_FD_202092 | JGI IMG/M metagenome (GOLD analysis project Ga0265316, IMG submission 202092) | Rhizosphere microbial communities from Carex aquatilis grown in University of Washington, Seatle, WA, United States - 4-5-22 metaG | ecosystem: Host-associated > Plants > Roots > Rhizosphere >... | reverse complement strand
AGAATATTGGTTGTTACTGATATAATCAGCGACAGAGTAATAACTGCAATTGCTTTTTTCATTTGTTATACATATTAGCAGATTTACAACACTTCAGACTTAATCTCATTGCAGAACTTTAATCCTGATGACTGAAAATGAATATGGTGCAAGTACCTCATTTACAGTACTCCCTTTGATTACAATCTCGCTTTCAACCGGACTTATCAGGGTTGGTTGTTCCAGGGAATTGACCTTATTAAGGTCTTCGCTTTTCAGAACTAGCATTTTAGCTTTTGCACCCAGCTTTTTAGAGCCTTTAAGAACGATATCAGCGGTCTGAGCCTTCTGATCCGAATTGACCAGTTTCAAGATAATTTCATTTGAATTTTTATCGTAAGCGGCCGAAGCAAACAGTCCATTTTGTCCTGTTAGAGGTTTGTCTTCCCGGAGCATTGGCAAAACCTCTGTTCCCTTATTATTGGAAAATAATTTCTGAACATAATAATTTGGTGTTCCGTATGATCTCAGATTATCAAACCATATGAGATCGGGTGTCCATTGCCAGGCATCCATATGGGCAAACAGCGGCGCATACGAACACATAGATACCACTCCGGCATTTCGTTCAAGACCCGTCATGAAGGCAGCTTCGGACAGGGCACATTTCCAGTTGTTCTGATTGTCGGGGCTGCAGGTAAATTTGCTTTGAGCTGCGTATTCTCCTGCAAATATTTTGTAGCTGTTACGATCGTAGTTGTCATACCGGGTAGCATTCTGAAAGAACCATTCCGGATTGGCATAATAATGTTCATCAACAATCTGGGCATTAAGCTTTTTCAATTCCACCGAGGCATAATCAAAGTCCTTTCCTGACGGAGATGGACCAGTCCCGGTAACAATTTTAATATCCGGATACCTTTCTTCAATAGCTTTTACAAATGCCTTATAACGATCGATGTATTGCGAACCCCATTGTTCATTGCCAACACCAATAAATTTCAGGTTAAACGGCGACGGATGACCCATGCCTGTACGCACCTTGCCCCATTTGGAGTCAGCAGGACCATTAGCGAACTCAATTAAATCGAGCTCATTCTGGATATAAGGATCAAGTTGATCCATTGGGACAACTTCCGCAGTATTGAACTGGCAGGCCATGCCACAGTTCAATATTGGCAAAGGTTCTGCACCTATGTCTTCAGCCAGCTGAAAATATTCAAAGAAGCCCATACCGAACGATTGAAAATAGTCGGGTGTAAGACGGTGGGCAAATTCGGTATTCCACCGGTTTACAATCAGATGGCGGTCCTCGATTTTACCCACAGTATTTTTCCACTGATAGCGGTTTGCCAGGTCTCTTCCTTCTACAATACAACCACCAGGGAAACGAAGAAAACCTGGTTTCAGACCGGCAAGCAGTTGTACTAAATCAGACCGTAGTCCTTCAGGACGGTTTTTCCAGGTGTCATCCGGGAAAAGTGAGATCATGTCGAGGTCTATGGATCCGTTTCCTTCAAACCATATGTTCATTCTGGCTTTTAGTTCAGTTGTATCAGCCGCAAAACTTACATAATATTTCTTCCAGTCCTTTGAATCCGGAACAAGGCCGGTTGCCCCTATAACTTTACCCTGATTATTAACCAGTTCTATACGCATTTTCAGGGTGCTGCCCTCCAACTGGCGGGCCAGAACCGAAAAATGATATGTCATTCCTTTTTTAATTCCCATTCCTCTGAAACCTGCATTGGATAACCCAAAGGAAGGTTCGCCAGGAGCGATTGTAATTCTTGCATAGCGGGGATTGGCAGGGTCTGTTTCACTCCTGTTAATGATCAGCACACCTGTCGTAGTATCGGGCTTCATTATTTTCCATCCCATCAATGGCCTGGCAAATTCGAAAGAGCGGTTTTTCACCAGCTCGGCATAAATGCCTCCGTCGGCAGCAAAGTTTATATCCTCGAAGAATATTCCCCACATTGTGGGCTGGATAACTGCTTCAGGCTTTCCCACCGTGACAATAACAGGTGTATTTTTCTGTGCAAATGCAGGCATCGAAAAAAGAAACCCTGTGAAAATCAGAAAGACAATTTTGGATTTATCAATCATTGACCATCCACACTTTTTCATAAGTTTGTTTTTTATCATATTGACTATTATTTAAACAATACTTGCGAAAAATAATATAAATCGCTTTTCCATACCTTAAAATCATGAACGCCGGGTTCTACATGCCAGATATGAGGCACATTGTTTTCTTTGAGGTACCTGTGAAGCTTCTGACTATATGAAATCAATCCGTCATGATCGCCGCACGAAATCCACAGTAGTTTAAGCTTTTGAGCTGTTTCAGAAGGATTTGGGACTAAAACCTCAGGAGTTTTAGTGTTGGGTGCAGATGAAAATCCTCCAACCCACGCAAAAGTGTTTAGATTACCCAATCCAAAGTTCAACGCCTGGCCGCCTCCCATAGATAATCCGGCAATGGCCCTGTTTTCCCGATCAGCAAGAACCGGATATCTGGATTCAACAAATGGAATAATATCGTTCAGCAGATCCTTTTCAAAAGTTTCAAAGGCTTTGACTTTAACGGAATCAAAGATATTCCCTGTCGGACGATCATCCTTCATTGCCCTGCCATTAGGAAAAACAACTATCATTGGAATGAGCTTTTTGTCAGCATAGAGATTATCCAGAATCACCTGTGGCGCACCATTTTTATACCATTCCTTCTCGTCGCCGCCAATTCCATGAAGGAGATAAAGTACCGGATACTTTTTTTCAGGGGAATAACCCGGAGGAGTATAAATCAACATTTTGCGTATATTGCCTACTGTTTTTGACATGTATTCGACAGTGTCAATCATACCATGCGGGATATTCTCATGCATCACATCAAATCCCTCAGGAGCTTGTGAAAAAGCAGGTTTATCGTCAGGGTCAAGGACAGGAGAACCTGCTCTCTGAGCGGGAACCTGATACTCTGCCAACAGAAATCCGATGGTGATAATCAGGATCTTTGCCGGTACACCTGACCTGAAATGGGAAAAAGCTTCTCTCATTAATTATTTTAATGGTTTTATTACAAATTTATACTCGTAGTTCCCATATTCCAGACGGTATTGTTCCAATGGCCAGGTTCCCCACGAATTAATACCTCCCAATCCCATCTGTGCATAGTCGATGTGAATTTGGGTCTGCTTACGCGGCACCAGTTCTCCTGGATGACGCTGATGTTTCATATCACCGTCATCCAGATCTGAATCAAAGAAATGCAATGCACTCATGCTTAATAATATATCAGATTGAATTAACAATCCTTTCCCGTTGCTATTTATAATTTTAAACCAGCGTATACCTGTTTTGTTCCCTGTTTCCTGTGGCCGGATGTATGGATAAAACTGCTGAGCAACAGATTGTTTGTAAATCCCGACCGGGGTAGCATAGTTTCTGTCCTGGTAATTTTCAACCGGTCCATTACCAAAATATTCGATCGATTTAAAACCCTCCGGCAAAATCCAGTTTATACCAAAACGAGGCAACATAGGGATCTTCTCCATTCTGCTTTCATCTCCGCCTCTCCAGCGGGGTATTTTAACGGCCACCCTGGCAGAAGTATCTGCTGACATTTGCTGGTCAACCTCCATTTCACCCTTTGAATTTAATATATATTGCATATTTAATTTTGCAGCAACATCGGGAAGATTAAATGAAGTTTTTACTGTAACCAGTTCCTTATCCTTAGTTGCTTTGAACTCTGTGAGCTTAAGGTTTCCCTGAGCTGTTTTCCATACTTTCAGCCTGAGTTGAAAGTACGCTCCCATATCGTTATCTGTAGGAGCCCTCCAGAATGCCGGTTTTACAGCAGAAGAATCATCAATATAACTTTGCCCCTTTATAACATATTTTTCCATCAGTCCGGTCTGTTTATTAAAACGAATATTTATATCAGAAGAAGTTATTGATAAAGTGGCATTCGTTTCATTAACAGTTAGTTTACCGGAAGGCATTATTTCAATACTATTCTTATAAGTACCTGCCACCGGCAACTGTTCTTCTGCAACAATATGGCCTTTTGGAACGAGTAGCTTTTCCTCCTTTTGTCTATACGCAATATTTAAGAACCCCTCGCCTTTTGTGACCAGTTTTACCGGAATAGCGAATTCTTTTTCTGAATGCGGCAAAACATTTACATCCTCCATTTTGCCTGATTGTGTTACTACACCGTTTACAGTTACATTCCATTCCATCCTTACATTGGAAAGGTCGGTGAAAAAGTTCTCGTTGTAAACGGATATTGTATTTTGATTTACCAGTTTTGTGTGAATATTCTGGTAGACTTTTTTCATTTCCCAGGCTTCAGGATTAGGGTTCCTGTTGGGATAAAAAAGACCGTTGCAAAGAAAATTATTGTCGCTGGGTGTTCCTGCTGGTCCGTAATCTCCTCCATAGGCAAAAATGGTATCGCCCTTTGATGTGATTTTTCTCAGACCCTGATCTACAAAATCCCAGATAAAGCCACCCTGAAAATTATTTGGATAGCCTCTTATTATGTCCCAGTAATCCTTGAAGTTGCCTAATGAATTACCCATCGCATGGGCATATTCACACATAATAAAAGGTTTTGCCTGATGAGGATTACTTTTTGCAAATTCGATCATGCTTGAGGGCATTGGATACATTGGATTATCAATATCGGTATTGAATTCAGTAGAATAATTGGTGTATTCACTTACAGCTCTTTCATACTGAACCGGACGCGTTGTATCCCGCTGTTTCAGCCAGAGATAGCATTCATAGAAATTATAACCATTACCGGCTTCATTGCCCAGGCTCCAAATAATAACTGAGGGATGATTCTTATCACGCTCCACCGCTCTCTGCAAACGAATCATGTGTGCATCTTTCCATGATGGCCTGTTGGCCAGAGTTTTAGTAATATCATAGCCAATCCCATGAGATTCTATATTAGCTTCAGCAACCAAATAAATACCATATTCATCACACAGCTGATACCAGTATTCATCGTCGGGATAATGGCAGGTTCGAACAGCATTTATGTTGAATTGTTTCATCAGCCGGATATCTTTCATCATTGCTTCTTTTGATATGGTTTGTCCGGTAATCGGATCAACTTCGTGACGATTAACACCTTTAATAAGAACAGCTTTTCCGTTCACGCATAACAATCCGTCTTTTATTTCAATTTTTCTGAATCCGGTTTCCTGGGGAATGACTTCAATAACAGCTCCTGATTTGTCTTTTAGCGTTATAAGCAAATGATATAGATTTGGAGTCTCGGCTGTCCATAGTTTGGGCTGACTGAACGGAATTGAAACCTTTTTCTCCGATTCGTTATTGAATGAAATAACTGCTTCTTTCACTTTTTTATCCCCGTCACTGATTTCAATCAGGGCAGAAGCCGTTGATGGTTTATTTAGCTTTAAGGTTGCTATCAGCGCTGCATCCTTATAATTTGCATCCAGCTTTGTTACTAACTCATAATCATTAAGATGTGTTTCATTACGGGCAATAAGGTAACAATCGCGGTTAATACCGCCCATACGCCAGAAATCCTGACCTTCAAGATAAGTACCGTCGCACCAGCGCATTACCCTGAGGCAAACCAGGTTTTTTCCGGGATTCAGGAATGAAGTTACATCAAATTCTGAAGGCAGTTTGCTGTCCTCACCATAGCCGACATATTTCCCGTTTACCCAAACGGTAATATTTGATTTTGCAGATCCGATGTGAAGTATAATTTGTTTCCCTTTCCAATTTTCATTCAGAGTAATTTCCCTTCTGTATACTCCTGTGGGATCGTAACTGAGAGGAACAATTGGCGGATTTGGCTTCATTATATTCTGAAACTCATAACCAACATTAACATAGATCGGGTATCCGTAACCATTCATCTCCCATGTGGCAGGAATGCGAAAATTATCCCAGCCATTATCATCAAACCCGGCCGATTCGAAGTTTTTTGGCAAATCATCCGGTTTTTCAACCCATTTAAATTTCCATGTTCCGTCGAGATCCAAATAATTAGCCGATTGTCTCCAATCACCTTTATTTGCAAGCTGCTCATTCTCAAAGACAAAATAAGAAGCATGCATTGGCAGCCTGTTATCTTCACTGATTTTCTCATTGAGCCAAAAAGGCTGATCCGATTTTGTCTGGGCATTTAAGCATCCTGCACCTAAAAGCAACAAAACACTTAAAACTGTAATCTTTTTCATAATTATGATTATTGATTTATTCTTTTAATGTATCCTGTAAAGTCCGGCTCCATGGCGATTGATTGTCCGGGTAAATGAGTCTGTGAATTTTCCAAGGTTCTCACCTGCCCAAAGATCTTCGACTTTGTGAGTACCCTGCAATCCGATCTGTTCAAATCTTACTGAAATTGAAGCTGTATCAGATGGCTGAGGACCGGCAGGATCTTCAACGAATACCAGGAATTTTGCGGTATTGTTCATCCGTAACTGAGACTCCGGATCATGAGCAGCTGGACCGCCAGTTGCAATGGCGTTCTGCAGACCGGCTTTTGCTTTGAATTTTGTCATTCCTTCCGGTAAATCGTATTCTATAATTGAAGTAGCATTTACATTGATGCCATTTTTATATACCTTGCCATTAACTGTCAGTTTTTCTCCACCGGCAGCCTGATTGACGACAGGTTCGCCATGTCCGCCAGAAGCCTTTATCCATTTCAGGTCTGTCAGATTTACAGAACCTTTGGGCCCTATAATTTCAGGTTCTATCCAGTCGCAATTATGCTTTGCAAAACCAATTACATCATCATAGGTTGCTACCAGGTACAGTTTTTTGGCACCATGGATATCTATATCAATATCAGCACATTGTCCCGGGGTTTCAGGCGTAATCTGTTCACTTTTCCAGACAGCTTTGCTTTCGACAACCGGCTGCTGATCGGAAGCATTAAACAATGCCAGATACTTATCTCCTGTTTCAGGATCATCAGCTGTCCATGCAATAAGATCTTTCTCCCTGAAAAGCTGTTTTCCGCCGATACTATGCTGATTGACATTAAGAATATCTTTATTGGTCATCAGTGATAATGTAAAATCGTCATTGCTTGGAAGATCACCACCAAACATTAACGGAGAACGGAAAATCGCAAAAAGTGACATTAAAGTATATTGTTCATCTTTTGTAAATGCAGTCATTCTGGGGTCCCCGCGTTCAGCCCTCAGACCAATTTTTCCAAGAGGCAGCATGTCTCCGTCGGGATAACAACCTGGTACTCCAAGTCCGGCCCAGCTGTCAAGAATTCTGAACTGATTCTTCAATGCCGGCCAGTTATCCCAGAAATCATTGGAAGTGCGCCACATATTTACATTTTTCTTCAGGAACTCTATTGTTCCCGGTTTGTCTCCACCGGGAGAAATGCTTATGACTATGGGTCTTCCACAGTTATCTATAGCTTTTCTAACCATTTCTATCTCAGCGGTGCGACCCGAAAGGTCATCAACTTTAACAAAATCAAGTCCCCATGAGGCATAAAGCTGAAACAGGGAATTGTAATATTCCTGCGCTCCCGGCTTGCCGGCAACGATTGTGTACATGTCTTTCAGCCAGAAACATTGTCCTTCCGTGGTATAAATATCCTGAGCTTTTACCTTAGTGCCGAGTATTGGCGTATTAGTCTTTACAGCCAGAACTGGTATGCCGCGCATCATATGAATGCCGAATTTAAGACCCTTATTATGGATATAGTCAGCCAGGGACTTAAATCCTTTGCCGTTTGCGGCTGAAGGAAACCGGTTGACAGCTGGAAGAAAACGACCATATTCATCTATATTATAGACAGGATCCTTCTCATTATATCCCCCTGATTTATCATTTGCCACATACCAACGTATGTCCACTACAATATATTCCCATCCGAACTTTTTAAGATGGGCAGCCATATAGTCGGCATTTGCCTTGACCTCATCTTCAACAACTGTCGGACCGTAACAGTCCCAGCTGTTCCATCCCATAGGTGGTGTTGGCGCCCAGTTATGATATGCCGGGGCTGAAGCGGAACCCGCCTGTGACGGATTCTTTGTTTTGCAGGCGATTAAAAACGTCAGGACCAGAAGGAGCAGAAACAATTTTTTCATTTCTTCAATTATAAGTGTATTTTTTACATTAATTTTATATCAAATCACCGTAAAAATTCACGTTTTCAATATTATTTTTCAGGCGTTTTACTTCGTCATTTTACGGAGTATTTCCTGAGTGACCCCGGAGAGATTACTGATAGTTTATGCTCAGTGAATACCTCCCTGTGACAAAGTGTTACTTCGTTGCTACAATTTTCTCACGGCGTCATCTTACCATGTAATTTCACCTGATCTTTATAGCCGGGATTAATAATCACAATTATACTATATTCTACCCTCTTGTCAAAAAGGTTACCACACTTAAGTTCTATATCTGTCTTTTCAAAAGGTTTAAGACCAGGAATCCTTCCTGAAGCAATTTTAACATCTTTGCCGTCTTTGATATAATCAATTTCCAGAGTGGTTGTTTTTGAAGCAACCTGTCCAAAGTTCTGAACCTCAACTTTTAAGTTATATCCGTTTTTGATGGAAGTTATTTCAGGCAGGCGTGCTGACAGTATTGGTTCTGAGTAATTGATCCCGGGGAGACGGGCATAACCAAAAAGAAGTTTCCCTCCAGCGGTCTTTCCCAGCAATTTAGCTGCAAATTCCCCGTCAGGAAAACCAATGCCATCTGCTTTGAATGTAATAATCATATCAGCTCCTGACCGTTCAGTTTTCAGCACTGTGCCACCACGTCCAAAATTCACTTCCTGTGGTGCTCCGAATCTTAATGATTTCAGGTCAATGTCCTTAAACGGATCAAAACCATTCTCCGGGGTTATTTTTACCCTGATCATTTTTGTTGCAGCTGTGATCTTTTTTTTGTCAAGAATGGTCAGTAAACGCGGAACAGTCAGGGGAATACAAATATTTTTTGAGCTATGGTTATCATTCCCCCGATCCTGATTTTTTAAAGTATCAATAACCGCAAAATTTGCCTGAATTGCACGTCCGTATTTATCCTGAAAAACTTTCAATCGTTCATATTTGAACCAGTTCTCAACCGTTCCGTCTGCATGTTTTGATATTCCAGGCATATAGGCTTCCCCGGGATCAACGATCCAATCTGATCCGTCTTTTGATCGCAGATAAAATGCTACCCGGCCGAGCCAGTCATTGACAATCAGATTGTATTGAACATTATCGCGCCATACAACAGGATCTTCAAAATTCCCTTCAACTTTAGGGTAGATTCTCTCTTCGGTGATCTGGTTATAAGGAGATATTCCAGTCTGGCTGAACCAGATTCCACCTCCGCGGTTTACCATTAAATATGATCCGTCTTCCCTCCTGGCAAAGGTCAGGTTTGATAATCCATCGATAATATCCCGGTCGCGGTTTAAAAATTCAAATTTATTATAGGTCCAGGGTCCGTTAACGCTATTGCCTATATAATATCCATTTATGACATAAATAACATATCTTCCGTCTGCCAGTCTGAATGATTCAGGATTATGCCCCTTCCCTATTGTATCTTTTACTATGAAAGTGCCAGACAAATTATCGGATACAGCATGAAAGACAGTGGAATTAGGCCATGTCATGTGGCCTCTTGGAGAACTCTCGGGCCAGCCACAGACAAAAAGGTGGTACTTACCGTCATCCCCAAGTTGAATATTACCCCCCCAGAAAGAATATTTTCTGTTTTCAATACCATTTTTAATATCCCTTGGAATAACATTTGCAGCGCCCCATGTATCAGAAGTCAGTTTGCCAATATCCGGCATTGGAAGGAACAAATCCATAAATCGTCCTCCAAATACAAGATTCTTCCATTCCGCAGGTCGTTCTCTCACTATCGTCTGGGATTTCGCTTCATTGAAAAATGAAGTAATTATTAATAGAATAATAATTAATCCTCTTAATTTCTTGTCAGCTATCATATCTGCCGTCGTATACTCAGTTTTTTACTTACACGTGTACTTTCACGTGTAAATATACTATAATGTTTTTATTTATAACCCTCATATTGTAAAAAAAAGAAGAGCACAAATATTATTCTGTGCTCTTCCATTTCAGTTTAAAACGAATTTATAGTCTTTTTTCCTATTTAGGCATTACAACATAAGGTGCGGCATTAAGAAAATCAATGCTTTTCTGGCAACTTGTAAACTGATCGAAATTATACTCTTCAACTTCAACCACGCCATATTGCATACCTGATTTAGCAGCAGCGGCCCAGATTGCTTCAAAATCCATCATTGTATCTTTACCTCCGATTTCTTTTTTGTCTTTTATATGCCAGAGCTCAAAACGACCCGGATATTTATTGAAATAATCAACAGGTTTAGCTCCGCCCATTACTACCCAGTAAAGATCCATTTCGAACATAACTTTAGAAGGATCAGTATTTGCAAGCATGTAGTCGTAAATTGTCTGACCGTCCAATTTGGTAGAGAATTCTTTATTATGGTTATGGTAACCGAACCGAATACCTTTTGCTTTGCATTTTTCGCCAATAACATTAAAATAGTCACAATAACGCTTCAATGTATCGAGACTACGATATGCTCCTTCACCCATAAATGGCTGAATAAGGAATTTTGCGCCGGCGGCAACATGAGCATCAATACAGGCGTCCCACCATGCCATGTTTTTTCCCCAATTTGCAGAATCAGGCAGAGGCTGTCCGACATGCGAACTTAATATTGTCAAACCATTTGATTGACAAAGAGTCTTAAAGGCAGCCGGTTCCATTCCATAAAGTTTTCCGTCGGCATAATTTGCAGGCTCGACAAATTTATAACCCATTTTACCTACTTTGGCGATAGCAGCAGGCACGTCCTTCATGATGGAATCACGAATAGAATACAGCTGTAATCCCAGGTTCTTCTGAGGTTTTGTCGTGCATGAATAAAAGGTGGAAAAGATAAGGCTTGTAACAGCCAATAAAAGAACAATAGAAATAATACTTCTCTTTTTCATTTTGATCAGGTTTAGATTTAAATGTTCCGGGTTTAGTAATTCAGAATCTATAAGTTCTTTATTCTTAATTAATTAAAATAAGAGGAACTTAAAACGTAAAAGTATGTATTATTTAATTTTTCGCAAAATAAATAATATGTAATCTTTGTGACACTCTATGGTTCCTCTGAGAACCTAAGTACCAGTTCTTAGTTTTTTTAGTTACACAGAATACTCAGACCTTCCTGCCGGCAGGAAGGGAAGCACAACTTGTCCCGATTTAACGGGAGAGAAACAAAGAGTTGGTTATTCGGAGATAAATTTCAGTAAGGGTATAAGAATCGGTTGCCCTTTTTCGGCATTATAGGAGACATTGTTCAGTTTATTATTATCTACTCCCCTGTTTTGATCACTTATTGAAGTTGAATGTATATAAGGATTCATTTTACTGATAAATATCAAAGCCCGTTCTTTTGCTTCCTGTGAAAAATTCGCAAATTTTGGATATACCACAGCTATTATATCCGCAAGTCCTGAATTCTTAGATAAAACAGCCCCTTTTAAATTGATGTTAGCCTTCTCATCGTGATAAATTACAACTGTGCCTCCTGAAGGGATCCAGTTCAGCCAGTTCATCTCTTCACCTGCATTTTTTTCACTACCTTTTTTAATGATAGCATCTGAATAGTATTTTTTCAACCCTTCTTTAAAAAGCGGTGGAAGTTTTGTACTATTTATATAGCTGCTTATCAGCCTGCAATTATTGTAATGATCAATATTGAAATTATAATCATTAGCATTAAGGCGTCCACCGGAATTCAAAAGTTGAGAACTAAATAAATCACCTAACGTCCTGAATTCAATTGTAGCAGTATCTAAAGAAGGATTATTCTTAAATATATAATCTTTGATCATCATGATATATCCATGTTTATCAGATGACCCAAGATTGAGTTCATCATAATTCATTTTTATTTCACGCGGAACCTCTTCCAGTCTGTTAACCTTGAGTAAGATTTTGGAAACACCAATTCGTCCTTCATCCTGCAGAACCGGTTCTATAATAACCGAATTATCGGATTCCATTTCTTCTGCCTCAATATCAAATGTTCCTGAAGCCAGTCCGCTTGATGATACGGAGACATTAATTTTACCAGGTTTACCTGTGGATCTTATCACATTTGATACTGGTATCTCCATATACCATACCCCATCATTCTCATGATGTTTGTTAATATCTGATTCATAAACTGACGGGCCTACAAGGGTAGCAGGTCCGGTAAGAGTCCATTTAATTGCATTATTGGCGCCCTGGACATGAATTCCACGGGAATCAACAATATCCGCTGTAATTATGACAACGGAACCTCTATCGGCTTTTATTTTATTCTGTGATCCTGTAACAACCATTTTTGCCGGTTCTCCAGCCATTACAACCTCTGTCTGTATTGTTTTTCCGCCTTTAGTTCCAATTGCGCTTATTATCCCCTTCTCAATCAATATATTATTAAAAGTGACATAATGTAAATTAGACTGATCAGGCGACTGAAATCCTTTGCTTACTCCATTAACCTTAAGCTCAACCTTGTCACAATTGGAATTTACGGATATATCTTCCTTGAGTCCGACATATTGAGATCGCCAATAAGATGGCTGAATAAAAACCATTAAATTTTTACCATAGATAGCCTGCCAGAAATAGTACATAAATTTTGGTATCCTGTAAACATCCACCGTACCTGAAGGATCAACATGCTGAAGAGGTGAATTAACGTAATCCTTGTCAGCGCCGTGGTCCCCATAAAGCCAGTTAGACAGGTTTCCGATTCCCGTTGCTTCACCGGCTTTTATCATGCTCAATTCGTGTCCATCAGTACCATTCTGATATCTGTCAGTTGGTTTCAGGTCCTTAATATCCAGGTTATTCCATCCCCTGATGGTAAATCCCGAAAGGTCTTCAAGTGCGAGGTTTTCATTGGTATGTTTAACAAAAGCACCCGCAGAACCATCTGTAACTTTGCATGCAGTAAGTATCCTTGTTGTATCTTCAGCCACCGCGAATTTTGAATCGACAGCGTGGTTGGTCTCGTCTCCCATACTCCATAACATTATGCTAGGATGGTTACGGTCACGACGTATCATCTCTTTCATTTGCTGTTCCTGAACCTCCACAGAGAATTCCTGGTTGTTAATGCTTGGAGATTCCTCATCTATCGCGATACCTAGTTTATCAGCTAACTCATATACAAGTTTATCGTTGGGATAGTGGGCAGTCTTTACGAAGTTATAATTCAGATTTTCAGCCATATCTGAATAATCCATAACCCCAATCCATTTTGGAATAGCGTCTCCAAGCCATGGATACTCCTGGTGACGGGTTCCTCCGTGGATAACCATTTTCTTATCATTTACGTAGAGAAAGTTCTCTTTATAATCCCACCTGATCCAACGAAAACCGAGTGGACTTAAATAGTTATCAGCTACTGTTTTCCCGTCAATAACCTGAGTATAAACCTTGTAGAGGTAGGGATCATCATTTGACCATAAATGAGGGTTCTTAATGGGTTTGCTGGTCTGATCGAATTTAAAAAGCTGGCCGGGATTTATAACAGCTTCCGATTTTATTACCTGAATAACTTTATCTGTAGCATCAACAATAGAAGTTTGCAAAGCACAGCTTTTCTTTTGCAGATTATCATTTTTTACCCATGTCTGAACCCTTACAACACCCTCTTTTTCAGA
>Ga0265316_10004568_pt1 | contig 13743 bp, 14 predicted proteins | sample 4522metaG_FD_202092 | JGI IMG/M metagenome (GOLD analysis project Ga0265316, IMG submission 202092) | Rhizosphere microbial communities from Carex aquatilis grown in University of Washington, Seatle, WA, United States - 4-5-22 metaG | ecosystem: Host-associated > Plants > Roots > Rhizosphere >... | reverse complement strand
GTCTGCAGCAAGCCATCAACGTTCCTGCGAAACGCAGGGTCGGCCATCACGCGCTCGATCCGGTCGCGCGACGCCGTCTGCAGAACTACCCAGGGATTATGGGTGGTTTCCCACAGTTCGGGCTCAAGCCGCCGCCACACCTCGTCGGTGGCGTGATTCCACGACCAACGCATATTCAGGGCTAGCTCCGCCAAAGAATCGAATCCCTCGACTTCCGCCGCCTGATGGGGACCTATTGGGTAGCCGACGCGTTCATCTTTGCTCATGGATTGTTCCCCAGCCTTCCCTCGGATGAAATCCCTGACTGTTGCGGAGACGTGGACGTGGCCAGAGCGTCGCTGACGATGGTCTGGGCTTCCTCCAGGATACGGCGCAGATGATCCGCCCCATTGAAGCTCTCCGCGTAGATCTTGTAGATGCTCTCGGTCCCCGACGGACGCGCCGCGAACCATCCGCTCTTGGCGACCACTTTCAGCCCGCCGATGGGAGCATCGTTGCCCGGCGCGCGGGTGAGGATTGTCTGAATCTTCTCGCCAGCCAGATCTTTGAACCGAACTTGCTGCGGGGACAGTCTCCCCAACAATTCTTTCTGTGCTGGAGTGGCCGGCGCCTCGACGCGGTCGTACAGTGGCTCACCAAACTCGCGCGTGAGGTCCTGGTAGAGCTCACCCGGATCGCGGCCCATCCTCGCAGTGATCTCCGCCGCTAGCAAGGCTGGGACAATTCCGTCCTTGTCGGTCGTCCAGACGCTGCCGTCCAGCCGGACGAACGATGCACCCGCACTCTCTTCGCCGCCAAAGCCAAGCGAGCCGTCGAGCAGACCTTCGACGAACCACTTGAAGCCGACCGGCACCTCGTAGAGCTTCCGCTTCAACTTTGCGGCGACGCGATCGATCATCTGACTGCTCACCATGGTCTTGCCCACCGCCGCGTCCGAGCGCCACCCGGGCCGGTGTTGGAACAGATAGAAGATGGCAACCGATAGGTAGTGATTGGGGGCCAGCAGGCCCGCACTTCGAGTCACAACCCCGTGCCGGTCGTGGTCGGTATCGCAGGCGAAGGCGATCTGGAAGCGATCCTTCAGGCCGATCAGCCTCTGCATCGCATACGATGAGGATGGGTCCATGCGGATCTGGCCATCCCAATCCACCGTCATGAAGCGAAACGTCGGGTCGACTGCCTCGTTCACGACCGTCAGGTTCAACCCGTAGCGCTCGGCAATCGGGCCCCAGTAGTGGACCCCGGCACCCCCGAGCGGATCCACGCCCATGGCAATCTTGGCGCCGCGAATAACATCCATGTCGACCACCGTGGCGAGGTCAGCGACGTACGCATTGAGATAGTCGCGCCGGTGCGTCGTGGAGGCATGAAGGGCCTTTTCGAGAGTGACCCGCTTCAAACCCAGAAGGTCATTCTCGAGAAACTGGTTTGCCTTCGCCTCGATCCAGCTGGTGACATCGGATTCCGCCGGTCCGCCGTTTGGGGGATTGTATTTGAACCCGCCGTCATGTGGCGGATTGTGTGACGGCGTGACCACGATCCCATCGGCAAGTCCTGTCTTTCGCCCGCGATTGTACGTCAGAATCGCATGAGAGACGGCAGGCGTTGGCGTGTATTCATCCCCCTGCGACAGCATGACTTCCACGCCGTTTGCGGCCAGTACTTCAAGCGCGCTGGAAAGCGCGGGCACCGACAGGGCATGGGTGTCCATGCCCAGGAAGAGCGGACCGTCGATCTTCTTCTGCGCACGATACAGGCAGATGGCCTGACTGATGGCAAGGATGTGCCGTTCGTTGAAGGCCTTCTCGAACGCCGAGCCGCGATGTCCTGACGTCCCGAAGGCAACCCGTTGCGCCGACACCAAAGGGTCAGGCGCCTCGGTGTAGTAGGCCGTGACGAGTCTGGGTACGTCCACCAGCATCGACGCTTCGGCCGGTTTCCCGGCAGCAGGACTTACGTTCATGATTTCAGCGCCACCAAAGTCCCGCAACAGCCCAGACCGCCCCGATAAGAAGCACCATCCACACTAGGTCGCCGCCCCATCCCCAATGCTGGTAGCTCAGGGCTGCGAAATCGCCACCTGTGCCTGTTTTCGCGCCCAGACGCCTCTGAATGTACCGGGGGTATGGCGCCCCCCACTTGCGGTAGCCCCAACCATAGCTAACCGGGCCCACGAAAAATAGAAACATGAACGCTATCCACAACCACCATTGATGAAAGATTGCCATGTCGCCCTCCTTCTTCTGGGTTTTGCTACCACCACCAGGCGCCCGTCTTGACCTTTACGCGGTTTACCACTCCGGTCGCACCACTCCTGCGGGCGTCCTTGTCGGCTTCACCCCACCCGATCCAGGTTCCGACGGTGCCAGTCAAGGTGGCCATTCCCCCGTCAACCGATACCTTGATTTCATCACTGTGCACGAAGGGGCTCCAGAAGAAGGCGTTCTCGATATTCTTCTTGATCCGTTCGTCGGTCAGATATAGCTCTGGCCCAAACATCCCAGAGGCGTAGTCGGACAACTGGTCGGCATAGGGCGAGACGTAGGGGTACGAGTCGGGCCACTCGTAATAGGCGACGTAGAAACGGGGTTCGACCTTCAGTTCGTTACGCACGGACACCACTCCCTTTGTCCGCGACGCAACATCCTGGGCTTCGGCCTTTTGAAAAGTCGAAGTCACCGCGCCAGAGAGGAGCGCGACGTGATTGACGACGTCCACACTCATTCTGGAGCCATCGAGCAGCGGGTCCCAGCGGATGACGGCTTTCAGCTGTTCCTTCATCTCCGCGTCGGTAACCTGGCTGCCTGGTCTAACCTTCAGATGGCTGTCCACGCCCGAGACACCCACAATGTCTCGGGCGTCCTGTTCAGCAGAGGTCTTTGCCTTCAGGTTCCCCACGATGCCGCCAAGAACCACCTCTCCTCCTTCGACGGCTACGTCTGGAGAGAAGCCCGCAACCCGAGGGTCGAGACGAAAGGCAGCCTGCACAGCCTGTTTGATGTCGCTGTCAGGCCTGATGGCGTACTTCAACTTACGCCGCGCATCGCCCTTTGCCAATGGTGCAACCTCCACCCGACTGTCGTCGACGGACGCCACTCCGTTCACCCACGAATCATCGAACGCCCGCACCTTTGCTATTGCGCTTCCGACTATTCCGGCCAGGGTCACCTTGCCGTCTCTGACGTCGGCGTCGATCAGATTGCCATTGATCCAGATATCCCATTGCAGGCGGGCCTTGATATCAGCGGCAATTTCAGAATCCGTACGTTTTGACAGGTCGTTGACCGCGACGTCGTTGCGCACCTCCTTGACCCCGCTCACGCCCTTGGCAATCAGAGCTAGCAGTTGCTTTTCTGCGTGCGATCCAACGCTCCCGGTCAACGTGGCTACGGCGTTTTGAACGGAAGCCGCCACCCGATAGGATTCTGTCGCGGGATCCTGGCGCAGCGCCGCCTGGATATCCTTGCGGACGTCTGCGTCGGATCGAGAAACTGGGGTCACGGAAATCCGGTCAATCACACCACGTACGCCCCGAATGCTCGCGGCGATCCTGACCGCCCGCTCTTTGGCGAGCAGGTTGCTCACCGGTCCGGAGAGCGTCACGACCCCCTGGCTGGTGCTGACGTCCACATCGTCTGGAAATACGCCCTTCTCAAGATCCAATGCTCGCTCAACGGCGGACGTGATGCCGCGGTCGTCAATCTGCCCCTTTTCTGTCGTCGCTTGCAGGACCGGCAAGCTGAGTACTTGCGGTCCGGCTAGGATCAGCAAAATGGGAAGCCACTTGTGGCGCACTCGGTACTGCTGATGTTCTCGGGTCGCCGCTTTTGCAACCATGGGGAACAGACGGATGCCGTCGTTGGAATTGTTTTTGCTCATGCTCCCCCTCCTTGGTCGTCTTTCGAACCAGTACATGATCTTCTTCTCTATCCCACGTGATCCCCAGGATCGTGCTTCGGTAGTGCCGTACCTGCCGGTCGGTCACCCGGGTCCCAGTACACCGGACGCCCGTAGTAGTCATAGAGGCGTGCTTCGTACTCGCGGTTGACCGGCGCGGTCGGATTCCACGCGGGGCTGTCCTTGATCGCCTGTCGAGACAGGTTGACGAAGACCTTCTTCTCCGACCAACTGATGCGGCTCGCCCAGTGCGGTGCCACCAGCACTTTCTTGTCCAGCCACCAGTTCCTGGTGTCGATCACCAGATAGCGTACTTCCCAGGTCTCATCGTCGACGATGAAGTCGTCGACGTGGCCGATCGCTTCGTCGCTTCCCTGGATGTGATAGCCAAGGACCTCCTTGGCGCTGCGCAAATGAACATCGCCGGATCTTTCGGGGTAATCGGCAGGCGGCGCCTTCCACCCGGCTACCGCGACCAACCCCGGGTAGGCAACCATGCCCCACCGTTCCGAGTAACCCCAGTAGTAGGGATATCCGTAGTAACCGAAGTGATCCCGTTCGTGCTGTCGGGAAACGGGCCCGTCCACGTCCACGCTCGGGCTGTTCTTGACCTTCTCCCTCGTCAACGCCACATGGAACCGCCGGAGCGACCAGTCCACCTCACGGAAGGACACGGGCGAGATCAGCACGCGACGCCCACCGAAGAAGCCGCTGGTCTGCACGACCAGATAGCGAACTGTCCAGCGTTCATCATCAAGAAGAAAATTCGCAACACTCCCGATGTCGCCGTCGCTGGCGCTCACCGCATACTCCTCGATGGCTTTCAAACTTCGTAGCATGGCTCTTCCTCCTCTATTCGATAGCTACCACCACCAACCGCCATTTTTGACCTTGATTCGGTTTACCACTCCAACCGCCCCGCTCCTGCGGGCATCCCTGTCAGCCTCGCCCCACCCAATCCAGGTTCCCACCGTGCCTGTCAGAGTGGCCACCCCTCCATCAACCGCAACCTTGATCTCATCGCTGTGTACGAACGGACTCCAGAAGAACCCGCTCTCGATGTTCTTCTTGATCCGTTCGTCCGTCATATAGAGCCGTGCGCCAAACATCCCCGAAGTGTAGTAGGACAATTGGTCGGCATCGGGTGAGACGTAAGGGTAGGAGTCCGGCCAATCATAGTACGTGACGGAAAACTCCGGGTTGACGCTCAGATGGTTGATGACCATCACCACCCCCTTCGTCCGGAAAGCAACATCCTGAGCTTCGGCCTTCTGAAAGAGCGAACCTGCCGTCCCAGAGAGGTAAGCGACGCGACTGATGACGTCCGCGCTGATTGTGGAACCATCCAACAACGGATCCCAGAAGATGACCGCTTTCAGTTGCGCTTTCATCTCCGCATCGGTGGCCTGCCCGTTTGGCCTCACCTTCAGGAGGCTGTCCACCCCCACAACGCCGACTGTGTTCTTCGCGTCTTGTTCAGCGGAGCTTTTCGCCTTCAAGTTGCCGACGATCCCGCCGAGAACGACCTCCCCTCCTTCAACCGTTACCTCGGGAGCGAAAGCGGCAACTCGCGGATCAAGACGAAAGGCAGCAAGAACTGCTTGTTTGATGTCGCTATCAGGCTTGATGGCGTACTTCAGCTTGCGGCGGGTATCGTTGTATGCCCAAGGATCGACTCTAATCCCACTGCCGTCCACCGACGCGACCCCATTCACCCAGCCGTCATCGGACGCACGCGACTTGGCTATGGCGCTTCCAACGACTCCAGTGAGCGTTACCTTGCCGCCAAATACGTCGACCTTGACCATATCGCCATTGATCCAGATGTCCCATAGGATGCGAGCCTTCACGTCAGCCGCGATTTCCGAGTCGGTGCGTTGAGCCAGGTAGTTGATTGCAACGTCATTGCGGACGTCCTTTGTCCCCTTTACGCTTTTGGCGATGCGAGCGACTAGCTGCTTTTCCGTGTAGGAACCGACACTGCCGGTTAGGGTAGCTACCGCGTTCTGTACGGAAACCGCCACCCGATAGGATTCCGTGGCGGGGTCCTGCCGCAATGCCGCCTGAATATCCTTGCGAATGTCAGCGTCGGAGCGGGACACCGGCATCACGGCAATCCGGTCAATCACTCCACGCACGCCCCGGATGCTCTCGGCCATATTCAGGGACCTCTCCTTGGCGAGGATGTTGTTTACCGACCCGGAGAGCGTGACGATGCCCTGGCTTGTGCTGACATCCAGATCGTTCGGGAACACGCCCTCTTCGAACATCAATCCGCCGGAGACAGCAGATGTGATATCACTGTCGGCGATCTCCTTCTTAGGCGTCGCCGCCTGCAAAGGCGACAAGACCAGAACCTCGGCCCCTGTTGCAATCAGGAGCATTGCGCACCACCTGGCGACCGCTGAGCGGTGAAGCGGTCTTGCCACTTCCGTAATCACGCGCGACGGACGGCTCGCCGGGTCGGAATTGTCATCGCTCACACTTGGCCTTCCACTGTCGTTTCTCAATGCACTTTCCATTGTGGGCAACTCCTTCTCCTGAGGGATTCGATGGGTTGTTGGAGCGCTCTGGCGGGATCCCTGGCGCCGGAGTTGTGAAAACTTCGATGTTCCGCGCGAGGCCCGCGCGTCTGGATTCGATCGGCCAAGCTGAGCGTGGCAAGATGTCACACGAGGCAAAGTGCCTCGCTATGGCCGTGCGTCCCGTCGTGGCCTGCGCCTCGAACATTTGTTAGGCGAGGCAGAGTGCCACGCCGTCGGGCTCCGAGCCGTGCACGGCGACGACGAGAAGCATTGCTACCGGGATGATCATGATTTGGGACTGCGCGGATCTTGCTCGATGTGGGCTTTGCGCTCCTCGTACTCTGCGGTCGTGATCTCACCAGCGGCGTAGCGCCGGCGGAGGATAGCCAGCGGATCGTCTAGGTACAGACGCATCCTCGATCGGGGGACGGGGAGAGCCAGCGAGAAGAATGAGACGATAAGCAAGACCCAGAACATCCACCAGAAGAAGTGCATCCCGAAGAACTGCCAGTGGTACCAGTACATAGTTCTCTCCTCCTCACAAGCGTCATCAATCTCGGCAGGAACTGCGCGCTATCGCGGGTGGCTCCCTGAGTGCTGGTGCAGTGGCGGCGTCTCTACCTGTCGGTCGTCGCTGTTCCAGTACACCGGGCGTCCGTAGTAGTCATAAAGGCGCGCTTCGTACTCACGGTTGATGGGCGCGGACGGGTTCCACTCGGGACTGTTCTTGATCTTCTGTCGAGGCATTTCGACGAAGACCTCGCGTTCCGCCCAACTGACGCGGTTGGCCCACTGCGGGGAAACCAGCACTTTCTTGTCGAGCCACCAGTTGCTGGTGTCAATCACCAGGTAGCGGACCTCCCAGGTCTCATCGTCGATGATGAAGTCGTGGACATGGCCCATCGGCCCGTCAGTTCCCTGGATGTGGTATCCACGAACCTCCTCGGCGCTGCGCAAATGGACATCGCCTGATCCCCCCGGCTCCTCAACAGGCGCTCCATTCGAACTGCCAGCCGCGAGCAGCCCCGGGTAGGTACCCGTGCCCCACAGTCCCGAGTACCCCCAGTAGCGGGGATATCCGTAGTAGCCGAAGTAGTCTAGCTCGTGCTGCCGCGAAACGGGCTTGTCCACGTCCACGCTCGGGCTGTTCTTGACCCTGTCCCTGGTCAACGCCAGGTGGAAGCCTCGGAGCGACCAGTCCACTTGACGGAATGAGATGGGCGAGATGAGCACCCTGCGCCCACTGAAGAAGCCACCGGTCTCGACGACCAGATAGCGGACTATCCAGCGCTCATCGTCCAGAAGAAAATCCGCAACGTGTCCGATGTCGCCGTCGGTGGCGCTCACCGCGTAGTGTTCCAGCTCCTTCAGACTTCGCAACATGGGCATTCCCTCCCCGCCTTCCGGCTCGATCATTTTGTATCTGAGTGGGTCTCATGCACGATTGGTGCCATAGAGTCAGGCGCTTCGTCACCGGCGTTTACGGCTCACTACCGCGTCAGGGAGCGATCTTGTCGCTCAACCACTGACGGGTTTTCTCGAAGGAGTTCTTCAGATCGGCGTAGGACTGCTTGAATCCATTCTTCACTTCGTCCCAGTTGGACGCGGTGGCGGTCTCGGCCCGGTCAAGTTGCTGCTTGGTCTGGGTCCATTTCTCGCGCACCGTCACGAGCTTGACCTTCGCGTCCACCTTTGCGGCGCCACTGGCTCTGTCGACCTTGGCGCCAAGCCGATCCAGCTCTCCCTGAATGTCGACCAGTTCCTTTTGCATCTTGTTGACAAATTCGGCCTTCTCCGCATAGGCGTATTCCCGCATCGATTGCGCCGCCTCCTTTGTTTCCAGCTTGGCCTTGTCTAGCTGCGCCGCCGCAATTTCTCCCTGTTTGGGCGCGATGGCCGATGTCCCATCCCTCGATTTGCAGCCCGCCGTGAACCCGGCTGCCAAGAAGAGGGCCGCGATGCCCAGGATCGTGTGTCTCATGGTCCCACCTTTTCGTTGAGATGGTCATAGGATGCCCACGCTACGTTCGTATTCCTGCGTTCGACTGACTCCGGTGAACGGATGCGACTTCGCCTCAGCGCAAGAACTGCGCAGTTACCCCAAGTGGCTCCCCGGGTGGTGGTGTGGCGGCGTCGTTGCCGGTCCGTAGACGCTGTCCCAGTAGGCCGGGCGTCCGTAATAGTCATACAGACGTGCTTCGTACTCGCGGTTGATGGGTGCGGTCGCGTTCCACTCGGGGCTGTTCTTGATCGATTGTCGAGAGAGGTCGACGAAGACCTCTTTTTCTGCCCAACTGATGCGGTTGGTCCAGTGGGGCGCAAGCAGCACCTTTTTGTCGAGCCACCAGTTTCTGGTGTCGATCACCAGATAGCGTACCGCCCAGGTCTCATCGTCGATGATGAAGTCGTCGACGTGGCCGATCGCTGCGTCCGTTCCCTCAATGTGGTATCCGCGCATCTCTTTGGCGCTACGCAGATGGATATCGCCCGATTCGGCGGGCTCGGGCTTGGCAGGCACCTGGTTCCGCCCGCCAACCGCCAGCAAGTTGGGGTAGGCGCCCATGCCCCACAATCCCGGGTATCCCCAGTAATACGGATATTCGTAGTACCCGAACAAGTCCAACTCCTGCTGCCGCGAGACGGGCTTGTCGACGTCCACACTTGGGCTGTTCTTGACCTTGTCCCTCGTCAACGCCAAGTGGAAGCGCCGGGTCGACCAGTCCACTTGCCGGAAGGAAATTGGCGTGATGAGCACCCGACGCCCGCTGAAGAAGCCACCAGTCTCGGCGACCAGATAGCGAACTATCCAGCGCTCATCGTCCAAGAGAAAATTCGCAACGTGTCCGATGTCGCCGTCGGTGGCGCTCACCGCGTACTGTTCCAGATCTTTCAGACTTCGTAACATGATTTCCCCTCCCCGCCCTTTGGCTGGATCATTTCGTATCCCGATAAGCCTTCTGCATAGCTGGTGCCACATTACTCATAGCGGCTATCACGGCTTCACCGAGCCGGTAGCGGCGGCTCCGCAATTGCACTCGCCACTCGGCCCCGATGGAGTCCAGGTTCAGTACTCGCCGCTTCCTTCAAATTGAATGATGTCATCCATCGTTTTGGTTGATCCAATCGAGATCAGGTGTGCCTGCTGCGGAACCGTGACCCAAAGGCAATGATCAGGGAGCGAAAGCGCGGCCGTCCTCGCACCAGCCCACACCCCCAGTCGACATCCCTCGACCGTTTCCACCACGGCGAACACGAATAGAGGCATCGTGAATGAGCCACTTGGGACTAATTGCGCAGAGTATGCAGGCGCTCGCCCTCCGGTGCATTGCTCAGTTTCATCGGCACAATCGATGCATCGCTTTGATTCATGGAAAACGACCCGGCGATGAACGCGATGGTGAGAAAGGTTAAGATAGGCCGAGGGAGGCGAGTGGCGATCACGGCGGTTGCTATACTCGTAGTCGCACTTCTGCTTGGGGTGGTGGTCGTGGGATTCCGTGGCAGGCACATCTTGCGGAATTCCGCGGCGATGACCACACCCACTCCAGTGTCCGCGAAGCTCGGGTGGCGGTGGTGGTAGCGGTGATCGTGGCCATGAAACGTCACGTCGCTCCGCACCGCGACCCGTCGTCATGACGCCGCTGTCACGTCGTTGAGCGGAGGCAGATCGGCGAGATTCGGCGGCAGCACGATCTCGATTCGTCGATTCTGTGCCCAGCCTTCTTTTCACTGATGATGTTCCATGATCTCCGGCTTGGTTGGGCCGAGGATTTCCTTGGCACGAGTGATCTCATCCGGGGAGCCGTGGGCAATCAGTACGAACTTGTCGGCCTTGAGCGCGCTCTCGTACCGCAAGATGCTGTCCTTGGGGATGCCGACGTTGTACAAACTGGCGCCAATGGCGCTCAGTCCGCCAACTACGATGGCGCCTTCCATGGCCCCGATGATCCAACTTACCAACGGTCCCGCCACAAGCAGCGGCCCCAAGCCGGGAATCCAGAAGAATGCGGAGCCGAAAAGAAGTCCCCATATCCCGCCCCAGAAGGCGCCTGTCTTGCCCCACACCTTCATTCGGTCGCCGACGTTGTAGTAGCCGACCACGTGCTCCTCTGTGTGGTAGTCCCGTCCGATAATGGACAGCTTCTTCAGATCAAAACCCGCGTGCTGTAGCTCCTTGATAGCCGCTTCGGCAGCCGTGTGTGACGGATAGACTGCCACGATGGAATTGTTGTTGGCCATGGTCGTCCCTTCAGCGTCGTTGTGTCGCTGACCCGGTGAGATGCGTGGGGACCGCAAGACGTGTCGGTTTCTCTGGGAGAACGACCATGTTGCTGGGCGTGCCCGATAATGGTCACAGCATCCCGGACAGTAGAGCGACGCCCGAGACGACGATGCGCTCACCCTTCGCCAGATTGCGCACTACCGGAATGTACTTGCCACCCAGGTCCTCGTTCACCGCAACGGGCCGGCGTTCGAAACGCAATCGGCCGTCGCGCGTCTTGCCCAATTCGACGAAAACCATTGTCCGTTCCCCAAGGCGTAGGAGGGCGCTGCGCGGGATAGCCAGTGTGCGTTGGCGGGCGACGGGAAGGGTCACGGTGGCGAACATCCCGGGCTTGAGCGCGCGATCGGGATTGGCGATCTGGCAGCGTACCTTCGCCGTGTGGGTCACGGGATCGAGCATGTCCGAGAGCCAGTCGGCCCGTCCTCGGAAGACCCGATCAGGATAGGACACGACGGTGACCAGGCAGGCCGTGCCCGCCTTCACCCGGCCCAGATCCATTTCGTGAACGTCTCCCATAACCCACACACCATCCAAGTCACCCACAGTGAACAATTCCAGTGCGGTGCCACCCGAGTACTGGCCTTCCACCTCGGCGCCGGGGTTCGCGTTGCGTGTGATGACTTCACCGTCGATGGGGGCTCGCAGCGTGTACGTGTAGTCAGATCCATGGGATGGACTCTCACGCAGGATGCGGGTCTTTTCCTGAGCTCGATCCAACTCGGCCTTCGCCCTGCCGTAATTGGCCTGCGCGTTTTCCAAATCGCGCTGCGGGCCAGCGGGGAGGTCGAACAGTTCTTCCTGGCGACTCGCTTCCTTTTCGGCCGCACCGAACTCGGCCTCTGCCTTGCTCAGGTCGGACAACGCCGTCGCCACCTCCGGAGAATCGATGAAAGCCAGGGTGTCACCCTTCTTCACTCGCTGGCCGAGGTGGGCCTCGATCTTGACCACCCGGCCAGTCACTGGCGACAGCACGTGCGCTACCCGCAGATCGTCGAAAGTGACGTGGCCGCTGGTCACCACCAGGCCGCCAACGGGCTCAAGTTCGAGCGGCTCGACAACCAGCTTGACTGCGGCCACCTGTTCTGGCGTCAGCCACACCTCGGTCCCAGGCGCGACCGATGGCTTGGCTGCAACACGTGTCTGACAGCCCAGCCAGATGCCGACGAGGGCGAAAGCGACGAAAGGAATGACTTCTCTATATCTCATGGCTTCTTCAATCCCACGGCCTCCTGGATGCGGCGTCGCCTCGGAAGCGAAGGCCGAGAATGCGGAGCTTGCCCCTTGGGGCGCCGGCTCCCCAAAGAAGAGCCGACCCATTAGTTTGAGATGCTCGTCGCAGTATCCGCGTGACACACGAGAACTTCGATGTCCCCGTCCGGTGACGCCGGTGAAATACGCCGGTTGGACCGTTTTTTGTCGAGCCGCAGGCATGGACGCGGTTCTCCGGCATCTGAGTCATTCAGAAGCTGCGACGTACATTGTTGGACCCTTGCAGTCTTTTGACCATGCCGGTTTGTCCGGCGCAGAGGAGGACTTCCATGATCCGTTCATCCAGTTTGCTAGCTACGCCAGTTTTGTTTTCCGCCGCTCTCGGCCTTCTTTCCGCTTGCGCGACGAAGCCCGAGGCAAAGAGCCCGGTCGCGACTGGGCCCGCACGGACGTTCACGGAACAACATCCTAGCGTGCCGCAGCAGGAACCGAATCCCACGACGACGACCGTGCACATTTCCGATGAAATCGCTCGCGCCTGTGGCATCAGCGATCCCGATTCATATTTCGCCTTCGACTCGGCCCGGCTCAACACCGACGACACTCGGGTGCTGGATCAGTTGGCCACGTGCTTCGAGTCTGGGCCGCTCAAGGGGCGCAAGATGAATCTTGTCGGGCGTGCAGATCCACGTGGCACTCCGGAATACAACATGACTCTCGGCCAACATCGCGCCGACGCGGTGGTCAAGCGCCTCGCTTCGAAGGGTGTGGCCAAATCCATGATGGAAAGCACGAGCCGGGGCGCAATGGATGCGGTCGGCACCGACGAGCCGAGTTGGGCGCGCGACCGACGCGTCGACATTCTTCTCGGCCAGTCCTAGGTGACACTCGAGTAGCCAAGGTCCCGTGCCGCCCGTCGAAGTCCCAATCAAGCTCAGTCTTCCCTCGCTGCTGTCGCACGCATCGCTGCCAGTCGTGGCGACGGTGGTGGTGTTGCTCGTGGCTTCGACGGCGGTGTGGTTCGTCGGCGTGCTCAAGATGTTGCAGGCCGCCCGGTCGCGCAGCCGGGCGCATGCTTTTGAAAAGCGTGCGCGGGAGGTCCACTCCGCCGACGACTTGTTGGGGTTGGCTCGGCGCGGGGACGAGTCGGCCGGTGCGCGCGTACTCCGGGCGATGGCATCGCGCGGGCGGCACGTGGACGCGGCCCGGCTGCGCGCCGCTGCAGATCGCGCCATCGTCGATGAACGCCAGCGCGCCAGGTTGTTGATGCCGGTGCTGGCATCGACGGGCGCGGCCGCGCCCTTCATGGGGCTCTTCGGCACGGTCTACGGGATCATGGACGCGTTTGTGCGGATCGGCGCCGCCAAGAGCGCCTCGCTTCCCGTCGTCGCTCCGGCGATCGGCGAGGCGCTCATCACCACTGCCATCGGTCTGGCAGCAGCCATCCCCGCCGTGCTCTTCTACAACGCCGTGGACAAGCAGGTGTCTGATTTCCTGGCGGAGCTGGAAGCTTCGGCGGCCGAGTGGATCGCAATCCTGGTTGCCGACACGAGGATCGTGCGTTCGGGGACCGCGAACGCGAGCGATGTCGACCCAGCCTAGGGGCAACCAGCATGTCGCTTTCGGGTGCCGGACGAGAACCGCAGAACACCTCGTTCCGCGACATCAACGTCACGCCCATGGTTGACGTGATGCTTGTTCTGCTCATCGTGTTCATGGTGACCGCGCCGTTGCTGGTCACCGGCCTGCGCATCGATCTGCCCGAGGTGCAGGCCACAAACATATCCGTGAAGAACGCGAAGCTCATCGTCTCGGTCACAAGCGACG
>Ga0265316_10004566_pt1 | contig 13748 bp, 8 predicted proteins | sample 4522metaG_FD_202092 | JGI IMG/M metagenome (GOLD analysis project Ga0265316, IMG submission 202092) | Rhizosphere microbial communities from Carex aquatilis grown in University of Washington, Seatle, WA, United States - 4-5-22 metaG | ecosystem: Host-associated > Plants > Roots > Rhizosphere >... | reverse complement strand
CGATGCGTCATGGCTGCAGACGGCAGTCGCGGTGTACGGTGACGGCCGTGATTCCTTCCGCGCCGGATTCGGTGTGCTGGCAGGGGATTTCACGGCCACCGGCATGCTCCCCGTGAGCTTTGCGGCGCAGGCCGTCAAATGAGCTGGCGGCCGGCGGGGCGGAGAGACCTGCCAGCAATCCTCGAGTTCCTGCTCCGCGACGAAGCGCTCTGCGTCCCTTTCACCTCGCGCCTGCTGGAGGGGGCGCGAGGCTGCGACGTGTATTTCAACACCGATGCGCGGGGAGGCGTCTCCGAGTGCATCCTGTTCACCACGGCGGGTCTCCTGCTTCCCGTGCTGGCGGCGGAGAACGCAGGCCATGACGACCTGGCCGCCGTCCTGCGGGGTCTGAGCCCGACCGTCCACTCCATCATGGGCGTCGGCAGGTGTGTGACGGGGGTCGAGGCGCTCCTTCCGTTGCCGCCCACGACCCGTATCGAGTATTTTCTGATGACACTGCCCCGCGCGTCCCTGCGTCCCCTTCTCCCTCGGGAGCCCGAAGGCGTTGTGGTCAGAAAGGCGGATCCATACGACGCGGAAGCCCTTTTCCCCCTGCAGAAAGAGTACGAGCTGGAAGAAGTCGTGATCGATCCGGCGCATTTCAACGACGCGCAATGCATGAAGCTGTTGAAGCGCTCGCTGAGGGACGAGCTGGTGTATGTGGCAGAGCTTGATGGCGTGCCAGTGGCAAAAGCCGCGACGAACGCGCGCGGATTCGGTGTGGATCAGATCGGGGGCGTCTACACGGTGCCCGAAAAACGAAGCAAGGGTCTGGCGGCCCGCGTGGTGGCCGACCTCCTGGAAACGGTGTTCAGGGACAAGGCGGCGGCCTGCCTGTTCGTGAAAAAGAAAAACCGGCCTGCACTCGCGCTGTACGACAGGCTCGGTTTCACGCCCGTGACCGACTACATCATCAGCTACTACGGGATGTAGAGAAAGACCGCAGGACTGTGTGAGGGTGGGCGGGTTTCAGCCTTTGACCGCGCCGGCGGCAACCCCCTTGGTGATCTGCTTCCTGAATATCAGGTAAAAAATCAGAAGCGGCAGCATCCCGATGGCAAGCGCGGCGAATTGCTTTCCATAGTCCGCCATCATTGTTCCGGAGAACCTGAGGATTCCCAGAGGCAGGGACTGCAGGCTCGTCTTCGAGACCAGGATATTGATGAGGGCAAACTCGTTCCACAGGCCGGTGATGTTCAGGATGGCCACCGTTGTGGCGATGGGAACCGACATGGGCAGTATGATTCCCCTGAAGATCGCGAAATAACCCGCGCCGTCGATTCGCGCCGCCTCCACCAGGGCATCCGGGATGCTCTTGATGTATTCCGTTGCAAGGTAGATTGCCACGGGAAGCCCTGAGCCGATGTAGACCAGCAGCACACCCACGCGGTTGTTGTAGAACAGGTGAAAGTCGGCGGCCTTCATGAGGTGAAGGAGCTGGAAAAGATCTCCCAGGAGCTTGTCGAGCTGGGATACTTCGATGAACAGCGGCACCATCAGGGACTGGATGGAGAGGAGTATGCCGATGACAAAGCTGCCGTAGAGCGGGGCAGTTGCCTTGGACTTGATCTTCGCAAATGCGAAGCCCGCCAGGAGTGAAAAAAGGATGATCCCCAGCGAGGCGCCGAGAGTGTAGATCACCGAGTTGCCTATGAGCTTGTCGAACTCTCCGATCCTCCATGCACCGGGATAATTGACCCAGGCCCAGTCGTGGGGAAGGGCGAGCTTGCTGAGCCGATACTCCGCGTTCGACTTGAACGAGTTGACCAGGAGCCAGATGATCGGGGAAACCGTCATGAGGGCGAAGACCCCCATGACGAGGTAGGCAACTATTTTCCCCAGCACGCCCGCCGCCCTGCCGAATGTCATGCTCATCGCGCTCTTCATGGCCTACTCCCTTCCCCCGTACCGCTTCTCCACGAGCTTGGTCACACCGATGAGGATGAAGCTGAAGACAACGATCGAAAGGGCGATGGCGTTGGCCAGGGGGTAGTGCGGGGCGCCGTGGAACGCATTCGTGTACATGTAGATGGAAAGGACCTCGGTCACGCGCGCGGGACCCCCTCCGGTCATGGCCCAGATAAGGGCAAAGCTGTTCAGGGAGCCCGAGATGCAGAGAATGGCGGCATTCACGATCACACCGGAAAGACCGGGGAGCACGATGTGCGCCATGACCTGGCCTTCGCCGGCACCGTCTATCCGTGCCGCTTCGATGATGGCCGCGTCGATCTTCTGCATGTTGGCCAGGAAGAGGATCAGGTAAAGCCCGGTCCAGCACCACAGCGTCACGAACATGATGGGAATCATTGCCACATCGGCCTTGCTGAGGAATTCCGGGGACCACTTGTGAGAGAGCAGGTTCACCATGTCGCTCCTGAACACTTCAAGCTGGCCCGGCGTGTAAGCGACAATGATGTCCTTGAGCTCCATAAAGGGGTCATGGAATATCTTGAGAGCCACCGGATCACTCACGTCGACCACTCGGTGCACAAATGCATCCGTGACGTTGAGGCCGCCAGCCGCGCGCAGGATCTCATCCAGCTTGTGGGAGAAGGCATTTGCATACCACTTGTTCATGACGTCCGCAATGAGGCCGGACGGGGCGAATATCATGTTCCACATGATCCCCAGGACAATGACGGAGATGATGGCCGGCATGTACAGCACGCCCTGCCAGAAGTCGCCGAATTTGACGATCCTGCGGTAGATCAGGTATGCGAATACGAACCCCAGGGGGAGCTGGCCGAACACGGAGATGAGGACGATGTAGATATTGTTTTTCAGGGCCAGCCAGAACTGGGGGTCGGCCACCAGCTTGCCGTACTGCTGAAAGCCGGTAATTCTCCAGTGCTCGCCCCCGAACATCTTCCCGCCGTTGAAGTTGCTCAAGCTGAGGATGATGGAGATCACGATTGGAAAAGCCATGACGAAGAGATAGAGAATGAAGGCAGGCAGGACCATTGCCCAGTAGGCCCGTTTCTCGTCACGCCTGTACACTGCCGTCCGCGCCATCCGGAGCCTCCGTGCCTTCAGAATCTGGAAACAGGTGTCCGGGCAAGGAGCCCGGACACCTTCTCAGCCCGGAACTCTACATCTTGGACTTCAGCCACGCATCCATTGCTTTCTGCATCTCGGCTGCAACCTGGGCAGGGGTCTTTGCCCCGAGCCCGATCGACTGCAGGCCGGCATTGAGCACATTGAATACGCTCGGGTCCAGCACGCCGTCAAGCACGTAGCAGGTCTTGGCGATGGAAGAATAGTACTGGGGCATCATCGTGGTGAAGGGCTCCAGCTTCTCAGAGGTGACGCCCTTGCGCGTCGGGATGAAAGCGCCGGTTTCCAGCTTCATCTGGGAGAACTCGGGGCCGTAGTACCACTTCAGGAGGCGCACCGCCGCCTTTTCCTTGTCGGAGCCGGCAGGAATGGCGCTGGAGATTCCGAGGCCGACGCCCGCGATTGCGGAGACAACGCCCGGGTTGATTTGTCCGGGGATGGCGGGGAAGTTGAGGAATGCGAAATCAGTGGCCTGTGCCGCCGGCTCGATCAAGGCCTTGCCCGAGGCCTTGTCCGTCAGGTAGGCGCCCTGGCGCCAGTCACCGTCAATGATGAAGGCGGCCTTGCCCGCTGCGAACAGGCCGGGGCCGTCGCCGTAGGGCTGCTGGATATTGCTCCAGTTGATGACGCCGTCGTTGAACATGGTCTGGACGAATTTCAGCGCGGCGACGAACGCGGGGTCTGTGAACTTGACCTTGCCCGTATTGACCTTGTCGATCCAGGCGTCGCCGAGCATGCGCCCGACCACCGTGGAGAACAGGCAGGACTGGGCCGGCCACTGGTCGCCGTCAGGCAGCAGGATGGTCTGCACGTTCTTGACCCTCAGCTTGGGAACCATGGCCTTCAGCGCGGCGTAGGTCTTGGGCAGGGGGATGCCGAGATCCGACAGGAGCTTCTTGTTGGAGTACATGACCGTGGTATAGGTGAAGCTCTGCGGAAGCTCCGCAAGCATCTTGGAAGACTGGGCGTTCACGTTGAGGGCCGGCGCGACGAAGTTCGAAAGGAAGTCCTTGCCCAGAAGGGGCGCCAGGTCCTTGACGAGCTTCTGCGAGTGAAGCAGTGCGGAGCTGTCACGCGTGGTCGGCCACATGTACATGACATCGGGAAGCTGCCCCGCCGCGATATAGGCAGACAGCTTCTGATGGTAAGCCTGGCTGAACAGGATCTCCATCTGCAGGTCGATGTCCGGATTGGCATCTTTGAACTTCTGCCAGTACGCCTGGTCCTCATCATATCCCGCCTGCGTGGCATCGATATAGTAGAGGAAATTGAGCGTTGTCTGCTGAGCAATGAGGCTCATTGGAACGATCAGCAGGACAAGCGCGAAGAAAAGGAACTTCTTCATGGCGCAAACCTCCTTCAAGGATTCTTTCCCCCTCAACGAGGGGTATTCTTTTCCGCGTCAGGCGCGGCGCAGGAGCCGCGCTGGACGAGCCGGGGCGGGATGATGACGAATTCCTGCGCCGGCTCCCTGCCCGCCATGAGCTCGAAGAGCATCTGCACGGCAGCTGCACCGATCTCATCTATCGGCTGCGCCACCGCGGTGATCCCCGGCGAGAGGTGAGCGAAAAACGGGTGATCATCGAATGATATGATGGAAATGTCCCCCGGCACGCTTCTCCCCATCTGCACGCACGCGTTGAGCGTGCCCACCACGAGATCCCCGGCAGCCACGAAGATGGCGCTCACGGAGGGGACGGAGAGAAGCAGCTGCTTCGCGCACCTGACCGCATCCGGGGTATCGTAGGGACAGTGCACGACCATGGGATCCGGGAGCCCCCGTTCCCGGTACACCTCGGCGATGCCCCGAACCCGGTCGTGCACGTAGGGCAGGGAATCAGGCCCGGCCAGGACGGCGACGTGCCTATGGCCCTGTCTGGCGAAGAGCTCCCCCGCCATCCGCGCGCCCAGCACGTTGTCCACATCGACGTAATACGATGAGCTGTGGGGGCTCTTGCCCACCATCACGAATGGCAGGTTTTTCAGGAGCAGCTCCGCAAGCTGCTTTTGTCCGAACTGCTCCGCCCCTATCACGGCACCGTCGATGCGCCGGCCCCTGAGGATGCTGCGGAATGCCGAGTCCACATCGTCCTCCGAGCTTGCCGTGGAAAGCAGCACATTGATGCCACGTGCGGCCGCCTCCTGCGTGATGACAGTGAGGAATACGGGCCAGAAAGTGCTTGTCAGGGTGTATCTTCCGGTGTGAGGGATGACAAAACCCATGGTATTTGTGCGCCTGGCCGCCAGACCCCTGGCGGACGCGTCCGGGTGGAAATCAAGTGACTCTATGAGCTTCGACACCCTGCGGCGGGTTTCCTCTCCCACGCCTGTCATGCCGTTTATGACCCGGGAAACCGTGCCTTTCGAAACATGGGCCATTTCGGCAATATCTTTTATCGTCATTAGTCCTTGCACGGCTCCCCGACAATAACGGTTTCGTTCCTTGCCAGAAGAAACAGAAATATCAGGAAAAACGCCTACGTTGCGCAGAGTTGCCGCAACCGTTCTCGCGTTGTAGCACGGGGTATTTTCGTTGTCAACATAATTCTTTCCATTGGCATAATTTATTGCTGAATAACAGGTTGCACGATTGATAATACAAACATGCGGTGAGAAACAATCAAAGAACTTGTCAATTTCTTCAATTGAACTATACCGGTATCTCAGATAGCATTCTTTTCCGGGCAAGGAGGAGCAAAATGCGTTGCGGGCGCTTCGAGGACTCTGCGAGGGAATATGTCATTACCGATCCGTGTACGCCGACAAAATGGATCAACTACATGGGGACACTTGCGTTCGGCGGGTTTATCGATCATACCGGCGGCGCCCTGCTCTGCAAGGGAGACCCGGCAACCAACCGCATCACGCGCTACATTTCCCTGCAGCCAGCCGGCGATTTCCGAGGCACGACCCTGTTTCTCCGCGTACGTGAGCCGGGGGGCTGGAAGACCCTTTCGCCGTTCTTTGTGCCCGGCCTGGCCCGCCTGGATTCCTTCCAATGTCGTGTGGGCCTTGGATACACACGGATCGTGTCTGAGCTGGACGGGATCCGCACCGACGCAACGTTCTTCGTGCCCCTGGAAGACACCCGCCTGATCTGGGACGTGCGAATCCTGAATATCGGGAAAATCAGCCGCGAGGTGGATGCGATCCCCGTTGTCGAGTATTCGCACTTCGACGCTCTCAAGCAGCTCACCAACGCCGACTGGGTCCCCCAGACGATGCAGAGCAGATCACTCCTGTCCGAGAATGGGCGCCGGGTGCTCTTCCAGTACGCGTTCATGATGCGGGAGACGCAGGTGAACTTCCTCGCGTCCAACCTCCCTTCTTCCTCCTTTGAAACCGACCGCAGGCATTTCCTCGGTCGCAATGAATACGGGACCTGGGCGTCACCGAGGAGCCTGGAGGAGGAGGAGCTCGGCTGCCACGAGGCCCTGCGCGGTGACAATATCGGCGCGCTCCTGCACCACCTGGGAGTGCTTGCGCCCGGCCAGGAGCGACGGCTCGTTGTCCAGCTCGGCCAGGACGCACACATTGAATCAGCCATGACGGGCATAGGCCTGTTCCAGGACGCTCACGCAGTGGACAACGCCTTCGCGCGTCTCTCCGAGTCCTGGCAGGCCCGGCTTTCCTGCATGCAGGTGGAAACCCCGGAGCCGGCCGCGAACAGGATGCTGAACGTCCACAATCCCCGCCAGTGCCACACGACATTTCAGTGGTCCCGCTACCTTTCTCTCTACCAGACCGGCTACGGAGCCCGTGGAATCGGGTTCCGCGATTCCTCCCAGGACGCGATGGGAGTCCTGGCCAGCGTGCCGGATCAGGCGGCGTCTCTTCTCCGCACCCTGCTCGGCGTTCAGAAGCGCGAAGGATTCGCCATGCACCAGCTCAATCCCGCCACGAGGGAGGGCAGCATGGGTGACGCCATGGAGCGCGATGACCGCCCGCACTACTACAGCGACGATCACCTGTGGAGCATCCTCGCCGTGGCAGAGCTGCTGAAGGAAACGGGGGATCGTTCGTTTCTGGATGAAGTCATTCCCTTTTACGACAGGCACAGGGATGGCAGCCACGTGGAATCCGCGACCGTGCTGGATCACCTGCGCCGCGGAATAGAGTTCACACGCTCGAACGTCGGCGCGCACGGCATCCCTCTCCTGGGGTTCGCGGACTGGAACGACACGATCAATCTTCCGACCGGCGCGGAATCGATGTTCACGGCCAACCTGTACGGCAAGGCTCTCCAGGAGCTGGCCGCCATGGCCCGGTGGCGCGGGGAGCCCGCGGAGGCGGAAAAATATGATGCCTGGCACGCGGAAATGAAAGAGCGATTCCTCCGGCACGCGTGGGACGGACAGTGGTGGATCAGGTACATCGACTGGGACGGGACACCGCTGGGCTCCCACGTGAATGAGAAGGGCCAGATCTACATCAACGGGCAGTCATGGCCCGTGCTTTCAGGGTTTGCCACGGAGGACAAGGCGCGCACGTCCATGGAGTCCCTGCGCAGGATGCTCAACACGAGCTGCGGGATCAAGATATCAACCCCCAGCTTCAACGGCTTCGATCCGCGCAAGGGAGGGATCAGCACGTATCCTCCCGGCGCCAAGGAGAACTCGGGCATTTTCCTGCACACCAACCCCTGGGTGATCATTGCAGAAACAATGCTGGGCAACGGAGACCGCGCGTACGAGTACTACCGGCAGATCGATCCGAGTGAAAAGAACGACAGCATCGAGCGCTTCGAGTGCGAGCCCTACGTGTATCCGCAGAACATCCTCGGAGACGAACACCCGATGTTCGGCCTTGCACGGAACTCCTGGCTCTCGGGAACGGCCTCCTGGGTGTACCAGGCGGCCACAAAGCACATCCTGGGCCTGCTGCCGACGTACAGCGGACTGACAGTGAACCCCTGCATCCCGTCGGGCTGGGACGGGTTCAGCGCGGTGCGCGGGTACAGAGGCGCCGCATACCAGGTCACGGTGAGAAACCCTTCTCATGTCTGCCGAGGGGTCGCATCCATGATCGTAGACGGACGGAAGGTCGAGGGAAACCTGCTCCCCGTGTTCGGGGACGGGAAAAAGCACGACGTGGAGGTGACCGTGGGCGCCTGAGGAACCGGGGCACCGCGGTACTCCGCGGATTCAAGGCGCCGCTGCGGCCAGCTTCCTCAATAACCGTTCTCTCCGCTTTTTGATTTCCTGCCGCGTGCGGCCATCCAGCGGCAGGTTCCACGACAGCAGCAGGTCCACCATTTCCAGGGCCTGGTCAGGCCGCCTGACACGGTGCTCGAGATGCTTGGCCAGCTCTACGGCGGCGAAAGTGCTGCGGGAGCCCGAGGTCATGGATTCCCACACGGCCACGGCCTTCTCCCACTCCCGGCGCCTCCTGTGGTGGAGGCTGAGGACAATGCCGGCTTCGGCGTTTCCACGGCTGAAGGCGTCCGCCAGCACCCTGGCGCCGACAGACGGCGAGCGTCCAAGCAGCCAGAGCCCCAGGGCCCTTTCATCCACCCTTGCAGCCGAGACATCTCCGCAAAGGAGCCTGCCGATAAGGGCGTACATCCGGGCAAGGGATGTGATGTCCATGACATTATGGTCGAATACCACGGGCAGGGCTCCCTTTCTCCCCGTGCGCAGGTACTCCAGCCAGATCAGGGGAATATCCTCCCCTGCCACGTCCAGCCCGCGGGCAAAACCGAGGATGCGCGATTCGATGGTCTTCAGGCTGCAGTCACCCGTCACCGTCTTCCAGAGTCTTCGCGCATGGTGCAGCAGGTCAACCTGGGGGCCGGGCTCCCATTCTATCCGGTTCATCAGGAATCGCGTCTGGAGGAGGTGGCTGTCGAAGGTTTTCCCGTTGTAAGAGACACACGCGCGGTAGGGCTTCAGAAGGCCGGCAACCGCGGCCAGAAAATCAGGTTCTCCGGGGAAATCCGAGAGAAAGAGCTGCTCCACGACAAGATCCGGGCCTTCGCACCACGCGGCGCCGAACAGGAAAATGACGCTCCCCGCGCCGCCTGAAAGACCGGTCGTTTCCGTGTCGTAGAACACCAGCTCGTCGGCAGAAAGGGCGTCCAGGGAGAACGGCGCGGGCCAGGCCTCCACGCCGAGTCCGGGAAAATCGAGCCTTCGACGGTAGAGAAACTCCCCCGTCTGCTCCCAACCGGGAAACGGGGAATCCTGCGGGACGCCCATCTGGGGTGCGGCCGTTCCTGACGGCATTTCAAATCTCCATTGCGTCCGTCCAGGCCGCCAGAAACGCGCACACGGCGGCCTTGGCGTTGATGCCGCCCGGCGCGTCAGGAGCCCCGATGCAGGACGGGCAGCCGCTTTCGCAGGCGCACCGCTCCACCACTTCCCGGGCGCCCCTGGCTATGCGCGGGAGGTCCTTCAGGAATCCCTCTGAGAGGCCGATCCCCCCGGGGTACTGGTCATACACGTACAGGCACGGGACCTTGAAGTGCGGATCCCTCACCCTTTCCGACACTCCCAGGTCACGGGGATCGCAGAGCAGGAATACAGGCGCCACTGTGCGCAGGAGCACGCCCATCCTCTGGATCACGATGCCCTGCTCCGCGTCCGGAAGCGCGCCGAAGCGCTTCCCCGGGAGAGTGTCCGCATCGAACAGGAGCATGGCGGACCGCGTGTGCATCTCGTCCGCCGGAAGGGTGATATCCCCGTAGCCCACGTTCTCATTCGTGTGGTACTTCAGCTTCTTGAACTTCGTTGCCTGGGTCCGTACAAGGAGATCTCCCAGCACGGTGCGGATGCCCGCGGCGGTCTTTTCCTCGTCCTCCGTCAGGACCTTGATGTCCGTCTTGACGATGGAGTCCGTCCAGTAGTCCGTATCCGCAGATTCCACGAAGCAGCGCCTGTTCTCCAGGTCGAGCTGCTTCACGGCGAACTGGTCACCCAGGTGGATATAGATTGCATGGTCGAAGACTAACAGCTTGGCGGAGGGCAGGTCCATCTCCCCGATTACCTCGTCCCTCCCCCTCGTGGTGTCCACAATGACCACATTCTCCGCGGTGGAGGTGCGCAGGGATACGTTCTCCGCCGGGTACGAGCGGTCCGCCCAGTACCATTTACCCCCCGCGTGCCTGATGACGCCCTTCTCCGTGAGGGACTCCAGCAGCGCGGGGGTGTCCTCTCCGAATGTCTCCCCCTCCTCGAAAGGCAGCTCGAAAAGAGCGCACTTGAGCTGGTCTGTCTGAATGAAGACATTGCCTGGGTCGATGTAGCCGTTCTCAGGTGAGCGGGAGAAAAAGTACTCGGGATGCTGGATCACGAACTGGTCCGTGGGAGAGGAGGAAGCAACCAGGATGGAAAGGGACACTGTGTTCCGCCGGCCCGCCCTTCCCGCCTGCTGCCACGAGGAGGAAATGGTACCGGGGAATCCCGAAAGGATGGAGGCATCCAGGCCGCCGATGTCGATGCCGAGCTCCAGCGCATTCGTGGACACCACCCCCTGGATGCTGCCGTCCCGCAGGCCCTTCTCTATTGCACGCCGCTCGTTCGGCAGGTATCCGCCCCGGTAGGACTGTACGGTGATGCCATGATTGTCCGTGTAGAAGTTCTTCAGGGAGTCCCGGATGTACGTGGCAATGAGCTCCGTGCGCACGCGTGATCGGGCGAACACGATGGTCTTCACGCCCGCCTTGAGCAGCCGCGTGGCAAGCCGCTGGCTCTCCAGCACCACGCTGCGCCTGATCCCCTGCACCCTGTCCACGAGCGGCGGATTATAGAGCACGAAATGGCGCTCCCCGGAAGGGGAGCCATTCTCGTCAATCAGGGTCACGTCCTGCTCGAGGATCTTCTTCGCCAGCTCGTGCGGGTTGCCGATTGTGGCCGAGCAGCAGATGAACAGGGGCGCGGCGCCGTAGAATCCGGCAATCCTCTTGATGCGGCGGATCACGCTCGTCATGTGCGAGCCGAATACTCCCCGGTAGGAATGCATCTCGTCGATGACCACAAAACGAAGGTGCTTCAGGGCCTTGATCCACTTCGGATGGTTGGGAAGGATGCCCGTGTGGAGCATGTCGGGGTTGGTGATGATGATCCTGCCCTCGTCCCGCGCGGAGATGCGGATGGAGCCCGGCGTGTCTCCGTCATAGGTGAAGACCTTGACGGGTATTTCCCCGCCCAGGACCACCTCATTCAGCTCTGACTGCTGGTCCTGGGAAAGGGCCTTTGTGGGAAACAGGTACAGCGCGCGTGCATCCGGGTCTTCCAGCAGCGCCTGGAGCACGGGAAGGTTGTATGCAAGGGTTTTTCCTGATGCGGTGGGGCTGACGAGCACGACGCTCTTCCCCGCGCGAACCGCTTCCCAGGTGGCAAGCTGGTGGCTGTAGATCCTGCCGATTCCGCGGGCCTGCAGGGCCTGCCGGATCCGGCCGTCCACCTCAGGCGGCAGCTCGGCATAGGAGCCGGCACGCGCCGGCACCACTTCCCAGTGGGTGACCCTTTCGCTGAACTCCGGGTCCTTGCGGAGCGACCCGATGACGTCGGTGAGCATCCCCCCTCCCCCGCGTCATAGTACCACTGTTGGTCCGCGGGGACAATCATAGGCAAGGACGCCGAGGGCGAGCGAGTACATGGAAGTACGAAAGCGAGCCCATAGGCCTTCCGCGGTACTCCGCGGAGTTGGACGGCGTTCGCGCCGAACGGGTACTCCCGTACGCCGAGGGCCGACGAGTACACGGACGCGTAGGGCGGCAGGGCGGTCGCTCCTGGCGACATTCGCGTTTGCGGAGCAAACGCCGAGAGCCTGCGACAGGAGGCCCGCATCCTCAGACGCTCAGCCGCGGGGGAGCCAGACGGTGAACCGGGAGCCGCCCCCGGGCTGGCTTTGGATTTCGATTCGGCCGCCGCGCGCGATGACCATGGAATGTGCTACGGCAAGGCTGAGCCCGACTCCACGTACCTGCGCCTGGGGGGACTGGGGGGCTGCGTGCTCGCCCTTCTCCGTGAAGAAAGGGGTGAACAGGCTGCTGAGCTTTTCAGGCGCGATTCCGATCCCGGAGTCCTCCACGCGAAGGAATGCCTCTCCTTCCTTGCTGCCCGTGCTGACCTGGATGAGCCGTACCTTCTGTCCCAGCGTGGCATGCCACGCGTTGACCACGAGGGCCTCCACGATAAAGCTCACCTGCTCGCCACTGATCGACGCAACGACATCCGGCTCCAGGCTCACTTCAAGGGCAACATTTTCCCTGTCCAGGTCAGGCTGCACCAGGGAAAGGGCGGACCGCACCCCATCCTCCAGCAGGACAGAAGGCTCCTGTTCGATCTGCGCAGCGGAAAGAGGCAGGAGGCGCGAGGTGATGAGCACTGACCTCTCCAACGCGCTCCGCACCGAACCCAGGTATTTCCTTGCCTTGTCAGAGAGGTCCGGCTCCGATTCGAGAACCTGGAGGTATCCCATTGCCACCGCGTTGATGTTGTTGAACTGGTGGGCCACGCCGGCGGCCAGCGTTCCTAGTGCCGCCATCCGCTCCGCCCGCACGAGCCGTGCCTCCGCGCCCCGCATCTCGGTCACGTCATTGCCGATCAGGATGGCAGTCGGCTCCTGGCCGCCGGCCTGCAGCGGCACCAGCGTAAGGCGCCAGATCTTTGTGTCTCCGGCCGCAGAGGGCAGGGTTGTTTCGAACACAAGGGGCACTCCCTTCAGGGCAAACTGGACGTTACCCGCCAGAGCGGCAATGTGGTCAGGCCCTAACAGGCGCTCGATGCTGCCATCCGCGGAGCCCGAGCTGCCAAGCTCTAAACTTTCTCGACCCGCCCGGTTGGTGAAGATGAATGCGCCCTTCGGATCGACGATGCTGATCCAGTCGGGTGATCCTTCGATCAACGCCCGGTAGAGAGACTCCGAGCGCTCGATACGAGCCTCGTCCAGGAGCGACATCTGGCCCACCGCGGAGAATATCGCGATGACCAGTATCACGATCAGGATTGCCAGAAGACCTTCGAACCGGGACTGCAGGATCTCGATGGTCGGTCCGAGGTGAACAACGGACCATCCGGGAATCGAAAGAAAGGAGCGTGAAGAGACATAGGTTGACCCGGCCCAGGATACGAGCCCCCCATCGACCGGCTTGGCGGGGAGAACCGGAGCGGACATGAACAGGCCGAACTCGTTCGGGGAGGTGCCCGCGCCGGCGGGCGCAACCGGCAGTGGCCACAACAGGCGATAGGTGAGCTCACGCGGGGTCCCATAAAAAATCAGCCCATTCTCGTTTACCAGGAATGCAATCTGGTCGGAGCTGTCGGGCGGGAAAAGTGACACGATGTCCTTGACAATCACCGCGACGCCGATAATGCCCCCTGTCAAATCCCACACGGGGGCACTGGCGTGATATCCGCGGGCGTAGGTAGGGAGATCAAGGCTGAATGAGCGTCCGGCCCCTCCTTCGACTGCATCCCTGAACCACGAGTCTCCGGCATGGGACGGCACGATGAAAGAATCGGGAGCGCCAGTGGAGGAGGCAATGACTTTCCCTCCCCTGTCGAGCAAATAGCAGGCGCCTTCAGTTGCCTGAGCGTAGCGACTGAGTGTCCCGATTGCCCCTGCACGGGGTGCATCATCACGCCGCTTGAGAAAGATCTCGATCTGAGGGGAACCCGACAGAATGAACACGTCCCGGTCGATTTCCCCGG
>Ga0265316_10004560_pt1 | contig 13755 bp, 5 predicted proteins | sample 4522metaG_FD_202092 | JGI IMG/M metagenome (GOLD analysis project Ga0265316, IMG submission 202092) | Rhizosphere microbial communities from Carex aquatilis grown in University of Washington, Seatle, WA, United States - 4-5-22 metaG | ecosystem: Host-associated > Plants > Roots > Rhizosphere >... | reverse complement strand
GGTCCCGGACGACACGAAGCGCATCCGCTCCATCGACGGCACAGCCGCTCGAATCGCTTCGCCCAGCAAGACCTCGCGCTCGGTCGAGGCGCCGAACGACGTCCCATCTCGGGCCGCGGCCTCGATCGCAGTGACCACGTCAGGATCGGCGTGTCCCAGGATGAGCGGGCCCCACGAGCCCAAGAAGTCCAAGTAGCTGTTCCCGTCGGCGTCCCACACTCGGGCGCCCTGGCCGCGCGCAAGGAAGACAGGCGTGCCGCCCACTGCCTTGAAGGCTCGGACAGGCGAATTCACGCCGCCAGGAAAGAGATTCTGCGCGCGCTCAAACAGCGCCTCGGAAGCCGTGGTTTTTCGCATGGGCGCAGCCCTAGTTCAGCTTCGGTTCGTTGCCCCCGTCTTCGCCGCCTTCGTCGGCGCTCTCGTCTTCGACATCCTCGTCATCAGCGTCATCGTCGCCGGCCGCCTCTTCGCCCAGATCCTCCTCGGCCAAGGTTTGCTCCTCGGCACGCGCCGCGGCCACCTCGGGCGAAACCTCGCGCTCGCCTTCTTCCATCTCGGCCAGACGTTCCATGGCCACCACGGTTTCCGCTTCTTCCAGGCGAATCAGGCGCACGCCCTGGGTGTTGCGTCCGATAGTGGGAATGCCGTCGACCGGCATGCGGATCAACTTGCCCGCACTGGTGATCAGCATCAGATCGTCCTCGTCGGTGACCAGGCGCAGGCCGATGACCTTGCCGTTGCGTTCCGTGGTCTTGATAGTGATCACGCCCTTGCCGCCGCGGTTCTTGGTCGGGTAGTCAGCCGCTGTTGTGCGCTTGCCAAAGCCGTGCTCGCACACCGTGAGCAGCGTGGCCGGCCGATCCTGCGGCAAGGCCGCCATGCCGACGACGAAGTCATCCTTATCGCGCAAGCGAATGCCACGCACCCCGCGCGCCATCCGGCCCATGGGCCGGACGTTGGTCTCGCGGAAGCGAATGGCCCAGCCATTGCGCGTGCCCAGCAGTAGGTCGGACGATCCCTCGGTGATGCGCAGTCCGACCAGCGCATCGTCATCCTGGATGGTGAGCGCGATGATCCCCGACGAGCGTATGTTGGCAAAGGCCTGCAGCGAGGTCTTCTTGATCAGGCCGCGCATGGTGGCCATGACCACGAAAGCGCCCTCGGAGAACTCGCGCACCGGCTGCAAGGCCACCACCCGTTCGCCCTCTTGCAAAGGAATCAAGTTCACGAAGGCCTTGCCCTTGGCGGTGCGGCCCGCCTGCGGGATTTCCCAAATCTTGCGGGCGTAGACCCGCCCCTTGCTGGTGAACATCAGCAAGGTGTCGTGGGTCGACGCCACGAAGAGCTGGGACACGAAGTCCTCCTCGTGGGTGTTGGCGCCGGTGATGCCGCGCCCGCCGCGTCGCTGCGCCCGGTACTGACCCTGGGGATTGCGTTTGACGTAGCCACCGTGGGTGACGGTGACCACCATTTCCTCCTGCGCGATCATGTCCTCGATGTTGATGTCGACATCGATGTCCACGATTTCGGTGCGCCGGTCGTCGCCAAAGAGCGTTTTCACTTCCTCGAGCTCCGACACCACGACCCCGACCAGCACGGTGTCGCTGGCCAGAATAGCTTCCAGACGCGCGATGAGCACGGCGGTTTCCTTGATCTCGGCCAACAGCTTGTCGCGTTCCAGGCCGGTCAGCTTGGACAGGCGCATGTTGAGGATTTCCTGCGCCTGGATGGCCGACAGGTCGAAGTTTTCCATCAGGCCCGCCTTGGCCGTCTCGGTGTCCTTCGATGACCGGATGAGGTCGATGACCGCGTCGATGTTGTCGACGGCAATCTTCAAGCCTTCGAGAATGTGCATGCGCGCCTGCGCCTGCTGCAGGTCGAACTGCGTGCGCCGTGTGACCACGTCGCGCCGGTGCTGGATGAATTGTTGCAGCGCTTGCTTGAGCGACAGGGTCTGCGGCCGTCCGTCGACGATGGCCAGACAGTTGATGCCGAAGGATTCCTGCAGAGGCGTCATCTTCCACAGGTTGTTCAGCACCACCTCGGGCACGGCATCCTTCTTCAGATCGACCACCACCCGCATGCCCTCGCGGTCCGATTCGTCGCGCACGTCGGAGATGCCGTCGATCTTCTTCTCGCGCACCAGCTCGGCGATCTTCTCGATGAGCTTGGCCTTGTTGACCTGGTACGGGATCTCGGTGGCCACGATGGACTTGCGCCCGCTCTTCGGGTGTTCCTCGACCGAGGTTCGCGCCCGCACCAGGATGCTGCCGCGGCCCGATTCGTAGGCCTGGCGGATGCCGTTGCGACCGCAGATGATCCCGGCGGTAGGAAAGTCGGGCCCCGGGACGATCTCGACAAGGTCGTCGACGTCGATGTCGGGGTTGCGGATGACCGCGATGGTCGCGTCGACGATCTCGCGCAAGTTGTGGGGGGGAATGTTGGTGGCCATTCCCACCGCGATGCCGGAGGCGCCGTTGATCAGCAGATTGGGCAGGCGGGTCGGCAGAACCGTGGGCTCGGTTTCCTTGTCGTCGTAGTTGGGCTGGAATTCGACGGTCTGCTTGTCGATGTCGGCCAGCAGTTCCTGGCCGATCTTCTCCATGCGGCACTCGGTGTAGCGGTAGGCGGCCGCCGGATCGCCGTCGACCGAGCCGAAGTTCCCCTGTCCGTCGATGAGCGGGTAGCGCATGGAAAAGTCCTGCGCCAGCCGGACCAGGGCGTCGTAGCAAGCGGAATCGCCGTGCGGATGGAACTTGCCCAGGACATCGCCGACCACGCGCGCGCACTTGATGTACGGCCGATTCCACAGGTTGTTCATCAGGTGCTGCGTGTAGAGAATCCGTCGGTGCACCGGCTTGAGTCCGTCGCGCGCGTCGGGCAGGGCGCGCGCCACGATCACGCTCATGGCGTAGTCCATGAACGATGATTTCATTTCCTCCTCGATCGCCACCGGGATGCGCAGCCCGATGTTGGCCGGCGGCGGCGGAGGCGCAGGCGGGGTTGCCGGAGGAGGCGTGGGGCCTTCGATATTGTCCATGTCGCTGGCCGCGCAAACTATCAAGTCACGGCGACCAAGTCACGACCGCAGAGACACCCTGGATGCTGCGACGGCTGAAGAAGGTCGTCGCCGTGGCCGGAAGAATCACCGGTACGAATCGACAATTGCTGCCAGCCGTTCTCGACGTTCGAACCCCTTTTGTGGCGCAAGATCGACAGCGGCTTCGCCGTCCCGAAATTCACCCTACGCAACTTGTGTAATGGCGACTACATTGATGACATAGGCTTCCTGGTTTACGCGCAAGGACACAACAATTGCGAGTCATGGTGTAGCACTCGTGCCTACACTTCCGTCCAAAACGGGATGGATTGGGGGTAAGGATCCGCCGCGGCTTCATTTTTTTTCTTGATTCCACAGGCTACTGACCCAAAACTGTCCCGGCTGCTGCAACGCGCACGCTTTGCGGAAACAACACTTGGGTTATTGACGGAGGCTATTACATGACGACGTGTTCTAAGAATTTCGATCGGTTGCTCCAGGCGAGTTGCTTGGGGCTGGTCGGCATCCTCGCGGTCGCCGGCTGCGGTGGAAGCAGTTCCACCAGCACAGTCGATGCGAGCAAAACACAGGATGGCAATGGGAGCCTCAACGGCCCCGACAGCGGGAACGTTATTCCTCCGGCGGGCACACTGACGATCGACAAGGTTTCTATTCCCTTCGGGAGCATCGACGTCGGCGCCACCAGCGACGCGCAAACCGTCACCGTCACCAACTCCGGAACCCAAGCGGTCGCGATCGCTCCTAGCATCTCTTCCGGCAGTGGTGCGTTCGCCATCAGCAGTAACTGCGCTTCCGTCCCGGCGGCGACGGGCACGGTGCCGGGCACTTGTCAGATTTCAATAACCTTCGCCCCGACAGCGACGGGAAACCAAACTGCGATATTGACGGTTACCAGCACGCTTACGGTCGCCCTGAAGGGAGACGGCGTGCCCCCGGGCAGCTTCGATGTCGCCAACGTCAACCTGGGCAGCCAGGTGCTGACCAACACCGCCGTCACCGGGGCGGTCACCGTCACGATTACGGGCAATGTCACCGACCTCGCCTGCAGCGTGAGCGGTGCGGATCTGACTGCTGATTCGACCAAGGTCTGCCCCGCGGTGTTGCCTGCTGGCGGCTCTTGCACGGTCGGCTTTACCTTCAAGGCGACTACCCCAGGTCCGAAGAGCGACTCGGTGACGTGCAACGCCGCTGGCGTGCACAAGACCGCGGTGGTTTCGGCCACGGTTGTTGACACGGCCAAGTTGGCGATCACCCCGGCGACGGGCAGCTTCCAGACCCAGAACGGGGTCCAGAGCGCAGACGTACCATTCGGGGTTGCGAACGTCGGCGGTCTGTCGACCGGCACGATCCAGGCCACCATCACGGGAACCAACGCGGATCAGTTCTTGATCAGTGTTCCGGGTTGCCTCGCGCCCCTGGCAGGGACCACAGGTTGCTCGCTTGAGGTTGCGTGCAAGCCGACGAGCGTCGGGACGAAGACCGCAAGTCTATCGGTCGCGGACAGCAGCGGAGCAGCGGCCACGGTCACGGCGGCCCTTACTTGCGTCTCGGTCGGCCCCACCTCCCTCACCGTCACTGGCACGGCCAACCTGGGTTCAGTCGTGATTGGCAGCACAGGCACGCCCCAGAACTTCACCGTGAAGAATACCGGAACCACCAACTCGGGCACCCTCACCGTCACCCTCAGTGATACGGCGGACTTCGTGAAGGGCAGCGATGGTTGCAACGGTGCGTCGCTTGATCCAAACGCGACTTGCAGCATTGTTGTGTCCTTGCGCCCGGCTTCGGCTGGGGCGTTGAATGCGATCCTCAACGTGGCCGCCGCCAGCGGGAACCCTGGCTCCATTCAACTCACGGGCGTCGGCCTGACCGCGGGCGCGCTGACCCTTTCGGGTTCCTCGTACGACTTCGGGCCCATCCCGATCGGTTCGGCCAGTGCAGACGTCAGCTTCACCGTGACCAACGGCGGCGGCGCTGCCACAGGCGCGCTGACCGTTTCCTCGCCGGGCAATGGCTTCATCGTTGCGGGCAATGGCTGCTCTGCCGCCCTGGCGCCCGGCAAGACCTGCGTGTTTGCCATCCACTTCGCGCCCACGGTCGAGGGCAACGCGACAGGGACCGTTACCGTCGGCGACCTAACAGTCGTCTCCCAACCCTTGACTCTCCATGGAACTGGCACGCCAACGGCCACTCTTACGATCGACCCGACGTCTACATGTGCTGCGCCCGAGGATCTTCCCACCATCCCGCCCCCGCCGGCGTCGGTGGGGCAGAACCACGCGCTTCATGAGACTCCCTCCTGCGGCTCCTCGTTCCCCGCCACCGTTATCGGCCAGACGAACGGCTCCTATGGAGCGGGTGGTACCGGTGGTGCAGGCGGCACGAGTGGTTCGGCGGGTTCGAGTGGATCGAATACCGGAATCATGTTCGCGGTGACAAATGCCGGAGACATCGATACGGGTGCCGTCACCGTCAAGATCACGGGCGATGCCTCGGGTGATTTCGTGGTTGTGAACAACCAATGTGGCGCCAACATAGTCAAGAGCCTTGACTGCATCTTCTATGTGAACTTCACGCCAACTGCAGCAGGCGCCCGTACGGCGACGCTGACGGTGACCACTGTCAAGGGCGGCAACGCGACCGTGAGTCTGAACGGCCTTGGCTTGCCCGTCATTGAGATCCTTCCCTGCAGCAATGCGGACGGAACCATCGTTGGCAGTGAGGACATTGCCGGTACCTCACTTATCAATGACGATTCGGACAGCAGCAACTGGTACGCGGTGTACAAGACATGCATGCCGCTTGATGCGACCGGGGGCACTGACTTCGGACAGGTGCCGCTTGGCGTGCTCCAGCCATACCGCATCCCGAACCAGGAGAAGGCCTTCGCGGTCAGGGTTCGCGGGTCCAGCGCAGCCAACCACATGAACACTCTGACGTTGAGCTTGACCTCGACAGCCCCGGACTTCAGCGTGGCGACGGCCAATGAAAGCGGCGGCAAGCTATCCAATGTGAACTGCCAGGGCTTCCAGGCAGACGTCACCAGCGGAGTGCAGGAGTGTATCGTGCTCCTCGACTTCTACCCGCAGAGCACTCTGGGCAACAAGACGGGCATTCTGACCATCACCGGTTCGGCCGGTGGCAGCGCCACCGTGAACCTGTCCGGCACGGCCTCGGGCCCGCTCACTTTCTCGTCGGAAGCTCTGGACACCACCAAGAACGCAATCACGTTCCCCGATACTGAAGTCGGCACCGTGAAGTTGGACGAATCCGCCGACCTCATCACAGAGACAGTGGTGGTGACCAACTACGGGACGACGGCTCAGGGGCCGCTGTCCTTCACCGTAACTGGCGCCAACAGCGCCGAGTTCGCGACAGTCATGGACAACTGCTCCGACAAGACGCTGGATGCTTTCGGTTGCAGCAAGTCGACAGAGACCGACTTGTGCAATAGCTGCAGCATGTCCTTCATCATGATCCCGGCCTCAGCCGGGGCCAAGACCGCCCTCCTGACGGTGACTTCCGGGACCCTGAGTTCGCAGGTCACGTTCAGTGGTAACGGCACCCAAGGCCAGACGTCCACGAACCCGATCAGCGTGGCCCCAACCTCGAAGGACTTCGGGAACGTGGCAATCAAGGCGCCGAGCGCATATCAAACGTTCACCGTCACCTTGAGTGGGACAACCGAAACCGGCGACATCGACTACGGGTTATGGGGCACCAACTGCGTTAATTCGGCCTACGCTTGCAACGGCTTCGAGATTGCTCAGGCTGCGGGCTCGGGTCCAGACGCGGTCGGAACCTGCGGGATCAGCGACACTCGGCACCTGGGCGGTGCAAACCCGACATCATGCACGATCAAGGTGCGATTCAATCCAGCCGCATTGCAGGACGGGACAGCCGGCCTAGACCCAAATGATGTCGGTCTGTGGGTCGAAGAAATGCGTTCGGAACAGGAAGTGGACATCGGTTTGACCGGTGTTGCGACGCCTCAGCTTGTGATTAGCCCGTCGACCTACGACTTCACTACCGGCATTCCCTCGGGTCAAACGAGCACTATCGTCACCTTCACGGTGACCAATGTCGGCGCCAGCCCGTACATCCAAGCGGATAGCTTGGTGTACTCCATCGCCGGCGAGGGCAGCGCTCCGCTGAACACTAACGGCGCTTCCACGACCTGCGGGACCAGCCTGGATGCTGGGGCCAAGTGCTACGTGGCGGTCAGCATCACGGCTCCCAAGTTGGACGATGCGGCTAACCCGCCTGAAATAACCCGTGACATTTCCACGACGCTTTACGTGGGCGACGCCGGTGGCGCGGCCTGCACTATCTGTGGCAACGCCACGATCACTGCGACCGTTGTGAAGCCGCCCACGATCGAGGTGGTTGGGTTCACCAATGGTCTTGCCACATACGGCAACACGGTGGACTTTGGGACCGTGCCCCAGGGTGGCTCGAGCAACAACGTCACTATCTGGTACCAGAACACCGGCGCTGTGGCCGCGACTGGCTTCCACTACCTGTGGACCGACCAATCCGAATCGCCTATCGTTGCGCCGCTGCTCAGTCAGGATGCCAATGATCCGTACTTCCCATTTATCAGCGACAGCTCGTCCACTGCGTGCGTGAACCAGAACGGCACAAACCTGGCAAGCTTGGCTCCTGGTGGTCTATGCACAGCCACATTCCACCTGTCAGCTCTGTCAGGTGCTGTGAGCAAGGCATACATGGCGCAACTGGATATCTGGGCCGACAATGCGACCCACGCCAAATCCATCACGGCGGTCGGCCACAGCACCCCAAACACGGGAGTACCCACCATCACGCCGTCGTTCTTCAACTTCTCGCCGACCACATCGACGGCAAGTGGCCAGAAGACGGCCGCGCAGGCCTACGTGTTGAAGGCTGGCACCACCGCGATTCCGTCTGCCAGCGTCGCGGCGCTTGTCTCAATCACGGACTTCGACGTGGCCCTGAACCCCGGCGGTGCCACGCCATGCAGCGACTACACTACCGGCACACCCCTGGCTGCGGGAGGCAGCTGCAACTTCTCGGTCACGTTCCATCCTGCGAGCTCTGGCCCAGACCAATACCGTTTGGGCAGCATCAGCATCGGCCCCGGCGATGCAACAAACTCCGCAGTTGCTGGCTTCATCGGCAAGGTGTCGAAGCCGGCGAATCTGGTCATCATCGATCCGACGACCACTGGGACTGACTTCGGGGATGTCTTGTGGAATACCAAGTCGGCCGCGATGACCCTAACCATCACCAACACTGGCGAGGTGGCCAGCGATGCGGTGACTCTGGCCGTCGGGGCACTGGATTCCGGCCACGCGGAACTGAGCCCTGAGCCCAATGAAGTCACGGCAGGCTACTTCGCACCCAGCACTAACTGCAACGGCGTCATCAATCCGGGCGCGACCTGCTCGTTTACGCTTACTGTCCAGCCTGGCACCACCGGGCAGTTCCCGTCAGTTGCGGGAAGCATTGTTGTGGAAGCTCGCCCCGCGGGTTGGCCTGGCAATGCGGCTGAGGCGTGGTCGGGTCCCGTCACGGCCCGGGGAGTGAATGCGGCTGCGCTGTCACTCAGGCCCTTGAATCCACCGGCTTTCCCGGATCAGCCAGTCGGGTCCGTCGATGGCACCGACTACGCGGTGTTCACCATCCAGAACGGCAATGCAAGTGCACCGTCGCCGACCCAGGCCAGTGGGCCCGTTACGATCACCATTGACGACACGACGGACTATGTCCTGAGTACAGGCGGTAAAGGCGGTTGTACGACAGAGATGGATCCAAACGGCCCAGGCCTGGGCGACCCCAACACCCCGACCGGTCAGTGTAGGGTTGGGATCTCCTTCAAGCCGTCATTGACCACGACGCTGGGCAATCACCCAGTCAACCTGACCGTGACGAGCAAGACAAAGACAGGAGTGACTCTGTCGGCAACCGTGCAGGTGGCAGGAAAGGTGGTCGCTCCGCTGGCCTTTGTGATTAAGGAAGACGTTCAAGATCCCAACTACCCGCTCTTCGCGCCGCTGGCTGGTGCGACGACGGACTTCGGCAGCATTAACGCGAACGCCGTGACGTCCAGCGACCCGACCACGGGCTTCCAGGTGGGGGATCCTGGGGTAGTGCAGCTCTGGGTCCAGGACTCATGGGCTGCTCCAGACACCGGCTTGCTCACCACCACGCTGAGCGGGGCGGGCTTCCGGATCATCTGGAACAATTGCGTTGGTGTGCAGCTCGGCTACGACAACGATGGGTCCCAGTTCTGTGACGTAGGCATTCGGTTCGAGCCCACCTCGGCGGGCGCGAAGTCCGGCACCCTGGTCGTGGCTGGGACACCAGGTGGTAGCGTCACGATGGCGCTGACAGGAACCGGCCTGTAGCAGCGACCGGTAAGAAGTAATCAAAGAAGGGCCCTGGGACGAAAATCCCAGGGCCCTTTTTCTATGGCCTAGGCGACCGCAGATCGCCCAGCGCAATAGGGGATGACACCGTCCTGGCGACCTGCGGACGCCGCGCTCTCAGCGCGGGACGCTGCGGCTGGCCAGAAGCTCGAGCTTCCTGTGCTCCTCGATGTGCAACAAGAAGACCCGCACTATCTCGGGGTCGAACTGACTGCCGCTACAGCGCTCCAGCTCGCCGCAGGCAATGACATGCGGCAGGGCCTGGCGGTAGGCGCGGTCCGTGGTCATGGCGTCGTAGGCGTCGGCCACGGCGACGACGCGGCCGATCAGGGGGATTCCGTCGGCGCGCAAACCCTGCGGGTAGCCAGAGCCATCCCAGGCCTCGTGGTGGCAGTAGCAGCCGGGCACGATGTCGCGCATGAAGGGAATGGGCTCGAGGATGCGTTTGCCCTTGGCCGGGTGCGAGCGGAACATGGCCAGCTCCTCGGGCGTGAGCTTGCCGGGCTTGTTCAGCCGATCGTTGCGGATGCCGATCTTGCCCACGTCGTGCAGCAGGCCGACCTTCACGATGGTCTCGATCTGCGCCTCGGGCATGCGCATGCCCACCGCGATGAGGCGCGAGTAGGTCGACACGCGCTCGGAATGGCCGCGGGTGTAGCGGTCGGACTCTTCCAGGGCATGGGCGAAGCCGATGATGGTCTGACGGAAGTTCTCCTCCAGCGAGACGTTGGCGAAGCTGAGATCCTTGTTGGTGTCGACCAGGCTCTCGTACAGGCGCGCGTTCTCGATGGACACAGCGGCGCGGCTGCCGAGCACGTAGAGCATCTTGCGCTGGCCCTCGCTGAACTTGGCGCCCTTACTGTAGCTGTACGCGCTCAGCATGCCGATGATGCGGCCCTTCAGCTTGAGCGGGATGGAACAAAAGCTCACCAGGCGTTTCTCGGGCTGGCCGATCAGAAAGCGGTGCGCACGGGCGCCATGTGCCAGAAGCGGCTTGTCTTCCTGAAACAGGGGCAAGACTTCGGCGAAGTTGAGCGGTGGCGCCGTGTCGGACGGACCGAAGCGCGGCGAGACCTTGCGCGCGTATTCGACGAAGGGCCCTGGCGGATCCTCGGGCCGGCGCTCGGGCTGCGGCTTTTCCAGCAGCAGATTGGCGACGTCGGCATTGACCGCATCGAGCACGGAATCAAGAACCAGATCGAGCACGCGCTCGACCGAAAGCGAGGTCGCGATGGCCTCGCTGATCTTGTAGATCGACAGGGCGTCTTTGAGACGCAGGTTTTCGTGCTGCAGGCGCTGGCGGTCGAGCCCGCGCTGCACGGTGTGCACGACCTCCTCGACCCGGAAGGGCTTGAGCACGTAGTCGTAGGCACCGTGCTTCATCGCTTCGATGGCGGTCTCGACGGTGCCGAAGCCGGTCATGATCACGGTCAGCACCGGAATGCCCAGCTCGGTGATCTTCTCGATCAGCTCGAGGCCGTTCATGTTGGGCATCTTCAGATCTGAGATGACCAGGTTGTAGCTGCGACGCTGCAGCTCCTCCAAGGCCTGCACGCCGTCCTCGACGGTGCGGACCACGTAACCCTCAAGGCCGAGGAAATCCGAAAGCATCTCGCGGATGACGCGTTCGTCGTCGACAACCAGGATCCGGGGGCTTTCGGTGCTGAGCGTGAAGCCGAACCGCTGGCCTGCGGGACCCGCGTCCTCGGCAGAATCGTCGGCGGAGATGCCCAGGTCAGCCGTCATTGGTGCGTCGTCGGTGAACCTCTAGTCTACCTCAAACTTATGCCGTCGAAGAACTGGTCGAGCTTTTCCCTGCGGGATTCGTCCAGGTAGTCGAAGTTTACGCCGCGGTCCGTGACCTCCCAGAAGTCTTTGGCGTGGATGCGCAACATCTCGGTACGAATGGAATTGAGACGCTCGGGACTCTCCGAACGCATGTCGTCGCAAATGCGCTGCGCGTGAGCATCGGCCCCGTGCACCAGATAATAAGTGGCCAACTTGACCTGAGCCTTGCGCACGCCGCGCAAGGCCTTCTCGTCGGTCTTGGTCTCGGGCTCTCGGTCGACTTCGAGAAAGACCCCCAGCATGTCGTCATGCGCCGGCGAGGCAAGTTCGAAGGCGCGCTCGCACAGCGCGCCCAGATCGTGGGCCGAAGTCTCGGTGACGAATCCCATCCCGGCGCCGCGGGCGACCTGGCCGTAGTAGGCAAAGTACTGCGCAATTGCCAGAGCCAGATCCGACAAGCCTTGGCGCAGCAGAAGCTCGGCCAGCAGACGATACTGGTTGAAAATGTTGTAGCAGGCGCGGACATCGTGGCCGTTGAGCGCCCCGCGCAGGTAGGTGTTGAAGTACTTCACCACGACCCCAACCACGGCGCGATCATCGCGTTGCAGGGCCGCCTCGCCCACGTAGCGGGTTTCGATGGCAACCACGTGGGCCATCTCGGGCAGATGATTGAGCGACTCGGAAAACACGCTGCGCAGGTGGCGCAGGACCTTCCATTCGAACCAAAGCTGCTGGCGCTCAAGCTCGCGCAAGGACTCGGGCTCCATGGCGATGAAGTCAGGATTGCTTTGTATGCGGGGACCGATGGCAAACCATGCGACCGGCAGGCTCGCCTTGTAAGGCTGGTAGCGAACCACGGCTTCCCGCAGGGCCGCCGTCGCGTGCGAGGCAATGATCTTGTCCTTCTGGGCCACGGCGTTGACCGCCACGTCGGCAAGATGCTCCATCGCCGCGACGCTCATCGCCTGGCGCGCGGCCAGATCGTGTGCGACCTTGCGGCTCACGCCGCGGCCCAAGGCTGAATCGAGAACATGTTGGCCGATGCGCAGGATGACCTTGCCGGGGTCGAGGAAGTCGAACACGTAGGCGAAGTAGGGAATCAGCAGCAGGAGGCTGGCGCTGGTCATCAGCAGGGTGACCACGATCGTGATGCGCGGGACATAGTTGCTGGAAACCGAGAGCGTGACCCAAACCGCGTTGAGACAGGCCACCACGAAGAAGCCGATGATTGCCAGGTTGGTCTTGTCGCGGAAGAACATGTCCGCGATGCGGGGTGTGTAGCGGGTTGCGGCCAGTTGCACCACGATGGACACCACCGTGATGGCGATGCCCAAGACCGCCACGATGATCTGGGCGAGGGCGCCCAGCTCGTTCTGCAGAGTGCCCGCGTCCAGGTCCAGCAGGAGCTGCAGCGGGCCGAGGTGCAGGGATGGGCCGCTCCGCTGGCCCAGCCAGTAGGCATCGAGCAGCCAGCACCCGGCGAAGATCACGCCAGCGACCAGAGCCAGCATGGTGATTCCCGAGGGGAAACGGGGCCGCCAACGCGAACCGCTGCCGGCGCTAGCCAGCCCCGGGAGTTCGGCCGAAAGCCTGGTTCGTTTCACGCTGCCTCCGGTACGGTGCGAAAGACCATGGCCCGGAAAACTCGCTCGGGCATGCACTGGCGCGCAGTTACAGATAGAATCATCCAGCCCCCATGCTGCTTGCGATTGACATTGGAAACACTCATACGGCCTTTGGCCTGTTCGAGGGCGAAGCCCTGCGTTTCGACTGGCGCATGGAAACGCGAGTCGAACGTACGGCAGACGAGTATGCAGCAACCTTGTCAGGGTTGTTGGCGCTACGAAGTCTGACTATGCAGCAGGTCACGGGGGCCATTATATCTTCGGTCGTCCCTCCTGCCACGGCGCCGTTGGAAAGGCTCTTTGCGCGCTATTTCGGCGTGACCGCCCTGGTGGTTGGGCCGGGGATGAAAACCGGTATGCCCGTGCTCTACGAAAATCCGCGCGATCTGGGCGCGGATCGCATTGTCAACGCGGTGGCCGCCTACGCGCGCTGGTCGCAAGGGGCCATCGTGGTCGACTTCGGCACCGCCACCACCTTCGATGTGATCACGGCACGCGGGGAGTATGCGGGTGGCGTCATCTTCCCCGGGCTCATCATTTCAGCCGATGCGCTCTATCGCGCCACCGCACGTCTTCCGCGGGTGGAAATCGCCAGGCCCAAACATGTCGTGGGAACCAACACAGTGGCCAGCATTCAGGCCGGCCTGGTCTTTGGCTACGCGGGGATGGTCGACGCCTTGGTCAACCGGATCCGCACGGAGATGAACTACGCGCCCAAGGTGGTTGCCACCGGCGGACTTGCCGCTTTGGTGGCGCGCGAGTCGTCGACCATCGAAGAGTGTGACGAGCTTCTGACCCTGCAAGGACTGCGCATCTTGTTCGAGCGCAACCATGGCTAGCGAAAGCGGGCCTATGCAGCTCCAGCCGCTGG
>Ga0265316_10004559_pt1 | contig 13760 bp, 14 predicted proteins | sample 4522metaG_FD_202092 | JGI IMG/M metagenome (GOLD analysis project Ga0265316, IMG submission 202092) | Rhizosphere microbial communities from Carex aquatilis grown in University of Washington, Seatle, WA, United States - 4-5-22 metaG | ecosystem: Host-associated > Plants > Roots > Rhizosphere >... | reverse complement strand
CGAGAGACCGAGGACCTGATGGATTTCATCCGCGCCATCATCCGCGAGGAGCAGCTCACCGTGCTCCTGATCGAGCATGACATGAACGTCGTGATGGGCATCTCCGACTGGGTCACCGTCATGGACGGCGGGGAGAAGATCGCCGAAGGCCTTCCCCAGGAGATCTACAACGACCCCAAGGTGATCGAAGCGTACCTCGGGGGGGGAGAGTGAGCGTGACGGTCCTCCTGGATGTGAGCAACTTGAAAATCAGGTACGGAGCTATGGAGGCGTTGAAGGGGATCTCCCTCTCTCTCGAGGAAGGGGAGATCGTGACGGTGCTTGGGGCAAACGGGGCGGGCAAGAGCACGCTCCTCCGCGCCATCTCCGGCCTCGTGACGCCGCAGGAAGGTGAGATCCGTTTCCAGGGAGTCCCCGTGCAGCGCGTCGCCGCATACGACATCGTGCGGCGCGGGATCTCTCACGCCCCCGAGGGAAGGAAGGTCTTTGCCACGCTCACGGTGGAGGAGAACCTGAACCTGGGCGCCTTCACGCGCCGGAAGCTGAGGTCGGAGGTGGGCCAGGCGCGGGAGCGCGTGTTCGTGCTTTTTCCGCTCCTCAAGGAGCGCCGCCGCCAGCTTGCCGGCACCCTTTCCGGCGGGGAACAGCAGATGCTCGCCATCGGCAGGGCCCTCATGAGCACCCCGCACCTGCTCCTCCTGGACGAGCCGTCCCTCGGCCTTGCTCCCATCCTCGTGCACCTGATCTTCGACATCATCAGGGAGATCAACCGGCAGGGAGTGGCAATCCTCCTGGTGGAGCAGAACGCCCACCAGGCCCTCGAGCTTGCGCGCCGCGCTTACGTACTGGAGGTCGGAAGGATCTCGGTGGAGGGCACGTCAGTGGATCTCAAGACGAACCCTCGCATCCAGGAGGCATACCTGGGCGGGAGCGCTTTTCGGAGCGCGGCCAGGGGCTCCCGCCGGCCGCCCAGCGGCCGGTTGACGCCCTAGAGGCCGCTGAAGCGCCGCCACTGGCGGCCGCTGCCCCGCTTACCTGCCCCTTCTGCCGAAAGTGCCCGACCCGCCCATGTTGCGATGCCGCCAGAGCCACTCGTCGGAGCTGTCCGGAGCAAGCGGGCGTTCAGGGGCGCGCTGAATCCGCGGCTGGATCGGCGCCGCGGTCGGCGGCCGAACAGGTTGCGGTCCGCGTTGCGGCTGAGGGCCCGTCATTCCTCCCTGGGGAGCGGGGCCGCCCTGCGGGGCCGCGGGCCGTCGGTACGTCCGCGGGGGGAGTTGGACACCGGGCGTCGGAGGCGGGACAGCGGCTTCGCCGGCCGAATGGACATGCGCCGGGTATGCCTGGTACTCGGGGCGGTACGGCTCACGGGGCCGCAGGGGCGTCCAGTTGATTCGGGCACCGTCAGGCGGATGCCCGGGCCCCGGTCGATCCCCGTCCCACCTCACGAGGGCGGGCGCGAAAACAGGATGCCGCACGATGGCCCCCGGCACCCAGACCCAGATGCCGGAAACCTGGGCCCATCGGCCGTAGTGGAACGGCGCAAAGCCCCATGGCTCCGCGTCGACCCATGTCCACCCCCACGGGGCAACCCACGCCCAGCGTCCGAAGGCGTACGGCCGCCAGATCCCTGTAGGGACGTTCGGGACCCAGCAGGGGCCGTAGCTGGGGAGGATCTCCCACGAGCCGTTGTCATCCAGGTCTTCCACGCCGTCCATCTCGCGCGACACGTAGCGCGCCGAGGCCACGCTGTCTTCCGCCGCGTCCCTCTCGGCCACCCACTGGTCCCAGGCGTCGACCGAGGAATTGCTGTTTACCCAGTACGCGCTGGGATCCGCCGCGGGGATTCCCGCCGTCTGGCCCGCGTACACGGTGAAGGTGGCCTGCCCCGTGGCCACCTCAACGGACCCGATCCGGGCCCGCACAGTGGCGTCACCATTGGCCGCCTGGTCGACGCGGAGCGCCACCGGATCCTTGAGGGAGATGCTCATGGTCTGCGTGTCGACCTCGAACTGCCCGTCGGGGTCCACCCGGCGCAGCCGCACGCTGAGGCTTCCCCTGTCGAGCCGCACCTGGACGGAGTTGTCGTCGATCACCGTGAAGCTGGCACCGGAGTCCGGCGCAAGGCGGATGGCCGTCGAACCGACATGGACCTCGGCGCGCCCCTCTTCCGCCGTCGAGATGCGGTCTCCCGAGGTGACTGGATAGTTCAGGCTTGCCGTTTCCCATTTCTCGGAGCCGTCGGAGGCGAACGCCACGGCGCCCTCGAGCCAGCTCACCCTGCCGACACGGGCGGGGGGATCCGCCCAGGCGGGGGCGCCGAAGACCAGCAGGCCGGCCAGGACGGCGAATATGCCACGGGCACTCATACCATGAGTATCCATCCTCCCTCCCCCCATGTCCATAAACCCGGCATTAAGGAAGAATAACCTTCGGTTATTGCGGCCGCCGCACCGCCGCCTTTCCGTGGAGGAATCGCGACACGATGCGAAGCGTTTCCTCGCGAAGGCGCATGCGCGCTTCCTGGTCGTAGGCCTGCGGAAGGGCCCGGGCGGGCCGCCCCTGGTCGAAATACCTGCCCGACTCCCCGCCGCGCAGCGCCTCCTCCAGCACGCCGAGGATCGAGTCGGAACCTTGCGAGGCCGGGCCGAGGGGACTGATGCCGGCGTCTCTCACCATCTGCGTGTCGAGGAACGTCCCGGGGTGCAGCGACAGCACCTGCAGCTCCGGGTGCGCCGCCGCCAGGTCGAAGCTCATCATGACCAGGGCGATCTTGCTCCTCCGGTAGGCGCGAACCCCGTTGTATCCCCGGGCGGTCGCGAGGTCGTCGAAGTCCAGCGGCTCCTGGCCCATGGACGCCACGTTGATGACGGCCCGGCGCGGCAGCCCTCCCGCCAGGAGCGTTTCGGTCAGGAGGAACGGCGCCAGGTAGTTGACCGCGAACCGCAGCTCGATGCCGTCGGCGCTCTCCTCGCGCCTGTCGGCGCTGCTGCCGAAACCGATCCCCGCGTTGTTGATGAGCACCTCGACGGGCTTCGCCAACCGGATCACCTCGCGGCCCAGCCGCGCGGTGTCCTCCAGGGACGACAGGTCGGCGACGACCCCGCTGACCTCCGCTCCCTCGGCGGAAAGCTGCCCGCTCAGCCGTTCCACTTTCTGCGGGTCCCTCCCGTGGACGATGAGACGGGCGCCCTTGCAGGCCAACGCCCGGGCGGTCTCCCGCCCGATGCCCCCGGTCGCGCCTGTCAGCATGATGGTCATTCCCTTCACAGCCATGCAAAGCTCAAGGTAATTGCTTTCCTTCGCGGGCGGCAAGAGGTACCGCTTCGATCCCTGAAAGGCCTGAAGGTACCTGGGATAGCCCCCGCGCGCCGGGGGGCGCGCTCAGGTTTTCTTGACCGGCTTCGACCGCATCCTCGCCACCGTCTCCCGTTCGGCGCGAAGGCACGCGGACGGCGGAAGACCGCGAAGGATCTGCTTCACGTCCGAAAGCACCAGGGTGCCCATTTCCGTCATGGCTTCCTTGATGCCGCCCGCCCGGTGGGGCGAGAGGAGAAGGTTCGGCGTGGTGCGCGCCGGGTGGCCGGGAGGAATCGGCTCTTCCGGGAACACGTCGGTGGCCACGCGGAGGTGCCCGGAGGCGGCCGCGGCGAGCATAGCCGGGAAGTCCACGACGCTCGCCCTGCTCAGCAGGATGAACAACCCGCCCTTGGGCATGAGCGCGAAGTGACGCTCGTTCAGGAAGCCCTGGTTCTCCGTGGTCGCCGCGGCGGTGACGAAGACCACGCGTGACCGCGTCAAGAGCTCATCCAGGCCGCAAGGAATGCACCCGGCCTGCGCGATGGTGCGGACGGGAAGCCAGGGGTCCGATACCCGCACGGTGCAGCGCAGCGGCTCCAGCAGGGCCCGCAGTGCCCTGCCGAGGCCGCCGAACCCCACGATTCCCACGTCGCACTCTCTCAGGAGGAACGAGCCGGCGTTGCCTCCCATCCCGTACTTCTCGGTGCCGGCCCTGACAGCGTTGTGCGCGTCGGTGATCCCCCGGGCGAGATCGATGCAGAGCCCCAGTCCCATCTCCGCGACGGCCTGCGAGAATACCGGGGCCACGCAGAGCACGTGGATGCCGCGCCGGAAACATTCCTCGTAGTCGATGTTGGGCAGGAAGTTCCCCTCCACGTTGAAGATCGCGCGGAGCTTCGGCGCGGCGCCGAGTCGTTCGGTCGGCATGTCGGTCTGTCCGATCACGAAGGCTGCCTCTTTCAGGATCTCATCCGTCTGCGTCGGGGACGGCTTCTGCGGGCTCTCCGGCTGGAGCCGGACCAGGCTGCGCAATTCCTCCAGCTCATTCGGCAGGAAGATGACGTCCAGCGAGCGGGGCGCGGGATCGACAAGCGCGGTGGGCATGTTCGCGGCCATGGAACCTCCTTGCGCGGCGTGTAGCGGCCGGCGGCTCCAGAATAGCGGGTCCGGGGCGGGAAGGTCCACCCGATTTTCCTTGCCCCCTTCTTCCCGACGGCCTTAAATTCTGCGCGCCCGCCGCACGCGGCGCAGATGAAGAGGAGGCGCAATGTCGGACCTTGACGGGTCGGGCGTCTACGGGTTCGAGGACGGGAAGTCGGGGATCGCGCGGATGGCCCCGCCGGAGTGGTGGCTGCCGAAGATCGATCGCACGCTCTTGAAGTCCCTGATGAAGAGGAACAACTACCGGGCATTCATCAGCCACGGCGGGTGGTTCCTCCTGGTCATCGGCCTGGGGTATCTCTCCGCCCGCACATTCGGCTCTCCCTGGTGCATCCTCTGGTTCTTCCTGTACGGCACCGTGCTCAGCACGTGCAACGCCCGCTGGCATGAGAGCCTCCACGGGACCCCGTTTCGGACCTCGTTTCTGAACGAGATCATGTATTTCATCGGGGCGACGCTCGAGTTCCGGGACGTCGTGTATACGCGGTGGAGCCACATGACCCACCACTCGTACACGGTCTACCCCGACGTCGACCTGAAGTTTGCCGCCTTGCGTCCGGTCAGGCTGTGGAAGATGCTTCCGGACCTGTTCTACATCACGAGCACCATCCTCCTTGTACGCCAGCAGGTCATTCACTCCCTCGGCATCCTGACCCCGAACGCGCGCAAGACCGTCCCGGAGTCGGACTACGTGAAAATGTTCTGGGCGGCGCGGGTGACGCTGCTCGTGCACCTCGTCCCCGTGGCGCTTTCCATCATCCTGCACAGCTGGATCCCGGTTCTCCTGGTGACGTTCCCCCGCATGTACGGCGGCATCCTCGTGTATATCCTCATCATGACCCAGCACGCAGGCCTTGCGGAGAACGTCCCCGACCACCGGCTCAGCACGAGGACGGTGATCCTCAACCCGATCTTTTCCTTCCTCTACATGCACATGGAATACCACGTCGAGCACCACATGTTCCCGCTGGTGCCGTTCCATTCGCTTGCCCGGCTGCACAAGGCTATTGCCGGCCAGACGCCGAAGCCCTACCGCGGGCTCTGGCAGGTCTATCGCGTGCTCCTGCCCGTGCTCTGGAGGCAGAGGCGCGACGTGAGCTGCTATATCGAGCGCGAGCTGCCCGGAGAAACATAGCGGGACCACGCCGCAGCCGCGCGGACCGTCCCTCACTCCTCCAGCGCCGCGTCCATCCACTCGCGAACCGAGTTGACGAGCCAGAGCCGCCGCACGCCCCTGAGTGTCTCGACCGGGATCACCCGCTCCGTGATGCGCCCCTCGGCCAACAGGTGATCGCGGTATGTGCCGGCCAGCAGGCCACAGTCTGCGGGCGGGGTGACACGCTCCCCGTCGATGTCCGCCACCACGTTGGCGGTGCAGGACTCCGTCACCTCGCCGCGCTCGTTCCAGAGGATGACGTCGTCCAGCCCCGGGCGCCCCGCGAGCGCGGTCTCGTACGCGCCTCGGCGGCTCGTCTTGTGGTACAGGTAGACGTCCTCGCTGTCGACCGGGTCCCGCGCGAGCCCGACGCGCAGCACCGGAGGCCGGGCGGTTGAAGCCAGCGGCGCGGCGGTGACCGAGAGGGAGCCGTCCCGCTGGAGCTCTACCCGGACCTTGTGGGGGTGCGGGGAAAGCTCCGCAGAAAGATCCTCCAGCCGCTTTCGCAGCGCGGCGGGATCGAACCTGAAATCGAAGTACTCGGCGGAAGCGGCGAGCCGCTCGAGGTGCCGCTCAAGGAGGAACCAGCCCCGCGGAGTCCACAACAGCGCCTCGAGCAGGCAGAGCTCGCCCGCGGGCGCCACGAGGACGCGGGTCTTCGTCTCGCACTCGCGGCGTTCAGCGGCCGGGTCCGAGTCCCAGAGGATGCCGCCCCCCACACCGTACTCGGCCTGGCCTGTCGCGTGGTCGATGGTCACGGTGCGGATTGCGACGTTGAACTGCGCCCGGACGGAGCCGCCGTCGGGGGCCAGGTACCCGATGCAGCCGGTGTAGATGCCCCGGGGAGTGGTCTCCAGGCCGGCGATGATCCCCATGGTGCTCGCCTTTGGAGCGCCGGTGATCGACGCGCACGGAAAGAGCGCCGCAACTATCTCGGTGAACGACGCCCGCGTGCGCGCCTTCGCGGTGGAGGTCATCTGCAGCACGGTAGGGTAGCGCTCGACGTCGAAAAGCCGGGGGACCTCGACGGAGCCGATCTCGGCCACCCGTCCCAGGTCGTTTCTGACCATGTCCAGGATCATCAGGTTCTCGGCGCGGTCCTTCTCCGAGTCTTGCAGCCGCTGCATGTGTACCCGGTCCTCTGAAAGCGTCCGCCCCCGGGGCGCGGTGCCTTTCATCGGGCGGCAGGTGAGGACGCCGCCCTCGAGCCGGAAGAACAGCTCGGGGGATGCCGAGCAGATCGTGATGCCGTCCAGCTCGAGGTACGCGCCGAACCCGTCGGGCGAGTTGGCCGTCATCCGGGAGAACAGGAGCCGCGGGTCGCCGGTGAATCGGGCCCGAAGCCGGTAGGAGTAGTTCACCTGGTAGGTGCGGCCCGCGCCGATGTGTCCCTTGATTTCAGCCAGCGCCGCCGCATAGTCGTCCGGCGTCACAGTGGGTGTCCAGTCTATGGAAGGAGCCCGCTCCCTGTCGTGCCCGGGCCCGTCCCGCCACTGGGCGGACTCGTAGAGGCCGAAATCGACCAAGGGCACCGGCGTCTCCCGCCGCACAACGAGCGCGGGGTCGAACCCGGGAGAGGCCTCGTACCCGATGTACCCTGCCGCCATGAGCCGGCGCGAGCGCACCGCGTCCTCGATCCGCCGCAGCGCCGGCAGCACCTCGGCGGGCGCCAGGGCCCGCACGGTCTCCACCGGGCTCGTGAACTGCAGCCACTGTTTTTCCCCGGGGCATTGGAGGAGGACCATCGAACGACCTCGCGCGGGCTTCCTGCGCGCTACGATGCCATGGCGATGACTGCCTTCTGCCGGATTGCGCCCAGGTGGTACGCCACGTGCGCGAGGGCGCCGACCACCCCGCCCATGGACTCCGCGCTGGAGGCCGCAAAGAGCTCGATGTCCTTCTTGAGGTCCCGGTAGCCGCTGCGCAGCTCCTCCCGCATTCGCCGCCACCGTTCGTCGTCCGCTTCCGTCAGGTTCCAGCTCTCGCTCCACTTGCGGGTGGTGCGGTCACCCTCGATCCAGGCGGCGGAGGCTTCCAGGCCGAAGATGACGTGGTGCACATGGGCCGCGATGCTGGTCCTTCCCAGGATGCGGGACGCGTCAGCGGCGCTGAGCCTCTCGAGCGTGCCCAGGAGGCCCGAGTCCCTCCCGCTGTCGGTGAAGTAGCTCCATGACTGCTGCGGCCCGTCGAACGCTTCCGCCAGGACGCCCAGGATCTGCCCGAGCACCACGTCCATGCTGATCTCTGCCATGACGATCCCCCCGCCACAATATATGCAATTGTCCCGCCCCCGAGAATCGCTGACGCGGATGAAGCGCGGCGCCTTCCGTGAGTATATTCGAGGCACACAGGAGGCGGGCGATGACGGAACCTTCAGGGCTGGGACCGCTGGAGCTGGCAAACTGGCGCGCCGGGACGGCGGAGGTGTATGCCGAGGTCCGCCGGCGGTCCGAACGGGACCCGCGGGGAGCCTGGGATGAGTTCCGATGGGCGCGCGGCAGGATGTTCAGGACGCACCCGCAGTCCCCCCTCGAACGGGTGAAGAGGGCAGGATTCCGCGAGATGCCCTGCTTCCCCTACGACCCGTCGTGGCGCTTCCGGGCTCCTGTCGTGGCACTCGCGGAAGGCGCCGACGGCGCCGCGAGGAAAATCGACCTTGCTGAGGGAAGCTTCGGCTTCCATTCGTTTGCCACGGTGACATTCGCGCCGGCTGAGGGTCTGCCCTCTGCCACGCTGACGCTGTACTGGATCGAAGGGTACGGCGGGGGACTCTTTTTGCCGTTCAAGGACAGGACCAACGGCAGGGAGACCTACGGCGGCGGACGCTACCTGTATGACACCATCAAGGGCGCCGACCTGGGCGCCGGCCAGGATGAGGTCGTCCTCGACTTCAACTTCGCCTACAACCCGTCCTGTGCCTACAGTCCCCGCTGGGTCTGCCCGCTCGCTCCGCCGGAGAACTCGCTGCCGTTCCGCGTCGAGGCCGGCGAGCGCGTCTTTGCCGACGAGTGACGCAGAGGCCAGAATGCGCGCAGCTTCCTGCAACCTGCCGCCCCTTTGCCCTGTCAATGAATGCGGAGATACTCTCATTGGAAAAGGAGCCCATTTCGAATGCTTGCCACTTCTGCCGCCCAGGCGGCACAATCCGGGGGCTTTCCCAGCCTGAGCCCCGCCGCACAGGTCCTCATTGCCGCCCTGCCGCTGGTGGCGGTCGTGCTCCTGGCGGTGCTGGCGTTTTTCTCCATGCTCTGGGATCACCAGAGAAACACGATCATCGTGGCCCGCGGGGAGAAGCCCGTGCCGAGGGACATCGACGACAAAATCCTGCTCCTCGGCGTGGTGGCCCTTTTCGTCGGGATCGGCCTGCTGGTCTTTTTCGCCCTTCACGACGGGATCACGAATTCCCTGCTCGGCGGGATCATACCCGTGGCCGCGGGGCTGGGAACGATCACGCACTACGCGGTCTCCCGAAGGCGAAAAAACCGCTAAGGTGGAAAACGACGACGCGGACCTTGTGCGCCGGGTGCTCTCCGGCGAGGTGCGCTGCTACCGGACAATCCTCGAGCGTCACCAGTCGCGAATACTCTTCATGGGCCTCAAGTTTTTCCACCGGCTCGAGGACGCCGAAGACTTTGCGCAGGAGGTGTTCCTCCGCGCCTTCGAGAAGCTCTCCCTGTACAGCGGCAAGGGGCCCTTTGCCGCCTGGCTGTATCGCCTGGCGTACAACGTGGCCGTGAACGCCCGCCGCGGGGTGCGGCAGGCCCTCTGGGGAGAGGAGATCGACGAGCAGGCGCTGCCGGGAAATCTCCCCGGCGCGGAGGAGCTCCTCGACTCCCGCGAGACCGCGGAACGGGTCAGCGGCGCACTGAGTGGGCTTCCCGCACGCTACGCGCTGGTGGTGCGGATGCACTACTTCGACGGGCTGAGCTATCCCGAGATCGCCGACATTCTCGACGTGCCCGTGAACACCATCAAGTCGCACATCTTTCGAGCCAAGGAAATCATCCGCTCCCGGCTCAACCTTCCGAAGGAGGATTGAATGGCCCGCACAGCAGGCGGAGATGAAATGCCGCGGAGCGCCGCGGCGGACATCGAGCGAGTCCTGAAGGAGATCGAGTTTCCAGGAGAGGATGGACCGGCGGTCGCGGCCTTCATCTCTGCGTCGGGGCTGGCGGACAACGTGATGCGAAACGCCCTGGCCGCCCCGGGCCGCAGCCGCCGGGCGGTGCTGTGGGCGGCCTTTGCGGCCGCCAACCTGACCATCCTGGCGGTGCTCGGCACCAACGATTCCATACGCGGGCTCTTCTTCGGCCTCCAACAGGCTCTCATCCGTTTCTTCTTCCTGTTCCTGGCGCTGTCTGCCATGGGGGCGATTTTCGGATTCATCCTCACTATTGATACGAGACGGTTCTCCCGCTGGGCTCGCAGGCATATCTGAAGAGCCCCGCCCGCAGCCCGTGCAACCATTTCCCCGTTTCCCTGTCGAACCGGATATGTACTTCGATGACTTTGCGCGCCTGAAGGCGCTCTTCCGTTTCAGGCCGGGCCGCACCCGGTTGGATGAGGCTGTCGACATGATCGTGCTGCCGTTCCGGTCCGACGTCCACGGGCAGCGGTGGGAAGGGCAGGGGAGCTGCCCTTCCGACGAGGAAGCCGTGGCTCCGACCCTTGCAATCGCGGACTGCGAGGTTTCGGAGAACGCCAGCTTCACGTATCCTGTCATGCTGCCCGCCGGGAGCGAGAAGGCCCGCTCCGCGATCCTGCTTTTTCACGGTCTGAACGAAAAGAGCTGGGACAAGTACCTGCCCTGGGCTCGGCAGCTATGCGTCCGAACCGGCAAGGCTGTGGTGCTTTTTCCGATTGCGTTCCATATGAACAGGGCTCCCGCCATATGGAGCAACCCGCGCGAAATGTCGCGGGCGGCGGCGGAGAGGCAGCGGCGATTCGGCCCGATTCAATCCGCTTCATTTGTGAACGTGGCGCTGAGCACGCGCCTGGAATCCCATCCCGAGCGGTTCATCCTTTCGGGGCTTGAAACCTACGATGACGTGGTTGCGCTGCTGGAACAGGTCAGGTCCGGAAACCACCCCTGCATAGGCGCGCGCGCGTCGATTGATCTGTTCGGCTACTCGATCGGGGCCTTTCTTGCCGAGGTCCTCATGCTGGCCGACCCCCATCGGTATTTCAAGGACTCGCGGGCGTTCCTGTTCTGCGGAGGGTCCACGCTGGGAGACATGGCACCGGTTTCGCGTTACATCCTCGACGGAAAGGCGGGCGCGATGCTTTCCTCGTTCTTCGGCGGACGGTTCGAGGAGGAGCTCTCGCGTGAGTCGCCCCTCTCGCGGCTGTTCGGCAGGATCCAGTCCCTTGGCACGATTTTCCGCAGCCTGCTCGACCAGGAGAGCTTGAAGACTTTCCGGGAGACACGGCTTCGCTCAATCGGGCGCCGCATCAGGGCGCTCGCCCTGGCCAAGGACACGGTGGTGCCGGGGCCCGGGGTCCAGGCCACCCTCTCAGTTGGGTTTCCCGCAGGCCGGTCGCGGGTGCAGGTGATCGATTTCCCGTTTCCCTACAGGCACGAGAATCCGTTTCCCCTCCTCGAGGACTTTCGGGAAGAGGTATCCCGATCTTTCGAAAGGGTGTTCACGCTGGCAGGAGATTTCCTGGCATGAGTTTCCCCTTGACTCACCGGCCCGCAGCCGCTATCTTGGCGTAAGATCATGAAGCGACAGAGCCTTGGACAGACACGGGTAGCCCTTCTCCTCGTCGTAGTACTTACCGGCAGGAGCACGCCCGTGTGTGCACCGTAGGCTTATCAATCCGAACTGGATGAGCCTCTCTCGGTGACCACCGAGAGGGGCTTTTTTTTTCGCTGAAGGAGGAGTCATGAAATACAGCGGCGCATCTCTCCTGATCGAGCTCCTGAAACGGCAGGGCATCGAGATTGTCGCGGGAATACCGGGAGGTGCGAACCTGCCCCTGTACGACGCCCTCGGTCAGAGCAGTCTCCGCCACGTGCTGGTGCGCCACGAGCAGGCCGGCGGCTTTCTCGCGCAGGGAATGGCGCGTTCCACGGGAAGGGCTGCCGCGTGTTTTGCCACCTCCGGCCCCGGCGCGGTCAACCTGCTCACCGCCATCGCGGACGCCAAGCTGGATTCCATCCCCATCGTGGCGGTGACCGGGCAGGTGGCCTCCGCCTTGATCGGCACCGACGCATTCCAGGAGGTGGACACCTACGGGATGAGCATCCCCATCACCAAGCATAACTTTCTGGTCCGATCCGCCGGGGAGCTCCTGGAGGTCGTGCCGGAAGCCTTCCGCGTGGCGCTCTCGGGCCGGCAGGGCCCCGTGCTGATCGACCTGCCAAAGGACGTCCAGACGGCCTCCATCGAGCTGGAGAGCCTGCCGGAGCCCGGGGTCCGTGACGAGCCCCCCGAGGCGGACGGGGCGGTGCTTGCCCGCATGGCGCGCATGATCGCCGCTGCCCAGCGCCCGCTGCTCTACGTCGGGGGAGGCGTGGTGGCTTCCGGAGCGGAGGAAGAGGTGAGGGCGCTGTCGGCCGCCTGCGCCATCCCCGTGGTGTCCACGCTCATGGGGCTGGGGATCATGGACCCGGACGACCCCCTGTACCTGGGCATGATCGGCATGCACGGCAGCCGCGCCACCAACTACGCGGTGGACCGGACCGATCTCCTGATCGCCCTTGGCGTTCGATTCGACGACCGGGCGACCGGTTCGGTTGCCTCGTTTGCGCCGACGGCGCGCGTCATCCACATGGACATCGACGAGGCGGAGATCGGAAAGATCCGAAGGCCGGATATCTCGGCCGGGTGCGACGTCAGGAAGTCCCTGCGGCGGTTGAACCGGCTGGTGGGACACCAGGAGAGGGCCGAATGGAAAGCGGAGGTCGAGGACCTGCGCCGCAAGTTCCCGCTCCCGGTGGAGCAGGACCCGTCCCATGCGGGCAACCTCGTGCGCGCCATCGCTGCCGCCGTCCCGGGGAACAGCATCGTCACCGCCGACGTAGGCCAGCACCAGATGTGGGCGGCCCAGTGGTGGCCGGTGCGCCGCGCGAGAGACTTCCTCACGTCGGGCGGCCTGGGGACCATGGGGTTCTCGGTTCCCGCCGCCATGGGCGCCGCCCTTGCAAACCCGGGGAGGCCCGTCATCGTGCTCACGGGAGACGGCTCCACCCTGATGAACATCCAGGAGCTGGCGACGATCGCGGAGAACGGCCTGGACATCCGCATCTGCGTCTTCAACAACGGGCATCTCGGGCTGGTGCGCCAGCAGCAGGAGCTCTTCTACGGCAAGCGCTACGTGGCCTCGCGCTTCGAGTCGCGCCCGGATTTCGCCGCCATCGCGCGGGGCTTCGGGATTCGCGCGTGCACCATCGACCTCCCGCACGACCAGGCGGCTCTTGCCCGGGCCCTCTCGGCGCCGGGGCCCGTGCTGATCGACATCGAACTTTCGGAAACCGAGAACGTCTATCCCATGGTGCCGCCGGGCAAGGGAAACACGGAGGCCATCTGGGCGCAGGAGGCAAAGGCATGAACGACCTGCCCAACACGATCGTGAAGCTGATGGTGAAGAACCATCCGGGGGCGATGTCTCACATCACGGGGCTGTTCTCGCGGCGCGGCTTCAACCTCGAGGGGATCCTCTGCGCGCCGGTGAACGGCGGCGAGGAGAGCGCGATGTACCTGCTGGTGAGGAACGACGAAAGGCTGGAACAGATCGTCAAACAGCTCGCCAAGCTCTATGACGTGCGTTCGGTGGCGGTAGAGGTTGACTCAATAACAACACACAAGGCTTTCAGAGAACTGTTTGAATTGGTACAGAACGAAGCGTTTTGATAGAGGAGCAACCGAAGCCGCCACCCCAAAAGCCTCTTGTCTCTACGCCTAAGAGTTGCTCTCTTATTTATTCGTCTCGTCTAATTTCCGGGGGAGGGGAACCATGGAAAAGAAAACGAGGCGTAATTCGCCCAAAAAGTCACGACGCAGTCCGTAGCTCGTCGATGCGGTCGATGATCTCGCCGAGGTTGTAGCCAGATGGAAACTCGGATCACTCGGGAAAGTACGTAAGCGGGTGGCGAACCCCACCTGTTGCCGCGGGGTCGGGTAGAGCATAGTCCCCCCTACAG
>Ga0265316_10004558_pt1 | contig 13762 bp, 15 predicted proteins | sample 4522metaG_FD_202092 | JGI IMG/M metagenome (GOLD analysis project Ga0265316, IMG submission 202092) | Rhizosphere microbial communities from Carex aquatilis grown in University of Washington, Seatle, WA, United States - 4-5-22 metaG | ecosystem: Host-associated > Plants > Roots > Rhizosphere >... | reverse complement strand
TTATCTTTGATTTTCCAGCGGAAACCGCCTGTTTGTGGTTGCGAGCCTGTTTATTTCGTTGCGACGGGTCTTCCTGCACAATCGCGTTGGGGAGTTTGCGCCGTTGCTTTGCGGCCTGGTCGTGTCCTAATTTGCAGGCGACGAGGTGACGAGCCGTTTGGGCAGCACTCCTTACGTCGTGCCCTACAACCAAATCAGGACACTACCTGCGGCCTTGCACCGTGGCGGTTTTGCGTTAAAACTTTTGCCTCGTGGCGGACGAATCGTTCAAGGAATTTGTGCTGGACCAGTTGAGCGCGCTGCCGGACGTGCGGGCCCGGGCCATGTTCGGCGCGCACGGACTGTATCAAGGCGACCATTTCTTCGGGATTCTGGACGAGGGCCGGTTGTTCTTCAAAACCGACGCACAATCGCAGGTGGATTATGCGGCACGCGGCATGGGACCGTTCACCTACGAGTCGAAGGGTCGCGTGCTGACGATGAGTTATCACGAAGTGCCGCCGGATGTTTTGGAAAATCCACTGGACCTCATTGCCTGGGCACAACGGGCGATTCAAACGGCCGCCACCCGGCCAAAGAGACCGGCACAAAGAGCGAAGCGGCAATAAAGCGCCGTCATGAATTCCCCCTTTTCTGCTTTCCTTCCGCCGGAAGCGGAAGCAACATCGCGCCATTATGAAACGACCCCTGATACTGCTCGGCCTGGCTTTCAGCATCACGGCCGCGCGCGCCGACCTTGTTCTCCAGCAAAACATCGAAAGCGCGATGATTAACGGCATGGTTACCACCCAAATCAAAGGCGAAAAAATCCGGGTGGACATGCCCGCCACTCCGCAAGGGGCTATGAGCACAATCATGGATTTGAATTCGGGCGACTCGATCACCCTGTTGCACCAGCAGAAGGCAGCAATGAAGGTTCCCGGCGCGGAAATCAAGCTGATGGTCGAGAACATGAAAAAAACGCGGGCCGCAGCCGGAACGAATGCCGCGCCGCCCACATTCCATGACACGGGCAAAGCCGAGAAAGTCGGCGGTTACGACACGGAAATTTACACCTGGTCGAGTCCGGATGGCGCAAACCAAACCGTTTGGGTGGCCAGGAACTTTCCGGACTACGCGCATATCAAGGTTCAAATGGACAAGCTGAATAATTCGCCGGTCGCCCAAATCTCCAAGGGCACGGCACCGGATATCGGCGCGCTGCCGGGCATGGTGATCAAGACGCAAACGGACATGAACGGACAAAAAGTCATTTCCACCCTGCTGTCGGCAAAGGAAAATTCTGTTGACGCATCCATCTTTCAAACGCCCAAGGATTATAAGGAGATGTCCCCGCCCGGTTCCGGAGCGGCGCCCAATCAGTAATTGCCGATGGCCCCACCATTTTGATTACCACCATGAAAACCAAACTTTCCATCGCCCTGTTCGCTGCGGTGTTGCTGCTGACCAGTCCGCGCCTTTTTGCCGCCGGAACGAACGATCCCACCACCGAGCTCAAGGCGTTGGTCGCCTCAATCAAAGCCGGCATCCAGGCCGGCAAGACGACGGAATCCGCCCTGGCGGATGAACTTAAACAGTTCGACGTCCTGCTCGCGGAACACAAGGGCGAAAAAACGGATGCCGTGGCGGAAATTCTCTTCATGAAATCGACGCTTTATTCGGAGGTGTTTCAAGACACCGCCAAGGCCGATGAAACGATGAAACAGCTCAAGAGCGAATTTAAGGGCACTCATCTCGTTACCGCGTTGGAACAACAGGAGGCCATGGTCGCAACGGCAAAAACGACGCAAGCCAGCCTGTTGGCAGGAGCAAAATTTCCCAATTTCAATGAAACGGACGTGGACGGCAAACCGCTTTCCCTGGCCGATTACAAGGGCAAGGTGGTGCTGATTGATTTCTGGGCGACTTGGTGTCCGCCGTGCCGGGCCGAAATCCCCAACGTCGTGGCCACCTACAATAAACATCACAGCCAGGGTTTCGCGGTCATCGGCGTCAGCCTGGATCAGGACCGGGTTAAATTGCTGAGTTTCACCAAGGACCATGGCATGACCTGGCCGCAATTCTTCGATGGCCAGGGCTGGCAAAACAAACTGGCCATGAAATACGGGATTGAATCCATTCCGGCGACCTATCTCCTCGACGCCAACGGCATCATCATCGCCAAAGACGTGCGCGGCGAAGCGTTGGAACAAGCCGTCGCCAAAGCCCTGGCCAGGAAATAACGTCGGCGTTCGGTTGCGCCGTTCCATCCCCAAGGCAGCCGCCGAGGCAACGAGGCGGACAGGGTGTCATCCTCTCGAATGAACTCCGCCTCCTCACGCCGGCGGCTGCGACAGAATTGGATTCCGACAAATCGCCATCCCGCCACGCGCTCAGGTGCTGGCGCTGGTGTAACGGCGGACGGACAGCCGCCAGAACCATTCGGAAACCAGCGCACAAACCACGCCCATCCCCAGCAGCACCAGCCAGAGCACCGGCGATTTTAATTTGTCCGCCAGCACGCGCACCGGCACGTTCGACACGAGCAGCACCGGCAGCACGAAGGTGAAAACGATTTTGAACACGCCGCGAAACGCCTCGTCCGGCATCCGCGCGATGTTGAACAGATTGTAATAACCCCACACAATGCCCTGGGCGCGCACCGTCCAGAAACTGATCGCGGCGAGCATGAACATCAGCGAGTAGTGAATCAAAATGCCGACCGCGCACAACGCCAGGAAGCCGAACACCTGCGCCGCCGTCGGATGCAAATCCAGTTTCCCCGCGGCATAGACCATGACGGCGACCGCAAACGCGCCATTCACAAACGCGCCGAGGTCCACCTGCCGGAGCGAGACGACAAAACGCGTGTTCACCGGCAGCATCAGCAGGAAATCCATTTTGCCGGTGCGGACGAGTTCCGACAGGTTCACGCAGTTCGTCAGAAAAAACGCCTGATAGGTTTGCTGGATGAAACTGCTCGCGCCGACCAGCAGCACCACCTGCCACTGCGTCCAGGTGCCGATGGAGTTCGTTTGCAGATAAAGCACGCCGATGAAACACAGTTGCAGCGCGAACCAGAGCAATTCAACCACAATCCAGAGCAGGAAATTGCCCTTGAACGACATCTCGCGCGTCACGGAGGTTTTCCACAACGCGGCGTAAATGGCGCCGTAGCGGACGAGGGTCGAGGGTCGAGGGTCGAAAGTCCCGGCCACGGCTCCCCGCCCGGTTCGCTCTCGACTCTCGACTTTCGACTCTCGACTCATTTTGTCATCCTCCAAACGCGCCGTAATGCCGGACGCCGCGTTTCCACATGAACCGCGCGAAGCCATACGCCACCAGCACCCAGCCCGCCTGCACGAGCATTCCCTGCAGCAAATCCGCGCCCGTAATCCTGCCCATGTAAATGCTGACCGGAAAATACATCTGATAAGGAAACGGCGTTAAAAAAAGAATGTGTTCCAGGAACGGAAACCTGGAATGCAACAGGCTGAGCGGGAACATGTGCCCGCTGGCGAGATATTCAAACGCGAACAAAATGAAAATAAACGTTGAAACCTCCAGCACCCAGAACGCGAGCATGGCCATTGCGTAGGAAATAAAAAACTGCAACAACGCCGTCAACCCGAGCGAAATCAAAAACACCATGAACGTTGTTCCATTGGGCGGCAGGACAAAATAATTTCCGAAGCAGGCGATGAAAATCACCAGCGGCACGACGGCCACGGCCACGTACGCAACGCGGCCGGAGAAAAACAGGCACAGCCGGTACCACAGATAATCCATCGGCTTGAGCAGGAACTGGCTGATGTTGCCTTCCCGGATGTCGGCGGCAATCTGCCAGTCGTCTTCGTTCACCCCCGTCAACACGTCCACCACCGCGACCAGCAGGTAGTAGGAAATCATTTCCGCCAGCGTGTAACCCGCGATGGCCGCGCCCTGGCCCGTGTAAATCGTGCGCCAGAGCGACAGCATGGCGAACAACGGGATGAAGCTGAACAGCGTCCGCGCCAGATAATTGACGCGATACGTCAGGTTGTTCTGAATCCCGATGCCGATGACGTGCCAGTATTTTTTCATTCCTCTTGCGAACGCGCCGGAAATCTAGCCGCGTTCCGCCGATTTGCGAATGGAAATTTTATTTGCCGAACGGCGCGAGCGACTTTAATGTCAGCCCAGGAACGGCCCGGGAGCCGTCTCATTAAGGAATTCCCAAACCTATGATGAAAAAACCGCTGAAAGGCGTGGAGTTGGATGAACTGGTCAATGGCCTGAACAAATTGTCCCGCAATCTTTGGTGGGGCTGGGACCAGGAGGCACAGGATTTTTTCAACGAGCTTTCCCCGCGCGGCTGGCAGAATCTTTATCACAATGCCGTCGCCGTCCTGCACGAGGTCTCGGAATACGAATTGCGCATGCGGTTGCAGGACGACGACTTTGAGTGCCACGCGCGCGGGGTCCTGGACAGTTTCGAGGCGTATCTCGCCGACCAGAACACCTGGGGACACAAAAACGCGCCGCATCTGCTCAAAAATCCGGTCGCGTATTTTTCCGCCGAATTCGGCTTTCACGAATCCCTGCCCATTTCCGCGGGCGGCCTGGGAATCCTGGCCGGCGACCACGCAAAATCCGCCAGCGATCTCGGCCTCGGTTTCGTCGGCCTCGGGCTGTTTTACCGGGAAGGTTATTTTCAACAGGCCATCGACAGCAACAACTGGCAGACCGAATTCTACAATCTGATTCACCCGGAAAATCTGCCGGTGGAACCGGTGCTGGGCGCAGATGGCCGGCCCCTGGTGCTGGAGGTGGAAATTGACATGAGCCGCGTCCTGTTCCGGGCGTGGCGCACGAACGTCGGGCGGGTGCCGGTGTATTTGCTGGACACCAACCTGCCCGAAAATGCCCAGCATTTCCGCGATTTGACCACGCGCGTCTATGGCGGGGACCGCACTATGCGCATCATGCAGGAAATCCTGCTCGGTATTGGCGGCGTGCGCCTGCTCCGCAAGCTCGACCTGCAACCGTCCGTCTTCCACATGAATGAAGGCCATGCGGCCTTCCTCACGCTGGAATTGATTCGCGAAAAAATGGCCGCCGGACAAAATTTTCCCGACGCGCTGGCGGCGACGAAGTCGCAATGCATTTTCACCACCCACACACCGGTGGAAGCCGGGCACGACCGCTTTCCCCTGGACCTGATGGACTACGCCTTCCAGTTGTTCCGGGCGCAACTGCCCGTACCCTTTGCCGATGTGATGGCGCTGGGCCGGGTGCAGCCGCAGGACGAACAGGAACCGTTTTGCATGACCGTGCTCGCGTTGAAACTGTCGCGCGCCGCCAACGGCGTGAGCGAATTGCACGGCGACGTCAGCCGCCACATGTGGCGCGGCCTTTATCCGAAACTGCCCGTCGAAAAAGTCCCCATCGGCCATATCACCAACGGCATTCATCTGCTGGGCTGGATGAAAGGCCCGGTGCGGCAGTTCTGGCGGAAGAAGCTGACCGATGGCAAAAACAATGCCGCCGCCACCTGCCGCGAAAAATTCGGTTCGGACTGGGCGGCGGCCGTCAATTCGGCGGAGTTCTGGACGAAAATGACCGACCCGGACTTTGTCTCCGACGAGGAGCTTTGGGCGCTGCGCTACAAGTTGCGCCGCGAAATGATTGAATTTGTCCGCCGCCGCCTGCTGCTCCAGAACCAGCGGCTTGGACCGGGCGATTACATCCGCTTCGATCACCTGCTGAATCCCGACGCGCTGACCATTGGTTTCGCGCGCCGGTTCGCCACCTACAAACGCGCCCCGCTGATTTTCCAGCAGTTCGACAACATCCTGAAGCTCGTCCACGACAAAAAGCGCCCCGTCCAGTTCATCTTCGCCGGCAAGGCGCATCCGCGCGACGACGAGGGCAAACGGTTCATCCAGCAAATCATCCATCTCAGCAAGCACAGCGAACTGGCAGGCTATCTCGTGTTCGTCGAAAATTACGACATCCACGTCGCGCGACAGATGGTTTCCGGCTGCGATGTCTGGCTGAACAACCCGCGCCGGCCGCTCGAAGCCTCCGGCACCAGCGGCATGAAGGCCGGCTGCCACGGTTGTTTGAATTTCAGCATCCTCGACGGCTGGTGGCGCGAAGGCTACGACAAAACGAACGGCTTTGCCATCGGCAAGGATTCGCAGCCGGACAATGTCGAGGAACAGGACCGCCTGGACAGCGCGAACCTTTACCAGACCCTCACCGAACAGGTCATCCCGATGTTTTTTGACCGCGACAAACAGGGCATCCCGCGCCAGTGGATTCAACGCATCCGCCGCGCCATGGTCTCGCTCGTCCCGCAATTCACCACCGACCGCATGGTCAAGGAATACGCGCACAAATATTATTTGGTAAAGTGAAGCAAAAAAACATCCGTCGCTCCGCAACCTTATTCCAATTCCTTCCTTGAACTTCGCCGCGCAGCGCGTAAATTTGCCGCGCTCAATTTTTTATGAATTACAAAATTTCCAAACGCGCCGCCTCGTTGTCGCCGTCGCTCACCCTCGCCATTGACGCCAAGGCCAAGGCCATGAAGGCCGCCGGCGAAGACGTCGTCGGCTTCGGCGCCGGCGAACCGGATTTCGACACGCCCCAATTCATCAAGGACGCCGCCGCCCAGGCGCTTGCCGCCGGGTTCACCAAATACACGCCGTCCAGCGGCACGCCCGAATTGCGCCAGGCCATCGCCGATAAATTCAAGCGCGAGAACGGTCTCACCTACAAATCGTCGCAAATCATCGTTTCCTGTGGCGGCAAGCATTCGTGCTTCAACGTCATCTTCGCCACCTGCCAGGAAGGCGACGAAGTGCTTATTCCCGCGCCGTACTGGCTCAGCTATCCGGAAATGGTGAAGCTCGCGAGCGCCAAGCCGGTGATTTTGCAAACTTCGGACAAGACCGAATTCAAGATCACGCCGGCACAACTCCGCGCCGCCATCACGCCCAACACCCGGCTGCTCATCCTCAATTCGCCGAGCAACCCGACCGGCAGCGTTTATACGCCCGACGAAGTCAAGGCCATCGGCGACGTCTGCGTCGAAAAGGGCGTGCTCATCATGAGCGATGAGATTTATGAGCACCTGCTTTACGATGGCGCCAAGGTGAAAAGCGTCGCCAGTTTTTCGCCCGCGCATCAGGAGCACACCATCATTGTCCACGGCTTTGCCAAGGCGTGGAGCATGACCGGCTGGCGGCTCGGTTTTCTCGCCGCGCCGGAGCCGATTGCCAAGGCGATTGACGCCGTGCAAAGCCACAGCACCAGCAACCCGACTTCATTCGCCCAAAAAGGCGGACTGGCCGCCATCAACGGCTCGATGGATCACCTGAAACTTTGGGTGGCGGAATTCGACAAGCGCCGCCGGTTCGCACATCAGAAATTGAACAGCATTCCCGGCATTTCCTGCGTGAATGCCAAGGGCGCGTTTTATCTGTTCCCGAACATTTCGAAGACCGGCCTCAAAAGCACCGAGTTTTGCGCCAGGCTGCTGGAAACAGAGAAGGTCGCCGCCGTGCCCGGCATTGCGTTCGGCGCGGACGATTACATCCGTATCAGCTACGCCACCGGCATGGCCAGCATCGAAAAGGGATTGGACCGCATCGAAAAATTCTGCAAGACCCTGGTGAAATAAATTCGGAGTTCGGTAGGGCGGTGCTGCCGCGCCGCCGGCTTTCTTTGATTCGATGTTGGATGTTGGATGTTCGATGTTCGATGTTCAGTCCGCCCATCTTCGAGACGCCAGACGCCAGACCCGAAATTAACCACGGATTTCACCGATTGACACCGATTTAAGCCGCGAAATACGCCAAATACGCGAAAACTTCCGTTTCAATCGTAAATCGGCAATCGGCAATCGTAAATCCTGACGCCCGCCCGGCCGGCATCGGCCTCTGGGTCCTGCGCCAAAAATCCTCCGCGATGGAGAAACCAGATCCGGTGTCAGGTGATAACCGTTGAAAGTCTCTTATAACGCACGAAATTGGTGGCCGATTTGGCCGCGGTGCAATCACCGGCTGCATCCACGTAGATGCCCTCGATCCTGGAAGAGCCATCCTCCTCTTGAAACAGGGCCCAGCAGTTCAGAGGCATGGACAACTCAGCGTCGTCATCCATCTTAAACACGGCAAACCAATCATCGGCGGGAATGATTTGTACAATTTTTTCGTTCATATTTATGTGTGATCACAGAAATATACGGCTTCCCTAGTGCGGTTGTCCAACCGCATTCATTGGCTTGGCGCAAACGCCAGTCGTACCTGGCAGGCCCGCATCGAGAAGCAAAACCGTTACGCGGCTTCTCGCCGTCCACCCGTCGTAAGCGGGTTGCTTCTGGTTGGGTTACTCTCGCTGGAAGCGCGGACGGCACTTTTGTCAGCGGGAGAATTGTGAAGAACGAAAAGTTCCGAAAAGAAGTATAACCCAAAAGTCCGCGATCCCAAAACCAACCTGTGGAAAGTCAGGACAACCGCAGTTCTTCGGCCAGCATCCTGGGTGAAACGATTTTCACGCCCTGAATCGTTTTACCCCAATATTTCCCAAAATCCCGTTCATCGCCGGTGAGCAAATGGGTGGCGTGACCGGCAATCGCTCCGCCCAGAATCGGAACATCCTTCAACGGCAAATCCACTTTCAGATCAGAAACAAGCGCGGGGATCAGTTCACATTTTCCAATCAAAGAATCCAGATGAGGCAATGCCGCAGGGAATTTCATTTCGAGATTCCGGCGCGCCTCTTCCACGGCGTAGGCATTGGTGATGCACTCACCCTGTTTGAACAACACCTCTAAAAAAGCGCGCATCCGACTGTGCGGTTGCGCGCCGGAAAAGAGAATGTTCGCGTCAAGGAACACCCTCATTTCTTTTTGAGGCGAAAACGGGCCAAAGCCTGTTCGTTGATGCGGTCGAATTCAGCCAACCGCTTGTCCGAATAAAGTTCGACGGGGAAGGTGACACCGGCGCGCAACAAAACGCCATCACCAGTTTCCTCGGCGATGATCTGGCTGTTGCCGTTGACACCCAGCCGCCGCCTCATTTCCTTGGGCAACGTCAGGATACCGCGATCGTTGATATTGATGACCTTTGTCATACTTACAGTATTTCATACTTTCAGTTTTAATGCAAGTAAAAGGCCTCCTTCGCAAGAAAGAGGCCGTGGAATGGTCAGTAATCCTCCGGTAACAAAATGGTCGTTACCGAACGGTCACCCGCGTTGGCGATGCGTTGAAATACCTGGCAGATCAATTTGCCCGGACTGGCAACGTCGCATATAAACCATACGCCGAGTTAAAACCAATGTTGCGCTTTGGCATCGGCGGGCGCGGTCTGGTTATCAAATTGCAGCCACGTCCTAACGCCGTGCCACCAGAGGACTACAAACCGTTGAACCTAGACGCCGAGACGTTGAACCGCCTCACGGCGATGGCGAAGCGCGATCCGACAGGGCTTTCTCTCCGTGACCTCCGTTTGCTTCTGTTCAAAAATGAATAACAGGAGTGAACAGACGGGCCTTGAAAATCACTTTAGCCTTTAGCGTTTATCCTTTAGCCTTTCTGGACATGAACCCCATCCCATGAAAGGAATCTGACCATGAAACGGCAAATGAGTCTTCTTATGAAAATTCCTGCATCAGTTTTGGCTTTGGTCCTGGCCGGTCTCGCTTTCGCCTCCCTGCCGGTTCAGGCCTGCACCATTTTCGTGCTGACCGATACCAACCGCGCGCTGTTTTGTAACAATGAAGATTGGTCGAACCCGAAAACGCGAATCTGGTTTATGCCTGCCGGCGATGGATATTATGGCGCGGTTTTTGTCGGATTCGATAATGGGCATGCCCAGGGCGGCATGAACACGAAGGGCGTTGCCTTCGATTGGGTGATGGTCGGCACCGAAGCATGGGAGCCGGATCCTGCCCTGCCTTATGCCCGGGGAGATTCGAGCCGGCGAATGCTCGAAACGTGCGCCACCGTCTATGACGCCATCGCTTTCTATTGGAGTCATAATGAACCGGGATTCCGGCATTCCAAAATATTGGTGGCGGACCGGACGGGAGCGTCGGTCATCATCGGCGCGAAGGATGGCAGGTTGCAGGTGGAGCAGGAAAACCAGTGCCGGGGGTTTGGTTTTGGACATCAGCTGCTCGACATCGCGCTCGCGAAGCATCCCGAGCCTGTCGTGGCCAATGGCTTCAAAATATTGCGCGACTGCCGGCAAACGGGCCAATTCGCCACCAAGTATTCCAATATCTACGATTTGAAGTCCGGCGACATTTTTCTGTACCCGTTTCCGGACCGCGATGACGAGGTGAAATTGAACCTCGCGGCCGAGCTCAAAAAAGGGGCGCATTATTATGAAATGCTTCAAATCAAGGAACAACTGGCCCAGGCTCCGCGGCCTTTGCCGCTGAACATGAAGCGTTTTCCCTTGGACGAGTTCAAACCGATCCCGGACAAGGAACCCGAAGTCACCGCCCATCTGCGCAGCATGATCCGGGACGCGACTGAAGGCGCCATGCACACCAATGACTACACGGCTGAAACGTGGAAAGACATTTTGCCAAAGCAGCAGCAAATCCAGGACTCGCTAAAACATCTCGGCGATTTCGTCTCAATGACCCTGGTGGATCACAGTGAAGCGGATGGCCAGCGCACCTATCGCTACCGTCTGGAGTTCACGAATGCAACAATTCTCCAGCGCTTTGTCCTTGATGGGCAGAACAAGTTTGCCTCCGGCGGGTCGGAAGCTGTGGAATGGAAACCCGGCGCGGTGCCCGTCGAAGTGCCCAGCGGCCCCGTGGTCGGTATTGGCGTCCTCCTTCGTGTGGACGGACAAAACCTCGTCATCCAAGGCATCGTCCCGGGTTCGCCCGCCGCTGCGCACGCGGACATCCACGTCGGTGACCGGATTATAGCCGTCGCTCAGGACGCAGGGCCTGCCGTCCCGGTACAAAGCGGGAAACTTGTGCAGGCGGTTGATTTAATTCGAGGTCATGCGGGCGCAACGGTTCGTCTGACGATTGTTTCTTCCGGAGAAGATGACTCCCGCGCCCGGGTTGTCAGTTTGGTGCGCGCTGAACTGAAAACATTGCCTCGCTGAAGAACATACCCGCCAGCTTGAAGGTCAAGGTTGCCCCGAGGGAGGAGGCTGCAACCTTGGTCGCGGCAATTTTGGTAATAAGTTTACCAATCAAGGGAGAGTTTTATAAACCCCAATGAGCTGAATCTTTTCAAAACTTTGGCCAAGTCGTTCCTTGTTTGGGAGCGGGGCTGTTTGGCGGGACAACTTAAAATATACTGTGAGCTATCCAATACCTGAAAACGAGGCGGAACGGCTCAATACCCTCCGCGGTTACGAGATTCTCGACACGCACCCGGAGGACCGCTTCGATGACCTTACGAAACTGGCAGCCTTGATTTGCAACGCACCGATTTCCCTCATCAGCCTGGTTGACGAAGACCGGCAATGGTTCAAGTCGAAAACCGGCTTGGAAGTGTGCCAGACCCCTCGCGAGGATGCGTTCTGCGCCCACGCCATCTTGTCGCCGGAGTTGTTTTTGGTTTCAGATGCCACCCAGGATCCGCGATTTGCAACCAATCCACTGGTGCTGGGCGAGCTGCACGTCCGGTTTTACGCCGGCGCTCCGTTGACCGCACCCAACGGACATCATCTGGGTGCGTTATGTGTGATGGACCGGGTGCCCCGCCGACTGAGCCGCGAGCAGCAGGAATCCTTGCGTATTCTGAGTCGTCTGGTCATGGCCCAAGTGATATTGGGAAAGAATTTGTACGACTTGAAGGCCGCCTTGAAGGGGAGGGAGGATTTGGAAGAGGACATCCAGAAACTGATCCAGGACTTCCTTCCCGGAAGCCAGGGCCAGGCGTGACCAGGAGCACTGAAAATTCCCGACATAGTCTGGCATAGCCCTTCTTTCCCGTTCGTGTTCACGCGTTTATCATACGGTCTGGCGAATATTTTTCGCCACTTCCCAAGCGGTGAAAGTGTGTCATTCCGAGGTCGTCACAAGGTTGTTTCCAAAAATGCTCAAAATACCTCTTGCAACGCCGGTTGGGTTTGCTATATTCCGCGCTCCGTTTCTCCGGCATCAAAAGCCGGTGAATTTACAGCGATTTAACGCAAAATGCCGACAATCAATCAGTTGGTCCGCAAGGGCCGCCGTAAGGTAAAGTATAAATCCAAGTCACCTGCCTTGGATAATTCGCCGTTTCGCCGTGGCGTGTGCATCCAGGTCATGACGCGCACACCCAAGAAGCCAAACTCGGCGATGCGCAAGGTGGCCAAGGTTCGTTTGACGAACGGCTACGAAATCATCGCCTACATCCCGGATGAAGGCCACAATTTGCAGGAGCACTCGATTGTGCTCGTGCGCGGCGGGCGCGTGAAGGATTTGCCGGGTGTGCGGTATCACATTGTGCGCGGCACGCTCGACGCCGCCGGCGTGGAAAAACGCCGGGTCAGCCGCTCGAAATACGGCGTGAAACGCCCGAAACCCGGATCGAAACCCGTCGCGGCCGCTGCTCCGGCGGCTCCCGCGGCTGCCGCTCCAGCCAAATAATCAACAGTTCAACGCTTTAACGATTTTTAAAAATGTCCCGCAGACGACAAGCAAGCAAACGGCCGGTGCCCAAAGACGGAAAATTCCAGAGCACTTTGGTGTCACGACTGGTCAACACCGTGATGTACAGCGGCAAGAAGAGCACCGCGCAGCGGATTGTTTACAAAGCCTTCGAAAGCATCTCGGAAAAAAATCCGGCCAGCAATCCGGTGGAAATTTTACAGCGCGCGGTGGACAACGCCAAGCCGCGCATCGAAACCAAGGCCCGGCGCGTCGGTGGCGCAACGTATCAGGTGCCGCTGGAAGTAACGGCGGACCGGCAGGCGTCGCTGGCGTTGCGGTGGATTGTGAATTTCGCGGACGCCCGCAAGGGCATGCCCATGCGCGAAGCGCTGGCAGCGGAAATTTTGGAAGCCTATCAAGGGCAGGGGAACGCGATCCGCAAACGCGACGAGGTGCACAAGATGGCGCAAGCGAACAAGGCGTTTGCACATTTCCGCTGGTAGAATACCTTTAAACCACGCCCCGAAGGCTGCACGGTCGGGGCATTTTTATTATTTGAGCCGACAATGGAAGCCGTAGTCGAAAAAACGAAACCGGTCAATTCGCCCACCCGCGAATACACCATGGAGCGCACCCGCAACATCGGGATTGCGGCGCACATTGACGCGGGCAAGACGACCACGACCGAGCGCATCCTGTTTTACACCGGCCTCATCCACAAGATCGGCGACGTGGACGACGGCAACACGGTGACCGACTGGATGGAACAGGAACGCGAACGCGGCATCACCATCACCTCCGCTGCCGTCACCTGTTACTGGACGCAGAAACACAACAAACCGGGTGAAGCCGCCCTTTACAAGTCGTTCCAGGACGTGGCTCATCGGATCAACATCATTGACACGCCCGGTCACGTGGATTTCACGGCGGAAGTCGAGCGCTCCATGCGCGTGCTCGACGGCGCGGTGGCGGTGTTTTGCGGCGTGGCGGGCGTGCAGCCGCAATCCGAAACCGTCTGGCGCCAGGCCACCAAGTACAAGGTGCCGCGCATTGCGTTCGTCAACAAGATGGACCGCACCGGCGCGAATTTCGAGAACGCGCTGGCCGACATGCGCAACAAGCTCAAGGCGTATGCGTATCCCATTTTCCTGCCCATCGGCGCGGAGGACCACTTTGA
>Ga0265316_10004557_pt1 | contig 13764 bp, 3 predicted proteins | sample 4522metaG_FD_202092 | JGI IMG/M metagenome (GOLD analysis project Ga0265316, IMG submission 202092) | Rhizosphere microbial communities from Carex aquatilis grown in University of Washington, Seatle, WA, United States - 4-5-22 metaG | ecosystem: Host-associated > Plants > Roots > Rhizosphere >... | reverse complement strand
CTCAACCAAAAGAAACAGATCACTGATGCTGTCAACGAAACTCTCGGCCTCGAAACGACAGAGGAGCGGCCAACGGTTCTATGGAAATCGACTCTGAACTCCGAGATAATCCCCCACAAACATTGTCGTAGGAATTAATATCTCAAGAATCATTACTGTAGGTTACTAAAATACTTGCTGCGTGATACGTAAATAATTCTCTTGACAAATAACAAAGTCTCATCATAATTCTCTGCGAATACATTATATTACTCTACGTCGCTCTTAACTACTGCCAAAGATTGAATCGTGGCAGTAAAGGCGTAGGGCGTAACGGATCGACTGCAGATGCGGCAGTATAGGGAGTTATTTACCATAAGGGCATAATGATTGCACACACTGCCCGGCGGAATGAAATGAGTTCATGAAGCGTAATTGCAGGGCGTTATAAGTACTTGCTTGGTCCAGGTCGCTCAGATGGATTGCAACTTTGGGTGGATAGCAGGATAGTTACAAAATGCTGAGGTTGCATAACAAACAGATATCCGTTAAAGATGAGTTTAGATTTGTAGGGTTTTATACGGCAAGTGACTGGAAGGTTTGCAGCAGCCTCTCGGGGGTCGTGCTTTGATCTGCGGCAGTAGTTTTCGAATAGCGACAGTCGTGGCGTTCGCCATTCTCTCGGGAATCGCGGCTGCCAAAACTCCTCATCTTCACACAGTGAAAGCACAGACCCGTTTTCTCGCGACCAGCACATGCATCCGTGGAACTTGGGGCACAAATCAAGATACTTATCTAGCTGAGATAGTCCCGAACGATGAAGGAGAACCTCATCTTGTGCGGCTGATTGATGAATACCCCAACCTTCTTCTTCCGTTGTCGATTGAAAGCTTAACTTCGACGGCAGGGACTACTCTTCGGATTCGGCGGGACAGATCGTGCGATGTGCCGTACGGGAAGATGCAACTTCGCACAGCACCGGGCGATCCAATGGCGATTCTTCCCGAAAGGCTTGGCTATCAGCCGCAGATGGACAGAACCCCAGAGCCAGGCACAAACCTGCCGTGCTATCGAACGGTGCGGCGGTGATGCTCGGGCTTTGGCATATAGCACGTGCTAGGAGAGGATCGAATGAATGTCCCTCGTTCTACCCGTATTGCGTTTCTGTGTCTAGCCGTCCTCCTCTTTCAAACAGATAGATTCATGGCTTCCGCGGCCACCGTGCCGCCGGGTGCGTGCCTTTATGCTCTCGACTCAACAGCCGACCGCGCATTTCAGATTGCGGGGGCGCAGTCGGTGTACACCGCTTGCGGAGTCATTGTTGAATCGCGCGCGAGCGATGGCTTTGAAATGGAAGGCTCAGAGACGCTCTACCTCAAGAATCACGCACAGGTGAGCATCGTGGGTGGCGCGCAGCTTAACGGGCAGAAGCTCTGGGACACGATCAGCAATAAGCAGGTGCAGCCGGTACAGGTTTCTAGTTCCGGAGATCCATTGGCGTCGATCGCGGCACCTACGACTGGAACCATTGTGAGTAAAACTCCGGTTTATTTTGATATGAATTCAAAGCCGGCCAACAATACGCTCTCGCCGGGCGTCTATTGCGGCGGTCTCACAATCGGAAACACCAACGGCACAGCCTTCACGATGAGCCCCGGCACCTACATCATGGCCGGCGGCGGGCTGGTGTTTAACTCGCAGGCAGTGGTTAAGGGCACCGACGTCACTGTTTACAACACATCAAGCGCCGGGTGGGGTTGCTCCAGCAGCTACAACTACAAGCCTGTCACTATAAGTGGACAGGTTACGGCTACCTTGTCGGCGCCCACATCTGGTGCGTTCAACGGAATCTTGTTTTTTGGCAACCGCAACGGCTGCTCGACAAAGGGATCGTGCGTGGACCAGATCAACGGCGGTTCCACAGCCGTTTTGAATGGCGCACTGTATTTTGCGAGCGACGAGATCGAGATTACCGGCAGCAACGCCAGCGGCTTTATGATGCTGGTGGCAGACAAGATATACATAAACGGTAACTCGACGTTTGGCAATAACGGCAATCCATTCGATGGAATCACAGTAAGCGTCTCTCCCTCAACAGCCACACTCTTTTCAGGCCAGACACAGCAGTTTACGGCTACCGTGAACAACAGCGCCAATTCCGCAGTTACCTGGACGATCACTCCGGCGGGAGTGGGAAGCATCAGTTCGTCAGGCCTCTACACGGCGCCTTCCGGCGTAACGGCACAGCAGACGGTTATTGTTACTGCGGCTAGCCAGGCGGACACGAGCAAATCGGGTACCGCCACAGTTACGTTGGCGGTGGCCAAGACCACGCCGACGATCACCTGGGCGACGCCAGCGGCCATTACTTACGGCACGGCGCTAGGTGCGACGCAACTTGACGCCACGACAAGCGTGCCGGGCACCTTCGCGTACACGCCAGCTGCAGGCACGGTGCTGGCGGCCGGATCGCGGACCCTATCGGTAACATTTACGCCCACCAATACCATTAGCTACAACACCGCCACGGCCAGTGTACCTTTGACGGTGAACAAGGCCACGCTGACTGTAACGGCAGGCAACGCCAGCCGGGCCTACGGGGCGGCAAATCCAACCTTCACCGACACCATCACCGGCTTCGTCAACGGCGACACCTCCAGCGTGGTGAGCGGCACGCCGAGCCTGACCACCACGGCCACCTCGACCTCGGTGCCGGGAACCTATCCCATCACGGCGGTGGCTGGCACCCTGTCGGCGGTCAACTACTCCTTCAGCTTCGTAGCCGGAACGCTGACCGTCACCTCGGCGTCACAGACGATCACCTTCCCGGCGCCAGCCTCGCCGGTGACCTACGGAGTCTCGCCGATCACGCTGTCGGCAACCTCAAGCTCGGGGCTGGCAGTGACCTTCAGTGTCTTATCCGGTCCGGGTACAATCTCCGGCAACACGCTGACCATCACCGGCGCGGGAACCGTGGTGGTGGCCGCCAACCGGGCCGGCAACGCCGACTATGCAGCGGCCACGCAGGTGACGCAGAGCGTTGTCGTCAACCAAGCGACACCGGTCATCACATGGGCCACGCCTGCGACTATCACCTACGGGACAGCACTGGGCGCGACGCAGCTTGACGCTACGGCAAGCGTTGTGGGCACCTTCGCCTATACGCCAGCAGCGGGCGCTGTTCTGCCAGCCGGATCGCAAACCTTGTCTGTAACCTTCACGCCTACCGACACGACCGACTACACAACAGCCACGGCTACCGTCACTCTGACGGTGAACAATGTGCCCGTGTCGGTGAGCGTAACTCCGCCTAGCGTGACTCTCTATGGCGGGCAGACGCAGCAGTTCACCGCCAGCGTGACTAACAGCAACAATACCGCTGTGTCCTGGACGGTCAGTCCCTCGACGGGGGCTGGCACGATCAGCACGACGGGGCTGTATACGGCTCCAGCGACGATCACCACACAACAGACGGTGACGATCACAGCGACCAGCCAGGCCAGCGCAACCGCATCGGCTTCGGTGCCAGTCACCCTGATGCCTCCGGTAGCAGTGAACGTGACTCCGCCCAGCGCGACGCTCTACGCCGGCCAGACGCAGCAGTTCACCGCCAGCGTGACCAACAGCAGCAACCAGGCGGTGACTTGGACATACACCGAGAGCACCAACTCGATCAACTACCCGAGCGGCGGATTCACGGCTACTTCTCTTTCCCTGAATGGCGGCGCAACCGTTACATCCGGCGGTCTATTGCAGTTGACGGATGGAGGCGGCAGTGAAGCCCGGTCAGCCTGGTTTACAACCGAGGTGCCGATACAGACCTTCACTACCGACTTCACCTTCCAGCAGCTCAACGCCGGCGCCGACGGCATGACCTTCACCATCCAGGGACAGGGCTCCGGGGCTCTTGGCGGTGGCGGAGGAGGGCTGGGCTATTCCGGTATCGCCACTAGCGTGGCGGTCAAGTTCGACCTCTATGACAATGCCGGCGAGGGCAGCGACTCCACCGGCCTGTATACCGACGGAGCAGCGCCCACCATGCCTGCCGTCAATCTGAGTTCTACGGGGATAAACCTGCACAGTGGCGATGTGATGGACGCGCACCTGGTCTATGACGGAACGAATCTGATCATGACGCTGACCGACACGGTGACCAGTGCCTTAGTGACAGAGGTGTTTCCGGTGAATATCCCTAGTATTGTGGGGGGCAATACGGCCTTTGTGGGATTCACTGGCGGGGCCGGCGGTATAACCGCGACGCAGAATGTATTATCGTGGACGTATACCAGCCCACCGACAGTGACCAGCAGCGACTCGAGCTTGTTGTACACGGCTCCAGCCACGATCTCCACGCAGCAGACGGTGACTATCACAGCGACTAGCCAGGCGGATACGACCCAGTCGGCCTCGGCGACGGTCACGCTGATGCCGCCCGTATCAGTGAGCGTGACTCCTCCCAGCGCCATACTCTATGGCGGGCAAACGCAGCAGTTCACGGCTACCGTGACCAACACCACGAACGCCGCGGTGACATGGACGATCAGCCCTGCGGGCGTTGGCACCATCAACTCGTCAGGCCTGTTCACGGCTCCGGCCACGATCCCTGCGCGGCAAACGGTAACGGTGACGGCGACCAGCGTGACGGATTCGACCAAGTTTGCCCAGGCGACGGTCACGCTAATGCCGGCGGTGTCGGTGAGCGTAACACCTTCCAGCGCGACGCTCTACGGCAGCCAGATGCAGCAGTTCACCGCCAACGTGGCTAATGCTACCAATACCGCTGTGACCTGGACGATCAGTCCAGCAGGATCGGGCGCGATCAGTGCGTCCGGCTTGTATACGGCTCCGGCCGCCATCTCCGCGCAGCAGACAGTGACGGTCACGGCCACCAGCGTAGTGGATTCGGCCAAGTTTGCCCAAGCGACGGTCACCCTGATGTTGCCAGTGGCGGTCTCCGTGACTCCGCCCAGCGCAACGCTCAACGACGGGCAGTGGCAGCAGTTCACGGCTACCGTGACCAACGCCACGAACACTGCGGTGACTTGGACAATTACCCCCGCTGGCGTAGGCATGATCAGTCAGTCGGGAGTCTATACGGCACCAGCAGTCATCAACAACCCAAGTAACGGATTTAAGGCTACTTCTCTTTCTTTGAATGGCAACGCAACCGTCACATCCGGCGGCCTGTTGCAACTGACGGATGGAGGCTACTATGAGGGCGGGGCAGCGTGGTATCCAGCCGAGATGCCGATTCAGACCTTCATTACCGACTTCACTTTCCAGCTAATCACGCCAACATCAAATTCTGGTGCTGACGGCATCACCTTTACTATCCAAGGACTGGGCGCCGGGGCACTTGGCTCTGTTGGAGGAGGGCTGGGCTATGGCGGTATCCCCACCAGCGTGGCGGTCAAGTTCGACACTTATAACAATGTAGGCGAGGGCATCGACTCCACCGGCCTGTATACCGACGGAGCAGGGCCCGGCGTGCCAGCCATCGATCTGACTCCTACAGGGATCAACCTACACAGCGGCGACGTAATGAACGCGCTCCTGGTCTATGACGGGACGAATCTGGCCATGATTCTGACCGACACGGTGACCAATGCTTCGGCGACGGAGGTTTTTCCAATAGATATCCCTGGCATTGTTGGAAGTAATACGGCCTATGTGGGTTTCACTGGCGCTACTGGCGCTGACACCTCGACGCAAGATGTATTGTCGTGGACGTATGCGAGTTTTAAGCAGCAGACGGTAAAGGTAACGGCGACCAGCGCAGCTGATACGACCGCGTCAGCGTCTGCAGTGATCACGGTGATGCCGCCCGCGGCGGTGAGCGCGACTCCCGCCAGTGCGGTGCTCTATGGCGGGCAGTCGCAGCAGTTCACAGCTAATGTGACCAACACCAGCAACACCACAGTGACCTGGATGATTACACCCGCAACCGGAGCAGGCACGATCAGTACGTCTGGCCTGTTCACAGCGCCAGCCAGCGTAGCGACGCAGCAGACGGTGACAATCACCGCGACCAGCACAGCGAACTCGGCCGCATTTACCACGATGACTGTGATTTTGGTGCCGAACGTTACATTGAGCGTGACTCCACCCAACGCGACTCTCTACCCCGGCCAATCGCAGCAGTTCACGGCTAATGTGACTAATAACATGAACACCGCAGTGACATGGACACTCAGCCCTGCGCCGAGCACGATTATCACTGCGGGCTTAGGTACGATCAGCACTACAGGCCTGTACACAGCACCAACCAGCTTTACGACACAGCAGAGGGTTCTCATCACTGCAACCAGCGCAGTGAACTCGACCGCAATTGCTACTGCGACCGTAACCCTGATGCCACCCTCAACCGGGGGTGCGATCAACATCGACATTTCGGCACTGAGTACGGTGACGCTGCCGAACACACTGCAACTGAATGGAACCGTAACCGATAATACTGGGCTTACTCCTACGATCACATGGAGCCAAGTCAGCGGACCCGGCACTGTCACCTTTGCCAATCCAAGTCAGGCGGTGACGACCGCGACCTTTAGCCAAGCCGGAAACTACGTTCTCGAACTCAGCGCCAGTGATGCTTCGCCTAACAGCGGCTCTGTGCAGTGGCAGGTCACCGTCAATCCTGTTCCTGGAATAACACAGGGGTGGGTTGGGAGCCCAGTGAATGGCTCTGCTATTAGCGGAGTGGTCCCCATCATGCTTGCCTCAGGAGTTACGCTCCAGAGCGGCATACTGACATACTATCCGGCAAACAAACCTGACAATGTAACGGTTCTCAATGCAAATGCGACTGGATCGGGACAGATCGGCACGCTGGACACCACGACGCTTGTTAACGGTTCGTACTGGATTCAACTCCAAGCTACCGACGCGAACGGGGATCAGCAGTACAGTCTTGTGCTAGTCACAGTTGCCGGCAACTACAAGCCGGGTCGCGTCACGGCAACCGTGACGGACCTGGTTGTCCCTGCCACCGGGCTTGCCATCAACATCCAGCGTACCTACGACAGTCTCAATGCAGCCACTAGCAGCGATTTCGGCTATGGCTGGTCGCTGGGCATCAATGTGAACCTAACGGTAGACCCGAAGGGCGATGTGACCTTCACGCTCGGCGGCCAACGCAAAACCTTCTATCTAACGCCCCAGCAACTCGGCTGCTCACCGCTCATGGGCTGCGTCTTCCCGTGGTATTGGCCAATCTTCACACCTGAACCTGGCTTGCACGGGACGCTCACGGATTCGGCTCCGGGTTGTGCCGATGGCCTGGATATTATGTCGGCTGACGGCTTCTGCCAAGACGGCAGCCAGTACAATCCGCCGGGATACATCTATACCGATCCCAACGGAACTTCGTACACCATCAGCGCAACGGGTAACTTGCAATCCATTCAGGATCGCAGCGGCAACGGGCTGACCATTACGGCTAACGGCATCACCAGCACCACCGGTCTCTCCGTGCCCTTCGTGCGCGACTCCAGCAATCGCATCACGCAGATTACCGATCCGCAGGGCAATATCTACTCCTACGGCTACGACAGCTACGGCAATCTCGCCACTGTCACATATCCCGCCACGGCTCAGTCGACTACATGCCCGAACACTTCCGCGCCGAACACGAGCACGTATTCTTATGACTCGAACCACTTGTACCTCAGTGGAACGGATGGTCGTTGCAACCCGCTGCCTGTGGCGCAGTACTACCCCGATGGCCGCTTGCAGAGCGTGAGCGACGCGCTCGGAGAGACCACGAGCTACGCCTACAACCTGGCGACGAACACCACTACCATCACCTACCCGCCCGATGCAAATCAGAACGTCGGCACTGCAACGATGGTCTACGACAGCTACGGCGATTTGCTCACCTCCGCCGATCCGCTGGGCAACACCATCACCAACGTCTACGACGCCAACCACAACCTGACCTCGACTACCGACCCGCTCGGCCATACCAGCAACTACACCTACGACTCCAACGGGAACAAGGTCACCTCCACCTATCCGGCGACGGCTACCAGCAAGAACACGACCAGCTATACGGCCTACAACCAGTACAGCGAGCCGACCTCGACAACCGACGAGCTGGGCAATGTGCGGACCTTCAACTACGACACCAACTACAACCCGCAGAGCGTCACCGACAGCGCGGGCACACTGGCCAGCTTCATCTTCAACGCCAACAGCACGCTCGCGGCCGGAGCCATCGGCTATGACATCAGCGTACAACCCGCCATGGCCTCTCAGTTTAGCTACGACGCCAATGGCAACATGGCCAGCCGCACCGACGCGCTGGGCCGGACAACTTCGTATAGCTATAACTCGCTGGGCCAGAAGACTGCGATGGTTACACCCACGCCGACAACACTGACCGGCGGCTCGGCCTCTACCACCACTTACCAGTACAATGCTCTCGGCAACCTCACGCAAACCGCCGCGCCACTCAACCGGACCACCGGCTCGACTTACGACGCCAACGGCAATAAACTCTCCGACACCGATGCGCTGGGCCACGTCACGAGTTATCAGTACGACGCCTTGAACCGGCTTACCACTACCACCTACCCAGACGGAACCACCGCCACCAAAACCTATGACTTCCGCAACAACGTAATCCGAGCAACCGATCAGGCCGGCAACGTCACATTGAACGCCTACGATCTGGCAGGCCGCCTGACCTCAATCACTCGCGGCTCCGGCACATCGGGCGCCAGCACCACCAGCTACGCTTACGACAACGCCAGCCGCAAGATCAGCGAGACCGACGCCCTCGGCCACACCACCAGCTACACCTACGACGCCGACAGCCGCCTCATCGGCCTCTCCGGCATCAAGGGCAACTTCACCTACGCCTACGACGACGCGGGCAATCAAATCTCCCGCACCGACGCCAACAACAACACCACCCAATTCCAATACGACGCCCGCAAGCGGCTGATCAAGACGACCAATCCGGACAATACGACGGTCGTCAATACCTACGACGGCCCCGGCAATCTGGCCAGCGTCACCGATCAGGCCAGTAACACCGTCCAGTACACTTACGACGCGGCCAATCAGTTGAAGACCGTCGTTCAACTCAGCCACCCCAACCCGTCGAACAATACCAACCTCTACGGCTACGACCCACTCGGCAACCTGACCGGCCTCACCGACGAGAACATTCACACCACGGTCAACGCCTTCAACTTCTTCAATCAGCCGGTCCAGAAAATCCTCCCCGATCAGACCCTTACCGAGACGCGTAGCTACAACGCGGCGGGCAATCTCGTCTCCCTCACCCACTTCAACGGCGTGACAACCACCTACACCTACAACGCGCTCAACCGGCTATTGACCCGCACCACCCCTGGCGAAGCCCCGGTCAGCTTCACCTACACACCCACCGGCAAGTACCTGACTTCAACGGCCGGAGACGGCACGGTAAACTACGCGTACGACACTTTGGACCGGCTGACGACCAAGGCAACGCCGGAGGGTACACTGAGCTATACCTACGATGCGGCGGGTCATGTGGCCTCGATTGCTTCCTCCAATTCGAACGGCGCCTCGGTCGCCTACGCCTACGACGACCTCAACCGGCTCAGCACGGTGGTGGACAACCGTCTCCATGGCAATCAAACGACCACCTACACTTACGATCCGGCCAGCAACGTGGCCACGGTTGCCTATCCCAACGGGTTGACCTCGACCTTCACCTACGATCCATTGAACCGGCTCACCGCGATGTCCACGCCGGTCTCCAGCTACAACTACCAGTTAGGCCCGACGGGCAATCGCACCAGTGCGACGGAAGGAAACGGCCGGACGCTCAACTGGAATTACGACGGGATTTACCGGCTGACCAATGAAACCATCAGCGGCGACCCGAGCCAGAATAACGGCAGCGTCAGTTATGGCCTTGACCCGGTTGGCAACCGGCTCTCGGAGACCTCATCGCTTCCGGGCATCAACTCCGGCAGCTTCGGCTACAACGCCGACGACGAAATCTCCTCGGAGACGTACGACGCCAATGGCAATGTACTTGCCACAGGCGGCAAAGTCTACAACTACGATTCCGAAAACCACATGACCTCGGCGACCGGCAACGGCAAGGTCATCACTATGGTCTATGACGCCTTTGGAAACCGCGTGGGCAAGACGGTGAACGGCGTGACGACGCGCTATCTGGTCGAGGACGACGTAAACCCCACCGGCCTGCCGCAGGTGCTGGACGAATTAACCGGCTCGGCAGTGACGCGAACCTACACCTACGGTTTGCAGCGCATCAGCGAAGGCCAGATTGTCAACAACACGTGGACGCCGAGCTTCTACGGCTACGACGGTGCAGGCAGCGTCCGCCAACTCACCAACTCCGCCGGAGTTGTCACCGACGAGTACGAGTACGACGCCTACGGCAACTCCTTCACGAAGCAAGGCACCACGCCCAATAACTATCTGTATCGCGAGGAGCAATTTGATTCCGACTTGAGCTTGTACTATTTGCGCGCCAGATACTACAATCCCGCTACCGGACGGTTCCTCTCCCGCGATCCGGAAGACGGCAAGGCCAACGATCCAGCTTCGCTGCATAAGTATCTCTATGCGGGTGGAGACCCAGTAAATCTGATTGATCCGATGGGCCGCGGAGCGATGTTTGATATTGTCTTTTTAGACACCCGTTCAAGCCTCGAGAAAGCTGCTGTCGCGAGACTCGCAGGAGTTGGTTATACAGTTGTAAAACTTTTTTGCGATATCGCAAAGACAATCGCGAGAGCCCAAATACCCATAGGCATGCTCGGGTTTGGGCCCCCAGGGTGGCCAGGTCCCGTAGCGGTTCTCTGCACTGCATTCGGTTTTTAGAAGAGGTGCTAGAGAAGACGATGAAACTCGTACGATCTGACTCACCGGAAGTAGCTATGATCGTCGCATCGGCGGGAGCACTGGCTTGCGTGGTTTGGTCCGCGCTGACTCTCGCGTGCATTGCGTGTGTACTGAGCCTGTTGATCGCACTCGCTTTAAGCCTCATTGTTTCGACACGGACTGCGGTCTGGCTCGGCATTCCTGTTTTTCTTGTGTTAAATGTGTTTCTGCTTTGGCGCGGAAGATCCGCCCGCCTGAACTGGGTTATTGCGGGCGGTGCTAACCGGATGTACGTTCGGCTTTTTGCGAGACGAGGATGGGGGAAAGGTGACCTCAATGAGCCGGATGTCCTCATGCTTGAAGCTTCGGACATCGCTTCGATATCCGCCCGAACTGTCGAAGTGTTTTTATACGGGCCTAAGCCCAAAATAGTCGAATCGTTGGTGATCAAACCTACTCAGACGGTCGTGGAAAGTTATTCCAATGACATCCGTTCATTGCCGTGTAGCGTTGGAGGGCTTGGTTGTAGCACTATGTTGCTTGATTCAGGTAAGCAGGTATACGTGGACAATGAAAAAGGACGTCTCATTATGAAATGGAAATGGTATAGTCCCATTCTGCCGGTATTCCTCCAGCAGCTAGAACGGGAATGCCCATCCATTGTCATAGTCCCAGAAGAACGTTCCGAGTTGGATTTGAATGAGATTTGGAATGGGACTTCGATGAATCTGGATGTGCAACAGCGTCAGAAACTCGTTCAGGCGGTGCGTCTTGGATTTGATTGCGACTGTGCTTGGTTGCTAAGAGTGTACAAGGGCATTTCGCCTCAAAAGGCAGATGCTTATCTAGCGGAGATTGAGCGAGAGGAAGCCGAGTGCCCCAGTCTTGACCCTCCGCTGAAGTGAGGTCTCACATCCTTCGCGTACTCTGCGTAGGGTGTGAGACTAGGAACCTATTACCCGCTAGACCGCTTGACGACCAAGGCCACGCCGGAGGGTACACTGAGCTATACATACGATGCGGCGGGTCATGTGGCCTCGATTGCTTCCTCCAATTCGAACGGCGCCTCGGTCGCCTACGCCTACGACGACCTCAACCGCCTCAGCACGGTGGTGGACAACCGTCTCCATGGCAATCAAACGACCACCTACACCTACGACCCGGCCAATAATCTAGCCACGGCGATTTATTCGAACGGCGTGCAAAGCGTGATGACCTACGACGTGTTGAATCGGATCACCGGGCTGGCTGCTTCGTCTTCGGCTGCGGAGGTTTCGGGTTATACCTACCAGCGCGGGCCGACCGGAAACATCACCAGCGCGAACGAGCTGAACGGCCGCGCGCTCAACTGGAATTATGACGGCATCTACCGGCTGACGAACGAAACCATCAGCGGCGACCCGAGCCAGAACAATGGTTCTGTGAATTATGGCCTTGACCCGGTTGGCAACCGGCTCTCGGAGACCTCATCGCTTCCGGGCATCAACTCCGGCAGCTTCGGCTACAACGCCGACGATGAAATCTCCTCGGAGACGTACGACGCCAATGGCAATGTACTTGCCACCGGCGGCAAAGTCTACAACTACGATTCCGAAAACCACATGACCTCGGCGACCGGCAACGGCAAGGTCATCACTATGGTCTACGACGCCTTCGGTAACCGCGTGGCCAAGATGGTGAACGGCGTGACGACGCGCTATCTCGTCGAGGACGACGTCAACCCCACCGGCCTGCCGCAGGTGATGGACGAATTAACCGGCTCGACCGTGACGCGAACCTACACCTACGGCCTGCAACGCATCAGCGACGGTCAGATTGTCAACAACACGTGGACGCCGAGTTTCTACGACTACGACGGTGCAGGCAGCGTCCGCCAACTCACCAACGCCGCTGGCGCCGTTACAGACACCTACGAGTACGACGCCTTTGGCAACTCCTTTACGAAGCAAGGCACTACGCCGAACAACTACTTGTATCGCGGGGAGCAGTTTGATTCCGACTTGAGTCTGTATTATCTGCGCGCCAGATACTACAATCCCAACACCGGACGATTCCTCAGCCGCGATCCACTTGACGGCCAAGCCAAAGACCCCGCGTCGCTGCACAAGTACCTCTATGCTGGCGGTGATCCGGTGAACAGCATTGATCCACTTGGTCGAGAATCGATGCTTGAAACCGGGAGCCTGGATGTATTAATCGATGAGCCAGCATTGCCAGCCCTGAGGGAGTTTGGTGGAGTTGCGGCAAGGCTTTTGTGCGTAGCCTTTATGAAGGTCGCGCCCTACTTCTCGACATGGCCGGCAGGCGCGCCTAGTCCTATCGGGGTCCCGGTGTGGCTTATCAAACTAATAGCGGCTCTTTGCACCGGAGGCGGAATGTAGTAAAGGAGATCAAAGAAGACGATGGAACTCGTTCGATCAGATTCACCGGAATTAGTTCGCAATATCGCGTCCGCGGGAGCATGGGCTAGCAGGAATTGGCAGACGCTGGGTTTCGCCTGCGGGGCAAACGTACTCGCCCTTATGATCGTCCTCACCGTGAGCCTCAGTGTTTCGGTGAGCGCGGCGGCCTGGCTCAGCGTGCCGGTTGTCCTTGCATTGAACGGATATGTGCTTTGGCGGGCAAAAGCTTCCCACCGGAGGTGGGTCATAGTGGGTTGTGCTGATCGACTGTACGTTCGGCTTTTTGCCTGGCGTAGCGGGGACCATGGTGACATTCATGATCCAGATGTACTCGTGCTCGAAGCTTCGGAAATCGCTTCGATGTCGATCAAAACTATCGAAGTGTTTGTGTATGGACCAAAGCCCGAATTTGCTGAATGGTTGATGATTGAACCTGCTCAGGCGGCCGCGGAAGACATTTCCCGTCACATCCGGCCATTACTGAGACCGCTTGATCCAGATAAGGCGGTGCTCGTGGCCGATAGGGAGGGGT
>Ga0265316_10004556_pt1 | contig 13767 bp, 9 predicted proteins | sample 4522metaG_FD_202092 | JGI IMG/M metagenome (GOLD analysis project Ga0265316, IMG submission 202092) | Rhizosphere microbial communities from Carex aquatilis grown in University of Washington, Seatle, WA, United States - 4-5-22 metaG | ecosystem: Host-associated > Plants > Roots > Rhizosphere >... | reverse complement strand
GAAAGCCGAGAAGGCCGAGAAGGCCAAGGCTGAAAAAGCCGAGAAGGCCGAGAAGGCCAAGGCTGAGAAAGCCGAAAAGGCCGAGAAGGCCAAGGCTGAAAAAACCGAAAAGGCCGAGAAGGCCAAGCCAGAGAAGGCTGAGAAGGCCAAGTAAGGCAGAACGAAGGCTCGAAGTTCCAAAGGCCTCCTGGCTCGACCAGGGGGCCTTTTTCGTATCCGGTGATGGCGGCCATGACCTGGGCGACGTGGAGTAACGCATTTCCCGGCAAAGCCGGGGGCTTACGCGCGTGAGCCGCGCAAAGCGGCTGGGGTTGGGGGCCGCTTACGAGCGTCCTTGGGCTTCTTCTCCCAGAGAACCCTAGCTTTCAATAATCTGCGGCACCGACCCGGCGGTAGGCGGCACCACAATGGTGAGACAAGTGGACTGGGCCGCCCACCTGAAGACGTTGTACCAGAACTGAGGCACGGTGTAGGAAGTATGCGGGGTGTAGCCAACACACTGAGCATAGGTGGTGGCGTTGTCATACTGGGGATCCGGCGTCAAACCCCATTGACTGGTGTAGGTCACCCACTCGTCGCCCCAGGCAAAGACTCGGCCTTTGCCAACGACTTTCGCCACACCAGCGATGTTGGACTTGGCAGCGGTATCGACGTTGTTCGTCCCCACCACTTGGCAGTCCGAGCCCGGGCACGTGATCGAGCGCCCCATGAAAACGCCAACTTTGCCCAGATTCTTCGTGATGTCGGGAACCTGACTGTTCCAGTTGTTGAATGGAATCGAGCCATAGGCGCAATAGCAGAGCGTTCCCGAGTTGGGGGTGTTGGGACAGTCGTTGCTGGTGTAGGTATTGTCCCCATCGTAGGTGATTCCGAAGGGAGCAAGCAGCTGATTGAGTGGCACGATCTCGATGGTGCTATCACTGAAATAGCCTGACATCGCGATGATCGCGCCGCCCTTGTTGTTCACCCAATCGTACAATGCCGCGGCGTCGGCAGCGCTATACGTCCAAAGTCCATTGGGGTCGTATGGATTGGTGTAAAGAGCTTGCAGGATGATGACGTCGTACTTGCTGAGATCCAAGTCCGTGATGTGCGTGAACGTCTGCAGCATCTGCATGGTTGCAGTGCCCTTGGTGTTGCTGTTCATGAACGCCTGAAAGGCATCCGTGTTGTCGGTACTGCCGCTGTTGGCGCCATACTTCGCCGGCTGGCCCAACGACAGAATGCGCACGGGTTGGCAGGAAGTGCAGACACCGGCCTCGTCACATTGATACCCCTTGAGGTCGGGAAGCGGTTCCGAGCTGCCTGTGTCAGGAACACCGACCATCACCGAAGCATCGAGTTGGTTGAGGATGACGATGCTGCCTCCTGCGCCGCCTTCAACGCCACCGCTGCCCGCGTTTCCTCCTCCTCCTCCACTTTGAGAAGCGCCGCCGCCGGGGGGCGCCTGCACCGTGGCCCCGGCGCAGGCCAGCGAGAGGGAAAGTGCAAGGAAGCCAAGCGGGAGGATGTGTTGGTATTTCACGACAGATAGACAGCCTTGTTCGGATGGGAAAGACAACCTCCGCTAGGATACCATGCGGGTGAGTCGTGATCGCGTCGAACCAGGGCTTGTGTGACGTTGGCCACAGCCACGGTATCACGACTAGCGGCCGCGCGCGGTTGCTGGTATCACAGACCGCAAGGAACCCCATCATGGCCAAAGCCAAAGTCGCAGTTCTCAAGTGCACGCCGGAAACCATCCTGAGCGACATCGAGCGCCTGTGCGAGCTGGCGGGCATGAAGCAGGCCCTGGCGGCGGGCAAGACCACCATCCTCAAAGACAACATTTCGTGGCACTACCCGTTCCCGGGCGCCAACACCACGCCCTGGCAGATGGAGGGGACCATCAAAGCCCTCAAGGCCGCAGGGTACGCCGACATCACTTGCGTGCAGAACAAGACCGTGGTTACCAACGCTTTCAAAGGCGAGGACCTGAACCACTACGTGCCGCTCTTCCGTAAGTACGGCATTCCGGTTCTCTACAACTTCAAGGAGAGCGACATGCGCTGGGTCGAGTACAAACCCAAGGCGCGCATGCACGTCCTGGAGCGCATCTTCCCCGACGGGATTCGCATCCCCGACTACTTCCTGGGCAAGAACATCGTCCACCTGCCCACGGTGAAGTGCCACATCTACACCACGACCACCGGCGCGATGAAGAACGCCTTTGGCGGTCTCCTGGCCACGCACCGCCACTACACACACAGTTGGATTCACCGCACCCTGGTGGATCTGTTGGCCATCCAGAAGGAAATTCACCCGGGCATCTTCGCCATCATGGACGGAACCACGGCAGGCAACGGCCCAGGGCCGCGCACCATGATCCCCGTGATCAAGGATTACATGCTGGCCAGCGCGGATCAGGTCGCCATCGATGCGGTATCAGCCAAAATGATGGGCTTCGATCCCATGTCGCTGGAATACATCAGCGTGGCACACCAAGATGGACTTGGCGTGGGCGACCCGCGCGATATCGAGATCGTCGGCGACGACATCTCGAACGAGAGCTGGGGCTTCAAGGTGGGCGACAACCTGGCCAGCATGGCCGGCGACTTCATTTGGTTTGGGCCGCTCAAGGCCATTCAGAAGTTGTTCTTCCACACACCTCTGGTCAACGTTTTCGTTGCCGCCAGCGAGGCCTATCACGACTACTACCGCTGGCCGGTCAAGGACAAGAAGACATTCGAGAACTGGAAGCGCGACACCGCTTGGGGCCGCCTCTTCCAGAGCTACGAGAACGTTTGAGTTAGCTCTTTTTTTCACCACAGAGGACACAGAGGCCACCGAGCCGGATCGGAAAGAAGAAGGGGTTGGGCTGTCCGGTCCGAGCCCTTTCTTCCTATCCGACCTCTGTGTTCTCTGTGCTCTCTGTGGTGAAAAAGGGGGCTAACTTTGCTACCTTCGTCGCCAGGCCACGCCTCGCGTGTCGCCGTCGTAGGGCGAGCTGGCGTCGATGCGCATGGGTGGAGCGGGGGCCAGGCGGGTCGAAGGCGGCGCCATGGCCTTGGCGATGGCGGGGCCGAGCCTCTTCCAGAAATCCTTCTTCAACAAACGCGCGAGCTTTTCCTTGTACGCCGCGATCTCCCAGCGCCCCACCACCGATCCGTCGATGCCCTGCCACACAAGGAATGTCATCGCCAGCCGCTTGCCCTTGGGCTCAATGTCGGCGACGACAAAGGCCTTCAGCTCGCGGTCACGCGCAAGTTGAGGATACTGGCCGGTACCGGACACGGCAGGAATGGACGTCAAGACAGCAAAGCCGTGATTGGCCACGATATGCGCCACTTGATGGCGCACCAGCCTGCTGTCCTCATCTGGACCGCTAAACGGCTGCACCGCCACGCGCGGCCCAGCCAAGGCCAGGGGCGTAGCCAGAAGGACAATAGCGGCTGGCAAGAAACGCAGCATGGCGCCTATCGTCGCCCATGTTGGGGGTGGAAAGCAATTCCTGCGGGGGTAAGATTGGCGTGAAATATGCTGCAGTAAGGGCTCAGGGTTGGGTCGATCTTAATGACCCATCGGGGGTTCACCATGAAAACTTTTCGCCGCATCGCCTTTGTCTTGTTGGTGGCAACGCTGCCGGCATGTGCCACGACGACCACGACATCCTCGGAATGGGATCAGGGACGGCCTGAGTGGGTGCGCTACGGCACTGTCACAAACATTCGCCAGGTCATTCAGCGGCGCGAGGGCGACCCTGCGGGCGGCGCGATCGTAGGGGCCATCCTAGGAGGAATCCTGGGCGGTGGCCGCGGCCCCGGTGCCCTATTCGGCGCGATGGGCGGTGCGGCCGTGGGCGCAGCCGCAAGCTCAGGCTCCTCTGAGCGGATAAGCTACGAAGTGTGGGTTCGCTTCCAGGATGGCGGCTACCAAGCTTTCTGGTACACCGCGGCCCCGCCCTTCCGGCCCGGCGATCCCGTGGCGCTCACGCCCCACGGGCTGTATCACGCGTGAAATGCGGTCACAGCCCGCGCAGCAGGCCACAGAGTGCGTCGAGTTCGCGTTCGCCGTTGTACATGTGTGGTGAAACCCGCACGCGTCCGCGTCGCATGGCCAGTCCAATCAATCGCCAACGCTTTCCATCGCGGTGACGTCTTCTCGTTCATGAAGGACAGCGCCACAGCAAACACAGAAGACCTCCTGCTTCATGCGGGATGGCTGCGACGTTTTGCCGTGGCGCTCGTGAATGACCAGGACGCGGCCGAGGACATCGTTCAGGAAACCCTGGTCGCGGCCTGGCAACGCCCGGGCGAGAACACGGGCCGTGCGTGGTTGGCTCGCGTGGCGCGCAATCTGGCGATCGACCGTTGGCGAAGCTCGGACCGTCGCGAGCGGCGCGAGTTGGCCTCGGCCGCGACCGACATCGGCACAATCGCAAGTCCCGAGGAGCTTGTCGGCGATGCCCAGATCCATCGCGCCGTGGCCGAGGTGGTGGCAGGACTCGAGGAACCATTTCGCCAGACCATCGTGCTTCGCTTTTTTCATGGCGCCTCATCAGCGGATATCGCGCGCCATCTGCGCATACCCGACGGAACTGTTCGGTGGCGGCTCAAGGTAGGGATTGATCGCGTGCGCCGAGAGCTGGACGCCCGCTACGGTGAAGTCCGCAAGAATTGGGTGGCCGCCTTGTTGCCCCTGCTCCCACGGCCGGCACCCACGGTGACTCGCCGGGACGGCCTGCGTCCTCAGTCCCGCCCTGTGAGAACGAAGTTCTTTGATTTTCGCCCAGCTACTATCGTCATCGCTGGTGCCTTTGTCCTGGGTATGGTCGCGATGGTTGGCGCCATCCTGTCTCGCCATCGCGGATCGTCGCTTCAATCGGGCCACGCAGCGGCGGAGGACGTGGCCACGCAAGCGGTCTCAGGCGCGCAAAGAGCGCTTCGGTTCAATCTCCCTGCACTCGTTCCATTGCCACACGAACCCGACTCACAGCCTGGTGCGGGACCGGGCCAAGCCGACGCCAGTTTATTGCTTGCGGAATTATTGCAGGCCATCCAGGCCAACGCCTACGACGACTTTGTGGCCAAGGGTTCGGCCGGCTTCAAGGCTGCGGTCCAGCCCACCATGCTGCGCGGACTCAGTACCGACCTGGGAGCGCATCTGGCGGTGGGCTATCAGCCCGCCTCGCTCGGTAGCCTCCGACGGCCAGGAGGCACGCTTTGGCTCTTTCGCCTCGAATTTGCCGACGGTGGCGACGATGCCCTCGTCAGCATGTTCACGGACGGCTGGCAGGTGGCCGGCTTCTTCATCGACGATCCGCAAACCAGAGAAAAGGAGAAATGAACCATGTCCATGCGCAACTTAATGACCTGTCTTGCCGCCGGCGCGCTTTGCCTGACGCTTGCGCCGGAAAGACCCGCCTTGGCTGCGCCCGTGGCGCCAGCCGGAGTGGAACGCGTCCTGGTCAAGATGATTGAGGCTGTCAAGGCACAGTCCTACGACGACTTCCTGACCGACGCGGATGATCACCTCAAGACCAATCTCAGTCGGCAGCAATTCGAAGGCATTTGCGGCCTGTACACCGCGCCCCTGCGCAAGGGCTATAGGCTCGAATACCTCGGCCAGCTTCGGCAGCAGGGAACGTACGTGTACCTTTGGAAAATCGCCATCGTTGGCGGGCAAGACGAAACCCTACTCAGGCTGGTGACGAAAGACGGGAAAGCGTACGGCTTCACAGTACAGTGATCCTGGCCGAAGAACGCGCCTGCCGACTGAAATACGGCGCGCAGTACGAGCAGCACGCGCAGAAGGTTCCCCGCTATTTGGCGTTGCACTGAACCGCGCGAGCCCACCTGAGGCTCAACACATCTTGGAAGGGGTTCCGGATCCGGGTCCGAACTCTTCCCCTTCTTTCCTTCCGATCCGTCTCCGCGCTCTCTGCGCTCTCTGTGGTGAGATCCGGTAGCTGGATTCTCAGCTATTTCGCGAACGCGCCCTTGCCTAGCGCATTTTCGCGAATGTAGCGGATGGTATCGAAAATCGTTTCGCTCGCCTCGCGCGGGGAGAAGCCCAGTTCGCGTTGGGCTTTCGTGCTGTCGAAGTACCAGAAGTAGCTGGCCATGTCGACACTGGCTGGCTCGATGGGGCTGGTGCGGCCGGCCGCCTTGAACAAAGCCGATTGCACCTGGGCCGCCAGCACGGGCCAGCGACTGTGCGCCTTTAGCCGCGGGTGGTACTCTTTGCTGGCCCGCTCGATGCGGTCGAAATACTCGGCAAAGGTCATGTTGTGGCCGCCCAGCAAGTAGCGCTCGCCCGCACGACCCTTTTCCATGGCCACGGGAATAGTAGCCGCCACGTCGCGCGCGTCCACGAAGTTGATCCCGCCCGAGGGCACGACCTTGACGTCGCCGGCGAGATAAGACAGCACATCCCGTGTCGACCCCATGCGCACGTCGCCTGGCCCGAGTAGCAGGCTCGGGTTCACCATGACCAGCTCGATGCGGTCTCCGCAGATCAACCGCGCCGTCCGCTCCTGGTACAGTTTGCTCGTGTAGTAGGGCCAGCCGGAAATCAATTCGAGCGGCGTGGGCGAGTCCTCGTCGGGCATCTCGTCGGCGCGCTTAGAAACAGCGATGGTGCCGCTGGTGGAAGCCATCAGGATGCGCTTGACCCCAGTGTGAAGCGCAGCCTCGCACAGAAGACGCGTGCCCTGCACGTGGATCTGGAACATGCGGTGACCGTCAGCCGGCTTGCGCGAAACAAAGCCGGCCAGGTGGTACACATGGGTCACGCCCTCCAGCACCCGCGCCACATCGTCGGGATTCAGGATCGAGCCCACTACGACCTCGACGCCTAGACTGGAAAACTCCGGCGCCGGAGCCACGGCCAGCACGCGAAGTTGCTTGGGCTCGTGCCGCTGGCACAGCCCTTCCACCAAAGGGGATCCCAGAAAACCTGGTGCACCCGTGACCAGGATCTTCATGCGCCTTCCCTGCCTTGGCCGCCGACCCGGGGCTTGGAATCTTCGACCGACGCCAACTGAAGCACCAGCGGCCCCAGCTTCTCGCCATTCCACGCCGCCCGCACGCTCGCCACGTCAAAGCGCGTGGTCACACCGTCGCGCAAGTTCTCGACGATCCTTTGGGTCAAGGCCGAGCACAGACGCCAGGAATCCTTGTCCGACAAGCCAACAATCAGCTCGCGCAGAAAATCGATGGACAGGAACGGCCCGAAGTGGACCTCCAGATCGCGCTTCTTGGGAATGGTAGCTCCCACTGGCAGCGACTCATGAGTGCCATGAACATAGGCCGGCAAGATGCCCACCTCGGCGCGCAGAGCTAGGTAACCCAGGCTAGGCAGGAAATCTGCCATCACCCCGCCGCGAGCGCGCGTGCCTTCCGGGAACAGCATCAAGCTGCGGCCGCGGCGAAGCACCCCCTCGGCGATGGCCAGCGACTTGCGCACCGAACCGCTCCGTTCCATGGGAACCAGATTGGTCAGGTTGGCAAAATAGGCGCGGCGCCAGCGATTGGAGAAGAAATAGTCGGCCGCAGCCAGCGAGGCCAGGTCGCGTCCGGCATCGCCAAGTGCCACCTTCACTGCCCCCATGTCGAGGTGCGAGGAATGGTTGGCCGCCACGATGAAGTGCGTGTGCTGCGGGATGTGGGCTTGCCCCCGCACCTTGGTCTGCAGGGCGCGCGTGTAGAAAAGCTTCTGCGCGGCCGACAATCCGCGCTTGCCCAGACGCTGCAAGGGCGCCGGCAACTTGAGGTCGCCTTCCTGGTGGTGCTGGAAGGTGTCGCGCCGGCGCGGCTCGCGCTTTTCCAAAGCCGGGTTGTGCCGCTTGCCGGTGGCCAGGTCGTAGAGCGCGGCCACATCGGCCGCACCGGTGAACACCACGCCCTCGGGCAAGTGCACTCCCGCAGCTTCCAGCGCCGCGGTCAACTCGGTGAAGGTCAAGCTGTCGAAGCCCAGTTCGTCCACGCGGCTTTGCATGCGGATCTCGTAGGGCGCCTTGCCACAGGCGCCCGCCACGATCTCCAAGAACCAACCGACACCCGCGTCCGAGGCGTGCGCTTCTGTGGTTTGCTGGCTCTCGGTCTTGTTCTTCTGGTGACGACGGATCAGCTCATCAGCCACTTCGCGCCGCTTGATCTTGCGCGAACTGGTGCGCGGCAGCTCCCCCTCCCAGAATTCCAGTGTGCGTACGCGCTTCCAGAAGGGCAAGCCGGCGGCCACCTCGCGGAAGTGCGCTTCGACTTTGGCCTGCACCTCGGCCCGCGAGAGCCCTGGCTCGTGCTCCAGATTGGGCACCACCGCACAGGCCACGTGTTCGGCCACGCCATCGGGCAGCCCCACCACCGACAACTCCTTGATGAAGGGTGAGTTGCGGTAGAGATCCTCGACCTCGTCGGGATAGACGTTCTTGCCGTTGCTGTCGATGATGACGTCCTTTGAGCGCCCCACGATGAAGAGGTTGCCATCCTCGTCGAATCGCCCCAGATCGCCGGTATGGAACCAACCGTCGCGCAGTGCCTGCGCCGTGGCCTCAGGGTTTTCCCAGTAGCCGGCCATCACGTTGCGGCCGCGCGCGATTACCTCGCCCACACCCGAAGCGTCGGGACTCTCGATCTTGATCTCGACGCCGGGCAACGGCTGGCCCACTGATCCGAGCACTGGCTTCTTCTTGGGCGTGGTGACCGAAAGCACTGGCGCGGTCTCGGTCAGGCCGTAGCCCTCGAAGAAATCGAAACCCATGCCGTAAAAAGTCTCGAGCACTTCGGGCGGCAGCGACGAGCCGCCGCTGATCATGTAGCGCACTCGTCCGCCGAACCCCTGGTGCACGGGGAAGAAGACGAACATGCCCAAATCGATTCCGGTGCGTGAGCGCAGCTCGAAATTGGCCTTGGTGAGCGCGTTGACCAGCGATTCGAGAAGCGAAGACCGATCCGAGAACTTCTGTAGCACGCGCCGGCGCAACGCCTCCCACACCGCGGGCACGCCCACGATGGCGGTGATCTTGCCAGTCTTGAGCACGGCATTGATGGCATCGCCGGTCAACTCTTGCAGGTAGGTGATGCGCGCTCCGCGTGCGAGCGGGACCAGCAGGCCGGTCGAGAACTCGAAGGTGTGGTGCAGGGGCAGCACTGACAGCATCCCGTCGTTGGGCCCCAGATCGAAAGTGCGCAGCAACTCGGACACCATGAAGGTGAAATTGCGATGGGTCAGCATCACCCCCTTGGGGTGTCCGGTGGTGCCGGAAGTGAAGATGAGCGAAGCCACGGTGTCCGGGCCGTGCTTGCTGTGCAGCGCGCGCTTGCGCTCCTCTTCCACGGCCAGCGGCGGCAGCGCGAAGACTGTCTCGAAGGGCCACAGCCGCGTGGCCAGGCCTTCCTTGGCAAGAGCGGCGGGAAGATCGGCACGCTTGTCCAGCAAGTCCTCGCCGGCAATCAAGCCCACCGCACCCGAGGCGCGCGCGATGTTCACCAGCTCGGCCGTGGTCGAATCGTGGGCCACCGGCACTACCGTGCCGCCCGCCTTGAGCACGCCGAAGAACGCCATGGACCACTCGGGCGCGTTCTTGGCGTAGAGGATCACGCGATCGCCGAGCCGGACATTCTCGCCCACCAAGAACGTACCGGCACGGGTGGCCAGTTCTTGCAGGTTCTGGTAGCTGTACGACTCCTGCCGCTTGCCCCGTTCCATGCGCAAGGCCACGCGCGTGGCGTGCAGCTTGGTGGTGGTGTCGAACAATTCCAGAAGGTCGTGGTAGGCGTACACGCTCTTGGGCTTGGCCGCGTAGGTCTCGTCTAGTTCAGGCAAGACCCATTTCTGCAGCCCAGGGAAGTGGATGTTGAGAAAGTAGTCGTACCAATCGATGGTCTCGGGCGACCAGGGCAGCAGAGCGCGATCTTCGGCAGGAAGGCGGTCGCGCAGGGCGCGGATGTGATCGGCACGCAGGACGTAGGCGTTGTCCAGGATGAATGGCCGGAACAGGTCGATGTTCTCGCCTGCCTCTTTGGTTACACGTTGGACCTCGTCGACCTTCTTCTTCACCCGGTCCACAAGCTCGCCGAAGCGCCCGCCGGCCCAGCTCGGTCGCACGCGGTCCAGGGTTTCCGACGCGCGCTCGGCCAGGCGGTTGACCAGGGGCAACGACTTCTTGTCGTATTCCTCGTAGGTCACCGGCCGGAATTCCATGCGCGCGGCCAACTGGTTGAGGAACTTGTTGCCCACCTCCTTGTCCTGGAAGCGCTTGCGCTTGTACAGACCGGTCAGGGTGGTCACCCGTCCGATGTAGGAGGGGTTGAGATCGCCGGCCGCCAGCTGGTGCACCAGCTCGGGCTCCTCGACGCAGGCCTGCGCCGCCACCATCAGCATGGCGGCCGCGATGTAATCGACCGGCACCACGTCGAGAATGAGCGACTCGGACACCGGCAAGAGGTTCTGGCCCTTGAGCGCCAGATACACCAGCGGCGCGGAGGTGGTGAAGCCCTCGTTCCAGCCGCGGAACGGGTATTCCAGCGAGCTCTCCACGATGGCCGGCCGAACTATCGAACGCGCGATGCCTGTCTCGCGCGCCACCAGCTGGTCGCCCATGCTCTTGGTGTAGGTATAGATGTTGGGCCAACCCCAGTCCTTGGCGCGCGCGACGCCCCGCTGGGTCAGCTCGGCCCGCACCCAGTCCTTGCGTTCGCGCGCCACGGCCAGCTTGAGCGCGGCCTCGTCGTCGGGATCGCGGTGCTGCTCGAGCAGCGTCTCGCGCGCGTGCTGCCGCAAGCGCGCGAGCACCTGCGCGTCGTCGGCCTGAGCCCGCACCTCGACCGCGATACGGCTGCAGTCCGCGATCTCCTGCTCGACCGAGAAGCGCGTGCCCGTCAGCTCCTCGCGGCGCGGAAAATAGCCGTCGAGCGGCTCGCTCTCCCACACGTTGCCGCTGCGGTTGCCGGCCACGAAGCAGGTGCTGGTGTGAACCAGCGCGGGCCGCTTCATGCGCTTGACGAAAGCGATCACGTTCTTGGTTCCCTGCACATTGGTGCGCAGAGCGGATTCCAGCGGCGGGTTGAAGGTCACCTTGCCCGAACTGTTGATGACCACGCTGATGTCGGCCGCCACCGCGGCCGCTTGCTCCTCGCTCAGGCCCAGGTTGTCCTCGGTGATGTCGCCATCGACGACGCGAATCTTCTGGACCAAGAACTCGTGCAGACGGTCCGCACCGCCGAACTTCTCGCGCAAGGGATCGAAGGTTCGCGAGGGCACCACATTCTCCCAAAAACGCTTCTCGCTGGAGGTACCGGTTCCTCGCCGCACCATCACGTACGCCCGGCCGATGTCGGGGAAGCGATGCAGCAGCATGCTGAGCAGGACTTTGCCGAGGAAGCCTGTGCTTCCCAGGATGAAGACGTTTCGCCCTCGGTAGATCTCGCGCGGCGAAAGCACGGAATCGATGTGGCCCACGGGCGGATTCATCGGCTTGCCGCTACTCCACGTCGGCCATCACGATGGGCGGCCATTTCATCATGGTGATCGACGCCGACGGGCCCACGAAGGAGCGCGCCATGGCGATGGCCTCGGTCAGCGATTCGGAACGGTCCCAGCCCATGATGGCAGGCACATGGGCGTTCTTGGCGCCGGCCAGGATGACCTTGCCCGCGTGCTGACGGCCGTTCTCGCCCCAGTACCACATGAAGAACGGGTGCGCGCCGTGGTAGGCGTTGCCCCGACGGTACATCTCGATGTAGCTCGGGTTGCGCGCGAATTCCTCTTCGTACTTGTGCTGCAACGTCGTCGAATCGCGCGTCTCGGGCAGCAGGCGGTGGAAGAACTCGATATAGCTGGGATGGAAGGCGTGATCGAATTCGTCGTAGCCCGGGTGACACAGAATGAGCGCCCCACCCTTGCGCAGGACCGGCTTGCCTCGGTAGAAATTGTGGAAGTAGCCAAGCCCCATGACCTGCAACAGGATGGGATTGAGGATCGAGTTGATGTTGTAGGGCGAGACGTAGGGGATGGGAAAGATGACGATGTCGCTCTGGCCCTTCACCTTGACCATGTACTGCTCGAATCCCTTGGCCACGATGCGCTCGTGCACCGGATCGGCCTTGCCGGCGTGACACGCGATCATCTGATAGGGCGACGGGATCTGCTCGAACATCTTGCGCCGGCCGGCCTCAGGCAGCTTGGCCAGGGTCCAGCGCAACGCCTCGAATTTCAAGCGGTCGACCTCGCTGAACTCGTCCTCGTTCTCGCCCAGGAACTTGGTTGGGTTGGCGAACATCCGGTTGTTGATGGTGGTCTCGATGTGAAACACCTTCATGTGCTGGTCCACCAGGCGTCCCTGCCGGACGATCTTGGTGTTGAGCATGGAACGCGGTGGATCCATGAAGCTGTCACAAGCCAGGAGGGTGTCCGGACTGTGGTGCACGCGCACGCTCTCGTAGTCGCACAGCCCGACCGCCACCGACTTGTGCCCGCCATCCATGGGCACAAAGTTGACGTTCACGTAAATGACCAGATCGCTCTCCACCGCACGGCGGTTGATGTTGACCGGCTCGTCGTGATCGGTCTTGCCCAGGTGGACCAAACCGTCGGGATCTTCCGCGTCGTGGTTGTACAGGCGGTCGGGATGGAAGGCGTCGAAGATCTTCTTGCCCACCATGCGCTTGATTTCCGCATCGGTCATGCGCCGGTGCAGCGAGTTGGCCACGATGATGTGCACATCATCGACTCCGTTGGCGTCGAGCAGTTCCAACACGATCTCCAGTACAATCTGTCGGATATCGGGCGTGGTCATGGGCGGAAGCGGCAGGCTGATGTCGTCCACCGCGATGGTCACGCGCATGCCGGGCGAAAGCTGTGCGTAGAGCGGATCACTGTCGAGCGGATGGTTGAGCGCATAGCGCACGGCCGCGCCCGGGTTGGCCAAACCCTCGATGGGCGGCTTGGCGTAGACCACCCGTGTGCCGATGGGCAGGTCCTCGCTGAGAAGTTCGGTTCCCGAAAAGACGATCCGCGGTGCGGAGTTGCTGTCGATGTAGACGACTTGATCGTCTTCCTTGTGGCGGGGCACGGGCCCACGCACCGGCTTGGCTTCGCGCTTGTTCATCGGGGCCTCATGCTAACGCAGATCCAGGATGGGCCAGTCATGTTGTAGAGCTGTGTTCCTCAGACGGAAATCGGGGTTGACAGCGGTGGGATGGCCCACCACCGAAAGCATGGGAAGATCACTCATGCTGTCCGAGTAGCTGTAGCACTCGGTGAGATTGAGTCCTTCCTTCTCGGCGTAGACGCGAATCCAACTTGCCTTGGTGGCGGCGGCCATCACCGGCGGCAGAAGGCGCCCGGTGGCCTTGCCGTCGACAAACTCCAGGTGGTTGGTGACCGAGTCGTCCAATCCCAGGTGGCGCACCAGCGGCGCGGCGGTGAGGTCCAGCGCGCCTGTGACCAGCACCTGGCGCAGGCCAAGTCGGCGCGACTTGTCGACCAGCTGGTAGGTGCCCGGAAAAATCGAGGGCCGGATGACCGTGTCGAACAACTCCTGGGCCAGATAGCGCAAGCGGTCCTCGGATTCGCCCCGGTAGCGACGGAAAAAGATGTCGTTGAAGAGGCGCCGGTTGAAGGCGTCGGCAGCCAGAAACAGGGGAATACCGACCACCGTGGACGCCGTCCGGGTCACGCTCCGCCACAGACCCTGCTGGTTGCGCGCGTTGTAGGCGAAGGCGTGCACCAGGTTGGTACGACACAGGGTGCCGTCGAGGTCATAGAACGCAGCCGCTGCCATGTTCG
>Ga0265316_10004555_pt1 | contig 13769 bp, 10 predicted proteins | sample 4522metaG_FD_202092 | JGI IMG/M metagenome (GOLD analysis project Ga0265316, IMG submission 202092) | Rhizosphere microbial communities from Carex aquatilis grown in University of Washington, Seatle, WA, United States - 4-5-22 metaG | ecosystem: Host-associated > Plants > Roots > Rhizosphere >... | reverse complement strand
GCGCAGGTCGGCTACCTTGGGGTCACCGGGAAAGTCCAGCACCAGGGCGCGCATGAACGGCGCACCGCTTAGCCATGTCCGGTAGCCTAGCGAGTAGATGTAGGGCATCAGCTGATAGCGCATGCGCAGGTACTTCTCCAGAATAGGCTCGGCCTGGTGTCCGTAGGACCACACCTCGTTAGCCGGACGGCTCCCATGCGTACGAAAGATGGGCAGAAACGTTGCGTACTGGAACCAGCGCGTATAAAGCTCCGGATAGTCATCGTAGCCGCCCACGGTGGCGCGGGCGTCTGAGGGGTCAAGGAGCGGCGGATGGGCCGGATGGTGCTCGGCAGGCAGATATTGCCAGCCACCCGTATCGTTCGACCAGTAGGCTATCCCCGAGGCTGCGACGTCCAGGCCTGTGGGAATCTGTCGCCGCAGCGTATCCCATGTGGGATAGATGTCGGAAGACCAGAAGATAGTCCCATTGCGCTGCGCTCCCAGGTAGGCATCGCGGGATAGAATCAGCGCCCGCCGGCCGGGCTCGTCCTTGCGGAAACCGTCGTAAAGCGCCGCTGTATGAAAGAGCGGATAGACGTTGAAAAACTTCGTTCCGGAACCGATATGGAAGTAAGCGCCGTTGGGCGGCAGGTCAGGCTCAGTTTCGTCGGCCCACAGTGAGTCAAATCCCTTGCCGATGATGTTTTCGTCAATCGTCTTCCAGTACCATGCGGCGGCCTCGGGGTTCGTAGTGTCGATGTCCGACCCTGCGCGGTCATAGGGCAACCCATCGATCGGAGTGCCGTCGGCAAAGTGGATGAGCCAGCCCTTCTGGCGCAGCTCGGCGTAGTAGCGGTCCGCAGGCACAAAACGCGGCCACACGCTGATCATGGTCTCAAATCCCATATCGTGCAGTTGCCTGTTCATGCCCGACGGATCGGGCCAGAACTTGGGATCGAGGTCCATCTGCCCCATCTTCGTGTAGTAGAACCAATCCACCACCAGGACATCCGCAGGCAAATGACGGTCGCGGTAGCCCTTGGCCACGGCGAGCAACTCCTCCTGGCTCGCATAGCGTTGCTTGCACTGGATGTAACCATAGGCCGCCTTGGGCAGCATCGGCGTGGCGCCCGTCAGCAGCCGGTAACCGGCATATATTTCGTCCGCCGTTTCCCCCGCAATGACGAAAAATGAGACTCGGTCTCCCACCTGGCTGGTCCAGCGGGTCTGCTCGTTGAAGCCCGGCTCGATGGTAGTCTTCGAGGGATTGTCCCACACCAGCCCGTAGCCCTTGTTGGTCACCAGAAACGGCACGCAAAAGCTGGGTGCGGCTGGGGCCTCGTAGTCTGCCCAGCAGTGAACCGCGTGGCCGCGGTGATCCAGGAATCCCTCGTGATTCTGGCCCAGCCCGTAGTAGTGCTCATCGTCGGGTGAAGCGAAGGTCGCGCCCACGGTGTAAAACTCCGCGTCCGTTGGGTGCCGGTCGCGGGCCACCTCCGCCGTGCCGTCCTTCTGATTGGGGACGGCCTGCGACCACCCGGTCATCTCCAGCAGCTTCTTTCCCTCAAGGGTACGAAATGTGATGTGCGCGCCCGGAGTGGAGCCATTGAAGTACCGGGCAATATCCACCTCCGTCTGAAACGGCGGACGCGCCGCGGGAAGATCGCGGTCCACTGTCGCCACAATCCGCCCCGACTGGTAAACATCCGCCTCCTTGCTCTGGCTTACGCTCCAACCCTTGGCGTCTGGGGCGGACACAAAACCATAGCCCGGCGCCGCCACGGCGGCATCGTGGTGCAGGCTGAGCGTCACGCGAACGATGTTGGGCGCGTACGGCTCCAGCACGATGGTCTCGCCCCGGCGATCGAGTTCCAGCCGATGGCCCGAGTTCTGCGCCAAAGAAAAGACGGCGGTAAACGCGATTCCGGCAATGACTGCATAACGTCTGCAAGACCTTTTCATCTGCGCCTCCATTGAAGCCGCGCGCGTAGTGAAGAGCGCCGTGAATCGAGTGTAAACCGTCCCCTTCGCGGATTTTGTGATCCTCATCCCGACACCTCGTGCTGTCGCAACGGAGAGAGCCACACGCAGACGCCGGGGCATTACGTTACCCTTGCACTGTCCGCGGAATAGATACCCAGGCATTCCGCCGGCGAGCATGAACTTGAACGGGAAGAAACGAGGAAATGAGATGCCAGGAATTCGCTGCAGGCGGAACATTGGTTTGATCGTGGTGATTGTTGTTTCACTCTGGCCGGCGTATGCGCAACCGGGCAAGAACTCCACCGTCACCAATGCGCCCGATCTGCGCGACTCAATCCCCCAGACCATCTCACCCGAAGCACGAGCCATCTACCAGCAGTTGTTGCCTCTGGTAGCCGTGCGGCGAAGCCAACAGAAGATTCCTCAGACTCTTGCCGATTTTGACGCCAATTATACCGAGGCTCAGGCCCGGGCTGAAGCGCAGATCGCGCCTCTGCTCAAGATGCTGGGAGTCACCGCCATCGACATGCGCTTGGGCGACGTCGGCGTTCTCGAAACCAGGCCGCCAAATTATCAGGATGATGGAACAATTCTCATCCGTGTTCATGGCGGCGGCTTTGTACAGGACTCCGCCCGCTCTTCCGCCGGCGGAGACGCGCTGATGGCGGTGGCCACTGGCAAACGCATCCTCTCCGTGGATTACACCGTTGCGCCACGCGGCAAGTGGCCACTGGTCACTGACCAGGTGATAGCTGTATACAAAGCGGTGCTGGCCCAGGGCTATCAGCCGCAGAGCGTGGGATTCTTCGGCGATTCCGCCGGCGGCAACATCGTTCCGGCCAGCATTCTCAAGCTGCGCGACAACGGCCTGCCCTTGCCCGGTGCAGTTGTGCTGCTTTCGCCTTGCATCGACTTCCATCTCAACGGCGATACCGAAACAACCCTGGCCAATGCCGATCCGGCCCTTGATGCAGAGCACATTGTGCCGGGACTCAAAGCCTATGCGGATCCGGCCGATTGGAATAATCCCTACGTCTCGCCCATCTATGGCGATTTCAAAAAAGGCTTTCCGCCGCTGCTCATTCAGGTGGGCACAAAGGAGTTTCTGCTCAGCGATTCGGTCCGGCTTTATCAAGCCGTCAAGGTTGCCGGCGGTATTGCCGAGCTTGACGTGTACGAAGGTATGACGCATGTGTTTCAGGCCTACATGATGAACACTCCCGAGCAAAAAGCCGCTTATGCCGAGATGAAGAGCTTTTGGGCGCGCAATCTCCATCCCTCAAAACGATAGACGCCCGCAGACCGCAGGCCGCGCTCCTTCCCGCGCCCCGGAACGGTACGATAAGGCGTGGCTCAACTCAAGCTGGTGTGGCAATCAAAGCTGGTGCTTCTGCTGGTGCTGCCCGCTGTGGCTGCCAGTGTGGTGCTTGAAACCCACTGGTGGGCAGAGCAGATGGCGCCCGTTGCCATCTGGACGATCGGCCTCAGCCTGATCCTCGGGCTTGTTGCCCTCAAGACTCGTTCGGCCACGCTCGGCGGGGCGGCTGCGGGCGCTGCAATGATGGCCAGCCTCATGTTCTCTACGGTGATCGTCCCCTACCTGCCGTGGCGAACTGCGTTGCCACCGGTGCTGATGGTTCTGCTGCTCACGTCCGTTGCCACCCGTGTGGACCGTGGTCGCAAAGAAGAGTTAGGCCTCGCTGAAAAGAAGGAAGGAAGGGGCGCATCCCAGGTAGCCGCCAACCTCGGGTTCGCCGCGCTTGTAACTGGCCCTCTGGTGCAGTCCTGGCTCAGCGGGACGAACTGGATACCCCCAGCCACGCTCACGCCGATGTCCGGATTTGCCCTGGGTCTGGCGGCGTTGGCCGAGGCCGCTGCCGATACGGTTTCGTCTGAGATCGGCCAGGTGCTGGGCGGCCGTCCGCGGATGATCACCACCCTGCGTTACGCGGACCCAGGGACCGATGGCGCCGTGAGCCTGGCCGGAACGCTCGCCGGTGTGGCTTCAGCGGGCCTGGTGGCACTTGCCGGCAGTACGGCTATGCACGGAGGTGCGTCCATGGTCTGGATCAGTTGGTCGGGCGCCGTCTTCGGTCTGTTTTTTGACAGCCTGCTGGGAGCCACATTGGAGCGGCGCGGCTGGCTCAACAACGACTTGGTCAATTTTCTATCGACTGCCGGCGCGGCGGCCTTTGCGTTGGCTGTGATGGCGATCCTGCGCTGAAGTCCCGCCTGCTGCGACCACCGCGATTGATCGGATTGAGAGTCGAGCCACCCTGCACCGCACTGAGCACCCGCAGCGCTCACTCCAGGTGCAGCCGCCAGAGGGTGTAGCTGAGAACCTCGTGATCGATGCGCTCCATCTCATCGGAGCTGTCTTCCACGCCTTCGCGAGGCCGCGGCGAGGTCAGCACATTCAGGCCTTCGGCAGCACATACCGCATGAATCCGAAACAGGTGCGTCTCGTCGCTAACCACCACCAGCCGGCGGAGCCCGTTGACGCGCGCGATCACCGCAATGCGGCGTGCGGATTCGGCGGTGCTGCGGCTTTCCGTTTCAGCAATGATGGCCGATTCGGGGATTCCCGCGCCCATCAGGTACTCGCGCCCCACACCGCCCTCCGAGTACTGGTCGCCCCCGTCGCCGCCCAGCGTGATGATGAGCGGGGCGATGCCGCGGTTAAACAGCGCCCGGGCGTGATCGAGCCGCGCGCGGTATACCGGAGAGGGGCGCCCGTCGTACTCCGCCGCGCCAAATACACATATGGCGTCTGCGGCTGCGGCCTGGTCCTGTGCCGCGTAGCGCTCGATCTGTACATCCACCCAGCGCCACCAGCACGCGCCGCCCGCAACCAGCGCCAACAGGACCACGAGAACAGCGCCCAGAACTCGCCGGCGCTTCTTCGGTCTGGCCCTGGTCTTCATCGGAACATCCTACCGCTCGAGAACCATGACAATTTCGTGGGTGGGGATCGCACCTTCGCGAAGGATCTCCCAGCGCCCCGGACCTAATGACAAGTCCACAATGGTGGTGGGTTGCGTGCGATTGGTGGGACCGCCATCGATGATCAGCGGAATGCGGTCGCCGATCTGGTCCCGGACACACGCGGCGTGGGTGCACTCCGTGGCGCCCTGCAGGTTGGCCGAAGTTGCAGTAATCGGCAACCCGAAGCGTTCCACCACGGCGCGCGGAATGGCGGCATCGGGGACGCGCAACGCCACATTGCCTGTATTGGCCGTGGAACGCAGCGGTAGCTTGCCCCCGGCGCGCACAATGATGGTCAGGGGGCCGGGCCAGAAGCGCTCCGCCAGTTTGTCCAGCAGCGCGTCTGAGTCGCGCGCCAACTCGTAGGCCTGCGAGACCGAGGAAATCAGCAGCGAAAGCGGCTTATGCTTTTGCCGCGTCTTGATCTGATAAATTCGCTCCACGGCATACAGGTTTACCGGGTCCACGGCCAGGCCATAGAAGGTGTCGGTGGGCAAGGCGATTACATCGCCTTTGCGCAGACAGGAGACTATGTAATCGATCCGGTCTGGTTGGGGTTCATCGGGATGGACGCGCAAGATTTCCGCGGACAAGAAGGTCTACCTCGGTTCCCTCAGGCGTTCCAACAGGTGCTGGGCACCAAGTCTCATCCAACCAGGCGTCGTCTCTGTCTCGAAGACGCCGCCTCGCAACCGGTCATGAGTCAAGGCCCTGTGCAAACGCCGCAATTGCAAACGCCACAAAGACGGAAGCTATCACAGCACCGGCCATGGTGCAAGTTGGGCAGCGGCAGCCGGCGCTTCGCGAAGCGCCAAAACGGCATAGAATCGGCTGAGAGACTGAGACCAATCGCACCGATGCCTGTTCGCATTGTACAGAGTAAGCAGAATGGCCGCCTGAAGGAACTGCGCCAGGCGATGGCCCACCCTGGCCGCGATGCCCGCGGATTGGCCGCCATCGAGGGGCCAATACTGCTCGGTGAGGCCTTGCGCGCCGGGCTCCGCATCGACTGCGCTTTTGTGGCCCAGGAGGCGCAACACTTGCTCGACCGGCTCCACCTTGCGCCGGAGACCGACGTGCTCCTGGTCCCGAGCCAGTTGCTGACCTCCGCATTGGCTACCGAAACACCCCAGCCGATTGCGGCCCTGGTTGAGCCGATCGATTGGATATGGCGCAACATTCTTGATGGCGCCGTCGATAGCCCAAAGCAAACCTCGCCGCTGATCGTCGTTCTCGCCGGCCTGCAGGATCCCGGCAACCTGGGCACCATCATCCGTTCCGCGGAGGCATTCGGGGCCACCGGCATCGTTTGTCTTCCCGGAACCGTGAGCGCCTGGAACCCAAAGGCAGTCCGCGCCTCGGCGGGCAGCGTCTTCCGCGTTCCGTTGCTGGACATCAATGCCCAAGAGGCCTTCGCCCACCTCCGCCAGGCCCGCGTTAAGATCTTCACCACTGCCCTGCGCGATGCCGAACCCGCCGATCGTGCGGATCTGGCTGGCCCCGTAGCGCTTCTCATCGGCAATGAGGGCAACGGTGTGCCCGCGGAACTCGCTGCGCAGGCCAACGCTGCTGTCACCATTCCCTGCCCCGGCCCGGTCGAGAGCCTCAACGCATCGGTGGCCGCCAGTGTGCTGCTCTACGAAGCCTCGCGCCAGCGTTCCGCCAAAATGACTTCGAGGGAACCCCGATGAGCCTGTTTGACGGCGAACCCGAAGGCCCGAAAGGTCCCTTGCGTTCTGCGCCCCTGGCCGAGCGCATGCGACCGCGGAGCCTCGAGGAATATAGCGGCCAGGAGCATCTGCTTGGCCCCGGCAAGCCCCTCCGCGTGCAGATCGAGCGCGACGACCCCGGCTCCATGATCTTCTGGGGTCCGCCGGGAGTGGGCAAAACCACCCTGGCCAAGATCATTGCCGAGACCACCCGGGCAAGCTTCATTGAGTTCTCCGCCGTCATGAGTGGCATAAAGGAAATCAAGCAGGTCATGGCCTCGGCCGCGCAGGCCGCGGAACTGCATTCCCGCACCATCCTCTTTGTGGATGAGATTCACCGCTTCAACAAGGCCCAGCAGGATGCCTTTCTGCCCTACGTGGAGCGGGGCACGATTCGTCTCATTGGCGCCACCACCGAGAATCCCTCCTTTGAAATCATCTCCGCGCTTCTCTCCCGTTGCCGCGTCTACGTGTTGCACCCGCTCAGCGAAGACCTCATCATTGCCCTTCTGCGTCGCGCCGTGGAAGACCCTGCGCACGGACTGGGTTCGCTGGGGCTAAAGGCTGACGATGACGCCCTGGAGTTGATCGCCAGCTACTCCAGCGGCGACTGCCGCAACGCCTACAACACCCTCGAAGTGGCCGCGCAACTGGCTTTGGAGCCCACCCGTGAGGACATCAAACACATTGACCGCGCCCTCGCCGCCGAGGCCGTCCAGCAGCGTGTTTTGGTCTATGACAAGTCGGGCGAGGAGCATTACAACCTGATCTCCGCGCTTCACAAGAGCGTGCGCAACAGCGATCCCGATGCCGCTCTCTACTGGCTGGCGCGCATGTTCGCCTCCGGCGAAGACCCGCTTTACCTCGCCCGACGCGTGGTGCGCATGGCTGTCGAAGACATCGGCCTGGCCGCGCCTGAGGCGCTCAACTTGTGCCTCTCCGCCAAAGAGGCCATTGATTTCCTGGGCTCGCCGGAAGGTGATCTGGCCCTCGCTGAGGCAGTCGTCTATCTTTCCCTGGCCCCCAAGTCAAACTCCGTCTACACGGCCTACAGTGCCGCGCAGCAGGAGATAGAACACACTCGCCAGGAACCGGTTCCCTTGCACCTGCGCAACGCGCCCACCCGGCTGATGAAGGAACTCGATTACGGCAAGGGCTATCGCTATGCCCATGACGAAGAGGACCGCGTCGCCGATATGGACTGTCTGCCCGATTCGCTCAAGGGACGCAGCTACTACCAGCCCACCCAGGAAGGTCGCGAAAAACTCCTCGCGCAGCGCATGGAAGAAATTCGAAAAATTCGCCGCGGAAAGCGTGCGACATAGCCGGCAGTCCTGCAGTTCGCCGGCACTATTGCTGCCCCCCGACTCAGATGCTAGCCTGAGTCTGTCGCAGCACCGGAAGCGCATTCCCCAAGGAGCATGGCGGAAGTGAAGCTTACATTTATATGGCAATACAGTAAGTTTGCGTCCCGTGACTGGATAGCAGATTTGTTTAGGCCCTTGGCCGGCGAACAAGTCTACGACGAAAAGTATCGCATTGTTCTGGATAATTCACTTCTTATTGATGCCTTCATTCACGGTCGTCCGCGCGAATATTACCGGATGTTTCGCGGAAAGAATGCATTTCTTCTTCACCTGAGTGATGAGACCTATGAAGGTGGCTACGATCTTTACGACAACTTTCGCGGCGTGTTCCGCCCTTATTGGAGCGGAATTTTCAACCCCCGGCGGGTCATGCAGATTCCTCTTGGACTCAGCGGCAGGTTTGAACACCGGCCGAGTGAGTTCAACGCCGTGCGCCGTCCGTACCTTTGGAGTTTTCTCGGCGCTGCCGCTAAGAGTTCACGGCCTGAGATGCTCAAAGCTCTGCTTCCCATCACCCCGCATTTTGTAAAGATCACCGATCAAGGAACCGGCGCCAGCTTCGGCAAGCAGGAATACCAGCAGATTCTACGCGACTCCATCTTCGTTCCATCCCCTATGGGCAATGTGAATCTGGATTGCTTTCGTACCTATGAGGCATTGGAGTGCGGCGCCATACCCATCCTCGAAAAACATATAGGGTTCGATTACTTTACCAACCTTCTGGGCAGCCATCCGCTTCCCACATTCACAAACTGGAACCATGCTGCGCGCTTCCTCAACACGATAAAAAGCGACCAGACGGCCTTGGAAAGCCTTCAAAACGAGTGCTCGGCGTGGTGGGCAAGCTATAAGAAGAGTCTTAGTGAAAGCATATTGAAATTCGTCGCCGCACCTCCCGGCGAAGATGCGGGAAGCTTCGTCAGACGGTCGCGATCGATCCCCGGTTCTCAAGCGGTTGAGTTGATGCGGCACCATTCCATGCCCGCATTGGCGCGACGCCTGAACTTGCAGCTTCAGCGGCTAAGAACCGGTGGTAAATTGCGCAGAACTTTCGGCGCCTAGTCCCACCACCGCGTGAACAACGATGCGGGGTCAATCGTTCAAGCATGGGACTAGGGCTGATACCAGTGCCTGTCGAGCGAACGATTGAGACCCATCGTGGCCAGCCCAAACTTTAGCCGGCCATAGCGTCACCATCGTTAGATCGGCTGGGGAGGAATTGACTCGATTGCGCGAAGCGGCTAACGCGCAGTAAGAGAATCTAGCGGGAAATCGTAGCCAGCGCTCCAATTACGATGTTCGGAGTCAGTGCCTCGGGCAGAAGCTGCGGGTCCTTCTTGCCGGGAACGTAGAGGGCGTATGCGGGTACGCCGCTCCGGTTTAAAGCGGCAAGTGCTTCTGCGATGGCATCGTCGTGCTGGGTCCAGTCAGCGCGCAGCAGCGCCACGTTGGCATCAGAGAAAGCTTTTTGCACCGCTGGCTGGTTCAGTGCTACCCGCTCGTTCACCTGGCAGCTCAGGCACCAGCTTGCCGTGAAATCCACAAACACCGGACGCCCTTGCGCCTGGTATCGGCTCACCGCTTCGGCGGACCACGGTTCCCAGCGGCCGTGGGCTTGCGCGGAACCCGCAGTCTCCGGCGCGGCAGCCAGCTTGCCGGGCGCCCAGACGCTCACCGCAATCGCCCCCACAACAATCAAAGCGGCCACCGCCGTTGCCCAGCGCGTTGCCGGCCAGCGCCCCAGGAACCAGCCCGCCATCGCCAGCAGCAGCCAACTCACCAGCAGCGCGGCCAATACGTCCGCGCCGTATGCCTGCGCCAGCACCCACGCCAGCCAGATCGCGGTCCCGAAGATGGGCACCGAGACGGCCTGTTTCAGTACCTCCATCCACACGCCGGGCTTGGGCATCCAACGTGTCCACGCCGGTTGCAGTGTCAGCGCCACGTACGGCGCTGCCAGCCCCAGTGCCAGCGCGGTGAAAACAGCAAAGGTCACCGCGGCCGGTTGCGCCAGCGCGTAGCCAATGGCCGCCCCCATGAACGGCGCGGCGCAAGGCGTGGCCACCACTACCGCCAGCACCCCGGTGAAAAAGCTCCCCGTGTAACCCTGCTTTGCAGCCAGAGATCCGCCCGCGCTGGTCCACGTGAGCCCAATCTCGAACTGCCCCGCCAGCGACAGCCCCAGGAAGAACAGCAGCCCTGCCATCAGCCCCAGAAACACCGGCGATTGAAACTGGAATCCCCAGCCTAGCCGCGCTCCCGCCGCGCGCAGTCCCAGCAGCACCGCCACCAGCACCCAGAACGAGACCAGGATTCCCGCCGCATACACATAACCATGCGCCCGCAGTTTATGCCGCTCTTCGTTGGCCGACCGCACCAGCGCCAGCCCCTTTAGGAACAGCACCGGAAACACGCACGGCATCAGGTTCAGCAGCAGGCCGCCCAGAAACGCCAGCCCCGCCGCGCGAAACAGCATCGACCCGGAAGCCTCGGGAACCGCAGCCACCTTCCCCGGCAGCGCCACCAGTTCGTACGCCCTCTCGCCCGAAAGCTCCAGAACCCCCTTCAACTGCGCAGGACTGGCGGCGAGATTCGCGTCTTTCTTCAGGTCCAGAATGAATCCCGTCGCAGTGGGCGTCAGCTTTTGCGGGGCCGGATTGTCCAGGATGTCCTGATCGGCGGGGAAAAACGTGGCCGAAGATTCCCGCTGGCCAGTCTCCACAGCGAGGCGAAAGCCTACCGTCGTTGCCTGGAAGACAGGTTTGTCACTAGCGGGCAGCGGCGTGGGCAGCAAATTACCCAGCCGCTTCCAGATCGAACTGTCCGGCTCAGCTTCCGTCGCAACCATGGGAGCATGGAGCAGGATGTTCCGATTGACTTCCAACGCCGCCTTGCCTGGAATGCAAACTTCGCGGCAAACCAGCCAATCGACCTTGGCGTGCAACACGACCGGCCCCGGTTTCGCGGCCGTGGCCAAATCGAGCACAAACGGGAACAGGACCTCGTCTTCGTAGCCGAAATCCATCAAGGGTCCCAGCGGCAGGCGCTTCGGTGCGGGAAACTGCAACGGCCCTGCGATTACGCCCTCAGGCAGCGTCCAATGGATATGCGGCGGCTCACCCGAATCGCCGGCGTTCTGCCAATAGACATGCCAGCCTTGCTCCAGCTTGAAATAAAGGCCCCCATGATCGCCTACGCCGGAATAAAGCTCCGTCGCGGGAAACACCAGTTGCACATGCACATGCGGCGCGTCGGCAGAACTCGACGTCGCCCGCATCGGCAACCCCGCCGCCAGCAGGAACAGAACCGCGAAGATCAGTCGTAATACGCGCATTGACGTTAGAGATCTCTCTCTTTGGACGATCCGGCAAAGCCATTGGTCGCGGAGAAGCCACCGTGCTGCCGATACAGAACTCAATTCTTTACTGCCTTCTCAGTTCCGCGTAGCCTCAATGATCCGCCGCCAGCCGCGAATGCTGCCGGAAGATGCAGTCGTTCTGCACACATTTCACACCCGCCGCACGGGCCCGCGCCACCGCTTCCTCGTGGATCACTTCATCCTGCAGCCATAGGTAGGGAATGCCCAGCCGAATCACGTCATCCACAATCGCCGGCACATGCTCCGATGCGCGAAACACATCCACCAGGTCAATGCCGGCTCCCGTTTCGTGTTGGGTCGCGGCTTGTGCGGCGTCCAGGTCCGGGTAGCACACCATCCCCAGAACTTCAGTCAGCGCGGGGTTCACAGGCACCACCGTGTAGCCGTTCTCAGACAGGTACCGCCCAATGTTGCGGCTGGCGCGCCACGGCTTGTCGCTCATGCCCACCACGGCGATGGTCCGCGCCGTGCGCAGCATCTCTTCTATCACCGCAGGATCGTTGTCCATGGATTCTCGCCCTCCACCTGCGTCTCAGACATCGAGATCATCGTCCGCAGCCACTGACTCCGCCGTACCCCGCCGCTTGGCCAGCAGATATCCGCGTAGAAATGGCTCCAGGTAGCCATCGAGCACCTTGTCCACGTCACCCACCTCCACCTTGGTGCGATGATCCTTGGCCATCCGGTAGGGCTGCAATACATACGAACGGATCTGTGAGCCGAAGTTGATCTCCAGCTTTGAGTCTTCCAGCTTCTTGCTCACCGCCCGCTTCTTTTCCAGCTCGTATTCATACAGCCGCGAGCGCAGCATCTTCATCGCCTTCTCGCGATTCTTGTGCTGCGAGCGCTCGTTTTGGCATTGCACCACGATTCCCGTGGGCAGGTGGGTCATGCGCACTGCGGAGTCGGTGGTATTCACGTGCTGGCCGCCTTTACCGCCAGAGCGGTAAGTATCGATGCGCAGGTCTTCCAGTTTCAAATCCACGTGAATCGTATCGTCGATCTCCGGCGACACGTAGACCGAGGCAAACGATGTGTGCCGTCGCTTGGCTGAGTCGAAGGGCGAGATGCGCACCAGCCGGTGAACGCCGCTCTCCCCGGCCAGCAGCCCGAAGGCATACTCGCCCATGATGGTAAACGTCGCGGACTTGATGCCCGCCTCTTCGCCATCCTGATAGTCGTTGATCTCTGTCTTGTATCCCTGCTGCTCGGCCCAGCGCAGGTACATCCGCAACAGCATCTCCGCCCAATCCTGGCTTTCCGTGCCCCCGGCTCCCGGGTGCACGGTAACGATGGCGTTCAGCGCGTCCGCCTCGCCAGAGAGCATGGTGCGCGCCTCTAGCTCTTCTGCAAATGTGGCCAGGGCCTTGATGTCGCGCTCCAGGTCGGCCAGCACGTCTTCGCCCTCGCGCGCCAGTTCGAAGTAGGCCTCGACGTCGCTCGTACGGCGTAGCAGTTCCTCGTCGTCTGCCACCAGCGCTTCCAGGCGCTTGCGGTCGCGCATCAGCGGCTGGCTGGCGCCGGAAGCCGACCACAAAGCGGGATCGGCCAGTTTGGTTTCGATAGCGGTTAGTTCCCTGCGGATCCGGGCAGGGTCAAAGATACTCCCGCAGGTCGCGGACCTGGTCGCGCACGGGAGCGTAAGCGAATTCGAGATCGTTCAATGCCATGGCTTTGCTCTTATGACCTGACTTTGTTTTGAAGGATGCGTCGCAGGCTCATCCGCAAGGACAAGCCAACGATGCCTAAACCAAGTATTGCACAGGCCCACGCAAACACGTCGCCGTGGGCACTGTAGAAGGTCACGTCGTCGCGGAAGCCATAGGCCGCCGGCAGCACGTCCGTTTGGTGCCGCGGAATGCTCTGCCGCACTTGGCCCTCGGGATCGATGACCGCAGTCACGCCGTTGTTGGTGTCGCGAAGAATCCAGCGGCGGTTTTCAATGGCCCTCATGCGCGCCATGTTCAGGTGTTGCCACGGAGCGCTGGTGTCGCCGTACCAGCCGTCGTCGCTGATGTTCACAAGCACTTCCGCACCCAGTTGTGCGAACTGCCGCACTTCGTCGGCAAAGACCGCTTCGTAGCAGATAAACACGCCGTAGCGATGCCCGTTGAGTCGAAAGACCTTGCGCTCGTCTCCTCGTGTGAACTCCGACACCCGGCCCGTCAGCTTGTGCGCAAACACCAGCAGATTCTTGAAAGGGATGTACTCGCCGAAGGGCACCAGGTGGATCTTGTCGTAGCGGCCCACGCGCGCTCCGTCCGTGCCCACAATCAACGCGGAGTTGTAGTCGTGCCATGCCTGGTCTTCCACCGCATAGTCCACGCCAATGCTGCCCACTACCAGTGGCGCCTGCGTGGCCTG
>Ga0265316_10004551_pt1 | contig 13775 bp, 14 predicted proteins | sample 4522metaG_FD_202092 | JGI IMG/M metagenome (GOLD analysis project Ga0265316, IMG submission 202092) | Rhizosphere microbial communities from Carex aquatilis grown in University of Washington, Seatle, WA, United States - 4-5-22 metaG | ecosystem: Host-associated > Plants > Roots > Rhizosphere >... | reverse complement strand
GGGGTACGTGAGGCACTGGTCGTCGCCGATCAGAAGGAAGGCCGCGATCCGAGCCTCATAGCATATTGGGTCGGCGATGCGGGCCGTGACGCGTTGGTAGAGGAGGCGCGGCGCAAGCTCCCAGCCTACATGGTTCCCTCCGCGTACGTCTCTCTCGAACTCTTTCCGCTCAACACCAATGGCAAGATCGATCGAAAGCGACTGCCGTTGCCCGAGGCATTGAAACACGAGGGCCCGCCGCAACAACGGCCGCGAACCGACACTGAGACCCGTATTGCAGCTGTCTGGTGCCAGGTTCTGGGACTGGCTCAGGTGGGCGTGGACCAGGACTTTTCCACCTTGGGCGGCACCTCAGCTCGTGCCATTCAGGTGGTGGCGCGCATCCGGCAGGAGACGGGGGTCGAACTGTCGCTGCAAGCATTCTTCGAAGAACCCACGGTGAAGGGTACTGCCGCTCGCATCGGCCAGTTCTTCTCTCCCGACGATCCGATCGTGGTCTGGCTTCGCCGCGGAGAACCGAGCCGTCTTCCCCTTCTCTGCATTTTGGGGGTTACAATCTACCTCGATTTGGCTCTAGCTCTCGAGGAGGATCGACCCGTGATCGGCATGCACGTGCCGTGTCGTTACGTTCCGGGCCGGGACCGCCAACCCAGTATTCCTGAAGTGGCGGAACGGTATGTGAAACTGATTCGGCGTCATCAAGCCCGCGGTCCCTATCACTTGCTGGGGCTGTGCTTCGGAGGCATTGTTGCCTACGAAGTCGCACGCCAGCTCAAAGCTGCCGGGGAGGAAGTTGCGTTTGTGGCGATCCTCGACGCCGTACTGCCCCACGCCGTCAGGATCAACCGACTCCAACGTCTGCACACGAACCTGCGGCGGGCTTGGCACGAACCGCAACAGGTCGGACACTGGCTGCGAAAAAACAGCGAGCAATTCAGCTCGCGCCTACCTTTGCTTCGCCGGCTGTCGAGCTCCCGATGGCGTGGAGACGTCCAAAAGGCGATCGATCTTCCCGTCGAGGGACCGGAGGTCGATGCCGAGATTAGTCGGTTCTTCTCAACGCCAACCCGTTTGGCGAGTCGACTCCTTGTCGTTCGCGCCACCGGAGAGCCAACACCGAGTTGGATGCAGGTACAGCCCGATCAGGGTTGGGGCGAACTGGCAGATCAAGTGATCGTTCATGATATACCCGCGCACCACTTGCAGATCCTGCGCGAGCCCCACGTCCGTTCGCTGGCTTGGGCGATTGCCCGCGAGGTCGAGCCAGCCGATGCTCCTCGACCTGCCGAGATACTCAAATCCCAGCCTTGATTTGTGGACGTTGAGAGGTGAGGTATTTGCCAAGGGGCGTTCTGCACACCACCGCGCCGGTCCCCGACCCGACTGCTCCAGGACGACCAACATCGCCGCCTTGGCCGGCCGCATGAGGAAGAAGGCGAGCGCCGACAGCGGCACGTAGGCCGCCAGCACGCGGGGTGAGAGGGAATGGTCTTTTTGACCAGACTCCAGAGTCCCGTGGGGGCCGAAACGGGCACGGCGTCGGATCTTCAGTTCGCTTGTGCTACGCTCCCGTCCCGCATGAGCGAGAATCCTGCCCGGCCCGCCCCGTTGCCGAGTTCGCGTGACGCGGCCGGGAGTGGCGCGCCTGAAAGCCGGAGTACGCTGAGCAAGGCAGCCTGGCAAGGCTCCACCATCACGCTGATCGGGCAAGGGGTGAGCTCCGTGATTCGCTTCGGCGCCAACTTGATCATCACGCGCCTGCTCCTGCCCGAGCATTTCGGCCTCATGGCGCTGGTGACGACCTTTCTGGTGGGGCTGGCCCTCTTCTCCGACATCGGCGTGGGTCCCAACATCATTCAGAGCCCCCAGAGCGACGAGCCGCTTTTCTTCAACACGGCCTGGACCATGCAGGCTATTCGCGGTGTTTTGCTGTGGGTGGTGGCGTGTATGTTGGCCTGGCCGCTGTCGCGGTTTTACCAGCAGCCCCAACTGTTCACGCTGCTGCCTGTGGCCGGACTGACGGCACTGTTAGGCGGGCTGGAGTCGACGCGCGCGTTCATACTGAACCGTCGCCTCTCCTTTCTGGCCATCACTTTGCTTGAGTTGGCCACGCAAGTGGTGAATGTGGCGGCTATGATCGGGCTGGCGCTGGCCTGGCGTTCAGTCTGGGTTCTCGTCCTGGCCACCGTCCTGGCGACATTGGTGCGGACCATCCTCAGTCACACCATGCTTCCCGGTCCACCCAACCGTTTCGCCTGGGATCCTGCCGCGCGCCGGTCGCTGTTTGAATTCGGACGCTGGATCTTCGTCAGCACGGCGCTCACCTTTCTGGCCACGCAGAGCGATCGGCTGATTCTCGGCAAGCTTGTGTCGGTGGCCCAGTTGGGATTCTACTCCATCGCGGCCGGCCTAGCCGCCGTACCGCTGCAAATTGTGCAGCGGTTGGGTGGGCTGGTGTTCTTTCCGGTTGTCGCAACGGCGATGCGGCAGGCGGACCATGACCCGACCTCGATTCGCACCAACCGCACCAACCTCTTGCTGGCCATGGTGCCACTCATGGCGCTCGGTGTGGCCATGTCGCCGGCGCTGGTGCGGTTGATCTATCGGCCTAACTTTCATCCCGTGGGCATGCTCGCCTCTTATCTCTGCATCGGAACTTGGCTGACCATGGTGTCCACCTCGTATGGCATAGTGTTGCTGGCGGGCGCCCGTCCCAAGTACATGAGCCTGGGCCAGATGGTGAAGGTGATCCTCCTGGTGGCCCCGGCGTGGATCGTGGCCTCCCGCTTCGGCGCCGCCGGCGTGGCCGTCGTGGTCAGCCTGTCTGAACTCGGCCTCATCGCCGTCAGCATGGTCGGTTGTCGGCGCTTCAAGGTGGTGTCCGTGGGGTGGGACCTGGGCGTCACTCTGGCAGGAGCGGCGTTGGTAGGTATCTTCCTGCTGCTGCACAACCTCGTGCTTCGTTTCACCGGCACACCCGTGGCGGCGCTTGCCGTGGTCAGCGTCATTGGTCTGGGTTGCGTCGCCGGGATCGCGAAAAAGGTCGGGTTGGTATGAGCGAGGGCGTCTTGACCCCGTCGCACGCAGCGCTGCCGGTGTGCAGCCTCATGGGGATGCGTCTGGCGCGGGTGGGCCGGGCGGAGCTAGTTGAGCGCATCTTTGCATCGTTGGCGGCCGGCCAGGGTGGCTGGTTGGTGACGGCCAATCTGGATTTCCTGCGCCGCTACGTCGGGGATGCCCGCGTGCGCGCGCTCTACGATGCCGCGGACCTGCGCGTAACCGACGGCGTGCCGCTGGTGTGGGCGTCGCGTCTGCAGGGCGAAGCCCTGCCCGAACGGGTCGCCGGATCGTCATTGCTGTGGCGTCTGGCCGAACGAGCTGCGCGGGACGGACGTTCACTCTATCTACTTGGCGGGACGCCGGCCGCCAATCAGGGGGCGGCGCGCGTCTTGGTTGAACGGTATCCCGGGCTGAACATCTGTGGCCGCTCGTGTCCCGCGATCTCCTCGCCGCCCACGGCGGATGAAGTGGCGCACCTGCAGGCGGAGTTGGTAGCGCTACAGCCGCACATCCTGCTGGTCGCGCTGGGCTCGCCCAAGCAGGAGGAGTTGATCGCTGAGTTGCGCCCGCACCTGCCCGCAACCTGGATGATGGGCGTTGGGGTCAGCCTGAGCTTCGTGGCCGGAGAGCTGGGCCGGGCGCCGGTGTGGATGCGGCGGGCCGGGCTAGAATGGCTGCACCGTCTGGCGCAGGAGCCAGGACGGCTCGCCCGCCGCTACCTTCTCAATGACCTGCCCTTCTCCCTGCGTCTGTTTTCCGCGGCCCTCACGGCCCGTTTGCGCGCCCGAGAGCCCTCCCGGTGACGACGTCCGCTGTACAATCGTGTGCTGCCATGGCTTGACAAGTGGGGTTTGCGCTTCCAGCATCACGCGGCCCCGCTGTGAAAGTCGCCGCCATCGTCGTCAACTACCGCACCGCCGAGCTCACCGCGAGGGTAGTCACGGCCCTGCTCGCGGAGCTTGACCGCTTTGAAGGCGCGCATGTGTTCCTGGTTGACAATGCCTCGGGTGACGACTCCCTGCCCTACTTTCGCCAGGCCGCCCTGCGCGACGGTTGGGGTACACGCGTGACGCTGGTGGCCTCGGAGAGGAACGGCGGCTACGGATACGGCATCAACTTGGCTGTGCTCCGGGCGCAGGAAATGCCGGAGGCGGCCGACTACTTCTACGTTCTTAACTCCGACGCCTTTGCTGATCCAGGCACGGTGGCGCGTCTGGTGGACTATCTCGATGCCCATCCTCAGACCGGCATCGCGGGCGGCCGTATCCACGACCCCGACGGCGTGACCCTTGTGACGGCCTTTCGTTTTCCCAACCCGCTCGGCGAACTGGAGACGATGGTGCGCACCGGCGTGCTCTCGCAGTTGCTTCGGGCGTGGATTGTGTCTATGCCCGAGCCGCAGTCTAGTGGCGAGGTGGACTGGGTTTCTGGCACCAGTATGCTTATTCGCAGGTGCGCGTTCGAGGAATTGGGCGGCTTCGACGAGGGCTTCTTCCTCTACTTTGAGGAGACTGACTTCTGCCATTCCGCGCGACTCCGTGGCTGGAAGACGGCCTTCGTCAAAGACGCACCCGTGACCCACCTGGGCTCGGTTTCTACCGGGGTGAGTAATCATACGCGTCGCATCCCTCGATACTGGTTCGAGTCGCGCCATCGCTACTTGCGGAAGCACAGCGGCTTGGCCTACACCGTCCTGTGCGACTGCGCCTGGCTGCTCGGCCTGCTCATTTGGCGGCTCAGGACACTCCTGAAGTTTCGGCCGGCGCAGAACCGACCCCGACTCCTGCGCGACTTTCTGGCCAGCAGCTTTCGCGACCTGCTGGGTGGAAGGAAGCCCTGAACCAGACCTTGGTCTGTCCGGCATGCTGTTGGGGGTGGTTCTATCGCTGGGGCATCTTGTGCTCGATGATCGCGCTCGGACTCCTCACAAAGCGGCGCAGCCAGTACTCGGCCAGACCCAGTCCTTCGGGAATCTTTCCGAGGACGCAGAATTGGGCGTAGAGCCGAGCGTCGGCAGGGCTGCGACGTTGCTTGCGGGATGCACGGTAGACACGCCAGCCCAGTGCTGGATAGCCTGCGAGTAGGGCAAGGCTGAGGCCGACGGTAGGAATGGAGAACCCAATGGCCAGGCTGGGTAGGGCCAAGCCCCAAAGGGCTATGCGTCGGCTTTCGCGCTGCCAGAAGCGGCCTGGTTCGTGGCGGTGGCGGGCGGCACCCTCGGCGTAGGCATGCCCTCCGCGCCGGGCTCGGCGCCACCACTGGCCAAAGCGCAGCATAGCAGCGTCGTGCAGGGCCATCTCCTCGTCCAGGCGCAAGACATGATAGCCGCGCTGGCGCAGACGAAAGCAGAGATCGGGTTCCTCGCCCGCAATCAATTCGGGCGTGAAGCCCTGCACCTCGGCAAGGGCCGCGACGCGCATCATGGCGATCCCACCCGAGGATTCCGCTGGGCCCGCGGCGATGTCCCATTCCAGATCGCAGAGTCGGTTGTAGACCGAGGCCTCGGGGAAACGCTCGCGCAGCCGCCCACAAACCACGGCGAGTCCTGAATCGCACGCAAGGGCAGCGACACCGGCGTGAAGCCAGCCCGGCCGGAGCTCGCAGTCGCCGTCCAGGAATTGGACGAAGGGGAGCTCTGGATTTATCGCGCGCAGGTGTTCGAGTCCGGCGTTGCGCGCGCGCGCCGCGGTGAACGGCCGCTCCAGGGCCACCGCGGCAGCGCCCGACGCTTGGGCGTATTCCAAGCTGCCATCGCTGGAGCCCGAGTCTACATACACGATGCGCTCCGCCTGGCCCTTCAGGGAGCGCAGGCAGGCTTTCAGTCGCTCCCCCTCGTTGCGGCCAATGACGACAATCCCAATAGCCCCCTCGGTAAGAGGAAGTTCTGTCGTCTTGGGGATTTGGAAAGAGTCAGGAGGAGAGGCCAAAGCCCCCCATGACTACCATGCTGGTGTGCTGGCGTCGTGAGAACCTAACCCAGGGAAGTCGCCTACCCCCAGCCTCTTCGCTGCTGCCGCCTGATCTGGGGCAGCATCTCCGCGAAGAACAAAGAGATTACGAAGGAAGAATCCATGCGCTAGACTGTTCCTTGTGCTCGGGACTCGCCTTTCAGCACGCTCTGCCGGCGCTCAGATCCGCCTGGCGGACCCTCGCGGCCGATCTGACAGGTTGCTGGCCGTCGCTGCCCGCAAAGGCAGGGTTCTCCGACGCAAGAAAACCCCATCCGAATCGTCTGATATGGGAACCCTCAAAGGATTTCCAACCCCTCCCGCGATGGTGCGTGGCCGGCAGAGCCGGCCGGCTCCCCACGCGACTTGGCCTCGGACGCTCAAGAACCCTCATTGACTTACCGATGCACCTGGCGAGCCCGCCCTGACCCTTGCGGGTAAACGGTTTCTCTGTAGAGGCTGCAAGGAGAACGCATGACGCGCTTTTTCGAAATTGGGACTGTTCTTCTGTTGACCATGACGCTGTCCTGTAGCGATGACGCTACACCCGGAACCCGGGGGACCGGCGGCGTGGCAGGTACGGGTGGTGCGACCGGCTCGGGGACAGCGCCAAGCACGGGTGGCGCGTCCAGTATGGGAGGAGCGACGCCCGGAGGTGGCACGACGGTAGGTGCGGGTGGCACGACCGGAGGCGGCGTCACAACCAGCGGCGGCAGCAGCGGTGCGACCAGTTCAGGTGGCGCCGGCGCTGGCGGTCGGACGAGCACCGGACGAACCGGCGGCGTGTCCAGCGCAGGCGGTGCAACCGCTGCAGGCGGCACGTCCACATCAGGCGGTGCAACCGCTGCGGGTGGCGCGTCCACCGCAGGCGGTGCAATGGCTACGGGAGGGGCAGCGCCGCCCCTGTCGGACTGCTCGACGGCTCCGTTGCGTACCTCGGGCACGGTCCACTACTTCTGCTCTAGCGGGGGAATCGACTCAAACAACGGGCTCTCACCCAGCACGCCCAAGGCGTCCTGGTCCGCCGCACTCTCGACATTCAATTCGATGCCAGCCGGCGACACGGTGGCGCTCTGCCGTGGAGGATCATGGACAGCATCCGCAAGCGATGTCTATAACGGGAACTGCCGCGCCAACAATACTTGTGACTTTCGCGACTACGGTGCCGGGAATCTTCCGGTCATCAGCTTCAATGGACCCGGATTCGATTATCTGTTTAACGTGAGCCAAGCCGGACATGACGAGGGCTATCGTTGGTGGAACATAGACATCGAGAACGTCAGCGGAAACGAAACCGACTGGTTTTTCTTTAATGACGTGAGCGACGTCGACATCTGTAACATCGCCGTCCATGGCGGTGGGATCGCCATTCAGGACGAAGGCGGCGATGCAGGACAGGCCCGCAACAACCGATTCACCGTCCGCAATTCTGCGTTCTCGAATGTCGGGAACCAGGGGCTATTGGTGGGGCCGAGCAATTACACGATCGACTCCAACGTGTTCACAAATGTCGGCGGTCTGGCTTCCTGCGGCATGTTCTGCCACGCCATCTACATTCAAGAAGAGGACATCGGAGATCGCACCGAGACCAACGCGATGGAGTCCCAGAACCTGCGCATCACCAACAACAAGATCACGATGGATGCGTCGGTCGAGTGCGGGAGCGAGATGATCAAAATTGCCGGACGCCATAACAACGGCCTGGTCGAGAACAATTACCTGTCGGCAGTGAAATCTCCCACAAACAGTTGCGAGGGGATCGGGGCCACTGGAAGTGGCTATGGCGTCGCCGCATGGTTCCGCGCGATGACGTACCGGCGCAATCGCATCTTCTTGCTAGGGAATTCAGGACCGTCACAGATCGGGATCGTGCTCGATGGGCATGGCACGGTCGCGTCGGACGTCAATGGCCAATCCGTGTACAAGCTGAACCAGGCCGTCCCTCCCGCGATAGTCGCCGACAACATCATCGTAGTTGGCGGTATGTACCCAGTGGGCCTCAACTATCAGGTCAACAGTTCAGGCGCAACGCCTGCCGGCGACATCACGAGCGGGATCATCACTTACAACAACAGTATCTATCTTCCAAACGCGCAGTCAGGCAGCCAAGGACTCGACACCTCAGGGAGTAGCGGCGATGGCTATGTCGTGCAGAATAATGCGGTTTATGCGGCCAAATCCACATGCATTAGCAATCCGAGGGGCTTTCTCGCCGGCCGCAGCACGCCCAACTACTGTCGCAGCGCGGACGGAGCCACGAACGGACTTAGCTCGGATGCGCTGAGCGTGATCTGGAAAGACACGGGGAATGGCGATTTCTCGCTGCCCGCGGGCTCGCCGCTTATCGGAGCAGGAAGCCCGACGTACTTCGACCCCTATGCCGTGGCGCCGACGGACGTAACGTGGACGGCCGCAGATCTCCCCGAGACTCGCGCTGCTCCCATCGATCTCGGGGCCGTCAGCTCACACTGAAGAAGAGTTACCGCCAAGCGAGCGACGACTGTTTACGCGCCAGCAGGCAGTCCCGGCGTAAGATCTCCGGGACTCAAGTCGAAGTAGATGCGACCGACTTGCTCGCCGTCGAGTACCGCTGCGTCACGCAGCATGCCTGCCTCACGGAATCCGTTGCGCATCAAGACGCGACGTGACGCCTGGTTCGGCTGCATTATCCAAGCATAAATCGAAGCCAGGCCAAGATCGGCGAAGGCGAGCCGGCAGAGCTGGTTGACCGCGCTGCTGATTGCGCCCTTTCCTCCGAGGTGCTGCTCGCCTCGAACATACCAGATCATTGCGCATCGGTCGATCAGGTCCAAGTCCGAAAGCCCAACGAGACCACAGGCCGACGCTTCATCTCGTACGAGGTACAGCCTGTTCCTACGATTGCGGGTCGCCATCGCGAGTACTGCGCCGTCGACGGCGCGCCCCCTCCACTCCGAAGTCAACCAGCGATTGATCGCCGGATCCGATAGCCATCCGGCTACCTGACCAAAATACTCGCTTGTGAGCAGCTCGATCGAAGTCATTCCCCGGTCCCCTTCGCCGCCGGTGCCCAACGATCCATGTCCCTTCGCAGGCCCTCGGGCCACGTCGACTCGTCGAGGCCAAACTGGGAAAAAATGGCGTACACCCAACGCTCGCATCCCCACCCCATGCAGGCACTTGTGGCGTTGCGTCCGTCCACCTGGATATCGAATGCCTTGCCGAAAGTCGCGGCGTGAAAATTCGATGACGAACACGAGATCGACCGTTTCTCGAACGGAATGCGCAACCGGAGCTCCCGCTTCGCCTCCTGTTGACGCTGGAATGAAGCCTTCACGGCGTAGTCATCCGTGAAGAACATGTCGTTCGCGTTCTCGAACGTGCAATCGATCTCCCAATCCTTTGCCCATTGTAGCAGAAGCCTGTCGGCTTCGCTCCGGGAGCTCTTGACGAACTCGGGATGTCCCACCCATACAACCTCCCGCATGTGGAAGCTCCGAAGCCGGGACATCGTGGTGAGGTTGCCGGCCTCGTAACGATGGCAGTCGACGATCGTTGTGACTGCTCGTCCGGGTTTCGCCAGGCGCCAACCCTGCATGCTTTCGTAGCAGTGGTAGCAGGCGGACGGGCTAATCGCCAAGTCCACCTGGCTCATCGTATCTTTGTGGAGCTCAGGCCGCCAGCCGTGACCGCGAGCCTCCTGGGAGAACTTCGCCAATACCTCCACATCCTCTCGTAGATGGGACACGAAGTCTACGTGCTCTGGAAACGAGGTAAAGTGAGCGGTTCGGTCGAGCGTGGCGCAAAGGATCGTGGAGGGGTAGAACTCCTCATCTGCGCCAATAGGCGCCGCAAACTCCGCGAGCACCTTGGCGTTGAGACACCGAAATAGCCGCGATGCAAGGCCACGTAGCACGACGTGCCCTTGACCGACCAGAGCGACCCACTGGCGTTGCAGTAGTTCGGTCCAGGCATCGAAGACTGGAAGATCCCGTGACTGCTTGAAGTGGACCACTTCTTTCAGACCAAAGCGTGGGTCAGTGTAACGCTCCAACAGCCTGTCCACCTTTTCGCGCACCAGCTTCTCATCGGCAGTGGCACTGAGCTGCACGGACAGCACACCGCTCTCCGTCAGGTCGTAGGACACAATGTCCTCGGACGCGAATGACATTGCGTAGCGGACTTGGCTGGAGTAATCCACGTCACAACGCGGGAGAGAGATACAGAAAGTGCTCATGGAGTGCTCCCTACACGTTGCTCGACTAGTGTGGCGATCTCACGGACGGTGTTGAGCGGATACAGCACCAGGTCTTGATCACTGATAACCACGCCGAAGCGGTCTCGGATGAAATCGATGATCTGCGCTGCGCCGAATGAGTCCACATATCCGTAGTCGAAGATATGGACGTCATCCGTGAATTCCGTATCGGTGGGGCTAACTTGGAATCTCTCTCGAATGAACGTGCGGATGGTGGCAATGATTTCGTCAATTCTCATGGGCTAGTTTCCTGTTGGCAAGGGCCCGCCAGTCGAGGGCCGTGACGAGATACCGAGCGCATGATCGACTGACAGCCTGATTGTAGTGCGGGTCACCACGGAGAGAAAGTGACTCGCCACGCTCCAGAGCGGCTCGAAGTGGTGGTGTGAGATCGAGCAATGGTATTCCATGCGCGCGTGCGACCGCATCGGCTACAAGGTAGGGTTCGCGCGCCGAAACTTGATCTGCCGGGCGAGCGAGCCTGCGGGCGAGGTCATCGACTCGGAAGTCTGCGGCCAGTGGCAGATACACCATGACCAATCGCGCGCCGAAAGACTCTGTGACTTGTTTCAGGTCGGCTAAATTGTTGGACAGCCCATTGATACGCTCCGGGCGTCGGACGCCTTGGTACAGTCCAAGAAGTTCCGCTGCTGACTCACCCGTATCATGCCCGCGAATCGCATTTCGGAGCACCAAATATACGGACGAATGCGTCGATAGCCATTTCCGGCCGAGCTGCAGCAAGCCCGGGGGTTGGTCGAAAAGCGCGCCATCGTCGCGCACGAATACATGAGATTCGGCGGCAAAATTGGCCAGAGACCGCGGCGTTACGCAGACAATCAGCAACTGCGGGCGGAGGCCACGCTCGGCAACCAGCGAGCGGACAAGTTCGACTTGGTCTCGCAGGAAATGGCCTGCAACCGCTGCGTTTGCGACCGTGATGCCAAGCATCTGGGCTTCACGCGTAAGACTCCCAAACACGCTGTCCTCAAACTCAACCCCTTGGCCGAATGCTTGTGAGTCGCCGACAACCAGCACATCCGGGTTGGGGGTACTACGAACTGCTTCGGGATTGGCTCCCACCCGAAATCCAAGCGAGTCGGTGTGAACCGAGAAACTCCCCGAGTACCAGTTCATGAAAGTGTTTGCCAAAGGTCGGTGTCGGTAGTTTCTTTGCCCGAATGGTTCGTAGAATCCTCCCATGGTCGCAGCCACGTGCACGCCAAGCAATCGATAGCCGCACTCGGCAACGCCTGCGGAAGCCAGCCAGGTCGCTCCCACGATCAATACGAGTTGCAGTCGCCTAGAAGTTGACATAGACGAACTCAGGCAGGTCTGGATCACTCTTGCCCGCCTGGTAGACGAGAGTCCACGAAATGGCTGCAACCATGAGCGCCCATATGAAGGCGCGCCAGAGTAGTCCGCGTTCGCCGCGTACCGTGCAAAGCCTCTCTACCACCATCGGAGTAGTCCCCCTAGCACAGGCTTGATGCTAGACACAGTTGGCAAGAAGAACAACGCGCCCAGCGCTACTCGCGTGTTTGTCCAGAGGACTCGGCCCCAGTAGCGCGGGCCGTGACGATGAGCTGGGGGCATCGGCCTTACGCCCAAAACACCATCCAGCAGGATGTTCGCACCGTGCCACAACCCCCAGCTCACGAACATCACGGTGAATCCATGCCAGAGGCCGCACGCAAACATAATGGCACCCGCCAGCAGGGCAGCTCGGAGACCCCCAAGCCGCATGCCCCCCTGCGGGATGAAGACATGATCCCGGAACCAGTCTCCAACGGTGATGTGCCAGTTCCGCCAGAACTCAGTCATCGACGTCGCAAGAAATGGCTGTCGGAAGTTCTCCGTCACCTTCACGCCCATGAGCAGACCGAACCCAATGGCGATGTGGGAATATCCAGCGAAGTCGAAGTAGAGGAAGGTGTACAGGGCAACGACCAGCGCCATGGCCTGGTAGGCATTGGGCTGCGCCACGGCGAGCAGGGAATCGGACGCCCACTTAAGCCCGAAGGCCACGCAAATTTTGAAGAAATAGCCTTTGGTGATGCGATAGACACCGTGTGCAGCGGTAGCCGAATCGACGTGACGGGCCTGCGCCAATTCTTTGCAGAAGTCGCTGTACTTCTGGATCGGCCCGCTCGTGATAGTCGACGGGAACAAGACGTAGTAGAGGACTCGCAGCGGATTCGACTCGGGGATATCTGCCAAGTAATGTATGTAGAGGAAGTTGATGGCCTTGAACATGAAGTACGAGAACCCGAAGACCGCGACGAACTGTTGTGCGATCGCTGATTGGCTCATGAAGGGTAGGCCGAAGGAACGGTTGGCCTTGAACGCCACCCAGAGAACGAGGATGAATGCCACGCCCGCCCCCAGAAGGAACCGGGCGGTCTTGTCGCCAGCGGGGCGGGTTCTGACGCGCCGAAGGAGCTGGGCAAGCGGATAGAGGACGAGCAAGGCGATCCCGCCTAGCAATAGCAGGGTCCGAGGTGACGCAAGACCCATGAGCACCACGCTTACCGCCGCACCATAGGGAAGAAGCCAACGGTCGGGTACAAACCGCCGCAAGAGAGCTGCGACGGCGAGAAGCAAGATGAAGCGCGGATCTAGAAGGCTGGGGGTCACGTTGCGTAGCCTCTGATACTACCGTCGGCAGCAAAACATATGCCACTAGGAGGAACAAGCCCGATTCTCTTCCTGGCGCATCGAGCCTTCGCTTGCCCGAGTGAGATCTTGCGTCAACTACGTTCCTGATTCTAAAGGGTTGCGGGCTTCGGGTACAGAGGTGCCCGTGCGGATCGGCGCTGGCTCACGACGACCGGGCGGGTCGGGTACAGAGGTTAGGCCTGCCGTCGTCGCGTTGCTTGGCCGTCTGAGAATCGAACCGCCGCTCAAAATCCACGGGGTCACTCCCGCCACCTCCTCTTGATGCGCTTGGCAGCCTCGGCCACGCAGGGTTTTGCCTTGCGTCAGCATTCGACTGCACCCATAATTCACGCGAAACTGCAGTAGAGTCAGCAGATTGGCGCGCTTCCCCGCGTGACAGAAGATATGAACATCAGAGACTCTGCGATCGACGCCCGGGGGAGAAGTACTTCCTCAATCGGATCCGCCCGAGAACCTGTGGGTTTCGTCGGCCTAGGGAGAATGAATGAGACACTTTCTGGCAATCGGGACTGTCCTTCCGTTGGCCATCGCGCTGTCCTGTGGCACGACGAAATGTGCGGGCGGCGCATCCACCTCAGGCGGGGCAACAGGCGTGGGCGCTGCAGCGGCGCTCCTGCCACACTGCGCGACAGCCCTGTTGCGGACGTCGTCGGAGACCGCAGATCACGGCTACGGCACGGTCCACTACTTCTGCTCCAGCGGGGGAGACGACTCACACGACGGGCTCTCACCGAGTACGCCCAAGGCGTCCTGGTCCGCCGCAGTTTCGACATTCAATTCGATGCCAGCCGGCGACACGGTGGCGCTCTGCCGTGGAGGATCATGGCCAGCATCCGGAATCGCAATCGCCG
>Ga0265316_10004550_pt1 | contig 13778 bp, 12 predicted proteins | sample 4522metaG_FD_202092 | JGI IMG/M metagenome (GOLD analysis project Ga0265316, IMG submission 202092) | Rhizosphere microbial communities from Carex aquatilis grown in University of Washington, Seatle, WA, United States - 4-5-22 metaG | ecosystem: Host-associated > Plants > Roots > Rhizosphere >... | reverse complement strand
AAGGAAAGGATTATGGCCGGTTTTGCCATTACGCTTAAATTATTCAGCGCCAAACCCGAACCCAAAACTATAAAAAATATAATAATAAAAAAGTCGCGGATGGGTTTTATTTTTCCGCTGATTTCGTAATGCACACCCGACCCGGCCAAAGAAAGGCCGGCCAAAAACCCCCCGATTTCCAGGCTAAAGCCCATAATAGGCGAGGCCAAAAAGGATGCCAGCCCCAAAGCCCAGGCCAGGGAAAACACTAGCATCAGCTCGTCGTTACTGCCAATGTAGCTCATAATTTTTGGAAAGATTTTGGCGCTTAGCCACCAAACAACCAGAATCAAGATCAGCCCGCGAACCAGCGCCATTAAAATACTTTCCCACAGCGGCAAACCGGAATAAATACTGCCGCCGCTGTGGGCCACGCCGGACAGGGAAATCAAAATCAGAATTGCCACAAAATCCTGGGTCAAAAAAATTCCGACCACGAGTTTGCCGTAAAGGCTTTGTAAATCTTTTTTCTCGCCCAAAAGTTTAACTACTATGATGGTGGAAGAAAAAGTCAGCGCCGGAGCTATGTATAAAGACGACAGCGCGCCAAAGCCCAGCAGGCGTAAAATTCCAAAACCGATTACGCTGGTAAAAAATACCTGCCCCAGTCCGACCAAAAGCGCGGTTTTGCCGACGCGTTTTAGCTGGCCAATGTCCAACTGCAGGCCGACCATAAACAGCAGTAGCGTTATGCCGATTTGCGCCATCGCGGAAAACGCGTCGCCCTGCTGGAGGCGGTAATATCCCAAAGGCCCGACAATCAGGCCGGTCAAAATATAAGCGATGATGCTGGGCTGTTTTAGCAAACTGACAATAAATGATATCAGTCCGGCCAGAATTAAAACTATTGTCAGTTCAAAAAAAATTCCGTTCATTTTGAAATTTTTGCTTTTTGATTTCTTTCGTAAAATTTTAATTATTATAACACAACTTGACCCCGTTAGAAAAGCCAATAGCCAATTTATTAAAAAAATTAGGCCTTTTTAGCGGGGTTTTGTTCAAAAATTCATTTTTTTATTTTCTAACGGGGTTGATAAAAACACAAAATTCTGCTAAAATAAAATCAATATTTTAAGAAACATCCAAGATGCAACTAAATACAATCTTTTTTATCGGGCCGCAGGGGAGCGGCAAAGGCACGCAGGCAAAAATTCTGGCCAAGCGCCTGGGATTTTTTTATTGGGAAATGGGAGGGATTTTGCGCGAAGTCGCGGCAGGGGACACGGCTTTGGGCAAGAGAGTTAAAAATCTGATAGATTCCGGCGTTTTGCTGACAGACGAGAATCTTTATGAGGTGGTAGATAGCCGCCTTGGCGAAATCGCACACAACGTTGGGGTTATTTTTGACGGCATTCCGCGCAGAGTTGCCCAGGCTGAACACTTAATGGAATTTTTGCAAAAGCAGGGACGTAAAGATTTTGTTACTTTATTCGTCAATCTGCCTCGTGAAGAATCAATCGCGCGATTGTTAAAGCGCGCGGAAATAGAAAAGCGGGCCGATGACACCAGGGAAAAAATTGAGTTCCGTTTGGAACAGTATACAAAAGACACCCTGCCGGTTTTGGATTATTTAAAACAGCGGTCAAACTTTTTTGAAATTGACGGAACCCCGAGCGTTGAGGGTGTGAAAGGTAATATTGATAAAATTTTGGGACTAAACTGATGATATCGACATCGTCGCGCGACGATGTCGATTGTTTTGAATTTTATGAAAGATTCGCAACCATTAAACATCATCCTATTGGGGGATCCGGCCGCCGGCAAAGCCACGCACGGCGCGTTTTTGGCGAAGAGATATCATCTGTACGATTTGGATATGGGCAAGGAACTGCGCTCTTTGGAACACAATCCCGGCTTACGCAAAAAATACCGCCTGGACAAAACTTTGGACAGCGGCAAGCTGACACCCACGGAACTGGTCAGAAATTTATTGCACGATAAAATTCACAGCACGCCAAAACGTCGGGGCATTCTGTTTAACGGCACGCCAAAAATGCTCGGGGAAGCCAAACTTGTATCAAAGTGGCTAAAGCAGGAAAAACGGGCCAAAATTCTATTTTTATATTTATCAATTCCGCCAAAAGAAATTATTCGGCGGATGACCGAGCGCAAGACTTATTTTAAAGGAAAATTTTCCAAGCGGCCGGACGACAACAACAAAGCCTTAAAAAATCGCGTGGCTTATTACAAAAAAAATATTACCGAAGTCGTGGCTTATTTTAAAAAACTTTACCCGTTTGTGAAAATTTCCACAATGGGGACAATTCCGGAAGCCAGAAAAAGAATTTTGGAGCATTTAAAGAAATATGAAGCACGGGTTAATTAAAACTCAGGAAGAAATAAATATCATCGGCGAAGGCGGCAGGCTTATTCACGATATTTTGCGGGCAACCGGCGAAATGGTTAAACCCGGGGTTTCCACCTGGGATTTAAACGAGTTTGCGGAACGGGAAATTTTAAAAATCGGCGGCAGGCCGAGCTTTAAAAATTACGGGCCAAAAAAAAATCCTTTTCCGGCCGGGTTATGCACGTCGGTAAATTCGGTCGTGGTCCACGGCATTCCATCACGAGCCATAATTTTAAAGGATGGTGATATTATCAGCCTGGATATCGGCATGGGATATAAAGGGTTATTTACCGACACCGCGATTACGGTTCCGGTTGGAAAAGTATCGGACTCGGCAAAAAGGCTTATAGAAACCACGCGCAAGGCGTTATTTGCCGCGATTGATCAGGCAAAGCCGGGCAATACCATTGGCGACATTGCTTTTGCCACGCAAAAAACTGCCGAAGCCGGAGGTTTTTCCGTAGTGCGGGATTTAGTCGGCCACGGAGTCGGTTATGATGTCCACGAAGACCCGGCCGTGCCGAATTTCGGCAAAAAGCATTCGGGCGAAACCCTGCGCGAAGGTATGGTTTTGGCTATTGAGCCTATGGTTTGCGAGCATGAATATTTTGTCCAATTTGAACCGGACGGCTGGACCATTTCCACCCAGGACGGCGGCCTTGCCGCCCACTTTGAACACACCATCGCGATTACAAAAAATGGGGCGAGAATATTAACTTAGCAAATCCACGGAGTCCTTCCCCCTTTGGGGGAAGGTGCCTCGAGTGCATCCGAGAGGCGGATGAGGGTTTGCAGGCATTTCATAAATTTTCTCCCCCACACCTTCCAAATTATTATCAACATCATTATTCCAAATTCGGAGTACTCTGTATCCGGATTTTTTTAAAAAATCATCCCGAAATTTATCGTATGCCGCATCTTCGGGATTACTATGCTGTCCGCCATCCAACTCAATTACAAATTTAGCTTTTACACAACAAAAATCCACAATATAATTTTCTATTGGATATTGCCTCCTAAATTTAAATCCATAAAATTTTGATGACTTTAAAAAACCCCACAGTTTCCTCTCCTGAGGTGTGGAGTTTTTTCTTAACTCTCTGGCGTATTTGATTAATTTTTGATCGTAGACTTTTATTTTGGCCATATAAACCCTCACCCCCTGCACCAGTCGTCTGACTCCGGTGCAGGGCAAGCTAACCCTCTCCCAGAGGGAGAGGGAATACTGCACTTAAGTAATTACTTTTTATCTTTAATTTCCAAATTTATCTTATCAACAAAATCTTTTAAATCCATCTGCCCCAAGTCCGTGCCGTCGCGCTGGCGGACGGAGACTTTATTGGCCTCAATTTCTTTTTCGCCGATTATTAACTGATAGGGGATTTTTTGCATTGTTGCTTCGCGAATTTTTTTACCAATGGATTCCGAGCGATCATCTATTTCAATTCGTAAGGGATCCCCCGTAGGGGAGGGTTTGAAACCCTCCCCTACAAAACCGGACTGTAAATCCTGGACAATTTGTTTTGCGTAATCATTCTGATTTTCCGATATCGGCAAAACCACAACCTGGACAGGGGACAGCCAAAGCGGAAACGCACCGGCAGTGTGTTCTATTAAAATTGATAAAAATCTTTCCGTAGATCCCATTATCGCGGCGTGGAGCATAACTATGCGCTCGTGCTGACCTTGCTCATCTATGCAATACAAATCAAACCGCTCCGGCATATTCATATCCAACTGGATAGTCGCAACCTGCCATTGCCGCCCCAATGAATCTGTAGCCATAAAATCCAGTTTAGGCCCATAAAACGCGGCTTCACCGACACCTTCAAAAAATTCCATCTTTCTTTGTTTGGCGAGCTCACGTAATGTTGCTTCCGCTTCCTTCCAATGTTCTGCTCCGCCCAAATATTTTTCCGGCTGGCTCGGATCGTGCAATGACAATCGCAACTTCAAGTCAAAACCAAATGCTTTATAAAATGGCTCAACTACTTTATCCCAAATTGCAGACAACTCGTCTTTTGCTTGATTAAACCTGCAAAAAACGTGCGCATCGTCTTGAGTAATGCTTATTACTCTGGCAAGACCGGAAAGTTCTCCTGTCTGCTCGTCCCGATAAACCATCGTCGTGTTGGCATAGCGCTGGGGCAGTTCCCTGTAACTCCATAATTTGCGGGCGTAAATTTGTGTGTGATGGGGGCAATTCATCGGCTTCATAGCCAGTAAATGCCCGTCGCGGGTATTTATTTTAAATAAATCGTCTTTAAATTTAGACCAGTGTCCGCTGGTTTCGTAAAGGTCTTTTTTTGTGATATGAGGTATTTCCACTTTTTGATAGCCAATGGATTTTCTTAATTCCCAAATATAATCGTCCAACAAATTCCGCACCAAAGTTCCTTTGGGTGTCCAAAGCGGTAAGCCCGGTCCGACTAATTCTGAGAATGTAAATAAATCCAATTTGACACCGAGCTTTTTATGGTCTCTTTTTTCTGCTTCTTCCAGCATTTTTAGGTATTTTTCCAAATCCTCTTTGGTTTCAAAAGCCAAACCGTAAATGCGCGTGAGCATTTTATTTTTTTCGTCCCCGCGCCAGTAAGCGCCGGCTATCTTGGATAATTTAAATGATTCGGGATCAATTTTGGACATATCCTCGGTATGTCCGCCTCTGCACAAATCCTCAAAATATTCGCTGGATTTATACATTGTCAAAGTCTGGCCTTCTTTGGAAAATTCCGCAATGAGTTCCAGTTTGTAAGGATTGTCTTTAAAAATCTCACGGGCTTCGTTGGCATTTATTTCCCTGCGTTCAAAAGTTGACCAGGTTTTTAACAGCTTCTTCATTTCCTTTTCTATCTTGGGCAAATCTTTGTCTAAAAGAGGCTCTTTAAATTCAAAGTCATAATAAAAGCCGTTATCTATAGCCGGCCCAATTGTCCTTTTTGTTCCCGGATACAACTTAATAACCGCCGCGGCTAAAAGATGGGCGAGCGAGTGTCTTTGGTTTTGCAGATGTTGATTGTTTTCCATACTTGTTTGAGCTGCGAATTAATGCTATGATATTTTTTCTAAAAGGAGGCCGAATCAGATGTGCTTTAAAATACGAGGTTGGTGTTTATGGGCGCTACTCGCGCTCAGTTTCATCTGGCCGATCGTTCTACTGGTGTTTTCCGACGGCCACAAAGGTTCGCCCGCAGACTTAACCGGGACCCAGACGTGGCTCTTGGGCATAGGCCTTGGGCTGTGCCAAGTTGTGGTTGTAGGCTTTTTGGTCGTAGTCGTAAATGCCGCGACGATGCAATGGCCTCGGCGGCGCGATTACGATTAAAAGCCAAAACCCGGTAACTACAAAACCCCAGGATAAGGTTCCGACAAAAATCGGAGCCGAATCCTGGGGTTCTGAATTTCTCAGAACGTTTCCGTCCCAGAATTTTTCTGATGTTTTAGATCAGAAAACTTTTCATCCGTTGCGGCTCTAGAACGCAACAGATTTATTACAATTTGTTTCAAGCTCCTTGGGTTGGTTGCCCATATCAACACTTGAAGAACTAACCTGCCTCGACTTGCTTTCGCTTTTGCGACGCAAGGCGGGCTAAAATTACTATAACATACGCCAAAAAACCTGGCAAGAATGTTTTCCACAGGGAAAAGGGCTTAAATAAAAGAGGTTGATCGAAACTTTGACAAAAAGTACTCAAAACTGCTACTTTTACGGCAACAAGACTGTAGGAGGACTTGATGTCTTTGCTACAGTTAGATTTCTTTTGAGGTGAAACTATGAAGTGGCTATTTGCGTTACTTGCGATTCTCTCTGCCGTGGCGACAAAGCTCGAAAAGTCTTTGTACGCGGACGGCACGACAATCAACATAACCTGGGGTGTATTCGGGATTTTTCTCTTGCTGGCTGTCGTCCAGGCAGTAAGGGACCACAGGAGAAAGGCCGGCGAGCCGGATGGAAAGGATCCGCGCTACCAACACGGCAAACTCGGTCTATCGTAGGCTTGTAGTATGACCAAAATCCTTGTAGCAGCAATTCTGGCCTTACTGGTGGGCGTCGTGATGGTTGTCCGTCATATGCTGACAGAAGGCCGGAGGGGTCGCCAATGGGGCAGAAAAGTGCGCTGACTGGCCTTTTCGAGGGAAGTTTCTGTCGCTTTTTAGCGGCGAGATATCAACAGCCGCCCGTCGCGGCGGCGCAACAGCGCGGTTCATAGGGACTTCAAACTTATGAACCGCGTGCAATTTTTATATCCAACTATATTCTGCACCCTCTCTGTCCCTCGGCCCGCCTCGCGTCGACTTGAAATCTGCCAGGACGACGCGAGTCGAGGCGGGCTGCACTCGGGACATCTCCCCCAGAGGGGGAGAGACTCCTCAATCCAGATGATCAAGCAACATCCACCATATCAATCCCCGCGACCGCTCGCAGTTCGGACATCAACTCATTACTCATCGCGACTTGCGACTGGGTTTTTATTTTTTTCGCGGCAGGGCCGGAGCCGATGGATAAAAAGACCTGGACGTTGCCCGGATGTTTTTGCAAAATATCTTTTATATTGTTCAAAGCCTCTCTGTTTGTCAAAGCCGCCATATGCAAAATTACCTGTTTGCTTTTTTCCATTTGAGAAAGCGCCATACCGTATAAATCGTCATTCGGCAGTTCCTTAATGTCATCGGCAATCAATTTAAATTCCTCGTCTTTGTCGGAAAGCCGACCGATAACCTGGACAATTTTATCGTCTACCAAAAACGGCAAAGCTTTTTCCATAACTTTGGGGAAAACCAAAACCTCTACATTGCCGGTTAAGTCTTCCAGCGTAAAAAAAGCCATTGGGTCGTTCTTTTTGGTTAGCGTTTTTTTTAGGCGCGATATAATTCCGCCCATAACCACGTTTGAACCAAGCTCATCCAAAGACAAACTTTTTACCGACCTTAAAGTAGACAGAACTTTGCCGTAAACGTCCAACGGGTGCGCCGATACATACATACCAAGATGTTCTTTTTCCCAAAGCAGTTTTTCTTCCTTTGTCGCGGGAGCGGACGGCCTTAAGGTTAGTTTTCCCGCGTCCAAAGATTTGCCGAACAGGGAATTTTGCCCGGAAAATTCGTTTTTAAAATGCTCGCGCACAAAATCCAAAACTTCCTCGGTGTTATTTAACAGCTGTCCGCGCTCGCCAAAAGCGTCCAGCGCGCCGGCCTTGACCAGAGCTTCCCAGGATTTTTTGTTAAGATTTTTGGTGTGGGATTTAATCAGAAAATCTTCCAAAGTGCTAAACGGTGACGGGTTACGAGTTACAAGTGACAGGTCAGAAGTCCCCGTGACCTGTAACTTGTCACTTGTAACCTCTTCGGCTCTTATCTGGATAATCTTTTCTATAACATCAGAGCCTAAATTCTTAATCGCGTTTAAACCAAAACGGATGGTTTTGTCGTCAACCACGGTAAAATCGCCCAACGATTCATTTACATCCGGCGGCAAAACCGCAATTCCCAGGGCAGAGCAGTCTTCCACGGCTTCGTAAATTTTGTCCTCGTCGCCGCTCTCCGCTGTCATAAGCGCGGCCATAAATTCCACCGTATAATTGGCTTTCATATACGCGGTCTGGTAAGAAACAGTGCTGTAAGAAGCCGCGTGTGCTTTGCCGAATCCGTAAGCGGCAAACGGCTCAATTAGCGCGAACAGTTCATAAGCCTTTTCCTGGCTCATGCCGCCCTTTACGCAGCCCAAAGTAAATTTGGCTTTTTGCTTGGCCATTTCTTCGGGGATTTTTTTGCCCATGGCTTTTCTGAACTTATCCGCCTCTTCCCAGCTGTAACCGGCAATATTTATAACCGTCAGCAAAATATCATCCTGATAAACCAACAGTCCCAAAGAGCGCCCCAAAAATTCTTTCATGCGCGGGTCAAAATAGGTAATTTTGGACGGGTCGTGCATGCGCTCAATATATTCGGGAATAATAGCCATGGGCCCCGGACGATACAAAGCAATCATAGCCATAATATCAAAAATATTTTTCGGCTTAAGTTCACGCAAATATCTGGTCATCCCGGAAGACCCCAGCTGGAAAACGCCAAAAGTCAAACCCTCTGCCAACAGCTTAAATGTTTTGGGATCGGGGTGGGGGAGGTTGTTAATATCAATTTTTACATTATGTCTTTTTTCGGCCATTCTTACCGCCGATTCCAAAATGGACAAATTCCTAATTCCCAAAAGGTCGAGTTTAACCACGCCAAGCGCTTTGCTGCTGGCGTTGACATCCAACGCATACATATCGTATTGAGTGATAATCCTTTCGCCGTCCGGTTCTTTTTGCAAAGGCATGTAGTCGGTTAGCTGAGTGGGCGTAATAACAATGCCGGCGGCGTGCATGGAAGCGTGCCGGGCGCAGCCTTCCAATTTTTTGGCAATGTCGAGCATTCTGTGGGTTTCCGGGTCGCGGTCATAGGCATCCTTAAGCTCCGGGGATTTTTCCAAAGCCTTGTCCAGAGTCATTAAAAACCCCTGTTTGCCTATAGGGATCATTTTGGCAATTTGGTCGCACTTGGAATAGGGGACGGCCAAAGCGCGGCCAGCGTCGCGCACAGCGGCGCGCGCGGCCATTGTTCCAAAGGTAATAATTTGCGCCACTTTGTCCTTGCCGTAATGCTCGGTAATGTATTCTATGGCTTCGTCGCGGCGGTTATCGGCAATGTCCAGGTCTATGTCCGGCGGAGCCGGGCGGTGCATGGTTAAAAAACGCTCAAAAGGAAGCTCGTAATACAAAGGGTCAACGTTGGTAATGCCTAAAATCCTGCCAACAATGGAACCCGCGGCGCTGCCCCTGGTGTTTGTAATGGCGCCAATGCTGTGGGCGCCCTGAACTACGTCCGCCACCATTAAAAAGTAGGTATCAAAACTTTTTTTGCAAATGATGTTGAGTTCGTAGTCTATTCGTTGTTTGATTTCTTCGGGTATCTGCAAGGATTCCCCTTGCGCGGCAGACGCCGGTTTTTCCATCGTCGGTGACAATTCATCAGCCGTTGATAATCCCAGACCATGTCCTTCCGCAAGGGGAATCCTTGCAGAAACTGGTTTGCCATATAGCGTCAATGCCTTTTCATACGTAATTTTTTTTAAATACTCATCCGTAGCCATCCCGTCCGGGGTTTGAACTTTGGGAAAATATCTCTGATTAATCAAAATTTCCAAGTTGCACATATCCGCGACTTTTTGGGTGTTTTCCACAGCTTCGGGGATATCGGCAAAAAGTTCCATCATCCGCTCCGGCGATTTTAAAGACAGATCATAGCCGCGCATATCCAAACGGTCGCTATCATTGACCGTGCGGCCGGTGCCGATGCACACCAAAACGTCCTGGGCTTCGGCGTCTTCCGGATATATATAGTGGCAGTCGGCCGTGGCCACCACGGCCAGGCTGTTTTTTTTGGCCAGGGCAATCAGCTTTTGGTTTAAAATTTCCTCTTTGGGGTCAACGGGTTTGCTGTTTCTTTGAATTTCAATAAATAATTTTTCCGCGCTAAAAATTTCCAAATATTTTTGTAAAACTTTTTGCGCCTCGGCCTCCGATTTATTCATAACCGCGCGAGCAATTTCGCCCCGCTGACAGCCGGACAGGCAAATCAATCCTTCCGAATATTGTTTTAAAAGTTCCAGGTCTATTCTTGGTTTATAATAAAATCCCCGAAGGTGCGCCTCGGTTGTAAGCTTAATTAAATTTTTATAGCCGGCATCGTTTTGCGCCAGCAGTATTAAATGATGATAGTCGGCGTCAATCTTCCCTTCCTTTTCTTCCATTCCGCGCGGGGCAATGTAAACTTCCACGCCGATAATGGGTTTGATGCCAACTTCCCTGCATTTGTTATAAAATTCAATGGTGCCGTACATTACGCCGTGATCTGTCACCGCCAGAGAATCCATACCCAGCTCCTTGGCGCGTTCAACAAGCGGCTCGGTTTTGGAGAGGCCGTCAAGCAGGGAGTAATGGGAATGGCAATGTAAATGAGTAAAATTCATAGAATGAAATATGGAAATAAAGAAATTGATGAAATATCTGGCGACTCCCCAAATTTCCTAATTTCAATTTATTTCTATCTATTTCTTATGCTATCATACCAAAATCCCCAAAACTTTGCTATACTATAAATAATCAAAATCCAAACAAATTTAGCTATAAAATGGCTCTGTTTAAAGAAAAATTGGAATTGGACATTCAGGAGGCCGAGGCTTTGGCGGAAAGAGGCTTAAGCTCGTATCCGCCGGCGCTTCGCTGGTTTTTGATTTTAGCGGTTTTGGCCATAATACCGGCTTATTATGTTTCGCGAGGCGCTTCGCAAAAAATTTGGCTGGCGCGCTATGAGCAGGGAGCGGTTTCTGCAAAGCCGAGTTTTGTAAACCCGCAGGCGCCCACCGCCACTCCGGTAACGCTGACTAATTCCGGCAGCGGCGGCGTAGCCGCCGTGGCCAAAGTTACCAACGAGAATTTAGATTTGTCCGCGGACAACATTGCTTACAGTTTTATTTTTTACAATTCGCAAAAACAGCAAATTTACCAGTATCAGGATAACTTTTTTTTGCTTCCCAATCAGAGCAAGTATTTAACAGCGCCGACTTTTACCCCCACAGAGCCGGTGGCATACGTTAGCCTCCAACTGCCCCAGACAATTCCCTGGCAAAAGCGCCTTACTATTCCCACCGTGAACCTGTCCACATCTTTGCCCCAGACATTTGAGCAGGTTTCTTCTCTGGCGTTTGTGGCGCAGGGCGATTTTGTCAACAACAGTCCTTACACTTTGGCCAAAGTCCGCCTGACGTTTGTGCTTTACGACCAGAATCAAAAAATTATCGGAGTAAGCCAGCGCGATGAGCAAACCGTGGCTCCGTTTGAGCGGCGCGCCTACAAACAGCTGTGGCCAAATATGATAGCGCCGAATTTAAGCAGGGTAGACGTGACCGCGGATACAGATACCCTGGACCCAAACAACCTTTCCGCGCCGGCGGTAAGTCCGTCTTCATCTTCCGATCTTAGCCGCCCTAGTAGCAGTAATCGATAACTTATAATATATAACTGATAACGGAGCCGAGTTATAGATTATCAATTATCAATTATAAGTTATGTTCTCCTTCCTCAACCGTTTTAAATATTTTGATATCCCGCTTTTGGCCTGCACTTTGCTTTTGGTTTTAGCGGGGCTGGCGGCTTTATACGCCACCACGCTTTCCGACAACAGCGTCGGCGTTTTTTATCGTCAGCTGGTATTTCTGGGCATCGGCCTGGCGGCTTTTTTATTTTTAAGTTTTTACGATTATCACGCTCTGGCCAAAACCAACCGCGTAATTTACGTGGTTCTGGTTTCGCTTTTGCTGTATTTAACTGTGTTCGGCTCCCTGGTGCGCGGCGGCCGGCGCTGGGTGGATTTTGGAATTACAAAATTCCAGCCGGCGGAGTTTGTAAAATTTACGGTAATTTTAGGTTTGTCGCGCCTGCTGTATTTAAAGCGCGGGCAAATCAACTCCTACAAAACCATCATTTGGTCCATAGCTTACGCGCTTATTCCGGCCGCTTTGGTGGCTTTGGAGCCGGATCTTGGATCAGCCATAATTATTTTTGGCATTTGGCTGGGTGTGATATTAATAAGCCCGATTAAGAAAAAATATTTGGCCGTAATATTTATTGCCTTTTTGGTTTTTGCCGGCATAACCTGGAAGTTTGTGTTAAAAGATTTTCAAAAAAGCCGCGTGGAGGTATTTTTAAACCCGGGGCTGGACCCGCACGGCAGAGGCTATAACGTGCGCCAGGCGACGATTGCCGTGGGTAGCGGCGAATTTATCGGCCGCGGATTGGGCAAGGGCGTGGAAAGCCAGAGCAAATTTTTGCCGGAACGCCAGACGGATTTTATTTTTGCGGCCAGCAGTGAGGAAATCGGCTTTTTGGGATCGTTCAGCCTTTTGGGTTTGTATTTTTTTCTCCTATTTAGATTGTTAAAAATTATGGGCAAAGCCAAGGATGATTTGGGGATGTATCTGGTTGGCGGCGTATTCTTTTTTTTCTTTTTTCACGTGCTAATAAACATTGGGATGAACATCGGACTTTTGCCGGTTACCGGCATTCCTTTGCCGTTTGTTTCGGCCGGCGGCAGTTCGCTGATTGTGTGTTTGATGTTGCTCGGGGTTTTACAAAACATTTCCATCCAGTCCAAAACTTTACGGTTCTAGAAATTGCTGGTATAATTATTTTAGATCACAGATGGAACGCGGATTACGCTGACATCGCAAATGGGATTGGCGTCATCAGCGTTATCTGCGATCAATCAGTGATCTGGATCTATGAAAAATATTGACTTCAAAAGAATAATTGAATGGCTGGGCGTGATTTTAAAGTGTCCGATTTGCGGCGCCAAGTATAATCTGGACAAAACCCGCGTGGTGGAAAGCGAGCAGGACGAAGCTTACGGCGAGGCCCGGGTGCTAATTCATACCGACTGCCAAAAATGCAAAAGCTCGGTAATGTTTAACGTAGAAATCCGCGGGCCGGAAGTCTTTAGTGTTGGAATGGTCACCGACCTAACCGGCCAGGACAGCAGTAAATTCAACAAACTCGGCCCCATCCGCGCCAACGAAATTATCGGCATCCACCAGGCGTTAAAAGAGTTTAGGGGTGACTTTGTCAGCAGTTTTGCAAACGCGCAGGAAAAAAAGTAATTATTAAAGTTAAAATAAAAAAACCGCCGCGCTCCAATCCAATGGAGCGCGGCTTTTAAGCTGCGCGACGAAAGCCGCGATAAGGGCTGGAGATGGGCTTCCGCTTCATCAAAATCAGCTCCCCACGAGCCTCTGCCTGGTAGCCGTCGTCAAACGGAATGGGGCATTGGGGGTAATGCATAAGCCTTACGACTATTCTACTCCTGTTCTCCCAAAACTCGCCGACCGCGATTTTCCAAACCTGTCTTTCGTATTCATCTCCTGAAAGTATGAAGGACAGATCATAATTGTCGCAGTAGTCGCATTGTCTTTCCACTTCTGAAACGTGGACGCTTGACCCTAAAAGTCTGGGTAAGGATAGGTTAAGAAACTTTGCGTCTTCCGGGGGTTCAGGCGTTGGCTCCTGTGAAATAAGACTTTTGGCGTGGGTGCAGTCCGGCAAAAGGTGCCGCTTTCCCTTCCTGGACCTGGAAAAACTCTGTCCAGGGTAAATGTCGCCGCCGCAGATATGGCACGTGTGTGTTTTCATTTGTCCTCCTGGACTCAAAAATAATATCCCAGACAAACTGCTCTGTCAACGGATACGGTAACTGCTCACTACGTTTGCCCGTGGTCAGAAAATCAAGTATAATAAGGAAAAGAAGTTAAAGTTCAGAAACTAAAACAAAATTACAATTCATTTTTTGTTATGCGCGG
>Ga0265316_10004548_pt1 | contig 13783 bp, 9 predicted proteins | sample 4522metaG_FD_202092 | JGI IMG/M metagenome (GOLD analysis project Ga0265316, IMG submission 202092) | Rhizosphere microbial communities from Carex aquatilis grown in University of Washington, Seatle, WA, United States - 4-5-22 metaG | ecosystem: Host-associated > Plants > Roots > Rhizosphere >... | reverse complement strand
CCGAAGTGTTCAGCCCCAGGCGGCAGGAGTGAAGGTTGATCCAGTGCCGCAGGTAGGTGACGTCCTGCGAGCATTCGTAGGTTACGCCCGCCACGTCGTATTTATAGATGAGCATGATGGCGGCGTGGTAAGTGCTCGTGACCGCCAGTTCCTGCACGTCAATCACGGTGCCGTCGGTGATGCGGCCTGTGCCCTCGAGCCACGCCCTGCGCTCGCGTTCCAGTTGATCGGCCGTCTTCGGCTTGCGTCGCAGCAGCGCGTAGGTACCCAGCACTGCGACGCCGCCCGCTGCAACTAATCCATAGAGTCGAAGTGAATCCATACGTAAGGTGGGTTGAAATCGGTTCGTGCTCCGCCGACTTCTCTATCAGCATAAGCTGAAAGCCAGATGCGTGGAAGTGGTTGCTGGGTTACGGAGGTGCCACCGGCTGTGAAAAACTTGCCGGCGGCGGAAAAGTCCCATCTTGATCTAGAATCAGCCGCGGGTTTGTTCAGCGAGGTAGCAGATGAATTTCGCGGCGATCTGTGCGTGCGTTCTGACTTTGAGCGTGCTGACAACTGCCGGCGCAGGGCCGGGGTCGGCGTCGGCAAAGTCCACAGAAAAGAATTCGCGCTACAACTGGGCCGTGTATGGCGGGACTCCTGAGAATAATCATTTTTCCCCTCTCAAGCAGATCAATCGCAGCAACGTAAAGCAACTCAAAGTCGCTTGGACCTTCGATACCGAAGAGGAAGGCGGGCTGCAGACGAGCCCGATTGTCGTCGACGGAGTTCTGTACGGGCTCACGCCGTCGCAGAAAGTATTTGCTCTGAATGCGGCGACGGGAAAGCTGCTGTGGAAGTTCGACTCCGGAATTAAGGGGACGCAGCCGGATCGGGGGCTGGCTTATTGGAGTGACAACAAAGAGCACCGAGTCCTGGTCGCGGTAATGAACTTCGTCTATGCGCTGGAAGCCGCAACCGGCAGGCCGATTTCAAGTTTCGGGAAGGACGGGCGCATCGATCTCCGCGAGGATTTGGGACGAGATCCTACGGCGCAGTCGATTTATGTGACCAGCCCGGCCGTGATTTACAAAGACCTCATGATCGTGGGTGGGCGCGAGTCTGAGACGCTGCCGGCGTCTCCGGGCGACGTGCGGGCCTACGACGTGCGCAGCGGAAAACTGCGGTGGTCGTTCCACACGATTCCGCATCCTGGCGAATTTGGTTACGACACCTGGCCGAAAGAAGCGTGGAAGACGAGCGGCGCCGCGAACAACTGGGCCGGGATGACGGTCGATACCCAGCGCGGGATTGTCTATGTCCCGACTGGCTCGGCGGCGTTTGACTTCTACGGAGCGGACCGGGTCGGCGGCGATTTATTCGCCAACTGCCTGATCGCGTTGAACGCCACGACCGGCGAGCGCATCTGGCATTTTCAGGGCGTGAAGCACGATCTCTGGGACCGCGATTTCCCCGCGCCGCCTGTCCTTCTCACAGTCGAACGCGACGGCAAGAAAATCGACGCGGTCGCGCAGACCACCAAGCAGGGATTTGTCTTCCTATTTGACCGGACGAACGGCAAGCCGCTGTTTCCCATCGAGTGCCGTGACTATCCTGCGAGCGATGTCCCGGGAGAAGTGGCCTCGCAACAACAGTGCCTGCCTGCAAAGCCCGCGCCGTTTGCTCGCCAGTTGCTGACTGAGAATCTTCTGAGCGAGCGCACGCCGGAAGTGCATCAATGGGCGCTGGAAAAGTTCCGCAGCTTTCGCAGCGAGGGACAGTTCGTTCCGTTCAGCTTGGGGAAAGACACGGTCATATTTCCCGGATTCGATGGCGGCGCAGAGTGGGGCGGCGCGGCCGCCGACCCGGAGACCGGGATTCTCTACGTCAACGCAAACGATGTTGCGTGGACCGGCGCGCTCGCCGAGAACACGGGCGAAAACAGCCCGAAGGCTGCGTACCTGAGTCAGTGCGCAGTGTGCCACGGAGAAAAGATGGCCGGATCGCCTCCGGCAATTCCGTCCTTGGTGGGCGTTGGCGATCGAATGTCGGCCGCGGACGTCGCCGCCACGATCAGGAACGGCAAGGGCCGCATGCCCGGCTTCGCCAATCTGGAGAACGACAGCGAGCAGTGGTACGGATTGCTCTCATATGTGATGAGGGCGGGCAAAGACAGCGGCACCAGAGAAAACAACGCCAAGGAAGTGTCGAGTTCCGGACCCGCCCTGCCGTCGATGAAATACCACTTCACCGGATATCACAAGTTTCTCGACCCAGAAGGCTATCCCGCGGTGGCGCCGCCGTGGGGAACGCTGAACGCCATCAATCTCAACACCGGCGAGTACGTCTGGAAGATTCCGCTGGGCGAGTATCCGGATCTCGCCGCGAAGGGCCAGAAAAGCACGGGCACCGAGAATTATGGAGGGCCGGTTGTAACCGCAGGCGGCCTGCTGTTCATCGGCGCGACCAACTTCGACAAGAAGTTTCGCGCCTTCGATAAAGCCACGGGCTCGCTGCTTTGGGAGACTGCCCTCCCGTTCTCCGCGAACACGACTCCTGCAATCTACGAAGTGGATGGCAGGGAGTTCGTCGCAATCGCAGCGGGGGGAGGAAAGGATCCGAAGTCGAAGTCGGGCGGAGTGTACGTGGCGTTTGCGCTGAAGGAGTAGCCCCGTGATCGCTTGGCCTTCCTTCGTGAACCTCAGTGCCCTTAGCGGTTAGAGCTTTCGGGTAGCTATTTGGTCTGGCTGCAGACGTCCTTGGTCACGAGGTCGACGAAGCCGCCTTCTGGAAGCTTCCCGAACTGGTCGTCATGCGTGGCTTTCTTGCTGACGACGAAACGTCCACTGTGATCGCGGGAGTAGAACCATTCTGAGGTTGGGGCGGCGGTACCACTGGCGCAGTTGAAGCGCACCCGGGCGCGCATTTCGACGAACGGTCCACCCTGCGGAAGTTCCGCCGGTTCCTTATATTCGACGCGGACCAGCGCCAGCCGCTGATTATTCTTCAGGATGCGCACCGAACTGACGGAGACTTTATCGCCGGCTTCGGTCTGCCCGATGGTGCGCCAATCTCCAGCCGCCCGCACAACCAGGGTTACCGCGAGCACGAGCGCCATCACGGCGAAAACGATAAGGGCTTTTTTCAACGCTAAGTTTTCCCAAGCACCAAATTGCAGAGACACTCTCGTCGAAAAAGGCGGTTCTGTCAACCCAGTTCCGCAATAAAAGACCGCGTGCAATTCAATGCCCGTGCTATGGTAATGGGCGCAGTCGGTTGCACTGCAAACTTGGTGGCTTGTATGGAAATACTTCATTCCACGACGTTTACATCGCCGGTCGGGCCATTGTTCCTGGCGGTGTCTGACCGCGGCCTGGTGGCGCTGGAGTTTGATGCCCGACTGCCGGGGCAGCAGACGATTCGTCCCAACCCGCGCGATCTGCGGGCGGAGACGAAAGCCGTCCGCTTCGAGGATTCCGCCAGCAGGTTGCGTCCTTATGTACGTGAGCTAGAGGAATATTTCGCCGGCAAAAGGCGCGAGTTCAACTTCGCCCTCGACCTTCGCGGCACGGACTTTCAACTCGCGTGCTGGCGCGCCCTGCTGGCGATTCCCTACGGCGAGACGCGCTCTTACGGCGATATTGCCCGCACCGTCGGCAGGCCTCAGGGGTTTCGCGCCGTCGGGATGGCGAACAATCGCAACCCGATAGCGATCGTTGTCCCCTGCCATCGCGTGATCGCATCCGATGGCACACTCTGCGGCTACGGCGGTGGCCTCGACGTGAAGCGAAAGCTGCTGGAACTGGAAGGCGCGCTGAGCGGGACGCTGGCGGCGTAGCGATCCAATTCCCTGATTATTGATTGATGATTGCTGCTTGAAAAGCGGGTGCGGATTTTCAATCGTCAATCAACAATCATCAATCAACAATTCTCCATTGACCACCAACGGCAAATCCTCCAGTCTGCGCAAGGCCGGCCTCTTCTATCTCGTCTTCGTCATGTTTTCCTACACGACGGGCGGCCCCTTCGGACTCGAGGACATGGTCACCACCTCGGGCCCGGGGATGACGCTGATCTATCTGCTGGTCCTGCCATTTTTCTGGTGCATCCCCGTATCGCTGGTGTCGGCGGAGTTGACCACCGCCATGCCCGTCGAAGGCGGCTTCTATCGCTGGACGCGCGTGGCCTTCGGCGATTTCTGGGGATTCCTCGCCGGCTGGTGGAACTGGACTGCATCCTTCCTTCTGGGCGGCGCCTATGCCGTGCTGTTCACGGATTATCTCGTCTACTACTTCCCGAAGATGACGTGGTGGGAGCATTACCTCGTCTCGGTCGCGCTGATCGTCGTGCTCACGTGGATTAATGTACGTGGCATTGAGATGGTGGGCCAGGTCGCGACTGCCTTGGAAATTTTCATTTTCATCCCGGTGGCGACGATGATCGTCATCGCTCTGTTGCACTGGCACCACAATCCGTTTCTGCCGTGGGTGCCTCCGCATCAGGCGACGTTCAAGGTTTTCGGCGTAGGCCTGGCGCTGGGGCTGTGGCTCTACTCAGGGTACGAACAGCTCTCAACCGTGGCCGAAGAAGTCGAGAACCCGCAACGGTCCTACCCTCGAGCGCTTGCCGTTGTAGTGCCGCTCTCGATCGCCGCGTACTTTCTGCCGACCTTGGCAGGACTCGCGTCGGCAGGCAACTGGGAGAAGTGGCATACCGGCTTCTTCTCCGACGCCGCCAGCATGATCGGTGGCCCGTGGCTCGGCACGTGGATGACCTTAGCCGCGATGGTCGGGAACGTTGCTCTGCTGAACAGCACCGTGCTCACCACGACGCGCATGCCCTTCGCCATGGCGGAAGACGGATACCTTCCACAGGTACTCACCCGTAAGCACTCGCGCTATGGAACTCCGTGGCTGGCGATTGTTGTGTCGGCGGTGATCTACGGACTGCTCGCGTGGCAGAGCCTGGCCGAACTGATCTCGGTGTACATCTGGCTGCGTTCAGCGACGACAGTACTGACGGTGCTGTCGGCATGGAAACTGCGCCGCACGCAGCCGGAATTGAAGCGTTCGTTCACAATCCCCGGTGGCCGGATTGGTTTGCTCTACGTGGTGGGTGCGCCAGTAGTGATGGCTCTCGTTGCGCTGCTGGGCAGCGACCGATTCGGCCTGATCGGCGGTGCGATCGCGATCGTGGCGGGGCCGATTGTGTACTTCGGACTGCGGCGAACTGTGAGACGAGATGGTCTGTCATCCTGAGGTCCGCGTTCTCTGCGGGCCGAAGGATCTATGCAATCTGCGCAGCCTGCACAGGTCCTTCGCTTTGCTCAGGATGACACGTTCCGCTTGGACATGAGGGATATCGCTCCTCGAGCTAGCTCACCCAATCCAGAAACCTGTACCACGCCCCCGCGAACGGCAGGAACCACGGCTTCCCGTTGTACATCCCGAGCGGCGCGCCCGGGAACCGAATCCCGACGAACGGATTCTCCGGCTTGTCTCCCGCCATGAGTTCGGCAATCTTCTGACCCTGATACGTTGCCATGGCGACGCCGTGTCCCGCGTAACCCACCGAGTAGTACATGCCGTCCATCTGGCCAGCGTGGGGCATAATGTCGAACGCGAAATCGAGCGTGCCTCCCCAGACGTAGTCGATCTTCGCGTCGCTGAGTTGGGGATAGACATCGACCATCCCGCGGCGCAGAATCCCGGCGCTCTGGCGGACGGTCTGATCCGTCTCAGGGAAGAACGCGGCGCGTCCGCCGAACAACATGCGGCGGTCCGGAGTCAGGCGGTAGTAGTAAAGAAAGTTCTTCGAATCGTAGATCATGCGATTGCGCGGGCTGAGTTCGCGCGCCAGCGCTTCGGGAAGAACTTCGGTTGTAATGATGAACGATCCAATGGGGATCAGCTTTTTCTGCAGAGATGGCGTGGCTTTGCCCGTATACCCGCTGGTCCCGACGAAGACCTCGTGCGCCCACAGCAGCCCGCGCGACGTTTGCACCTTCCATCCCGCTTCTCCCTGGCGCGAGTCGCGCGCGATGCTTTCCACCCGCGCGTGTTCGAATATCTCCGCTCCCGCCTTCACAGCGGCGCGAGCGAGTCCGGCGACATAGCGTGCCGGATTGCACCCCGCGCTGACTTCATCCACCATGCCGCCGTAGTAGATGGTCGATCCGATCTCGGTACTTAACTCGTTCTTTGGGACTACCCTCAGCGTGTGTTGGAACTCCCGGGCAATCACTTCAGCCTGCCGGGCGTAGTCGTCGAAGTGCTTCTGCTTGCAGGCGACTTCCAGATGTCCGCAGCGGGCGAAACCGCAGTCGATCTTTTCCTCGCTGACGATCTGCTTCACGCAATCTATGGACGCAAGCGACGCAGCGTACATGCGCTGGGTCCGTTCCCGTCCGTACATGGAGATGAGTTTGTTGACCCCCAGCTTCATCCCGGTCAGGACCATGCCTCCGTTGCGCGAACTCGCGCCCCAGCCGATGGTCTCGGATTCGAGCACCGCTACTTTCGCTCCGCGCTGGGCGAGGGTGCGCGCGCCGGATAGCCCGGTAAAGCCTGCCCCCATCACCGCCACATCGACGATCTCAGGGACACGGCGGGAGGTGTCCAAAACAGGGAATTCGGTCGTGGTGAGCCAGTAGTTATGTTCTTGCAGGGGCATAGAGTTACGCGTCCAGAACGGCAAACAGCCGTTCCCTGGGTGCGGGCGACCGAGCATTCTAGCAAGCGTGCTCCCCAGCAGTACATGTACCTGTGGCCACTGGATCGGTGCCAGCGGCCCCCTCGGTAATCTTGCCCCCGTTACTGGCTACCCCTAGTCTGAAGGAGCATGGCCCTTCGCTGCCTCTTGTTCTCCTCGGACGCGGGGACGGCTACGCCTGTTCTTCAGGTGCTGGCTGGTCTCGATGTAGAGGGAGAGCACTGTTCTGAGGCGGTAGCCACGGTCGAGAAAGTCACTCATCAGAATTTCCAACTCGTCATCATTGATTGGGATCAGCAGCCGGAAGCCCGACTGCTTCTTACGGCAGCCCGCGAGCGCAAGGCCTCCGAACGTCCGCTGACCCTGGCCATCGTAAGCGATGACGCCAGCGTTCCGCAGGCGCTGCAGGCGGGCGCGAACTCGATTTTGCGCAAGCCGATCATGCTCAATCAGGTCAAGGACACTTTGACCACGGCACGCGATCTGTTGCGCTCGAAGCAGGAATCAGCGGCCAACGCGGCGCAGGCGGCTGCGGCGGGCGCGTCCTCCGGTTCGGTTTCGACGATCCGGCACAGCATCGAACCGTCCAAGGAGAAAGCACTGCGCGCCGGAGAGTTTCTGCATTCCGCCGGTACGGCTCCGGGCGGCCAGTTCGAGACCGATTCGGATGTGCATGAGTCTCTGGCGCCGACCTCGGCCGAGCCCGTGGATGCCCTGAAGGATTTGGAACCGATGGCTGCGGCGGTGGCCACGAACTTGGCCGACGAAATGCCGGCCCCTGTTCCGCAGGCGCCAGTTGCACCTCCACCTCCGCCATCGAACGAGCCTCGCGGCTTGGAGTGGTATTTGAAAACGCGCGCGGGTAGCCACTTGCCCCCGAGTCCAGAGCGCGCGTCGTCCCCTCCAGCACCCGGGAAACCCGAATTGGTCGGCTTCGACCAGCCGTACTCCCCGGCACCTGCCGCGACTCCAAGCAATGAGGCACCCCGCTCGGCTCCCGAAGTGAAGCCGAACCAGCCTGACATCCAGGAGCAGAAGCAGGAACAGAAGCGCGAGCAGAAGAAAGAGGCGGAACTCTTCGCTTATATCGAAGGAGGGAGCAGCGAAGCCGACGAAAAGTCCAGGCCGCGCTCCCGGCACACGGGGGCAATCATCGGCGCGCTGGTTCTGGCGAGTTGCGCGATCGCAATCGCGCCACAGGCGCCCTGGCATCCGAACCTGCGTACATTCTGGACCCATCAGCGGCAGGCACTCCGCGTCTGGCTGAACCCACAGCCGGTCACTCCGGCGCAGGAACCCGTGGCTCACGAAAACTTTGGCCGCGCCGGGGATGAGTACAAGCTTCCCGTTGCAGAGACCATCCCGGACGCCACCACCGATCCTTCGCAAATCCAGGTGCTGCCCGTAGTGGATCCAACCATCAAGAAACCGAACAGCTTAGGTGGGAATGCGATCCAGCCCTCGGGAGACGCAACTGTCGAAACTCCGAGTGATCAGGCGCCACCTTCCGGAACTCAGGCTCCCGAGAGTCAGGCGCCGCCATCCGTTCCTGAGTCCACGCAGCCTTCCACCGCACCAGCTGATAGCTCCCCGTCGCCGGCCCCGACGGCTGTGGCTCCTGTCGTCAGCGCGCCGCAGCATTCCGATTCATTTACGGCAGTCCCGCCGCCGGTTGTTTCCACGCCGCGACCCGCGCCTCCGAGGAATCAGGAACAGCACGCCGCGTCGACTCCGGCCAACGTTCCCTCGAGTCTGAAGTCCCACATGGCCTCCATGACTCCGGATGCCGGCGGTAACAAATCGCCAGAATCCGCCATGCAGTCGATTGAGCCGGTCAGCATCCCCGAATTCAACGAGCGTGCGCTTCTGTTGGAACAGCCCGAGATCGCCTATCCCGCCAACCCCAAGGCGCAGCCGGGAACGGTAATCCTGCAGGTTTTGATTGGTCGCGACGGCACAGTGCAGGATGCCAAATTCATGCAGGGATCGCTGGCCTTTGCGCGGTCCGCGATCGACGGCGTCAAGCTCTGGAAATTCAAGCCCTATGTCATGAACGGACGCCCTGTGTCGGTTCAGACGCTGCTGACCATCAGCTTCAAACCAGTACAGTGAAAGTAAGTTGTTTGTTTTGTTGAAGACCACAGGGAGACGCCTCCGCGCGATCTTCCCGCCGAATGACAGAAAGTGGTTTCGGCCGTCTATGGTGATGACGGCGGACCTCGATTTCCCTTCGTTACCGATGGGGCACAAAAGCAAGCACCCTGGGGATCGAAATCCGCATCTAGAGAGATATAATAGGCAGAGTTTCTCAGGAAGCAGTTCCTTCCAGAAGAAGACCAAAAATAGATGTCCATGAAAACCAAAGCAGCGATTCTCGTCACCTCCTTTGCCGTACTACTGTTCGTCGTTGTGGGCTCGATGGGCGGCGTACATGCCTCCTCGAGCGACGGCTCTTACCGTCAACTGCAGGTCTACAGTGAAGTGCTCTCGCGCGTGCGCAGCGAGTACGTCGAAGAGCCGAACATTCCCAAGGTGACCGACGGCGCGCTGCACGGACTGCTGGAGTCGCTCGACTCCAACTCCAGCTACATGTCGGCCGACGCTTACAAGGCATTCAAGACTCACAAGGCGGAATCGAAGGGTGGCATTGGCGCGGTGGTATCGAAGCGCTTTGGCTACGCGGCGGTGGTCGCCGTGTTGCCAGGGTCGCCCGCCGAGAAGGCAGGCATTGAGCAGACCGACATCTTCGAATCGATTGAAGGCCTGAGCACGCGGGAAATGTCGCTGCCCGAAATCCGCAACCTGCTGGCCGGAGCGCCTGGATCCACGTTGAATGTTGCCGTGGTCCGCGCCCGCAAAGCTGAACCGCAGAAGGTCGTCATTACGCGTGACGTGGTGACCATTCCCGCGGTGGCCGACAAGATGATGGATGACGGCATCGGCTATGTAAAGGTCGAGGCCCTCACGAAAGGTAAGACGCAAGAGATCGCCGCGAAGATCAAGTCGCTGGAGAAGTCCGGAGCGAAGAAGGTTCTGCTCGATCTCCGCAACTGCGCCGAGGGCGACGAGAGTGAAGGCGTCGCAACCGCGAACCTGTTCCTCAATCACGGTACGATCACTTATCTGCAGGGGCAGAAGTTTCCGCGCGAGGCCTTCAATGCCGATCCGGCGAAAGCAATCACAACTCTGCCCGTCGCGGTTCTTGTAAACCGAGGAACTTCGGGCGCGGCTGAGATTGTTGCCGCTGCCCTTCTTGAGAATGCCCGCGGCGACGTTGTCGGCGACAAGACTTTCGGCGACGGCTCGGTACAGAAGACGATCGACCTTCCCGATGGCGGCGCGTTGATCCTCTCGGTTGCGAAATATTACTCGCCCAGTGGCAAAGCCATTCAAGACGTGGCGATCACGCCCAACGTTCTGGTGGCCGACGTGGCCGACGATTCCGTGGGTCCGGATGACGAAGACAGTGCCGCCACTCCCGACCAGGAAGCCAAACCCAAGAACACGGTCGATGATCAGCTGAAGAAGGCCGTGGAAGTGCTGAAGAGCCGGGCCAGCTAAATCTTTTTTCGAATACCGATGCTGCAAAGAATCGCGTGCCTCCGGGCGCGCGATTTTTCTTTTGCCGTCTCTCGGGTGTCGGCGATTGTCCTTCGTTGCGTTGGACCCTGCGGGGATGGCATCTCCGCTCCACACCAATCCGTTCCGCTTGAAGTGCTATTCTGACTTCGACGGATGAAGTCTCTCTACGAACATCTTCCACCAGTAGAAATCGGCGGACGCCGCCTGGTCGGGCGCGTCCTGTTCGGCCTGCTCGTGCTGGTTGCCGTGTTGGTGGGAGCTACCGCCGGCCTTCTGCTCGTCTACACCACCGACCTTCCGCAGGTCGAAGCCCTCGAGGCTTACCGGCCCAGTTCCATCACCGAACTTTACGACGATCATGGACGCGTCATCGGATCGTTCGCGCTGCAGCGCCGCGTAGTCGTCGGCTACGACGATTTCCCCCCGGTACTGCGCGATGCGCTCGTCTCTATCGAAGACAAAGACTTCTACAAACATTCTGGAATCAACTTCTGGCGCATCGTGGGCGCCGCCTATCGCGACGTCGAGTCCGGCGGACGGGTGCAGGGAGCGTCGACCCTGACCATGCAACTCGCGCGCAATCTTTTCCTGTCTCCCGACCGGGCATTTCATCGCAAGGTGCAGGAAACGATGCTGGCCATCCAGATCGAGCGCCGCTTCACCAAGCCGCAGATCTTCACCCTATATGCGAACCAGATCGCACTCGGCCACGGGGTGTTCGGATTCGAGGCCGCGTCGGAGTTCTACTTCAGCAAGCCCGCGAAGCAACTGACTCTGGAAGAAGCCACCCTGCTCGCGGGACTACCCAAGGGCCCAAGCTTGTATTCGCCGATCAATCATCCCGACCGCGCGCAGAAGCGTCGCAATCTGGTCATCAATTCCATGCTGGAAGACGGCAAGATCACGGCCGCGCAGGCCGCCGACGCTCGCTCCGCACCGCTGGTGCTGCGTCTGTCCCACGATCCGAATTCGCTGGCGCCGTATTTTGTCGAAGAGATTCGCCGCTACCTGGAAAACAAGTACGGCGCCGATCAGGTCCACGAGGGCGGATTGAAGGTCTACACCACACTCGACGTGGATTTGCAGAAGGCCGCGAACCAGGCGGTGCTCGACGGCCTGGCTGCGTACGAGCGCCGCCACGGTTGGAAGGGCCATCTCGAGAACGTCCTTGCGGAAGGAGCGGTTCTCGACAAGTATGTTCATCCCGACTGGGACGACGGGCCCGAGGTCAACGGCTACGTCCACGCATTGGTCACCTTTGCGGGCACCGGCATCGCAACGTTGAAGTTTGGGCGCTACACCGCGGCGGTTGGACAGCCCGAGGTTGCCTGGACGCAGCAGAAACTCGCCGACATTCTCAAGACCGGCGACATCTGCTACGTCAAGATTCAATCCCTCGGCGCCAACGGTGCGGCGCACGTGAGCCTCGAACAGGATTCCGGAGCCCAAGGCTCTCTGCTGGCCATCGACAACACCACCGGCGGAATCAAAGCCATGGTCGGCGGCCGCGACTTCAACGAATCGAAGTTTGACCGCGCCACGCAGGCTATGCGGCAGGTGGGATCGTCGTTCAAGCCTTATGTCTATACGACGGTCATCGACGGTGGCGCCAGTCCCGACGATACGATTCTCGATGAGCCCGTCAGCTTCGAGACTCCGTCCGGGCCGTACTCTCCCCACAACTACGACGAGAAATTCGAAGGCATCATTACCCTGCGGCGCGCGCTGGCGCAGTCGCGCAACATCCCGGCGCTGAAACTGGCCAACAAAGTCGGCATCAAGAGCGTGATCGACTACGCTGGACGCTTCGGGATCACCGCGAAGCTGCCGCCTTACCTGCCCGTGGCACTCGGAGCGGCGGAAATCACATTGATGGAGCAGACATCGGCCTACAGCGTCTTTCCCAACGACGGCGTGCGCGTGATCCCCCGCTACATCACGCGCGTGACCGACTACGAAGGCCGCGTGCTCGAAGAAGATTTTCCCGACGTGAAGGACGTAATCAGCGAGCGCACCGCCCGCATCATGACCTCGATGCTGCGCGAAGTCGTGCTGCACGGCACGGGAGTCGCCGCCGCGAAGTTGCCGTTTCCGGTGGCAGGCAAGACCGGCACCACCAACGATTTCACTGACGCCTGGTTTATGGGATTCTCGCCGACCATGACCTGCGGGGTCTGGGTTGGTTACGACGAGAAGAAATCGTTGGGCGCGAAAGAAACCGGCGCACACGCGGCTCTCCCGATATGGATGAACTTCATGACGGTAGCGATGGCCGGAAAAGATCCCGGAGACTTCCAGCCGCCGCCAGTAGCGCCGCACACAGTAGCGCAAAAAGTAGATACCCCAGACGCCGCCCCAGCCGCAGAAGAATCGCATTGAAAGTTGCGGCTTAAGAAGTAGCGCCGGCGTCCCGCCCGCGCACGTAGTGGTAAAACTGAATGCCGCCGCTTTTGTTTGCGCAGTGATAGCAACATTTTGGAGGACCTAATGCATAAGCACGCTCTCAAAGCCTTGCCAATCGCTTTTACGCTAATCGCGACCCTCGCGGCCGCGCAAACGTCCCCGAAGGACACCGGCGCGGAATCTGCAAAGGCCGTCGAGCAAGTCCTCCATACCCAGCAGGACGCCTGGAACCATCACGACCTCGACGCCTTCATGGCGGGATACTGGAACTCCGCGGACCTGACTTTCTTCTCCGGCGCCAAGCAGACCAGCGGATGGCAAGCGACCCTCGACCGCTACAAAGCAACGTATGCAAGTCCGGGCCATGAAATGGGAACTCTGGAGTTCTCCGCCCTGCGTATCGAGATGCTGGGACCGGAAGCCGCCTTCGTTCGCGGCGCCTGGCACCTGACCATGTCGGACGGCAAAACTCCCCACGGCTTGTTCACCCTCGTGTTCCGCAAGTTTCCCGATGGCTGGAAGATCATCCACGACCACACGTCGGCGGCAGAGTGAATGGCGGGATGACTCTTGCTAACCGCTGCCCTGATGAACGCTCGTTCAAATGGTCGGTTTTGGGTGGCGCAGTGCTTTCAGCGCTGCGATACAGCCTCTCGCTGTCTGGGGCGTTAGCCCCTGGGGGATCTCATTATTTCTTCACACGCAGCTGCACGCGCGTTCCGTCAGGGAGGCTGCCGCTCACCAGTTCCACTTTGCCGTTGCGGACCACACCTTCGAACTCCTGCTGAGCCGGCGGCTGAATCGAAACTCGCGCGGGCGAGGCGCCCGTGCCCACACGCGCACTGCTCCTCCCCATGCCTTTGTCCATGGCATCGTTCGCGAGCTGGTCGGCTTCTTGATTCTGTTCGCGGAACGCGTGTCCGATCGAAAACCAGTCCATCTGCGCAATCAATTCCTTGGCGCGCCCGTGCAGATCCTGCAGGACCGCATTCTTCACCTTATATATGCCCTTGATCTGCCGCACCAGCAACTCCGAATCGCTGATCAGCTTGAGCGCCTTGGGCCCGTGCTTGATCGCATACTCGAGCGCGGCAATCAGCCCCTG
>Ga0265316_10004546_pt1 | contig 13791 bp, 13 predicted proteins | sample 4522metaG_FD_202092 | JGI IMG/M metagenome (GOLD analysis project Ga0265316, IMG submission 202092) | Rhizosphere microbial communities from Carex aquatilis grown in University of Washington, Seatle, WA, United States - 4-5-22 metaG | ecosystem: Host-associated > Plants > Roots > Rhizosphere >... | reverse complement strand
CGGCGATCTGGTTGATTTGACGAACTACCCCGTCATCGATCTGAAACGCGGCGGCAGCATTAACGGTCTGGTGGACGCGCTGAACCAGATGATCGACTTCATGGAGCCGAAGGAATACGAAGAAGGCGGCACCTACATTATTCCGGGACACGGGCATATTGGAGACCGGCACGATGTGGTCAACTATCGCGACATGGTGACAATCGTTCGCGATCGGGTCAAATCCATGGTCGGCGAAGGAAAAACGCTGGAGCAGGTGAAGGCCGCCAAACCTACGATTGACTATGACGTACTTTATGGGACCACGTCGGGTCCGTGGACAACCGAAATGTTCGTTGAAGCGGTTTACCGGGATCTCGCCAGGAGCAAAGACAAAAAAGATCAGAAGGTCACTGGAGGTCTAAAGTGATTCGCGGGATTCGTGGGAAACGCAGCATGAATCGCCTGGCCGCCATCTCCATTTTTTCCCTCGCCATCGGTGTGACAACCAGTCACATCGCCGCCGGCGCTGCCGCTCAGGGCGGTTCAGGAGCCATCACGAAATCGGGGAAGGACGGAGCGTTGATCGATCTTACAGGGTATTGGGTCTCGATCGTCAATGAGGACTGGCGGTGGCGAATGATCACTCCGGCCAAAGGAGATTACCAAGGCGTTCCGCTCAACAAGGAAGGCAAACGAGTCGCAGACTCATGGGATCCGGAGAAGGACGAGCGCGAAGGAAATCAATGCCGCGCATACGGTGCCGGTAATATCCTGCGCATTCCGGAACGCATGCACGTCACGTGGAGCGACGTGAATACTCTGAAGATGGAGACCGACGCCGGGATGCAGACTCGCCTGTTCCATTTTGACGGCTCGAAGTGGGACGGCGGAACGCCTCAGTGGCAGGGAGATTCCGTCGCGGGATGGAGGAAGCAATTGCAGTCCGGCTTGAGGACACAATCGACCGGGACTGGGGGAGCGTTGCGCGTCATCACGACGCACATGCGGCCGGGTTATTTGCGAAAAAACGGAGTGCCTTACAGCGGAAATGCGGTGCTGACGGAATACTTCAACCGTTTCGATAAAGATGGCGTAGCTTATTTGATTGTTACGTCTATCGTGGACGATCCGCAGTATTTGAACGAGCGATTTATCATCAGCGGGCAATTCAAACGCGAACCGGATGCTTCCAAGTGGAACCCAACTCCGTGCCGTCCGCTGTGGCCCAGAAGGGCGGAAGAGGAACAAGGCGCGGACGAGTAGGCTGCCGGAAAGTATTCGGAGGGGCCGTATCGCACCACGGTAAGTTTTAGGAAATGGAAAGGATACTGGGGAAAGTCTCCAACTCCGTCAATTCGAATCGAACGCCATCCATTTTACTTTGCGCCGAATTTGCGATGGCCCACAGGATTCGCCTAAAAACCGTAAAGCCTCGCTGGATTTTCCACCAGCGCGAGTTTTAGTTCCGCGGCGCTGGATGTCCACGTTGCGAACAAATTCAGATCGCGGGCGTCGTCGATTTGGAGCAGGGGCGTTGGCTGTGTCACGGCGGTTCCCGGAACTTGCACGGGATGCGGCCATCCAGTGCCCCAGGTAATTTTTCGAGGGTCGGCCGCGATGATCGCTTTGGCGATCGGTGTGACGTCCGGATAATCCGGCGCGTTCTTTGACACACGATACGGGGCCGAGACATCCACGTATGCTTTCCCGCTGTGAATCAGTTTCAGCAAAGTATCGAAACCCGGTTGATTGAGGCCCAGCGCGGGTTGCGCTCCGCCAAAATGATCGAACAGGACAGGCACGGGCGAGGCCATAACTAAATCCTGAACGGCTTCAATTTCCGGAAGACGCCCGTGAAATTCGATGTGCCAGCCGCGGCCACGTGTTTGTTCCACGGCGGTTTTAAATCGCTGGCGGATCGCTTCCGGTTCCGGATGGCCCGATGTGCCGGTGCAGATAATTCCGCAGATTCCGCCGCGTTTCAGTCGGTCGAGGTCCGAATTGGAAACATTGTCGGGCAGCAACGTGACGCCGCGGGCATTTGGGCCGAGTTGCTTGATCGTGTCCAACATGCAGGAACTATCGGCGCCGTAGAAGCTCGGCTGGACGATCACCACGCGCTGAACGTGAAGAGCGCGATGCATCGCGCGCATTTCCTCGAGTGAGGCGGGTTCCGGAGTATAGCCGCGCGACGCGGCGAACGGAAATTTCGCCGGGTCCGCGACGATGCATGTGTGGGAGTCGCATGTGCCGTCCGGCACGTTGAAATTTAGCGGCGTTTTTGGTTGAGGGGCAGTAGCGAACGCGCTTGAAAATGGCCGCGCGAGCAAGGCGCCTCCGGCGGTTGCCGAACCGATCAGAATCTGACGTCGCGATAGCATTCGCTCTCCCGAGCCGGCCGCGCTTAGGCGCCCACCGGCAATGTTTGCTTTTCCGCCGCGGCGTTCTTTGAACGCGCCCTCCAGGCATCCACGGAAATCGGGCCGGGACCCTGGGCGAACAGGAAAAGAAATCCGCCGCAGATTGCAAAGTCCAGGAAAAAATGCTCGACTTCGGAACGATTGCCGAATTCTGAATGGAACAGCGACGGCGCGATAATGCAAAATCCCGCGAGAATGACAACCCCATAGCGCGTCTTGTAGCCGAACAAAACCATCAGGGGGGGGATAATCTGCACGAGAATGGCGAGGTAAACCAGATTCAGGGGCACGTGGGGATTGTGCCGAGTCATGAAGGCCTCAACCTCCGCGGTATGCAAAATTTTGGAAACGCCGAAGTAGAGAAAAACGAAGACCATGAAGATACGCCCGGTAAGAAGCAGCGGGCCCATCGAATTTTCTTCGCCCGTGCGCGAACTTCCCGCGCCGAGGCGTCCGTCAACCGAAAGCGACCCCGGGCCGCTGGCGAACATGAAAAGAAAACCGCCCGCGATGGCCAGGTCTTTCTCCGAAATTGTCACCAGGAAATTATGAAAATCCAGCCCGCTGCGAAACCAGAGACTGGCAAGAATGCACGCGGCAAGCAAGAGCGCGGCAAAGCGTGTTTGGTAGCCAAGCACAACCAGGACAATCCCGAGCGCCTGAGCAGCGATGATGAACCAAATCAGAGCGGCGGGCGATTGCATCCTGACCATCAGGTTGTAAATGTAATAGATGAAAATTCCTGTCATGAGCAGCCGCGCGGCCAGCATCAAGGATCCCATGAACGCATCGCTACTTAATAGTGGAGCAAACCAATCGCGCTGAGAATTTACGTCCATCGCTCGGTCTCCAATCGCACTCCGGTATTTCCAGGACTGCTTCAATCTTCAACGCCTGGCGAGGCGGGTGCCTCGCACGCATCGACAACCATTTCGGAAATCAAATTTCGACAGTTCGTATTGAGAGTTCAATTGACCGATAATTTATACCCGACTGCGGCGCCGCGCAACCTTTGCGTGCCCGCACACGAGGATTGCCTGACGGATCATCCCTCCGGCAGCCGGGGGCATGCGCGAATCATCCCCGGATTGCTCTCTGATCATTCATTCGATCATTACCCTGATCATCCCCTTGATCGCTACCTGGATCGGGAGGCCAAACCTTGCGTGCTGTGCGAGAATGAGCCGCGTGACGCCTTACAATGGGCGATTGAGGCTGATTGAAAAAAGAAGAATTGCCAGGAATGATCCGCGCGATGGGGCGCTGGACACTTACAGCGCTCGTGATCAATTCCATTATTGGCAGCGGCATCTTTGGGTTGCCGTCGGTGGTTGCGGGATATGTGGGCAAGCGGAGTCCTCTCGCCTATCTCGTCGCGGCGGCTGGAATCGGAATTGTCGTTGCGTGCTTCGCCGAAGTTGCCTCGCAATTCAGCGCGGCTGGCGGGCCGTATCTTTACGCACGCGAGGCCTTCGGCCGGTTGGCGGGCATGGAAATCGGCTGGCTCCTGTGGCTGGTGCGGCTTACCGGATCGGCTGCTGCGGCAAACCTTTTTACGAATTACTTCGCCGAGTTCTGGCCGGCCGTGCAACAAACTTTCCCGCGGATCGTGTTCCTTGCGGTCCTGATCGGGCTTCTCGCCGCGGTCAATATTCGCGGCGTAAAATCCGGAGCGGCCGCGAGCAATATGTTCACGGTGGCTAAAGTTGCGCCGTTACTCGTGTTTGCGATATGCGGATTGTTTTTCCTGTGGCGGGCGCATCCAGTCCTTCTCGCCCCGGCTCAGGGCGAGACAAAAATTCCCATTCAAAATTGGCTGGAGGCCATTCTTGTCTTGATGTTTGCTTACGGCGGTTTTGAAGGCGCGATGATCCCGATGACGGAGACGACCGATCCCAGGCGCGATGTTCCTTTCGCTCTTGTGGTTTCCATGGCGATTGTGACATTCCTGTTTTGCGCCATTCAATATGTGGTCGTTGGCGTGGTTCCCAACCCGGCAGCGGTGGACCGTCCGCTCGCCGCTGCCGCCCTCCGGTTGTGGGGAACTGGGGGCGCGGCGCTGATTTCCGTCGCGGCATTAGTTTCCACCTACGGATTTTTGACGGCCCAGATGCTGCACTCGCCGCGCCTGGCTTTCGCTCTTGGCGAGACGGGCGACTTCCCGCGAATGTTTGCGCGGATTCATCCAAGATACAGAACGCCGCACATTTCGATACTCGCCTTTGCGGGAATCGCCTGGTGCCTGGCGGCTGCCGGCAGTTTTCAATGGAATGTGATTCTTTCTTCCATTGGCCGATTGTTTATTTACGGCGTCACGTGCGCGTCTCTTCCTGTGCTGAGGCGCAAATATCCTCACGCGGAGGCCTACCGGCTTCCGGCGGGAACTGTTTTTTCGGGGCTGGGCGTTCTCATGATGGCCGCGCTGGCTTCCCGGATGAATCGTCATGAGGCGATTGTCATTCTTGCAACGATGGGCGTTGCGTTTGGGAACTGGCTCTGGGTGCGGGGGCGGTCCGGCAAAATGGAAAGTCCGAATTTTAAGTCTCAAATTTGAGATCCGAAACGCCGTATTTTGACTGTGCGATTTCAATCGCCGGATTTGAGAATGGAAATGAAAACGATTCACGCGGCTCATCTAGCGCCTTCCCTTCCACGCCGAAGCACAGCCTTGGAAATGATTCCGGAAAGTGTAATGATCCCTTTGCAGGTGCATTGCACTGCGTATTCATTTCGCGGCATTCCAGGAAGAGATGTCTGAACCTGCTGTGACGAGGCCTAAAATGAGTCGCCGGTTTTTGCCGCAAACAATCGCGTTTCTGACCGCCCTCTTCCCAATCGCCGGCACCCATCCATTACAGGCGCAAGCTCCGACCCGGCGCGCGATGACTTTTGACGACCTGATGGCGATGCAGCGTATCAGTGAGGCGCAGATTTCGCCGGACGGGCGCTACGTCGCCTACTCCGTCGGAACACCGGAAATGGATGCAAACCGCATCGAGCGCAACATCTGGGTCGTCTCGACGTCGCCGGGAAACGCGCCGCGCCAGTTGACGCAAACCGGACACGACACGCGTCCGCAATGGTCGCCTGACGGAAAAAAGATCGCGTTCCTTTCCAGCCGGGATGGAGCTCCACAGATTTACGTGATGGGCGCACAGGGAGGGAACGCGTTTAAGGTCACTTCTCTTTCGACGGGTGCGGATAACGAAAAATGGGCGCCCGATGGAAAATCCCTCGCATTCACATCGAATGTCTTCCCGGATTGCCCGGATGACGCCTGCAATCGTTCGCGCTATGAAGATGCAGTCAAGGACAAAGTAAGAGCCCGCACGTACGACCACCTGCTTTTTCGCCACTGGACGCATTGGAGCGATGGCAAGCGCAGCCATCTGTTTCTCGTCGCCGCGAACGGGGGCGCGCCTCATGATCTCACCGCCCATGCCGATTATGATGTGCCGCCCGACGAACGCGGCGACGCAAACGACTTCGCGTTTTCTCCCGACGGAAAGGAAATTTGTTTTACAGCGGTGACCGACCGGCCGGAGGCGATCAGCACAAATGGCGATCTATTTCTGGTTTCCGTGAATGGCGGCGCAACGAAACGAATCACGACCAATCCGGGATTTGACGGCCATCCCGTCTACTCGCCCGACGGGAACTTTATTGCTTATCGCTCGCAGAAGACGGCTGAATATGAAAGCGACCGATGGCGACTCCTGCTGCGCGATCGCGCCAGCGGCCGCGATCGGGAGCTGACGGATGCGTTTGACCGTAGCGTCGATGAAATCGTCTGGTCGCCGGACAGCCGGCGCATTTATTTCACAGCAGGAAACGAGGCCGAGCAGCCGGTTTATGAAATTGACGCGGCGCAGGGCGGCACGCCGCAGGAAGTCATCAAAGACGCGTACAACGAAAGCATTTCGATTTCGGCGGACGGCAAAGCGTTCGCATTTCTACGATCGAGCCTGGCCGCGCCCGCTGAAGTGTTCACCGCGCGCGCGGACGGAGGGAAAGCGAACCAGTTGTCACGCGGGAATGCCGCGCTGCTCGCCGATCTCGACATCAATCTTCCCGAGCCGTTCTGGTTTGAGGGCGCGGGCGGCGCGCGTGTCGAGGGCATGCTGATACGTCCGCCTCATTTCGATCCGAACAAGAAATATCCAATGCTGTTGCTGATCCATGGTGGTCCTCAGAGTCTGTGGACGGATTCATGGGGCTATCGCTGGAACGAGGAATTATTCGCAGCGCCGGGCTATGTCGTGGTTTTGATCAATCCGCGCGGGTCCACCAGTTACGGACAGAAATTTACGGACGAAGTCACCGACGATTGGGGCGGCCGCGCCTACGAAGACCTCATGAACGGGGTGAATTATGTTCTGGCCAACGATCCCTACATCGATGGAAACCGATTGGCCGCGGCGGGAGGCTCCTTCGGCGGTTACATGGTCGATTGGATCGCCACGCACTCGGGGCGTTTCAAGGCGCTGATCAGCCACGCGGGCGTGTACGACAAAACGGAAATGTACGGCGCAACCGAGGAACTTTGGTTCGAGGAGCACGACATGGCCGGAACGCCGTGGACGAATCCTGAAAGCTATCGCAAATGGTCGCCCAGCACATACGCCGGCGAATTGGGCAAATACAAAACGCCGACCCTGGTGATTTGCGGCGAGCAGGATTTTCGCGTGCCCTACACACAGAGCCTGGAATTTTTTACCGCGCTTCAGCGGCAGAATGTGCCGTCCAAACTGGTTGTGTTTCCCGACGAGGGCCACTGGATCCTGAAGCCGCAGAATACCCGACTGTGGTACCAGACATTTTTCGACTGGCTGGCTTTATATCTGAAATAATTTTCCGGGGAAAATGGTTCCCGCGCGGTGAATATGAATTTACCGCGCGGGAACTTCCCGGAATCGTCTCTCAAACGCTTTGTTTAGTTGCCGGAGGCAGTGGTGGCTGAAAATTCCACCGCTTGCACCTTTCCGGAGACCTTAATTTCCGTCATCTGGTTGTGATCGATGGACACGACGGTTTCGTGGGCTTTCGTGGGAAGCGTCTTCAAAGTGCAGGGCACTTCGGCCACGGTCTTGCCGTCTTTTTGAAATTTTGCCGAATTATCCTGGATGACAACCCTGTATTCGCCCGGCGCCACCGTCGTGGTTCCCACGCTGGCCGGAGAAAGCAAATCGATGGTCACGCTAAAGGAATCCTTCGCTCCCGGTTTTGCAAATGCTGAAACGCTCACCAGGGATAGAACCGCGACTGCCAGGGAAAGCTGAGACACACGTCGAAGCAACATTAGGATTTCTCCCTTTCATCGTTATGATTTTTGCCTCCGGGGGAAATAATCGACCAAAGAAAACGCTGGTTAACCTGAAGTCGGGCTAGCCCCCGTGGCACTGCAATAGTTTAGACGTAGCGGGGTACGGTTCGGTTCTGTAAATTCTATGTAAACGAATCGTGGTGTGCAATGGACCAACGCGGGATATTGCGGCGGAAGCCTATTGTTTTCAATTGCCCAGCAGACGCCGGACGAGTACGACCTGTCCCAGATGATAGGCATTGTTATCGGCAATGAGCAGGGCTTCGCGCAAAATCGTCTGTCCGGTGCCGTGAGGAATTCGCGCGAAAAGTTTTGTGCGGGAATTCGCGGCCAGTTCTTTCATCGCTGCCAGATCGCGCGCAAATAATTTCAAGCTTTTCGCCCACGCCATCGCGTCGGGAGGCTCGGGCGATTCCGGCCAATACCCCGAGGGCCAATCCGGCGAAACATGCTTCGCGTTGCGTGAAAATTCCAAAATGTCCCGTTGGGCGATCCGCATGTGCTCGAGCAATTCCCACAGGGAATGCGGCAGTCCCTTCGGTCGAACGCCTTGCAGTTCAGCGGGGATGCCTGCAAATGCGGCTTTCCAATCGAGATGCGCCTCGCGACCGGAAAGGACGTTGAGGATATGCTCGCGCAGTTGTTTTTCTTTCATCGAGCCTGCCGATCCGAACGAGAAAATCTCAGTTTGCGTTCCGGATCCCTATGACCGATCGCGCGGGATTTTTCTCCATGCATGCCGCCAGCTGAGGGTTTCCTCCCCAGTCCCGCAGCAACTTTTCGGATTCCGTATTAATTTCTTCGACGGTGCGGGGCCGGCCGTTGCCCGAGCCTGGAAAAACCAGATAGAGGACACCGCTTCGCGAGCCCCCGTTTCTTGCATCAGACCGGATGCCGAGATTTTCCGCGAGCGCCACCGAGCCTTCCCCAATCCGGTCGGAGGGACCCACGTCGCCAAAAATAGCGTAAGAACTTCGGCCGTTTCGCAGATTCAAAACCACGGCAAAATCTCCGGGCCGCGCGCCAATCTGGCGACCGAAGGAACCTGGTAGCACGATGTAAGGAATTTTCGATGCGTCCACATACCGGGCTGGGTCGTTCCACGCTTTGGTGTGGTCGGACAATGCCGTCGCCGAAACGTAGTAGCCGGGAAACGGATCGTCCGGCCCTTGAACAATGGGGTTGCCGTCCCGATCTTTTGCCAGCCCTTCCCATTTTCCCGGTTCGCCGGCATTCGCCAGGTCGTCGAGCCCCGTATTATCGGGATGGTAGGCATTCGGAGCCCCGTCGGCATCGATAGTCATTCCCGCCTCGAAAAAAAAGGCCAGCGTGCCGGGCAAATGCCAGATCGGAATATCGCGTTCCTCTTCTCCTTCGTGGCTCATCTGGAAATTCACAAGTTGTTCGCTGGAACATTCGGTGGTTGTCCCTGGCACGCCGCCGTCTTCGTCGGTGGCCATCATGCATTGATGTAATTGAATCTGCCGTTGTCCCAGAATATCGTTATCCCGCTGGAGTGCGGCGCGCTGGGAAATCGCGGATTCGTTTTCCGGCTCGCCGCCGCTGTCGTTTTTCACGGGCGAAAAAATGCGGCGATCGTTTTCCAGGACCTGCTCGGCTCGAAACGCAGCATTGAAAAATCGTCCGCAGTCGCCGGGAAAACCAGCATTGGGCCCGCTTTCCAATTGCTGACTCGAGGAATCGACTCTGAATTGCCGCCTGTTTTCGCCAATGGATTCCGAAGAAGTCTGTTGTCCATCTGCAAGGACGGCGGAAAAGAGGAAAATTGCAAAGAGGAAAAATCCTGCGATGCGCTGCATGGCTCCGACCTCCCTGCGGGCTGCATTCTAAAACGGTACACCCGGAAGACGTGCCGCCCTTGCCCGGCTCTAGCTTAGACGTATTTATCGTTCGGGGTGTTGCACAGTTTTTACTTGAAAAGGAATATCCGGCGGAGCCCCGACCGGCGACTATAACCGCGACACGAGGAAGAGCCCTCCGACAATGGCCAACGCATCTTCCAGCACTGCTATGTAATAGTCCGGAACGTGGAGTGCCTTCACCACGCGCATACGCACCTTATAACCGCCAAACGCGCCGGCGATCCCCCCCATCGCTCCTAGAATTGCTCCGAAGACGATGGATTGGCCGCCCGCTACGGCCACGCTCGCGCCCGACAATCCTCCCAAACAAAAACGAGCGCTCAGGCCCAGCGGCGCCGTTCGCGCGGGCGCGGTGGGAAGCTTGTCGCCCACGAGTTCCCCAATCGCGAGAACGGTGAAAATCGCAACCGCGGCAACCGATCCCATGAAAGAAAGCGAGGTCGCGTGCAGGTTGAGCCAACCCCGGTGAGCCGCCCAGGACACCACCGCGGGTGCGGTTAAAGCGCGAAGTCCGGAGACGACACCAATCAGAAAGGCAAGGAGGAATACGATTGAAGAATTCATCTACACCCTCCTGGCGCAGTCTCCGCAGATCCGGGCAAGACCGGCCCATCAACATCGTATCAGAACACGGTCCTGGCTTGCGCGGAAGCCCTCAGCTTCTGTGATGCTTTTTAGTAGCGCAGCGTGTGGGCTTCGATTTTTCATCGGCGCTGGCAGAATTCATAAACCCATAAGCGAATGCCTGTGCCACTCGAGCGTCTCAACTTTGCGAACTGGCCGGGGGAACTGGCTGGTGAAAACACCCGATGTGGCAATATAATCAAACCACGCGCCCGTAGCTCAGGTGGATAGAGCGTCTGCCTTCTAAGCAGAGGGTCGGGGGTTCGACTCCCTCCGGGCGCGCCACTTTTTATCAATTTTAATGCGGCTTCCGTGAGTTGTGGCCGGAAGCCGCATTTTTGAAATAGCTTCCAGTTTAGCGTCAGTTTAGGGATTGTGGCCAGTTTAGAGACATACAAAACACTGTTAGCAGGAGACTCGGTCGGGGCGCGGATCGGCAAACTCAGAGTGTAGGTTTGCTTGCAATTTGTGGGTTACGACAGCGCGATTGGATCTTGAACCAGGAACGCAGTGGAATTTTGGAGGAACTATCAGACCTAACTGCTAATCCCGGCGAGTCCGTCCACATTGCCGGAAAGGTTGTGAGCAGGGGGCGAGATGCTCTCGAATCGCAGTACCGCCTGGTTCCTTCGGCGAAGTCATGCGTTTAAGCGCGGCAATGTAATCTTCGACGATTGCAAGTTCCAAACTCGGGTCAAGAGGCATGTTTCGCCTCGCGCTCGTTTGCCAGTCGCACCAGCTCGCTGAGAATGGAAGATCGTTCGGTGTCAATTTCTCCCGCGCGTCTTTCCAGACGTAGTTTTTCTGTTTGGAGGTTCATCCGGGTTAGAAAATCGGCCGCGACGTATTCCAGACGGCCGCGTTCCAAGATCATGTGCTCCGTTCGAAACCGGCGATACTCCTGGTCGATCTGCATTCCTTCCGCGTCGAGTGTCCGTAGTCGTGACAGTAGCTCGCGCTCGCGATGATCCCGGAAAATCAGCTTTGAAAATAGCTGCAATACCTTTCGACACGGCATCTTTGCCGGCGTTCGACCACTACGGGACAGGCTACCGCCTGAGAGCAAGTTATTCAGTTAAGGCCATTTATCATTGAGCAACAACGGGGCTTATGTTTTACAAGCGTCCGCTGGAGCAGGTTAACATTTGGTTTACGGGTGGGTCCTTCCGTTTTTGCAATGGTTTTTTCCTGCCCAAACCGCTCAACCTGGTGGAGCTCAGTTGTGAGCCAGATTCGCCTACAAACGAAGTTTCTCTTGTCGCTGCTGGCTATTTCGGCCGGGCTTACGGCGGCGACACTGATGATCGTCAGCTACAGCGTGAGAAAGCGCGTGCGGGAAGACATCCGGGAAGAGTTGCGCGACTCTGTAAACACCTACCAGAGCTTCGATAAACAGCGGGAAGACGCACTGACAACCTCGGTGGCACTTCTCGCCAATTTGCCGAATGTGCGCGCATTGATGACCACGGAAGACCCGGTAACGATTCAAGATGCCTCCGCCGATCTGTGGCGCTTGAGTGGCAGCGACTTGCTGGTCCTGGCGAACCGCGCCGGAATCGTGAGCGCGCTTCGGGCTAACAGCAAAGGCTTTGAACCCGGCATGGCGCAGGAACTATTGCGGCAGTCGCTCGATCGGGGCGAGTCGCGGGACTGGTGGTTCGGTGGCGGCCACCTCTATGAAATCTGGATTCAGCCTATCTATTTTGGCGCGCCGTCGCAGGGTACGACCATCGGACTGCTTGCCGTGGGGCACGAAATTGACGAGCAAGCCGCGAGAGATTTCGGAAAGATTGCGTCGAGCGAAGTGGTATTCAATTTTGGAGATGCCTCCGTTGTCAGCACGCTCGACGCGGAAAGAAAACAAGAGCTCTCCCGCCAGATACATCGAAAGACGAAAAATACTTCCGCGGAAACTGAAGAAATTCAGCTGGGTCCCGAGCGGTACCTTGCCGAGACCGTCAGTTTATCTCCCGATGGAGGCTCGGCGGTATCCCTGACGGTTTTGAAATCGTTCGACAAAGCCACGAGATTCCTCAGCGGATTGAATCGTGTCCTGATTGGCCTGGGTTTGCTCAGTGTCCTGGCCGGCAGCGTCCTGGTATTTTTCATTTCACATACATTCACAAAGCCTCTGGAGAGCCTCGTTGCCGGCGTGCGCGCCCTGGGGCAGGGGGATTTCAGCTATCCACTGGAAATCAGCGGCGGCGACGAAGTCACCGAAGTCACTGAGGCCTTCGTCCGCATGCGCGCCAGCATGGAAGCCAATCTAAAGGAGCAGAAGCAGCTCGAAGAAAGATTGCGGCAGGCGCACAAGATGGAGGCCGTCGGCCGGTTGGCTGGAGGCGTGGCCCACGACTTCAATAATTTGCTGACGATTATCCGGGGCAATAGCGATCTGCTGATCGATCGCGAAGGCGCGGACGATTTTCAAAAAAAGTGCGCCGACCAGATTCAGAAAGCGGCGGGCCGGGCCGTTTCCATGACGCGCCAGCTTCTTGCATTCAGCCGGATGCAGGTGCTCCAACCGAGGGTGATTGAGCTGAACGCTGTCATTACCGAAATGGGCAAGATGCTGCCGCGTTTGATCGGCGAGCACATCGAGTATTCATTCACGCCCGATCCGAAACTCGCGAACGTAAAAGCCGATCCGGGGCAAATCGAGCAAGTGGTCATGAATCTTGCCGTTAATGCGCGGGACGCAATGCCCAGTGGCGGCAAAATTTCTGTGCGCACCTCGAATATTTCGATGACCGAAGCGGAAGCGATCAAGCGTCCCCCGATGATTCCCGGCGAGTACGCGCTGCTGTCCGTGACCGACACGGGACACGGCATGGATGAAGCGACCAAGGCTCACATCTTCGAGCCTTTTTTTACCACCAAGGAACTTGGGAAGGGAACTGGCCTTGGGCTCGCCACGGTCTATGGAGTCGTCAAGCAGAGTGGCGGATTTATCTGGGTAATCAGCTCGCCGGGGAACGGAACGACATTTGAAATTTATCTCCCTCGGGCAAGCGGCGCCTCGGCAAAACCTGAGACTGAGTTGAAACCTCCGGAAATCTCCCGCGGCAGCGAGACTGTTCTCGTCGTCGAAGACGAAGCGGGCGTGCGGGAACTCGCCTGCCAATTCCTGCGAGTAAAGGGATACAACATTTTGGAAGCGGGTGACGGTCACGAGGCTCTCGAAATCGCTCGCCGCCATCCGGGGGTAATTCATCTGCTGCTGAGTGACATGGTCATGCCGAAAATGAATGGCGGCGACCTGGCTGGAAATCTGATAAAAATTCGCCCGGATATCAAAGTGGCATTCATGTCCGGCTATTCCGAATTTTCCAGGGGAGACCTGGGGCGCGGCTTTCCGGATGCCCCAATTCTTCAGAAACCATTTTCCCCCGTCTCGTTGGTTGAAATCGTACGCGAAGCACTGGCTGGAAAGCCGGCTGAACAGTCGCCGGAGCTGAAGGAGTGCCGCGTCACTTAAATGCACCGGAGTGTTACCGGCCAGGAAGATACCGGACAGCGATCCGACGCATTGGAGGAGGCAGGGATGCAGTGGAGAGTT
>Ga0265316_10004542_pt1 | contig 13795 bp, 8 predicted proteins | sample 4522metaG_FD_202092 | JGI IMG/M metagenome (GOLD analysis project Ga0265316, IMG submission 202092) | Rhizosphere microbial communities from Carex aquatilis grown in University of Washington, Seatle, WA, United States - 4-5-22 metaG | ecosystem: Host-associated > Plants > Roots > Rhizosphere >... | reverse complement strand
CGAACATGGCAGCGGCTGCGTTCTATGACCTCGACGGCACCCTGTGTCGTACCAACCTGGTGCACGCCTTCGCCTACAACGCGCGCAACCAGCAGGGTCTGTGGCGGAGCGTGACCCGGACGGCGTCGACGGTGGTCGGTATTCCCCTGTTTCTGGCTGCCGATGCCTTCAACCGGCGCCTCTTCAACGACATCTTCTTCCGTCGCTACCGGGGCGAATCCGAGGACCGCCTGCGCTACCTGGCTGAGGAGCTGTTCGACACGGTCATCCGGCCGTCGATCTTCCCGGGCACCTACCAGCTGATAGACAAGTCGCGCCGACTGGGCCTGCGCCAGGTGCTGGTCACAGGCGCGCTGGACCTCACCGCAGGGCCGCTGGTGCGCCACCTGGGATTGGACGACTCGGTGACCAACCACCTGGAATTCGTCGACGGCAAGGCCACCGGGCGCCTCCTGCCGCCGGTGATGGCCGCTGCCACCAAGGCCAGCTGGATGCGTATCTACGCCGAGAAAGAAGGACTCAATCTCACCGAGTGCTACAGCTACTCGGACAGCATGAGCGATCTGCCCATGCTGTCGGTGGTGGGCCATCCCACCGCCGTCAACCCCGACTTCCGCCTGAGGAATACCGCTTTACAACATGACTGGCCCATTCTGGATCTGCGTTAGCATGAGGCCCCGATGAACAAGCGCGAAGCCAAGCCGCTGCGTGGGCCCGTGCCCCGCCACAAAGAAGACGATCAGGTCGTCTACATCGACAGCAACTCCGCACCGCGGATCGTGTTTTCGGGAACCGAGCTGCTCAGCGAAGATTTGCCCATCGGCACCCGCGTGGTCTACGCCAAGCCGCCCATCGAGGGCCTGGCTAACCCCGGCGCGGCCGTGCGCTACGCGCTCAACCATCCGCTCGACAGCGATCCGCTCTACGCCCAGCTTTCGCCCGGCATGCGCGTGACCATCGCGGTGGACGACATCAGCTTGCCACTTCCGCCCATGACCACGCCCGACATCCGGCAGATCGTGCTGGAGGTCGTGCTGGAACTGCTCGACGCCAACGGCGTCGATGATGTGCACATTATCGTGGCCAACTCGCTGCACCGGCGCATGACCGATGCCGAGCTCAAGCGCATGGTGGGCAAGAAGATCTACGACGGCTTCCATCCTGACCGCCTGTACAACCACGACGCAGAAGATCCCGACGGCTTGGTCCACCTGGGCAAGACCGATCACAACGAGCCGGTCAACATCAACCGGCGCGCCGTGGAGAGCGATCTGGTCATCTACGTGAACATCAACCTGGTGCCCATGGATGGCGGGCACAAGTCGGTGGCGGTCGGCCTGTGCGACTACGAGAGCGTGCGCGTGCACCACAGCCCGGACACCATCCTGGCTTGCGACAGCTACATGGATCCGGCGCGTTCCATGCTCAACACCAAGATCGTCCGGCAAGGGCGCTTGGTGGACCAGCACATGAACGTGTTTCACATCGAGACCACCATCAACAACCGGATGTTCGCCAACCCGACCAAGTTCCTGGGCGAGAACGAGGACGAGTTCAGCGAGGTCGACCGTCTGAAATTCGAGGCCTTGCGCTGGACCCTGGCCAAGCTGCCCGAGACCGCCCGGCGCAAGATGTTCGAGCAGATCCCGTCGCCCTATCAGATGATCGCCTGCCACGCCGGCAAGGCCGATCCGGTGCACGAGCGCATCGTCGCCAAGGGCTTCGAGCAGTACATGGTCAAGGTGAAGGGCCAGAGCGACATCGTCATCTTCCCCATCCCCTACGTTTCGCCCTACAACATCAATTCGATTCTCAACCCCATCTTGTTGCAAGTCATGGGGCTGGGATACTTCCACAATTTCTACAGAGGCAAGCCTGTCTTGCGCAAGGGTGGGGCGCTTATCCTGTGTCACCCGGGCTACGACGAATTCGATCACGCCTTCCATCCCAGCTACATCGAGTTCTTTCACCGCCTGCTGCCCGAGACGCGCGATTCGACGACGTTGCAGCACAAGTACGAAGAGGAATTCGCGCGCAACCCGAGCTACATCGAGATGTATCGGCGGGGCAACGCCTACCACGGCTCGCACCCGTTCTTCATGTGGTACTGGGGCGAGAACGGCCGCCAGCACGCAGGCAAGGTCATCCTGGCCGGCGCCAAGAACGCCCATGTGCCTGCCATCATGGGCTGGGACCGTTCCGAATCGCTCACCGAGGCCATCGCCATGGCGCGATCCTTCGTGGGCCCGTCGGCGTCGATCACCATGATGAAATGGCCGCCCATCGTGATGGCCGACGTGGAGTAGCGGCAAGCCGATGAATCCGCCCATGGGCCACACCGATTCCGTGCTTTCGCCGCGCGAGATCTATCGAGGGCGAAACGTCTTCATCCTGGGAAGCACAGGCTTCCTCGGCAAAGTCCTGCTCAGCATGCTGCTTCATCGCTTCCCCGACATCGGCCGGGTGTACGTGATGGTGCGGCGGGGAACCGGCACTTCGAGCGAGAAGCGTTTCTGGGAGAACGTGGTGCCCTCGCCAACCTTCGATCCTTTGCGCGAGAAGTTCGGCGGCGCCGACGGCCTGCGCGAATTCTTGGTCCAGAAAATTCGCGTGGTCGACGGGGACATCACCGAGGACAACCTGGGCCTGTCCGAGGAGCATGCCGCCGCGGTGGCGGCCGACATCAGCGTGGTCATCAACAGTTCGGGCAAGGTGACCTTCAACCCGCCGCTGGAATCCGCCCTGCGCACCAACGTGCAGGGAACCAAGAACGTGATCGCTTTCGTCAAGCGCATGAAACGACCCGCGCTGGTTCACACCAGCACCTGCTTCGTGGCCGGCAATCGCAGCGGCAACGTGTGGGAGAGCGAGCCGCTCGATGGCTATTTTCCGCGCCGCGAGGAGCTGACAGGCACGCGCTTCTCGGTCGAGCAGGAGATCGCGGACTGCAGCCGCATCGCGGTCGAAGTGCGGGCCCAGGCCGACGACGCGCAGGTGCTCGCGCGTTTGCGCCAGCACGCGCGCGAGACGTTGCTCGAGCAGCATCGCGATCCCGACGACGAGGCCGCGCTCAAGCTGGCGGTGGCGCGCGAGCGCAAGGACTGGGTGCGGGCCGAGCTGACCCAGCGGGGCGTCGCGCGCGCCAAGGATTGGGGCTGGCCCAACATCTATACCTACACCAAGAGCATGGGCGACCAGCTGGTGGCGCGCGAGACCGGCATCGCGCGTTCGATAGTTCGGCCGGCCATCGTGGAGAGCTCGCTGGAATATCCGTTCCGCGGCTGGAACGAGGGTTTCACCACCTCGGCGCCGCTGGTGTACCTGGCGCTCAAGGGCCAGAACCTCTTGCCGGTGTCCGAGTCGCTCATCCTCGACGTGGTTCCGGTCGACTACATCGCGGCCGCCATGCTGATGGTGGCGGCCCAGGCCTGCGTGGAGGAGCCGGAGCTGGTGCATCAGCTGGCCGCCGGCGATCTCAACCCTTCGTACATCGGGCGGGTGACCACGCTGACCGGGCTGTACAAGCGCAAGCGCTTCCAGGACAAGGAAGCAGGCAACAAGTTCCTCAACCGGCTGGCCGCACGCATGGAGTTCCGGCCGGTGACCTACGAGGAGTACGACAAGAAGTCGTTGCCCCTGGTCAACCGCCTGGCCGAGCGCGCGTCCGATGCCCTGGACCGCGTGCGGCCGCGCTGGGCTGGCGGGCGCTTCGGCGAGCTGGTGGATCGGGTGAAGAAGAAGGTCGACGAGGTCCAACGTGTGACCAAAGAGGCCGGCGAGAACATCGACCTGTTCCGCCCATTCATCCTGGACAACGCCTACGTCCTGCGTGCCGATCACATCCGCGCCCTGCGCGACCGCCTGCCTGCCGAAGATCGCGCTCTGCTGCCCTGGTCGCCCGAGACCATCGATTGGTACGACTACTTTCTCAACATCCACTTCCCTGGTCTGCAGAGGTGGGTCTTGCCTGAACTCGACGAGACCTACGCGCCCAAGCCCAAAAGTGTGTACGCCTACCACGACCTTCTGGAACTGTTCGACACCACCACCAAGCTGCACGCCACACGCGTGGCCTTGCGCATGGAACGGGGCAAGCGGCAGGAGTCGTACAGCTACCAGAACCTGCAAGAACTGGCCACGCGCGCCGGTACGTTCTTGGTGGGCGAGAATGTCCGGCTCGGTGATCGCGTGATCCTTTACGCCAAGAACGCGCCCGAGTGGTCCATGGCTTTCTTCGGCGTGCTCAAGGCGGGCGGCACGGTGGTGCCGGTGGCGCACGATTCGACCACGGCCGAGCTGGTGAACATCGCGCGCGCCTCGGGCGCGGTGGGTCTGATTCTCGGCGAGGACTTGTTCGACAAGCGTGCCGATCTTCCCACCGCTCTTGCCAAGGAAGGCCTGGCCACGCGGCTGTGGCCCTTCGAGACCGTCTTCGCGCTGCCACCGCTGGCCGTGGAAGAGGAGCGCAAGCGCGCGTTGCACAGCAAGCACGGCCCGGACACCGTGGCTTCGCTCATCTTCACTTCAGGCACCACCGGACACCCCAAGGGGGTGATGCTGACTCATCGGAATTTCACCTTCATGGTGTCCGAGTTGCTGCGCACCTTCGACCTGGGGCCCAACGACGGCATGCTGTCGGTGCTGCCCCTGCACCACACCTTCGAGTTCTCGACCGGGCTCTTGGTGCCGCTGGCGCGCGGGGCGCGCATCACCTACCTGCAAGAGCTGACCGGCGATGCCATCAATGCCGTGCTCAAGACCGGCAAGATCACCGCCATCGTGGGCGTGCCCGCGGTGTGGGAGGCGTTGCGCCGGCGCGTCCTGCAGAAGTTCTCGGATCGATCTTCGCTTCTCGAATCGCTGGTCAACGCGCTCACCAAGGCCAATTTCGAGCTGCGCTCACGCACCGGAATCGATCTGGGCATGTTCGTCTTTTTTCCCGTGCACCAGGGGTTCGGCGGACGCGTGCGCTACATGATCAGCGGCGGATCGTCGCTGCCGCCCGAAGTGCTCGAGACTTTCTACGGCATGGGTTTCGATTTCTTCGAGGGCTACGGCCTGACCGAGACCGCGCCGGTGCTTTCCGTCACCACGCCCAAGAAGAAGCCGGTGCTCGGCTCGGTGGGGCAGCCCTTGCCCGGTGTCGAGGTCAAGATCGACAGCCCCGACGCCACGGGCGTGGGCGAGGTCATCGCACGCGGTCGCAACGTGATGGCCGGCTACTGGGAGAATCCCGAAGCCACGGCGCAGGCCATTCGCGACGGTTGGTTCCGCACCGGCGACCTGGGGCGCTTCGACGAGGAGGGCAACCTTTTCATCGTCGGGCGTTCCAAGGACGTCATCATCGACACCAACGGCAAGAACGTCTATCCCGACGAGGTCGAAGATCTTTACCGCAACTCGCCCTTCATCAAGGAGTTGTCGGTGGTGGGGCTGCCCGACGGGGTGGCGGAACACGTGGCCTGCGCGGTGGTGCCCAATTTCGATCATGAGCCGGGGCTTTCGCGCGCCGAGGTGCAGGCCAAGATCGAGGCGCACTTCCGTGAAGTGGCTGCCGGTTTGCCCTTCTGGAAGCGCGTGCGCACCCTGGAATTCTGGGATGGCGAGCTGCCGCGCACCAGCTCGCGCAAGATCAAGCGGCGCGACGTCACCGATGAGTTGCGCCGCCGTCACCAGAAGAACAAGGCCGAGAGCCAGCAGGCCACCGAGGCGCACGCCTCGGAAGCGGGCGTCGGTTGGTTCCTGGAGATCGTGGCGGGCGCCTGTGGCAAGGCACCCTACGAGATCCGCATGCAGAGCCGCGTCGACGACCTGGGTTTCGACAGCCTGACCTTCACCGAGTTGACCGCCGCTCTGGAAGCCGCGGGCGTGCATCTGCCCGAGGGCGTGGTGTTCACGGGTGCGGCGGATGTGGCCGCGCTCTACGACCTGGCCACGGGCAAGCGTCACAATCCGGCCTTGGAAAAGCGCGAGCCGCGCCGACGCGACACCTTCCAGCACCACCAGGAAGGCGACCTCAAGCTGCCGATTCCCTTGCAGAGTCTGGGCAAGCGCGGATTGTCGGCGGCGCAGAAGATTTTCTACACGCGCGCCCTGCAGACCAAGGTGCGAGGGCAAGCCCACATCCCGCAGCACACCCACTTCATCGTGGCGGCCAACCATTCCTCCCATCTCGACATGGGCGCGGTCAAGGTGGCCCTCGGCGATGCCGGACGCGACCTGGCCTCGCTGGCTGCGGCCGACTATTTCTTTTCCAATCGCTGGCGTCGCGCCTACTTTGCCAACCTGACCAATCTGGTTCCCATGGAGCGGAGCGGTTCGGTGCGCAAGTCGCTGGCTATCGCCGAGGGCGTGCTTCGCCGCGGCCGCAGCCTGATGCTGTTCCCGGAAGGCACACGGGCGCGCGGCGGTGTGATGGCGGATTTCCTGCCCAGCCTGGGCTACCTGGCTATGCGCGCCGAGGTGGGCATCCTGCCGGCCTATATTCGCGGCACGCATGAGTCGCTGCCGGTGGGTGCCACCATTCCCAAGAAGCGCGATCTGGAAGTGCACTTCGGGCCTTTCTTGGACATAGAGTTCTTGCGCGAGCTGATTGCGGGCTTGTCGGACAAGGATTCCTGGCGCCTGTGCTCGGCTTTGACCCAGCGGATCGTCGAGAATCTGCGCGACGGTGTGGCCACGCGCTTTGATGTGGCCAGCGTGCGGGCAGCGTGGAACGGCGAGAAGTTGGGCTCGCTGGTGGCGCTGCTGCCGTCGGTTGAAGACGGCGAGATTCAGGTCGCGAGTCGCAGCGGGAAGATCCCATGAAGATCTTGGTCACCGGTGCCCCGGGGTTTCTGGGATCGCCATTGGTAGAAGAGCTGAGCCGGCGCTTCGGACCCAAGCAGCTGCGCGTGCTGGCCGTGGCTCCCGCGCCGGAGTTTTCCAGCCTCGGCATCGAGGTCGCGGTGGGCTCGATCTTGAACCCAGCCGACGTCGCGCGCGTGCTGGAGGGCGTGACCCATGTGTACCACCTGGCCGGCTTCGTTTCGCGCAAGCCGGCTGACGGTCACCGCATGTTCCAGATCCACGTGCAGGGCACGCGCCTCCTGTGCGAGGCTGCGCTTCACACTGGGGTCAAGCGCATTTTGATGGCATCCACCAGCGGCACCATCGCGGTGTCCAAGCGAGCCGACGAGATGCCCGACGAGGACTCGCCCACGCCGCTCGAGTTGATTTCCGGCTGGCCCTACTACACCAGCAAACTGTACCAGGAGCGGACGGCGCGGTTGATCTGCGGCGATCGCATCGAACTGGTCATGGTCAACCCGAGCTTGCTGCTCGGGCCCGGCGATGTGCGCATGGGGTCCACGCGGGATGTGCTGTCTTTTCTCGCCGGCGACGTCAAGGTCGTGCCCTCGGGCGGGATCAACTTCGTGGACGCGCGCGACGTGGCGGCCATCATTCCCGTGGCCATGGAAAAGGGCCGTGCGGGCGAGCGCTACTTGCTGGGCGGCCACAACATGACCTTTGCCGAGTATTTCGACCGCATCGAGCGGACGAGCAAGGAGTACCACCCGCGGCTGAAGGCGAAAACCCGCTGGCCCGTGCTGGCGGCCCAGGTGCAATCGGCCTTGTTCAAGGCGGCCGGACGCACCAGCCCCATCGAGCCGGCCAGCGTCGACATGGCCAGCTACTTCTGGTACTTCGACAGCACCAAAGCCCAACGCGAACTGGGCTTCTCCCCGCGTGAGGCCAGCGAAACGATTTTCGATACTATCCGGTACATTCGCGAGAATGCGCTCGGCAAGGGCGCGTTTGCAAAGTAGGCCTGTCTGAGCCGCAGCTACGCTCGGTATGAACGGCGCACGGTCAATGCAATGTCAAATACCGCGGAACCTTGCGCGTGCGGCTCGACGTACCCGTGTCGGCAGGCACCTTCTTCGGCCAGGATCACTGGACTGTAAAGCCGTACGCTTTCCCGTTTTTCGTCACCAACCTGAGTAGGGTTTCGTCTTGCCCGCCAATGATGGTGATCTTCCAAAGGTACACGTACGTTCCCTGTTGCCGAAGCTGGCCGAGGTATTCGAGCCGGTAGCCCTTGCGCAAGGGCGCAGTGTATAGGCCGCAAATGCCTTCGAATTGCTGCCGACTGAGATTGGTCTTGAGGTGATCATCCGCGTCGGTAAGGAAATCGTCGTAAGACTGCGCCTTGACAGCCTCAATCATCTTGACCAGGACGCGTTCCGCCCCAGCCGGCGCCCCGGGCGCAGCCAAGGCGGGCTTCCCCGGAGCAAGCGTCAGGAAAAGCGCACCGGCGGCAAGACAGGTCACGAGGTTGCGCATGGACATGGTTCATTTCTCCTTTTCTCTGGTTTGCGGATCGTCGATGAAGAAGCCGGCCACCTGCCAGCCATCCGTGAACATGCTGACGAGGGCATCATCGCCACCGTCGGCAAATTCGAGGCGAAAGAGCCAGAGCGTTCCCCCTGACCGTCGGAGGCTACCGAGCGAGGTGGGCCGATAGCCAATCGCCAGATGCGCTCCCAGGTTGGCGCTGAGTCCGCGCAGCATGGTGGGCTGGACCGCAGCCTTGAAGCCGGCCGAACCCTTGGCCACAAAGTCGTCGTAGGCGTTGGCCTGAATGGCCTGCAACAACTCCGCAAGCAGTGAACTTGCGTCGGCTTGTCCCGGTCCCGCACTAGGCTGTGCCTCGGGTTCGTGTCGCGATGGAGCCAATGCAGGGAGATTGAGCCGAATCGCCCGCTGCGCCTCTGAGACCGCTTGCGTGGCCACGTCCTCCGCCGCTGCATGGCCCGCTGGGAGTGGAGATCCGCGATGGCGAGACAGGATGGCGCCGACCATCGCGACCATGCCCAGCACAAAGGTACCAGCGATGACGACAGTAGCTGGGCGAAGATTGAGGATCTTCGTTTTCACAGGGCGGGCCTGGGGACGCAGGCCTTCCCGGTTGGTCCCCGTGGGTGTCGTCCGTGGGAGCAGCGGCAACAGGGCGGCCACCCAATCCTTGCGGACTTCACCGTAGCGGGCGTCCAACTGTCGGCGCACGCGATCGATCCCTTCTTTGAGCCGCCACCGAACAGTTCCCTCGGGTATGCGCAGGCGGCGCGCGATATCCGCCGATGAGGCGCCATGAAAGAAGCGAAGCACGATGGTCTGACGGAAAGGCTCCTCGAGTCCTGCCACCACCTCGGCCGCGGCGCGATGGATCTGGGCGTCGCCAACAAGCTCCTCGGGGCTTGCGACCGTGCCGATGCCTGTCGCCGCCGAGGCCAACTCGCGACGCTCGCGACGGTCCGACCTTCGCCAACGGTCGATCGCCAGATTGCGCGCCACGCGGGCCAACCACGCACGGCCCGTGTTCTCGGCCGGGCTTTGCCAGGCCGCGACCAGGGTTTCCTGAACGATGTCCTCGGCGGCGTCCTGGTCCTTCACGAGCGCCACAGCGAAGCGTCGCAGCCATCCCGCATGAAGCAGGAGGTCTTCTGTGTCTGCTGTGGCGCTGGCCTTCATGACCTAGAAGACGTCACCGCGATGGAAAACGTTGGCGATTGATTGGGGCGGAACATGGAAAGCAGCGACGCAGACGCGCACGCGTTTCACCGCATTTCTACAATGACGAACGGGAACTCAACGCTCTGTGCGGCCTGCCGCGGAGACCGTGACGCTATTTCACGCGTGATACAGACCGTGTGGCGTGAGCGCCACGGGATCGCCGGGGCGGAAGGGCGGGTAGGCGGTGTATACGAAGGCCTGGTAGCCGCCATCCTGGAAGCGGACCCAGACCTCGTAGTTCACTCGCTCAGAGGAGCCTGAGCTTGCTGCTGCGCCCACAGCCGCGCCGCCTACCGCGCCAAAGAGAGCGCCAGGTCCGCGGCCACCGCCCAAGATTCCGCCGATTATCGCGCCTGCGAGAGCGCCACCAGCGGGGTTTCCCTCGCGATGCTGGATGATCTGTCGAATGTTCGTGACGGTGCCATAGCGCACCCATTCCGGCTGGGGCCCCCAGTCGGACGAAGTCGTGGTCGTCGTGGCACATGCTGGCATCACGGCAATCAACAACACGAAGGCGATAAAATGAAGAGTTTTCATGGCGAACCCCCGATGGGTCATTAAGATCAACCCAACCCTGAGCCCCTACTCCAGCATGTTTCAGGCCAATCTTACCGCCGCCGAAATTGCTTTCCACCCCCAACTTGGGCGACCATAGCCGCCATGCTGCGTCTCTTGCCAGCTGCCATTGTCGTTCTGGCCACTTCCCTGGCCTGGGCTGGGCCGCGCGTGGCGGTGCAGCCTTTCAGTGGTCCAGATGAGGACAGCAGGCTGGTTCGCCATCAAGTGGCGCATATAGTGGCCAACCACGGCTTTGCTGTCTTGACGTCCATCCCCGCGGTATCGGGCACGGCACAATATCCTCAGCTGGCGCGCGATCGCGAGCTGAAGGCGTTTGTGGTCGCCGACATCGAGCCCAAGGGCAAGCGGCTGGCCATGACATTTCTTGTTTGGCAGGGCGTCGACGGCTCGGTGGTGGGGCGCTGGGAGATCGCGGCGTACAAGGAAAAGCTGGCGCGCGTGTTGAAGAAGGATTTCTGGAAAAGGCTCGGCCCCGCCATCGCCAAGGCCATGGCGCCGCCCTCGACCCGCCTGGCCCCGGCTCCGCCCATGCGCATCGACGCCAGCTCGCCCTACGACGGCGACACCCGAGGCGTGGCCTGGCGACGGCGGTAGCTACGGTTCGTCGGAAAGTTCGGACTCCTGAGTAGGTCAGGTGGCGGCTAGCGTGTGCGAGTTCGTGTGGGGCACGCGGGCCGCGTGCTGTGCGCCGCTCACGGCAGTCGCCCACGCGAGCCGCACCACGCCGGTCGCTCTCGCTACCGCTACCGCACACGGTGGCCGACCTACGCTGGCCGCGAGTTGTCCGACAGGCTCAAATGTTCTCGTAGCTCTGGAACAGCCGTCCCCACTGCGTGTCGCGCTTCCAGTTCTCGAAGGTCTTCTTGTCCTTGACCGGCCAGCGGTAGTAGTCGTGGTACGCCTCGCTGGCGGCCACGAACACGTTGACCAGCGGGGTGTGGAAGAACAGCTTCTGGATGGCCTTGAGCGGCCCAAACCAGATGAAGTCGCCGGCCATGCTGGCCAGGTTGTCGCCCACCTTGAATCCCCAGCTTTCGTTCGAGATGTCATCGCCGACGATCTCGATGTCGCGCGGGTCGCCCACGCCCAGGCCATCCTGGTGCGCGACGCTGATGTACTCCAGCGACATGGGATCGAATCCCATCATCTTGGCGGATACCGCATCGATGGCGACCTGATCCGCGCTGGCCAGCATGTAATCCTTGATTACGGGGATCATGGTGCGCGGCCCGGGGCCGTTGCCTGCCGTGGTTCCGTCCATGATGGCGAAGATGCCCGGGTGAATTTCCTTCTGGATGGCCAACAGATCCACCAGGGTGCGGTGAATCCAACTGTGCGTGTAGTGGCGGTGCGTGGCCAGGAGACCGCCAAAGGCGTTCTTCATCGCGCCCGTGGTCGTGGTGTAGATGTGGCACTTGACCGTGGGCAGGTGGACGATGTTCTTGCCCTGGAAGTAGTCGGGGATGCGAATCCCGTCGGGAAAGATGCGCTCCAGGACGTGCATGCGCGCCTTGGGCTTGTACTCGACCCAGCGCATGTCACTTTCCTTGAAGTTGTAGAGAACCGGAACGCCGTACTTGCGGAAGAGCGGCACGTAGTGGTTGAGGTCCTCGCCCTTGAAGGCGTTGGTCACCACGGTCTTGTTCTGCACGCAGGTGATGTCGGCGTAGCCGGCAGCCTGCAAGGCCTTGATGGCCCCCTCCATCTGCCAGGGCGTGGTGTTGGCGCCCGGGAATGGGTAGTGCCACGAAATGTTGTCTTTGAGGATGGTGGTCTTGCCCGCCGCCAGGGCCTGCTTCATTCCCGCCATCTCACACAGCCGCTCGATGTCGCTCAGGATGGTTTCAGGCTTGCACTTGAGAACTGCGACTTTGGCTTTGGCCATGGGGAATCCTCATAGTCTGTGATACCAGCTCCGCCGCGCGCCCGCCAGCCGGTGATGCCGTGGGTGTGGCCGGCGTCACACAAGCCGGAAGGGGGCCAGGGCGGAGTTTCGCCCGACTGAAGTGGCGCGAACTCGCCAACGGCGGTCTGTCAAACGCCGTTGCCGAGAAGCGACACTGTGGAAGCGAACGTCCCGCCATTCACCGTCAAAGTCGCAGTCTTGGCGCCCACCACGGTCGGTTTCATGACGAAAGCCATGCTGCAGGTGACGGTGCCGTTGCCTGGTATCGTCCCGCTAGAACAGTTGTCGAAGACTTCCGAAAACTCAGCGGCGTTGGTTCCAGTTACAGTGAACGAGAGCGGCCCCAGAGCCACGCTGCCATAATTGATCACGGCAACCCACTGCTGGGACGAAGTACTGCCCACGGAAACCGAACCGAAGGAAACCGGTGAGGGAGAGAGAATCAGCGGGTTGATGGCCGTGCCTGTCAGGTTCACGCTGGCACTGCCGCCGCCCGAGCCGGTGACGGTGAGAGTGGCGGTTTTGGCGCCCAGGCCGCTCTGCGGGTAGAAATCGACGTAGACCACACACTGGGCCAGTCCTAGGGAAACGTCGGCTTGGAATCCGTTGCAGGTGCTGGCCGATGCGATCCTGAAGTCCGCTGGGGAAGCGGACGAGTTCAGGACCAAAGACAGGGTATTGATGTGGTTGGCCGCATTCGACCCGCGAACCCTGACCACGTAAGCCTTCTCTTGGTTGGAAAACGTTGAAGTATTGAGCGCGCCGAGCGGCACCTGTCCGAAGTTGGTGCCTTGGGTCGAATCGAGTGGCGTGCACGTTCCATTTAGGCTGCCACCAGCAATGCTTCCGTCCGCCCACGAGCACGGAAGCATCTCGATTGAGGGCAAGCCGGTGCCGTCCAAGCTCGCGGTCGCGTTGCCGCCTTTGACACTGGTCACCTGCAGGATGGCCGCACGATCGCCCGCAGCAGTGGGAGTGAAGTTCACCACGACGGTGCAAGACGAGCCCTGCGACAGGGTGGCGGGGCAGTTGGTGGAGGCAACCGCGAAATCACCTGCGGCCGCGCCGGTGAACGTGGACGTGAGAGCGCCCGTGTCGCCGGAGCTGCTCGACAAATTGGTCACCGTGAATGTCGTCCCGGACGGGACCGGAGTCGTTGCCGGATACGAACCGTTGGTCTGGCCGATGGCAGTGGCTGGGAACGTGGCGGACCACGGCGAGATGGTGAGAGTGGGCGCTCCCACGCCGGTTCCGTGCAGCGTCACGCTGCTGAAAACCGTCCCGTCGCCGACCGTCACGGTGGCGGTCGCGTTGCCTGCGACTGTCGGTGCAAAGTGGACCGCGAACACGCAGGTCTTGCCGGGTGCCAAGGCAGCGGAGCAAGTGTTACCCGCGACCACGAAGCCATTGCCCGGCGATGAGACCGTCAGCGCGCCTGTGGCCGCCCCGCCGGTGTTGGTCATCGTGAAGCTCACGTCGGAGCTGACCTGGTTGAGCGGGATGGAAAGGAAGTCGTACGACGACGGCGCCACAGTCAGCGCGCCGGCGGTCAGGCCAATGCCCGAGAGCTGGAGCGAGCCAGGCGTTCCTCCGGCATTCGCCACGTTGAGGATTGCGCCGAGCGAACCAGCCGCGGCCGGCTTGAGGGCCACGTTGACGGTGCAGGTTCCGGCCGCGGCGAGCGATGTACCGGTGCAGGTGTCGGCGCTCATCACGAATTCCGGATCGCTGACGGTAATAGTGAGAGTGCCCGAG
>Ga0265316_10004540_pt1 | contig 13796 bp, 14 predicted proteins | sample 4522metaG_FD_202092 | JGI IMG/M metagenome (GOLD analysis project Ga0265316, IMG submission 202092) | Rhizosphere microbial communities from Carex aquatilis grown in University of Washington, Seatle, WA, United States - 4-5-22 metaG | ecosystem: Host-associated > Plants > Roots > Rhizosphere >... | reverse complement strand
GCCAGCCAGGCAAACGCCGCGGCACCGGGCGCGGTTGCCATCGCGACGGCTGCCGCCGGCCTCACGCCAGAGGTGCGCAGCGGAAAACCGATAACCGACGCGGCGCCCCCCTCCGCCAGCCGGGCGAACGCCGCGGCACCGGGCGAGGCCGCCATCGCGGCGGCTGCCGCCGGCCTCACGCCGGAGGTACGCAACGGAAAACCGATGACCGCCGCGGCGTCCCCCTCCGCCAGCCAGGCGAACGCCGCGGCACCGGGCGCGGCTGCCATTGCGACGGCTGCCGCCGGCCTCACGCCGCCGGGAGCCTTCGTACCGCAAGCATCTCCCGCGCCAGCGCCTCGCGACAAGGCAGCGTTGCGTCCGGGGAGCCCGCAGAAACCGCCGGCCGGCAGCCAGTCCGCCTTGCCGCCGGTCGAACAGGCCAGCGGGATGCCGCCGGCCACATCCCCCGGCGATGGCTCGCTCGCGGTGGCTGCCGGCACGGCCCCGGCGCCGCAATTCGCGGCACAAAGCGCACCCGACCGCAATGTGCCTCAGCAGGATGAGACCTCCCGGCATCCGGTGCGCGGTGGGGGTTCTCCGGCGCCCGCCGGGAATCCGGTCCGCCCGGGGGCGCTGTCGGCTGCGGCTTCTCCCGCGGATTTCGCGGGCGCGACGCCGGAATCCTCTGCCGGTATGAGCGGTAGGGGCCGGGACGGGCAGCCGCTCGACCTCGCCTTTACGGCGACTCTCAGTCCCGCCGGCACCGCGCCGGAAGACGCTTCGGCCGGGTTGGCCCCTGCCGATGCGCCAGTTTCGCCGCGCCGCGTGCCGGCGGCGGTTGGGCTTCAGCCACCGGCGCCGGAGACGCCCGATGCGGCCGGCGCCGCCTCCCCGCCGGCGGCGGGCTACGCCACACCTCCCGCGGAAGGGAGCTCACGGCCGGCGCCGGCGGCCAGCGGGAAGCAGCCGGCCGATGAGCGGAAACCGCAGGAGAACGGCGTGCCGTCGCCCGCGGCCGCCTCACTGGCGCATGTGGCGGCAGGCGCACCCGGCGCGCCGGATACGCGGCCGGCCGCCGATAGCAACTCCAGCGGGCGTTCGGCGGCGGCGCCGCCGCAGCCCCAGGCAGCCAGCCCGCAGACCGATCCGGCAGCTTCCGCCAGGCCCGCGGCGGCGCACGACATTCAGCTTCAGGTCGGGGGCGAGGGCGCCAGCCGCGTGGAGGTGAGAGTCACCGAGCGCGCGGGCGATGTGCACGTCGCCGTGTCTACTGGCGACAGCCGCCTGGCCGGGGAGATGCGGCAGGATTTGCCGGCCCTTTCGGCCCGGCTCGAACAGTCCGGTTTTCATGCGGAAACCTGGCAGCCGGCCGCCGGCGGCCGCCAGCCATCGGGCGACCTGCCCGCGGGAGCCGAGGCGCAGGATGCGCAAAGCCAGTCCCGGCAGAACGGCCGCGGCGGGCAGGGCGATCCGCAACAACCACCACCGAGGGACCCGGAGAATCCGGACAATCCTTCCCAACCGAAGGAACCAGGAAAGGACTTCGCATGGCTCTTGTCATCTCTTCGATAAGCCGCGCCGCCGTGCCGGCGCCAGGAGGCAACCACGTATGAGTACCGCCGTTACCGGCGTATCCGCCGCGGCCGCCGCGGGAACCACCGGTTCGACCACCGCCAGTCCGGCGACGCCCCCCGTCACCGAGAACATGTTTTTGAAGCTTCTGGTGGCCCAACTGCAAAACCAGGATCCCACCAATCCGGCCGACAGTACGCAATTCGTAACCCAGCTCGCGCAGTTCCAGACCATGGAGCAGTCCATGAACCAAGGCACGAACATCGCGGGAATGCTTTCGGATCTGAACCAGATCGTGACGGCCCAGGGAGGCACCCCCGCCACCCCGGCCGCTTCGACTACCTAACGGGAGAACCTTATGTTTACATCGTTTTCAACGGCACTTTCGGCATTAGATGCAACTTCCACCGCCATCGACGTGGTGGGCAACAATCTGGCCAACATGAACTCGACCGGGTTCAAGACCAGCGACGTGAGCTTCAGCGACCTGGTGACGCAGTCCCTGGGCGCCGGCCTCGGCAGCACGCAGGTGGGATTCGGCACCGCCACCCCGTTGACGGTGCGGGACTTCTCGCAAGGCGCCATCCAGACCACCGGAGGGCTGCTCAACGGCGCCATTTCGGGAGGCGGCTTTTTCGTGGTGCAGAACCCTGCCGGGGACATCGAGTACACCCGCGCGGGCGACTTCCAAACCGACAGCAGCGGCAATCTGGAGACCGCCAACGGGGACAAGGTACAGGGTTGGACCACCGTCGATCCCACCACCGGCCAGATCGATACCAATCTTCCGGTAGGGAACATCGTGGTTCCAGTGGGCAGCCTGAAAGCGCCGGTCCCCACCTCCACCATGACCGTCGCCCTGAACCTGGACGCCTCCGCGGCGGCGGGGGCCACCTTTACCGACCCGGTGACCGTCTACGACAGCCTGGGGACCTCGCATGTGTTGACGCTGACCTTTACCAATAACGGCGGCAACTCGTGGAATTACAGCGCCAACATGGCGGCCACCGATTGCTCCGACGGTGTGGCCGACCAGGTGGCCAGCGGCACCCTGACGTTCACCTCCGACGGGCAGATGGATTTCACGCAAACCGCCAACCCGATCCCCATGGTCGTGCCGGCCCTGACCGACGGAGCGACTTCGGGCGGCACCATCACCTGGAACATGGAGAATAGCGACGGCAGCGGCATGATCACGCAGTTCGGAGAGGCCTCGGCCTCCTCGGCCAGCACCCAGAACGGATCGGGGGCGGCGCAACTGGTGAACGTGGGCCTGGGCAACGGCGGCACCATTCTGGCCCAGTACTCGGATGGCAGCCAGATGGTGGTGGGCCAGGTGGCGTTGGCGTCGATTCGCAATCCCGACACCCTGATTGCCAACGGCAACAACAACTACGTCCTCAGCGAGCTGACCGCGACGCCCAACATCGGCACGCCCGGAACCGGCGGCCGCGGCAACATCCAGGGCGGCTCGCTCGAAGCTTCCAACGTGGACATCGCCCAGGAGTTCACCACCCTGATCGTGTACCAGCGCGGCTACGAAGCCAACGGCAAAGTGGTCACCACGGCCAACCAAATGAGCCAGGACACCATCAACTTAATCACCTAGGTATCAACTTAATCCGGAATTCTGCCGATGACTCCTCAGGAAGAAATAGCGCCGCTGGGCGATGTCCCGGTGGAAATTGAAGTCGAGCTGGACCGGCGGATCATGACCACCCGCGACGTGCTGCGCCTGGCCGAGGGCAGCGTGATCGGGACGGCGCGGTCCGCCGGCGAAAACATCGATATCTACATCGGCGGCGTGCTGTGCGGCTCCGGTGAGATCGTGGTGATCGAGAACACGCTGGGCGTGCGCATCACCGACTTCCGCGACGACTGAGGACGGATTCGAATGGATGTAATGGGACAATTGGCGGCGGTGGCGGGCGTGTTGGGCCTGCTGGCCGGGACGTTGTGGTGGCTCCGGCGGCGCGGCTTCGCCGCGGTGCGGGCGGTAAGGAGGCCGGCGGGACGCCAACTCCAGTGCCTGGAGCGGCTGCCGCTGGGGCCGCAACACACGCTCCACCTGGTGCGCTTGGGCGACACCGCCCTGCTGGTGGCCTCCTCCCCGGGCGGCTGCGCGCTGGTGGGGAGCTTTCCGGCGGCCGAACTGGAGAGCCGGCGGGAGGCCTCACGGTGAGAGCGCTCCGGCTGATGGCGCTGGTTCTGCCGGCATATCCGGCGGCGGCCGCCGCCGCCGACCCTTTCTCTCTTTTCGGCATATCGGCCGGAAAAAGCGTTTCGGGACTCAGCATTCCGATGCAGGTTCTGGTCTCGCTGACCCTGCTGACGCTGCTTCCCGGAGCAGTCATGGCCGTGACCCCGTTTCTGCGCATCACCGTGGTGCTGCATTTTCTGCGCCAGGCCCTGGGCACGCAAACCGTGCCCTCGAACCAAGTCCTGCTGGGGCTGGCGCTGTTCCTGACCATCGTGATTATGCAGCCGGTGGTGGCGGAGATGTACCGCCAGGGCTGGGAGCCCATGGAAGCCGGACAATTGAGCGCGCAGCAGGCCATGGACGAGGCGGCCAAACCGCTGCGCGCCTTTCTGGTGCGCTTCGCGCGGGAGAAGGACATCAAGCTGTTCCTCGAGATCGCCCATAAGCCGGCGCCCCACTCGCCGGCCGACCTGGATCTGCAGGTCCTCATTCCGGCCTACATTCTCTCCGAGCTGAAGGCCGGATTCCAGATCGGCGCGGTGCTGTTCCTGCCCTTCCTGGTGATCGACCTGGTGGTGGCGTCGTGCACGCTCTCGATGGGCATGATGCAGTTGCCCCCGGTGATGATCTCGGCGCCGTTCAAGATCCTGCTGTTCGTCCTGGTGGACGGATGGAACCTGGTGGTCGGCTCGCTCATGAAGAGCTTTTACCAATGACGCCGGACGGGGTAGTCGAAATCGTCCGCCAGACGTTGATGCTGGCCTTCTGGGTGGCGGCGCCCATGCTGGCCATCGGGTTCGTCGTAGGCATCGCGGTCAGCCTGGTGCAGATTGCCACTTCCATGCAGGACACGGCCTTCAACACGATCCCGCGCCTGCTGGCGTTTCTGGCCGCCATCCTGTTCCTGCTGCCCTGGATGCTGCAGAAGACCATGGCGTATACCGTGGCGCTGCTGGGGGACTTGGGGCGCTATGCCCGCTAGCCTGACACTCTCGGTAAGCACCCTCTACGCCTTTCTGCTGGTGCTGGCGCGGGTGGGAGGGGCCCTGGCTTTCGTGCCCCTGCCGGGAATCAAGGGCGTCCCCCAGCCGGCGCGCGCGGCGCTGGCTTTGGGTTTTACGCTGGCACTCGGGGCGCGCTGGCCGGCGGTAGACGCGGGAGCGGTCACGGGCATGAGGCTGGCTGCCTGGGCCGCGTCGGAAGCGGCGGTGGGTATTGCCATCGGCGTGGCGGTGGCCATCGTGCTCGAAGCCTTCACCCTGGCGGCGCAGGTGCTGGGGCTGCAGGCGGGCTACGCCTACGCTTCCACGGTCGATCCGAACACCCAGGCCGATTCCGGAATCCTGCTGGTCTTCTCGCAACTGGTGGCGGGCATGCTCTTCTTCGCGCTGGGCCTCGATCGCGAGATCCTGCGGCTGTTCGCCGCGAGCCTGGACATGGTCCCGCCAGGGGTTTACCGGTTCGGACCCTCCACGGCGCTGGCGATGATTCGCCTGGGGGCGGTCCTTTTTTCGGTGGCGGTACGGCTGGCGCTGCCGGTGGTGGCGCTGCTGGTGATGGTGGATATCGCCCTGGCTTTGCTCGGCCGCCTGAACCAGCAACTGCAACTGCTGCACCTGGCCTTTCCGGCCAAGATGCTGACGGCGCTCCTGGTGATGAGCTGGATCGCCGTGCTCTACCCGCGCATCCTGCTCGAATTCAGCGGCGAGGCCTGGGCGGCCGCGCGGCGGATGATGGGGCCATGACGGACTATGGCGGACCGATCCGGAAAGACCGAGCCGGCCACCCAGCGGCGCCTCGAAAAGGCCCGCGAGGAAGGCCAGTTTCCAGCCGCGCGGGAGCTGGTGAGCGCCCTGCAGTTCATGGTGTTTCTGGCCCTGCTGGGCGCCGGGGGAGCCGGCTGGTTCGCCCGGTTCTGCCAGACCACGCGATGGCTTTTCACGCGGGCTTTCGCCCCGGGCTTCGCGGTGGAGGACCTGACGCGCATCGGCTGGCAGCTTTTCTGGAACCACTTCTTGCCGCTGGCGCTGGGCGGGCTGGCGGTGGCCGCGGCGACGCTCGGTTTCCGCCTGATCACCACGCGCTTCGGATTCAGCCTGAAGAAACTGGCGCCGGACCTGGCGCGTTTGAGCCCGTTGGCCAAGCTGCGGGAGCTGCCGCGGCAGAACCTGCCCACGCTGGTGCAGTCCGTCATCCTGCTGCCCATTTTTCTCTGGGCGGTGTATGCCATCGCGCGCGACAAGCTGGAGGGCTTCCTGGCCCTGCCGCTCGAAAGCGTGCGGAGCGGATGGCGGTTCCTCGGCGGCTCGCTCCAGGAGCTGTTCTGGAAAGCCGCGGGCGTGTTTCTGGTCTTCGGCGTGGTAGACCTGGTGCGCCAACTGCACCGCTACCGGCAGGACCTGCGCATGAGCAAGCAGGACATCAAGGAAGAAGTCAAAGACCTGGAAGGCAACGCGCAGATGAAGGCGCGCATCCGCCGTCTGCAGCGCGACCGTTTGCGCCACCAGATGATGAAGGAGGTGCCCAAGGCCACGGCCGTGGTGGTCAACCCCACGCACTACGCGGTGGCCATCCGGTACCAGGTGGAAAGCATGGCGGCTCCGCTGGTGGTGGCCAAGGGCAAGAACTATCTGGCGCTGCGCATCCGCCAGAAGGCCGTGGAGCACCAGGTGCCCATCGTCGAAAATCCGCCCCTGGCGCAGGCCTTGTACCACTCGGTAGAAGTCGGGCAGGAGATCCCGCCGCACCTGTACCGCGCGGTGGCGGAGATCCTGGCTTACATTTACAAACTCATGCATGGGAGGCTGCCCGGCTAGCGCCAGGGAATTTGCGCGTTCGGGTTTCGCGCCGATGACACCTTCCAAAGCCATTGCGCCGGGCGCCCTGCCCCGCTGGATGCAGGCGCTGCCGCTCGAGGAGCTCAGCCAACTGGCGGTCCCCCTGGCGGTGCTGGGGATCGTGATTGCGCTGATCACGCCGCTGCCCCGCTTCGTCCTGGATCTGCTGATCGTCACCGACATCCTGATGTCGGTAACGGTGCTGATGGTCTCGCTCTACCTGATCCGTCCGGTGGAGTTCACTTCCTTTCCCACCACGCTGCTGCTGCTGACGTTGTTCCGGCTGGCGCTCAACATTTCCTCCTCGCGGCTGATCCTGCTCAACGGGAATACCGGAACCACGGCGGCGGGGGAAGTGATCGGCGCTTTCGGGAGCTTCGTGGTGGGCGGCAACTATATCATCGGGGCGGTGATCTTCCTGGTGCTGATCGCCATCCAGTACGTGGTCATCAACCACGGCGCGGTGCGCATCTCGGAAGTCACCGCGCGCTTCACCCTGGACGCCCTCCCCGGCAAGCAGATGTCCATCGATTCGGACCTGAACGCCGGGCTGATCGACGAGGCCGAAGCCAAACGGCGGCGCAAGCAACTGGCCACCGAGGCCGAGTTCTACGGAGCCATGGACGGCGCCTCGCGGTTCACCCAGCGCGATGCCGTGGCCAGCATCCTGATCACCGCCATCAACATCGTGGCCGGCTTTCTGATCGGCGTGCTGCAGCACGACATGGACCTCCGCAAGGCTCTCGAAACCTATACCGTGCTGACCATCGGCGACGGGCTGGTGACGGTGATTCCGGCGCTGATGATCTCCATTTCGGGGGGTCTCATTGTCACCCGCGCCAGCTCGGACGCGCGCCTGGGAGCGGAGTTTCACAAGCAGATCTTCGGCAACTCGCGGCCGCTGCTGCTGGCGGCGGGGGTACTGGGCGCGATGGCGGCGTTGCCCGGAATGCCCAAGCTGCCGTTCCTGCTGATGGCCGGCGGCGCGGGGGCGGCCGGCTGGAAGTTGCGCCAGGGGGAGGCGCAGCGCGCGGAGGCTCCGGCGTCGCAAAAGCCGGCGGCCGCCAAGGACAACGTGGAAGCCATGCTGCGGGTCGAGCCGCTGGCCATCGAAGTGGGGCTGGGGCTGGTGGGGCTGGTGGACGGAGGGCAGGATTCGGCGCTGCTGCGGCGCATTTCGACCATCCGCAAGCAGTTGGCCACCGAACTGGGCTACCTTCTGCCGCCGGTGCGGGTCACCGACAACCTGTCGCTGCGCAGCCGGGAGTACGTGATCTCGCTCAAGGGCGTGGAAATCTCGCGTTACGAGATGCCGCAGGGCTGCGAGCTGGCCATCCCCACGGGGCAGGGAAACGCCGGTGTGGAAGGCCAGCCCACGCGCGAGCCGGCCTTCGGCATGAGCGCCCTGTGGATTCCCAAGGAACGCGCCGAGCGGGCGCGCAATGCAGGCTATACGGTGGTGGATCCGGTCAGCGTGCTGGGCACGCATCTTTCCGAGCTGATCCGGCGCCACGCCCACGAGTTGCTCTCGCGGCAGGATACCAAGAGGCTGCTCGACCGCGTGGCGGTGGAACATCCCAAGGTGGTGGAGGATCTGGTTCCCAAGCTGCTGCCCCTGGCCACGGTGCAGAGGGTGTTGCAGAACCTGCTGCGCGAGCGGGTCTCCATCCGCGACGCCGTTTCGGTGCTCGAAGCGCTGGGCGAAGCGGCCTCCGCCACCCGTAACCCGGTGCTGCTGACCGAGTACGTGCGGCAGGCGCTGCGGCGCACGGTCGTGAAGCCGTACGTCAACCGGGCGGGAGAACTGCCGGCCTGGTTCCTCGGCCTGGCAATCGAGCAGATGGTGGAAGCGGCGGTCGAACACGGCGAGCAGTCGAGTCACCTGACGCTCGCCCCGCAGGCCGTGCGCGACGTTTTGAACCGCGTCCTGGCCCGCGTAGCGTCGCCGGAGGCGCCGGTGGTGGCCATCACCTCCACCGGGGCGCGCTACTTCCTGCGCCAGCTTACCGAGGCGTCGGCGCCCAACCTCTTCTTCCTGGCGCACAATGAGGTGCCGCCGGGAATGCGGGTGCAGTCCATGGGGACCATCGAATGACAACCCTACAGAAAAACCGCGGGTCCGACGATAGATGCAACGTAGTGCCACAGCGCCGGAGGCGGACCGAACGAGGGCGAGCGCCGGCCGGCCGGGGGCCGCTATGAAGATCAAGTCGTATTTTGCCAACACCGTCGAAGATGCCATGGGCCTGGCCCGTGAGGAGCTGGGACCGGACGCTATGCTGGTCAACAGCCGCAAGTCGTCACCCGATGCCCGCCACCTGGGGGCTTATGAAGTAGTTTTCGTTACCGAAGCGCCCCCCGGCGAAGCGGAACTCGCTGCCAGCGAGGCCGCCGCGCCTGGAGCGGCCGGCCGGCCGGCGGCCGGCGACCGGCTCACGCAGCAGATTGTGGGGCTGAAGAAAGAGCTGGAAGGCATGCGGCGAACCATCACGCGCTCGGCGCTGACGGCGCCCTCGTGGCGGGAGGCAAGCCCGGACGGGAGCGACGCCTACATGACTCTGACGGCCGCCGAAGTGCCGGAGGAGCTGGCTCTCGAAATCGTCCAGGCCGCCGAGGCGCGCATCGCTCCAGCCGCGGCGCCGAGAAAAGGGTCCGCGCAGCGGGCGGACAAGAGCCTTTTCCGTGGCGCGCTGATGGAGGAACTGGAATCGCGCTTCACCGTGCAGCCGGTGCTCGGCAGGGGGCCGGGGCGGCCGCGCATCGTGGCCCTGGTGGGACCTCCCGGTTCCGGCAAGACCACGTGCCTGGTGAAACTGGCGGTGAATTACGGGCTGGCGGCCCGCCGGCCGGTGCTGTTGCTCTCCATGGACACGTACCGGGTGGCGGCGGCGGAGCAGTTGCGCGCCTATGCCGCGATCCTGGGCGTGGGCTTCCAGGTGCTCGAAACCGTGCCGGCGCTGGCCCAGGCGATCGAAGAGAACCGCGGCAAAGAGTTGATTTTCATCGACACGCCCGGGCTGGGGCTGGGCGAAACGGCGGACTACTCCAGGCTGGGGCAGTTTCTTTCCACCCGGGGCGACATCGATACGCAACTGGTCGTGTCCTCTTCCATGAAATCCGCCGATCTATCCCGTGTAGTGGATGGTTTCGAGGTCTTTCGGCCGCAACGGCTGATTTTCACCAAACTCGACGAAACCGGCTCGTTCGGCCCGATTCTCAATGAAGCCGTGCGGACCGGCAAACCGTTGTCTTTTTTTGCCAGCGGGCAGCGAATTCCAGAGGATCTGGAAGCCGCCACGAAGCGCCGTCTGGCGGAGTTGGTTCTGGGCGGGACCAGCGGCATGGCCGTTTCCGCGGCCTGAGAAATGGGATTTTCGAGGGCGATTTATGCACTCGTATGCGGTGTGTCCAATGACTAGTGACGACGAACGGGAGCAGCTCATTCTGCAGCATCTGCCGCAAGTGCGATTGATTGCGCGGCGGATCCAGGAGCGCCTGCCCGAGAACATCAGCCTGGAAGACCTGATCTCCACGGGAGTAATCGGTTTGATCGCGGCGATCGACAACTTCGACCCCAGCCACAACGTCAAACTGAAGACCTACGCCGAATACAAAATCCGCGGCGCCATCCTGGACAGCCTGCGCGGTCTCGATTGGGCTCCGCGGCAGAAACGCCGCCAGGCCAAACGGATCGAAGCGGCGATTGCCGCCGCCGAACAGCGTCTCCAGAGGGCGCCGACCGAAGAAGAGATCGCCGGGCAGTTGGAGATCTCGCTCGAGGAATATCACGAATGGCTGGTGGAGATCCGCGGGTTGAACATCGCCAGCCTGGAGTACACCTCGGGCGACCAGGGGAAAGACCTGCTGCACTATCTTCCCGACATGGACGCGAATCTCCCCTCGACTCTGCTCGAAAAATCCGAACTGGAGCGGCTGCTGGCGGAAGGAATCGACCGGATCCCCGCCATGGAACGCACCGTGCTCGGCCTTTACTACCAGGAGGAACTGACCCTGCGGGAGATCGCGCAGGTGGTGAACCTGCATGAATCGCGCATCTCCCAATTGAAATCGCAGGCCATTCTCCGGTTACGCAGCCACCTGGCCGCACAGTGGCCCGTTTCGAGAGGGGTGGTGACGGCGTGAGCAAAGGCGGGCAAGAAGGGTCTGTACGGCTGGATGCGGCCGCCAACACCCGCTTCCTGCTCGACCGGTGGACGGAGAGTCTGGCGCAGGTGCTGGAGTCCATGACCGACCAGCGGCCCGAAGTGCATTGGGAAGCCGCCAGCGGCCCCTTGTCCGAGGTCGGCGGTCAGGACCTTCTGTGGTGGGAACAGCCGTTCCAGGCGGCTCCGCACGCGAGCGTATGGATTGCCGCTCCGCAAGCCACGTGGGAGTACGCCGGCACGCTGACGCTCAAGGCCGCCGGTCTCGAAACCGTCGAAACCGCCGAAGCGAAAAACACCTGGCTGGAGATTCTAGGCCAGTCTCTGGGGGTCATGGCACGGTCCATCGGCTCTCTTCTGCACCGCGAAGTCAACACCGAAAACGGGGGCGAGCGGGCGCCGGATCCGGCCATGAGCGAATGGGCATCCGTCTCGCTGACCTTCGCCCCGCCAGACGCCCCGCCGAAAACCCCGCCGCTGGTAGTGGCGTTCAGCCCCAAACTGGTGGAACTCATCACGGCGCCCCAAGCCGGCGAGGCGGAAGAGCCGGCGCGCCCGCCTGCCCCGAAAGCCGACCCCGCCCCCGGCAACCCGCTGCCCGCGCCCTCGCGCACCATGGAACTGCTGCTCGATGTCGATCTGCCGGTCAGCATTTCCTTCGGCAAGGCGCTGCTGCCCATGAAAGATGTCCTCAAGCTGACCACCGGGTCCATTGTGGAATTGAACCGCGGCATCGGCGATCCGGTCGAGGTGCTGGTGAATCATTGTCTGATCGCGCGCGGGGAAGTGGTGGTGGTGGAAGGCAACTACGGCGTGCGCATTCAGCAAATTGCCAGCCGGCAGGACCGCCTGCGGAGCCTGCGATGAGCAGCCCGATGATGTTGCTTCTGGCGGCCGCCGTGGTCCTGGCAGTGGCAGCCGTGGCCGTGAGCCTGTTCGCGGTGTGGCGCTCGCAGGCCGTGGTCATGGTTTCCGACGCGCGCGCACGCGCCGGCCTGGAGCTGTGCGATGCTTCCATCCGGGAACTGCGCCAGGCCGTGGACGGACTGGCGGAGCAACTGCGCGACCTGTCGCAACAGCCAACGGCGGAAGCCACTCCTCTCTGCCCCAAGCCCGGGCTGAACCTCACCAAGCGCTCCCAGGCATTACGCATGCATCGCAAGGGCGAGCCGCCCGATCAGATTGCCAAAGCTCTGGCGCTTCCCCTGCAGGAAGTCGACCTTCTCATCAAGGTCCATCGCATCGTCATCGGCAACCTTTAAATTGCCGGTCCCTCCGGCCGTGCCGTGGCGGCCCGCCGTCCGCCGTGTCCCTGCCCTCCCGTCTGTCCCGCCGTCCGGTTGCAGCCCGGGCGGGCCTCCGCGGGGGAAGCGGCAAGTCCCGCCACCCTCGGGGGCGGGCCGCCGCCCCGCCCCGCCGTCAGGGGCGCGCGCGGTTCCGGCAGCTTGGCGGGGGCGCCGGCGACCTTCGCCGGCGTGCGCCTGGCCGGCCGCTCCCTGGCAGTCGCGGCTCGCAACGGGGCTGCACACCGAGTCGCCGGCCGCGGGCGCCGGGGCCGCATACCCGCGGAAATCAGGAACTGCGGGCTAGCGGGCAACTGGCTTGCCCTGGCTCTCTAAGCTGTCGCCGAACGCCCGCAGGAACTCCATGTCGCCGCTGTCGAGCGGGCCGCGGCGGATCTCCGCCAGGTTTCGCTCGAACTGTTGCAGGTTTCCCGGCGCCATCAGACAGACGTCTACCGCGGGGTTCGAGAGCGCAAAGCGGTAGCACATGCCGGCGCTGGGAAGCCGTCCGTCCGGCGGGTAGCCCTGGGGGCGCCGGAGCAGCGTCTTCCACCGCGTGGCGGTGTAACTCACCACCGCCGGATTCGATTCCGGCAGTTGCGCGAAGATCTCGGTCTCGGCCCCGCGCGACGCCGCGTTGTAGCGGATCATCATGGCGTCGAGCACTCCCTCCCTCGCCAGTTCCGCCGCAAACGGCCGGTCGTGCGTCGATATGCCGACGGCGCGCACCAGGCCGCTCTGGCGCACGGCCGCCAGTTCGTCGCGCACCCGCGGCGTGAAATATTTGCGCCGCGTCACGCCGAAAAAATGGAAGATGTCGATGTAGTCCGTGCGCATCTGCCGCAACCGCCGCTCTAGAGTGCGGCGCAAAGGCTCGTGCCAGACAATCCAGTTGTAGGCGCCGGTGGCCAGCACGTACTCGTCGCGGCGCGATCCCAGGCGGTCGCGCAGCACGCCGGTCATGTGACTGTCGAAGCCGAAATACAGGAAATAGTTGAGGCCCTCATCGAGCGCCTTGTGGATGGTCCGCCGTCCGGGGCGATATGTCGCCGAAAGACCGATCCGGCAGACCGGCGTGCCCAGCTTGGCAAGCGGCGCGCGCAGGAAATCCCGAGGCATGCTGCCTTCAGTATACGGCGCGCAACCGGGCGGGGCGGCGCGCAACCACGCGGGACGGCGCGCAACCACGCGGGACGGCGCGCAACCACGCGGGACGGCGCGCAACCGGGCGGGACGGCGCGCAACCGGGCGGGACGGCGCGCAACCGCGCGGGACGGTGCGCAACCGCGCGGGACGGCGCGCAACCGCGCGCGACGGCGCGCAACCGCGCGCGACGGTGCGCAACCGCGCGCGACGGCAGGCAACTACGCGGGACGGCGCGCAACCGCGCGGGACGGCGCGCAACCGCGCGGGACGGCGCGCAACCGCGCGGGACGGCGCGCAACCGCGCGCGACGGTGCGCAACCACGCGCGACGGTGCGCAACCGCGCGCGACGGCAGGCAACTACGCGGGACGGCGCGCAACCGGGCGGGACGGCGCGCAACCGGGCGGGACGGCGCGCAACCGCGCGCGACGGTGCGCAACCGCGCGCAACGCCGCGCAACCGCGCGGGACGGCGGGCAACCGCGCGGGACGGTGCGCAACCGCGCGCAACGCCGCGCAACCGGGCGGGACGGCGCGCAACCGGGCGGGACGGCGGGCAACCACGCGGGACGGCGGGCAACCGCGCGCAACGCCGCGCAACCGCGCGTTCTGGCT
>Ga0265316_10004538_pt1 | contig 13797 bp, 10 predicted proteins | sample 4522metaG_FD_202092 | JGI IMG/M metagenome (GOLD analysis project Ga0265316, IMG submission 202092) | Rhizosphere microbial communities from Carex aquatilis grown in University of Washington, Seatle, WA, United States - 4-5-22 metaG | ecosystem: Host-associated > Plants > Roots > Rhizosphere >... | reverse complement strand
TTCGGCCGGTGGCGGCGTGACGGGGGCGGCGGGCGACATCCAGGCCGGGGCCGCGTCGGCCGGAGGCGGCGTGACGGGGGCGGCGGGCGACATCCAGGCCGGGGCCGGGGGCAGCGCGACGGGAGCTACGTCTGCGGGAGCGGCATCGGGCGCCTGAGCCGATTGCTCCACCGCCGGGAGCTGACGCCCGCACGAGGCGCAGTTGTTCTGTCCGGGGAACAGTAGCGGCGCCCCGCAGAACGGGCAGGATCCAGAGACCGGGACTTGACTGTCAGCCATTGCGCGAACTCCCTCTTGCCCCGATGCAGCCCTAGGTCAGATCGACGTACACGTTCTTGATCTGCGTGTACGACTCGAACGCATGCATGCCGTTCTCGCGACCGACCCCGGACATCTTGTAGCCGCCGAACGGCGCTTCGACGTGGACGCTGGAATTGCAGTTTACCGAGATCACACCCGAGCGGATGCCCTTTGCCGCACGAATCGCCCGGGAAATATCGCGGGTCCAGATGGATCCGGACAGGCCGTACGGAGTGTCGTTGGCGAGCCGGATCGCCTCCTCCTCCGTATCGAACGGAATCACGACAACGACGGGCCCGAACACCTCCTCCTGGGCAATGCGCATGCGCGACGTTACCTGGTCGAGCACGGTCGGCTCGACATAGGCGCCCCGCGCGAGAGCGGGGTCGCTCGGGATGCCGCCGCCCACGACGACGCGCCCGCCTTCCTCGAGGCCGATGCGGACGTAGTCGAGGACGGTCTCGCGCTGCCGGAAGCTGACCATGGTGCCGACTTCGGTGGCGGGGTCGGCCGGGTCGCCGACCTTGACCTTGCGCGTGGCCGCCGCGAACAGCTCGACGACCTGGTCGTGGACGGAGCGCTCCACGATGATGCGCGACCGGGCGCAGCAATCCTGGCCGCAGTTGTCGAAGACGGAGTAGGGCGACTCGGCGGCGAAGCGCTCGATGTCCGCGTCGGCGAAGACGACGTTGGGGCTCTTGCCGCCCAACTCCAGGCTGATCTTCTTCACGTTGCCGGCGGCGGCACGCATGATCGACTGGCCGGTGGCGGTCTCGCCGGTGAAGGCGACCTTGCCGATGCCGGGATGGGCGGCGATGGCCGCGCCCGCCGTGCCGCCCGGACCGGTGACGACGTTGAACACGCCCGGCGGGAAGCCCGCCTCCAGCGCCAGCTCGGCGACGCGGATCGCCGTCAGGGGTGTGTAGCTGGCGGGCTTGAGGATCGCGGTGTTGCCCGCTGCCAGGGCCGGGCCCAGCTTCCAGCTGGCCAGCATGAGCGGGAAGTTCCAGGGCACGATCAGACCGACGACGCCGATCGGCTCGCGCAGCGTAAAGTCGAAGCCGGGCTTGGAGACGGGGATCGTCTCGCCCATGAGCTTGTTCGCCGCGCCGCCGTAGTACTCCATGACGTTGGCCGCGGCGCCGATCTCCCAGCGAGCCGAAGAGATGGGCTTGCCCATGTTGCCGGACTCGAGCTGGGCCAACTCTTCGAGACGGTCGCGCATCAGGCCGGCGAGGCGGGCGAGGGCCTGGCCGCGGCGGGTCTGGCTCCAGGTGCGCCACTCCCCGTCGAAGGCGGTCTGGGCGGCGGCCACGGCGCGATCGACGTCCTCGGCCGCTCCCATGGGAACGCGGGCGATGACCGCCCCGTTCACAGGGCTGACGACGTCGAAGACGCGGCCGTCGGCCGCCTGGACGCGCTCGCCGCCGATCACCATGGCGCCCGAGGCCGGCGAGGCGGGGTCGGGGAGCGGGGCTGCCGGGTCGGACGGTCCGACGGAAGGGTCGGCGGGCATCGAGGCACCTCGTGCGGGCGGCTGCGGTGGCGGATTCGGACGCGACAGGCGGAAGCGGGCCTGCCCATGGATATCGCCCGGATCATACGCGCGCCGCGGGCTCGATCGACCTCGCTATCGGCCCGGTTCGCGGGCTCGAACGGTCGGACTAACGGCCCGTCCCCCGGTCGAGCCGGGAGGCGATGCCTGCCCTGGCGGCGGCGTCGGGCCGGGCTGGATCTGACCCGGCGGCACAGCGGCCTCGTACGCGCCGGGCGCCGCGAAAGTGGGCGGGATCGGGCCGGGCTGGATCTGGTTCGGTGCCATCGCACCGGGCTGGAGGGCAGCCGCGTTCGGGTTGCGCAGGCGGTCGAGCTCGAACCGGTACTGCTCGTCGGTGATCTCGCCGAGACGCGCTCGCGCCATCAGCTGCTGAGCCTGGCGGACGAGCATGAGCCCCTGATCGTTGAGCTGGCGGCCCTTGCTGCAGATCGGGCACATCAGGTAGTGCTTCGTGCCGTACGGGATGATCGGAACGAAGTAGATGCGGATCGATTTGTTCACGGTCGTGTAGTGGAGCAGGACCTGGTTGTGGCAGTTGGGGCACACCGCCGGCCAGACGGCTCCTTTGTCTTTGAGCTTGCCTCCGCCCCAGCCGAAGATGATCATTTCGCCCTCCTGCCCTCTCCGTCTCGACCGGCGCGTCGACTCCGCGCCAACCGAAGGATACGCGCCCGAGAGCGCGACTCTTCGTACCACTCCCCACTCGCCCGCGCCTCCGACGCCATTACAATCGCCGCGCATGAGCGACGACCCTCGGTCTCCCGCAAGCCAGACGCCGCGGCCTCCGGCCGGCGGGTCGAGGCGGGCGGCGCCCTCGGCCGGCCCGACGGTCATCAATGCAACCCACGTTCGAATCTGGCTGGCCGTGATCGTCGGCTGCATCGTCGTGGGGACGACCGGCTATCTCATCCTCGAGCCCGGGCTGCGACCCTTCGACGCCATCTACATGACGGTCGTCACGCTCACGACGGTCGGCACCGGGGAAGGTCAACCGCTCACCGACGCCGGCCGCATCTGGACGATGATCCTTTCTCTGGTCGGGGTCGGGCTCATCTTCGGCACGGTCGGGATCGTGGCCGAGTACCTTGTGGTGGAGGCGACCAGCGGACGGCGGGAGGCCAGACGAATGATCGAGGCGGTCGACAAGCTATCGGGCCACTACATCCTGTGCGGCTACGGCCGCGTCGGGCTGACCGTTGCCCGGGAGCTCGTCCATTCGGGGCTGAAGGTCGTCGTGATCGACATCCTGCCCGAATCGCTCGCTCGAGCCAGGCGAGAAGGCTTCCTCGAGGTCGAGGGCGACGCCACCGAGGAGGCGACTCTTCGGGCGGCCGGAATCGAACGGGCGCGGGGCTTGATCACCACCATCGACTCGGACGCCCACAACGTCTACGTCATCCTCTCGGCTCGGGCGATCAATCCCGGGCTGTTCGTCGTGGCGCGGGCGAACACGGAAGACTCCGAAGCACGGCTGATGCAGGCCGGCGCGAACCGCGTCGTGTCGCCGTACACCATGGCCGGTCATCGGCTGGCGGAGCTGGCGGTTCGGCCCCGAGTGGTCGACTTCATCGACGCGGCGCTGTCGCACGGCGAGCTGGCCTTTTCGATGGAGGAGGTCGAGGTAGGGCCGAGCGGCCCGCTGGCCGGCGCGACGGTCGGCTCGCTGCGCCAGACCGGCGTCTTCGTCCTGGCGATCGTCACCGGCGAGCGCAAGTACGAAGCGAATCCGCCCGCGGATCGGGCCCTGGAGGTCGGAGAGACGCTCGTCGTCTCTGGCAGCGTGCCGCGCCTCAAGGAGTTGCGCGGCCTCGGATCCGCGCAGTAGCGCGGCAGCCGCTCGAGGACCACGATGGCCCAGCCCAGGACCAAGGCCCAGCTGTTGACCGCCACGGAGAAGGAGCGCGACGCGCTCCAGGTTCTGCTGTCCCGGCTCTCGCCGGAGGACATGGTCCGGCCCGGTGCGTACGGCTGGTCGGCGAAGGACCACGTCGCCCATCTGTCCGAATGGGAGCGGATGCTGTTCGGCTGGTACGAGGCGGGGTGGCGCGGCGAGGAGCCGGGCGTCCCGGCCGAGGGCTACACCTGGGCGTCGATGGACGCCCTCAACCAGCGCCTCTTCGAGCGGCACCGGGACGACCCGCCGGCCCACGTTCTGGCCGACTGGCAGCAAACCTCGCGGCAGCTGCAGCTGCTGGCAGAGCAACTCTCCGAGGCGGACCTGTTCGCCCCGAATCGGTTCGCCTGGACCGGGCGCGGGACGCTGGCCTCCTTCCTCTTCGAGTGCGGCGCCAACCACTACCGCTGGTCGACCGAGCAGATCAGGCGCGGCTTGAAGGCGAGACGTTAGCGGCAAAGCGCCGCCGACTCGCTTCGCTCCGAGGCTACTCGGCGGGCGTCCAGACCACTCCGCTGGCGGGGAATTCGCGCTCGCTCCATGCCAGGATGCGGCGCGGCGTTACGGTGAAGACCGCCGCCCCGGGCGCGCCCCAATCCGGGTGGTCGAAGTCGTACTTGCGCCTGTACTCGGCGCGGTAGGCGTCGAAGCGGTCGCGGGGCGCGGGTCCGGCGAAGCCTTCGACTATCACCGCCTCGTCGCCTGACTCGAGGTTGATCACGACCTCGGGCCGCGCCGCAAGATTCCGGCCTTTGACCGAATCCGGGTCCGTGGAGAACCAGACCTGTCCGTCCAGCCAGACTCCCCAGACCGGCGCGGCATGCGGCCGGCCGTCTTCGCGGACGGTGACCAGCCAGTAGTTGCGAGCCTCCTCGAGGCGGACCTCCAATTGGTCCCAATCGCCCTCGCCCGTCCCGGGCGGCCCGTAGCTGGTCGCGAGCCGCAGCGGCGAGGCACGGAAACGCGCCATGTCAGCCGGCCGGCTCGCCCGCGGCAGGGGCTCCGGCCGCGGCGGCGGCTTGCGCCGCGGCCGTCTCGCGGGCCCGCCGCTCGTAGGCGATCAGCGCCCCGCCCACGATCCCGGCGTTGTTCCGGAAGGTGGCGATGGCGATCGGCGTCTGGACCGTCAGATAGCGCAGGTAGTTGTCGGCCCGTTTGGACGCCCCGCCGCCGAGGATGAACAGGTCGGGCCAGAAGAGCCGTTCCAGCTCGTGGAGATACGTGTCGAACCCGGCGGCCCAGTCCTGCCAGCCCAGCCCGAGCCGATCGCGGGCCGATTCGGCGGCTCGTTCCTCGGCATCCCGGCCCTTGATCTCCAGGTGCCCGAGCTCCGTGTTCGGCACAAGCCGGCCGTCGATGAAGAGCGCCGTCCCGATGCCGGTCCCGATCGTCAGGACCATCACGAGCCCGCGCTGATATCGCCCGGCGCCGAAGCGGATCTCGGCCAGGCCGGCCACGTCGGCGTCGTTGCCGACGGCCACGACGCGGTGCATCGCCAGCCCCATCTCCCGCTCGGCGGCAAAGCCGATCCAGGCCGGGTCGATGTTGGCGGCCGTCAGGGTCACGCCGTTGCGGGTCGCGGCCGGCACACCCACGCCGACGGGGAACGTGTCGCCGTCCCTGGGATCCCAGGCCTCGACGAGCCGGCCCACCAGCTCGTCGGTGACCGCCACGACGTCGCGCGGCACCGCCGGCTGGGGCGTCGGAATGCGCAACCGATTGCCCACGATCTGGCCGGTGCGGACGTTGACGACGGCCCCCTTGATGCCGCTCCCGCCGAAGTCGATGCCGATCGCCAGGTCCGACGGCTTGACGTCTCCGGGCGCCAGGTCGCCCGGCTTGGTCCCGACTGCTGCGGGTCCGCCGGTTCGGGTTTCGTGCGTCGGGCGGTCGGTCACTGGCGAGTCCTCTATAGGGTCGATGCTAGAAGTAGTTCACGCTGATGCCGCCGTCGATGACCATCGAGGCGCCGTTGGTCCAGGCCGATTCGTCGGACGCGAGATAGATGGCCATGTTGACGACCTCGTCCGCCTTGCCGAAGCGCCCGGTCGGGTTGCGAGCCAGTCGCAGCTTCTTCGCCGCCTCGTCCTTGAGCAGCCAGTCCATCAGCAGCGGCGTCTCGACCGGGCCGGGCAGGATGGCGTTGGTTCGGATGCCGTGAGGCGCGAACTGGACGGCCAGCGAGCGCGTGAGCGACAGGATCGCGCCTTTGGAGGCAGTGTAGGCGTCCTGAGGAACCGAGCAGCCCAGGACCGCGACGAAGCTGGAGACGTTGATGATCGAGCCGCAACCGCGCTCGAGCATATGCGGGAGGGCGTGCTTGCAGCACAGGAAGACGCCGCGGACGTTGACCGCCATGACCTGGTCCCAGACCTCGACGGAGGTGTCCAGGACCGAATGATCGGCCTCGGGCATGATGCCGGCGTTGTTGTAGAGGACGTCGATCTGCCCGTAGCGTCTGATCGCGACCTCCGCCATCGCCTTCGCCTCGGCCTCGACCGAAACGTCGACAGCGGCGGCATACGACTCCCCGCCGGCGGCGCGGATCTGGCGAACGGTCTCCTCCGCGGCCTCGCCCTGGTTGTCGGCGACGATCACCCGGGACCCCTCGGCGGCGAAGCGGAGGGCGGCGATGCGCCCCATGCCGCTGCCGGCGCCGGTGATGATCGAGACCTTGTCCTTGAGTCGCATGCCCTGGTCTCCTCGCCCGCTTGGCCCAGATCTTGTCGGCGGAGGCCGTCGAGTCGCCGGCCGCAGGCTCCTCGAACCACCGGGTGAGCCTAGCTTACCCGGCGATCGCGCCGCGAGCGCGCGGGGCGGGGGTCGGGTCTATGCTGGGGTTCCAGGCGACCAATCGGGGAGGCGGCATGGAGACTTCGAGCAAGTCCGTTGTGGCGGTCGCAGGTGGTAGCGGCTTCGTCGGGCATGCGATCGTTCGCGAGCTGGCGGCCCGCGGCAACCGCGTGGTCGTCCTGTCGCACCGTCCTCCCAGGGCGACGACGGAGCGGTCGGTCGAATTCCGGCGGGCGGACGTGACCGCGCCGGACGGGCTGGCCGAAGCACTCGCCGGCGCCGACGCCCTGGTCATCTGCCTGGCCTTCCGCAACTCGCCGATCGAGGCGCCGCGCCGCGGCCAGACCTTCGAGCGCGTCGACGCCGGAGGGACCGAGGCGCTCGTGGCCGCGGCCCGCGCCGCCGGCATCTCTCGCCTCGTCTACATCTCGGGCGCCGGCGCCGCCGCGGACGCCCCCCGCCACTGGTTCCGGGCCAAATGGCGCGCCGAGCAGGCCGTCCGCGGCAGCGGCATCGTCTACACGATCTTCCGCCCGAGCTGGATCTACGGACCGGGCGACCGGTCGCTGAACCGCTTCCTGGGCTTCACCAGGTGGCTGCCTTTCGTGCCGCAGATCGGCAACGGTCGCCAGGTTCTGGCGCCGGTCTTCGTCGACGACATGGGCGCGCTCGTGGCCGACGCGCTGGTTACGCCGGCCGCTGCAAATGCCACTCTGGAGGTCGGGGGCCCCGAGACCATGACCATGGATGCCGTCATCCGCGAGGCGCTCCGGATCATGCATCGGCGCCGCCCGATCATTCACGCCCCGGTCATCCTGATGAAGGCGCTCACGTGGCCGCTGACGCTTCTCCCGTCACCGCCGATGACGCCGGCCGCGATAGATTTCGTCGTCCAATCAGCGCCGGTGGATACCGGTCCGTTGACCGCGGCGCTGCCGCGTCATCTCACGCTCCTCGCCGATGCGTTGGGTACATATCTGGCGCCGCCGAAATAGCCGACGTAGTCTATCCGCGCTCGAGGTATCTCTCGCGCTCCCAGGCATGGACGGCCGCGTCGTATGTGTCGCGCTCGACGCGAGCGGCATTGAGGTAGTGGTCGACGACGTCGCGGCCGAAGATCTCGACGGCGGCCTTGCTCTTGTCGAGTAGATCGACCGCCTCGTAGAGGGCGCGCGGCATGCGGTCGCAGCCTTTCGCGACGTAGCCGTTGCCCTTGTATTCGGCGGGCGGCTCGATCTTGTGCTCGATGCCGTAGAGGCCCGCGCCGACCTCGGCGGCGTACGCGAGATAGGCGTTCATGTCGCCGCCGGGGAAGCGGTTCTCGATGTGCAGCGCGGGTCCGTTGCCCACGATGCGAAAACCCGTGGTCCGGTTGTCGCGGCCCCAGACCACGTTCACCGGCGCCCAGCTGGCGACGGCATAGCGTTTGTACGAATTGATGGTCGGGGCGATGAACAGCGCGAGCTCGCGCTGCAGAGCCATCATCCCGCCCAAGAACCAGCGCATCGTCTGGCCCATTCCGTACGGCTCGGCGCCTTCTTCGAAGAAGAGCGCCTTCTCGCCGGTCGGATCCCACAGGCTCATGTGCAGGTGCCCCGACGAGCCCGTCCATTCGGCATACGGCTTGGCCATGAACGTGAGGCCGTAGCCGTTGAGCCAGGCAATCTCCTTGGCGCCGTGCTTGAAGAGAACGCTCCGATCGGCCGACTCGAGCACCGCGTCGTAGCGGATGTTGACTTCATGCTGCGACGGCGCGGCCTCGCCCTTGCTGAACTCGATCGGAATCCGCGCCTGGGTCATCTGATTGCGGATCTGGCGATACAGTGGCTCGAGCTTGGTCGCCTGGAGCAAGTGGTAGTCCTCGTTGTAATAACCCACCCGCTCGATGTCGTTGTAACCCTTGTCGTTCAGCTCTTCGAACGTATCCGAGAGAACGTAGAACTCGAACTCCGTGCCGGCCTTGACAGTGTATCCGAGACCGGCTGCCCGCTCGACCTGCCGCTTCAACATCGTGCGTGGAGAAATAGCGATCTCCACACCTTTCTCTTCGTCGAAGGCGTCGCACAGAACGATGGCCGTCGATTCCAGCCACGGCAGAACACGCGTCGTCTCCCAAACCTCGTGCCCGATCCAGTCGCCGTAGCCTGTTTCCCAGTTCATCAGCTTGAAGCCGTCCGGCGTGTTCATTTCCATGTCCGTGCCGAGGAGGTACGTGCAGAAATGGATGCCGTGGTCCACGACGCCCTTGAGAAAGGCCTCGGCCTGAACTCGCTTGCCCATCAGGCGGCCCTGCATGTCGGTCAGGGCGACGATGACGGTATCGATCCGTCCGTCGCGGACCATCTCGCGCAGATCCGCGAGTTGGCTAGGAACGGCCTTGCCGGCGCCTCCGCCGGCAGCCGCGTGGTGGTCCCCTGCGCCGTGCTGGTCGCTCATGGTCTTGTCCTCCGCTCGGGCTTGCGCCCCTGCCTCGGGGTGCCGCGATCCTGGCTCGCTATTGTGGCTCGTGATCGCCCGGGGCGCCCGCGGGGATCCGCCACGGGCGACGTGGTCGCGCGCTGGACGCGCGCACGGGGGCGTCCGTCCGACCCGCGATTGGCGCGAGCAGGGTAGAGTCTGCAGGCTGCACGTTCGCCGCCCCCGAGTACGACCGACTGTGCAGACTTCTACGACCTCCGCCCCTACGAGTTCGTCCATGGGCGTAGGCAACCCGATCCGCACGGCAGCGTCGCCACGAGGAGGCAAGCGGCCGGGGGAGCGGAGCGGCGAGACGTAAGAGGTACAAACCACCTGATGAGCGATCCCCGCGTCGAGCGTGGCCTCGACGACAAACCGGCGTCGGACCCGTTCGAATCTCCCATCCACAGCGATCTTCCCATCACCCGCCGGCCCCGCCCGGAGGTAGTGATCCCGTCCACGGCCTCCAACGCGCTCGACACGCCCGCGACGCCAGCGAAGCCCCCGACGACGGTCGCCAGCGGCCTCCGCGCCCGCCCCCATGGCGTACGTGCGACGACGACCCAGGCGACGGGCGCGGCGACCACACCGAGGGCCTACCCGCGCAGCCGCCGCTCGGGCCAGGCGTGGCAGCCGCCCAGGATCGCGATGCCGAAGCTCCGCCGGCCCGAGCTTCATCGGCCCGAACTGCACCGCCCGACCTGGCCCCTCTCGATCCGCCAGACCCTCTCCGCGGCCGTCGGACTCGTGACGATCGTCGCCGTCGTGGCCGGCATGATCGCGCTCATCCCCAACAAGCCCGTTGCGGTTCCCGTCACCGGTAGCGTCCGCGCCGTCGACTTCCGAGCTTCGGCCAAACCGCCCACAGGCAACTTCTTCTATGGGCCCTACTTCGTATCACAGGGCTCTCAGATGCTGATGATGGGCAGCGACGGAAAGACGAGCAGCGTCTGGTCCTCGACCGACGGCTCGACGTGGCAGTCCATCGCGGCACCCGGATCGTTCGGGGCGCCCGGCCTGCGGTTCGTCGTCCTCGGCTTCGCCGACGACGGCAACGGCGGCCTGGTCGCGGTCGGCGATGGGTTCGGGGCCGGCAGCAAGGTCGTGGCCACGGCCTGGCACTCGCGCGACGGCAAGACCTGGTCGCCGGCCGCGGTCGATTTCCCCGACGACACCGAGATGATCGGTCTGGCCGGGCGGCCGGGCGGGCTCGTCTCCGCCGGCAACGGCGTGGCCTGGTTCTCGCAGGACGGATCGAACTGGACCGTCGTCGCTCTCCCAAACGCCACCGGCTACATACCGCGGGCGGTCCGGGCCTGGGCCGGCGGGTACGCAATCATCGCCGTCTCGAGCGGCAACGACGCGCGCCACTCCAAGGCGTGGATCTCGTCCGACGGCACGCACTGGAATGAGGCGGCGGCAACGCTGACCGGTTTCGAGGCCCAGGATCTCGTGGCCTATGGGAGCGGGCTCGTAGCCGTCGGCAGCCAGATTCTGACCCCCGAAGAATTGGCCACCCCGTCGCCCTCGCCGTCGCCCTCGCCGACCGCTGGGCCTTCGGCATCGAAGGCCAAAGCCACCCCGAAACCGACCCCCAAACCCACTACCTCCCCGGCGGCCTCGGGCGCTTCGCCTTCGGTTACGCCGGCCCCGACGCCCATGCCTACCGCCGCGGTGGCGATATCGTGGATCTCGCCCGACGGCATCAACTGGTACAGAGGAAGCGCCGTGCCCTCTCGCCAGTCGCAGGGCCTCGAATCCGTCACTCAGGTGTTCGATTCGCTGGTTGCCATCTCCTCCGAGCCAACCGGCGTGCTCGGTCCGGCCCCATCCGCGGGAGCGAGTCCCACGCCTATTGATGCCGCGTCGCTCTGGACATCCGACGACGGCACAACATGGAAGCCGATGACGACTACCGCCTCGGCCCTGACCCGGGGCCGGCTGGCGCCGTTCGGCAACTCGCTCATCCTGGCCGGCATCGATGCCGGCGGCTCGCTGGCGGTCCTGACGGGCAGCCTGACGCTCGGCGCCCCGCTGCCGGTGGTGGCGGTCACGCCCACGCCCGCGTTCTCCATCCAGCTGAGCGCCGGCGCGACGCCCATGGTTCCCGGGCTGACCGCGGACAGCACCCTCGGCCCGGTGATCGCAACGACGAATCAGCTCCTCGCGTTCGTCAACGGCAAGGCCGGGACCACGGTCTTCTCGTCGCCGGACGGAAACGCCTGGACGACGCAGGCCGGGCCGGACGTGCTGGCGGGAGCCGGCGCCGCCGCGACCGATACCCTTGCGCCCGCCGTCGGGTCTGGCAGCGCGGCGCCCGCCAGCGCGGCGCCCGCCAGCGGGTCACCGAAAGTGACTCCTGTGCCGGCGACGGCCGCTCCGGCGCCCGCAGGAACTCCTCTCGTGGCGGCCGCCGCGCTCGATTCCCAGGGCGGCGTCGCCGCCGTCGGAAGCCTGTCGACTGCCGACTCGGGCCAGGCCGGCGCCATCTGGCACCTGTCGGGCACGACATGGACGATGGCCACGATCGGCAGCAGCGACGCGCCGTCGAACTTCGGGTCGGTGGCGGTCCACGGCGGCGACTTCGTCGCGGCCGCCGGCTCCAGCGACGGCGCGAGGCTGTTGTACTCGGGGGACGGCCTGACCTGGGTCGACGCCTCGATCAGCGGCGCGACCGACTACACGCTTCAGGTTTCGTCGTGGTCGGGCGGCTTCATCGCCTCGGGCGTCAACAGCACCGGCATGGCGGCCGCCTGGACTTCGGCCGACGGCCTCGCCTGGACGCCGGCCAGCTGGAAGCTGCCTGCCATCGGCAGCATCGTGGTCGGCACGCGCAAGGGCCTGATCGGGACCAGCCAGGGCCTGACCGGCAATACCAGCTGGTGGTGGTCGGCCGACGGCAAGAGCTGGCAGGACTCCAAGCTCACGACCACCGGCGGCTGCTGGGCTTCGCTCGACTCGGGTTTCGTTGCGGTCAGCCCACCGTCGGCCGGATCCGGACCCACGGCCGGGCCTGCGGCCTCCGGCTCGGCGAGTCCGTCCGCCCCGTGGACCGTGTGGGCCAGCAAGGACGGGCAGGCGTGGCAGCAGCCGATGGCCGGCCAGTTCTCGTTCGGCGGTTCCGCAACCTGCTCGGCGGCAGCGCTGCATCAAAGGGTGGTCGTCGTCGGCTGGTCCAAACCCGGCGTCCTGCAGGCGTACTTCGGCGACCTGACCGGGCTCTAGGGCGGGCGTCCGCACATCGCCCCGTGCCGTCTTCGGACTGCCCGGATAGCGGCTCGTGCCCGTCCGCGACCGGCTTAGTTGCTATCCTGTCCCCGCGAGGGGCAGCCACATGCGGACTCCTCGTCAGAGCCCGCGCCGAATCTCCGCCAGGCGGCGTTCTGGCCTGGCCCGCCCCGATCAAGGAGGACTTGGACTAAGTGGCTAACGTGCAACCGAAAGAGGGGGCCGGCCCGGCCGCGGCTAAGCGGATCATTCTCCTGATCTTCGTGCTGTCCGGTTTCGCCGGCCTCGTGTACGAGGTCGTCTGGGCCCGCCAGCTGGTGCTGGTGTTCGGCAACACGACGCAGGCCGTGTCCGCCATCCTGACCGGCTTCTTCGGCGGCATGGCCATCGGCAGTGTCGTCGGCGGCCGGATCGCGGACCGGGTCCGCAATCCGCTGCGCATGTACGCCATCCTCGAGCTCCTCGTGGTCGTGGCCGTGCTGCTGACGCCTACGACGTTCCTGGGCATGCGCGAGGTCTATCGCGGCGTCTTCGAGACGCTCGAGGAGAACCCGAACCTGCTGACGCTGGTGCGGTTCGGGCTGTCGCTGCTGGCCCTCGGTCCGGCCACGATCCTGATGGGCGCCACGCTGCCGACGCTTTCCCGCTACCTCGTGCGGGACCACAACACGCTCGGCACCGAGTTCGGCAGCCTGTACACGGTCAACACCTTCGGCGCCATCCTGGGCACCGTGGCGGCCGGCATCTTCCTGATCGAGCTCATCGGGCTCCAGGAGACGATGCTGGTCGGCGTCGCCTGCTCGGCCACGGCCGGGTTGGCCGCCTTCGCCTTGAGCCTCCGCCACCAGCCGGCGTCGACCGTTGCCACGGCCGGCGAGCCCGGACCTTCCGCAGTGGCGGCGGCCAGATCCGCGATCGGAGCCGGCGCGGCCTCGATTTCGCGGCCGAAGCTGGCTCTCGCCGTGGCCTTCGTGTCGGGCCTTACGTCGCTCGGATACCAGAACCTCTGGACGAGGATCCTCTCGTCCGGTACCGGCAGCTCGAGCTACGTCTTCACCTGCATCCTGGCCATCTTCCTGACCGGCATCGCCCTGGGCGCGTTCGTCTTCTCGCGCTTCCTGTCCAGGACGCGCCACCCCGTCGCCCTGCTCGGAGCCGCGGAGATCGCGCTGGCCTTCGTCGTCCTGGCCGGCCTCGGGGTCGAGACGAAGTACCTGGTCTCCTGGAGCTTCCTGCGAGAGCTGATCGTCGTGGTCGCCCCGCCGGCGCTGATCATGGGCGTCGTCTTCCCGATGAGCTCGATGCTCGTCTCCGAGTCGGACGAGCGCGTCGGAACCAGCACCGGCCTCCTGCTCGGCGCCAACACCGTCGGGGCGCTGTGCGGGACCTTCGTCGTCCCCTTCGTGCTCATGCCGGTCCTGACCTCGCCCCGATCTGTCGTGCTGATCGCGGCCATCAACGCCCTCACCGGTGTCGTGCTGCTCTGGCAGGCCCGGCCCCTCGCGATGGCCGTGCGGCGCGTCGGATCGGCCGTGGGCGGCATCGTGGCAGTCGTCGCGGTCGTGCT
>Ga0265316_10004534_pt1 | contig 13807 bp, 9 predicted proteins | sample 4522metaG_FD_202092 | JGI IMG/M metagenome (GOLD analysis project Ga0265316, IMG submission 202092) | Rhizosphere microbial communities from Carex aquatilis grown in University of Washington, Seatle, WA, United States - 4-5-22 metaG | ecosystem: Host-associated > Plants > Roots > Rhizosphere >... | reverse complement strand
TATTGTAGTCTTTGTTAAATTTTGTTTTGGATCCCGGCAGGGATTTTTTTATTAGCTTTGATAATTCCAATTTTTGCCGCGGGTCAAATTCCAAATACACCAGTTTTGGTTTTTGTTTTTTAGCGGCAATCTGATTTAAAAGTCGGCGGATAATCATCAAGCCCTTTTCCTTTGTGAATAAAGCCTGGCGAGGTTCAAACTTTAGGCCAACTGTCTGCGCCGATGAATTGTTTTTCCACTCGCTCCAACCGTAGGGGAGATTAGCGATAATAATATCAAAATTGCCTTTAATATTTTTTAGCAAATCACTTTTGACAAATTTAATTTTCGGCCAAACACTATCATACACAGTAGTATGATAGTGTTTGGCCAGTATAATTTTTGCGTTTTGTTTGGCAACTTTTAATGCCGCGGATGATATGTCGGATGCAAAAAATTGCAGTTTCCCTTCTCCCTCCGGGAGAGGGGTGAGGGCTTTTGCCAGGCTGATAATAATACATCCGGAGCCGGTTCCAATGTCGAGGATTTTTGCTTGGATAACCGCGGAGCTTCTCCTCCTAGAATAGGAGGAGTACCCCGTCAGACGGGGGGAGGTGGTAGAATCCGCGGTATCATACCGCCCCGTCTGCCTAACGGCAGCCACCCCGCCTATCTTAGGCGGGGAGCTCCGCAGTTTTGCCGATATCAAACCCACAACCATTTCCGTTTCCGGCCTTGGCACCAGCACATTGCTATTTACCTTAAACCGTAAGCCCATAAAATCCTTATACCCCAAAATATAAGCCATTGGCTCGCCCTTTAACCGGCGCTGTGCCATCCGTGTTAATCTGTTTGCCTGTATCCGTGTTAATCTGTTCTCCCCATGCATAAAAACGAACTCCTTAGGCTTTTTAAGTACATGCGCCAGCAGGAGTTCTATTTCTATTTTATGATATTTTTTTAACGCTTCCCGTATCTTCAATTTTGTAAATTTTACTTAATTCTTTAATGCTTCTTTTTTCATCTCCAAATCCGCTTTTTGCAGGGCGGTGATGATTTGGGCAAATTTGCCTTCCATTATTAGGTTAATTTGATTAAAGTTTTGGTTTATGCGGTGGTCGGTTACTCTGTCTTGGGGAAAATTGTATGTGCGAATTTTTTCGGAACGGTCGCCGGTGCCAATTTGGGATTTAGTAAGGTCGCGGACTTTTTTGCTTTCTATGTCCGCGTAATGCTGGGCAACGCGCGCGCGAATGACTTCCATTGCTTTTTCCTTGTTTTGCGTCTGGCTTCGTTCGTCCTGGCACTGCGCGGTTATGCCGGTTGGGATGTGCAAAATGCGGATGGCGGAATAAGTGGTGTTGACGGATTGGCCGCCGTGTCCGGATGATGTGGTTGCTTCTATTTTAAGGTCTTTATCCGCTATGGCGTAATCTTTTTCTTCTAAAATAGGCAAAACAGCCACGGTAATTGTGGATGTATGCACGCGCCCGCTTTTTTCGGTTTCCGGCACGCGCTGGACGCGGTGAACTCCGGATTCGTATTTAAAAAGGGCATACGGTTCTTGTAGGGAATGGTCGCGACCATTCCCTACGCGGCCATGTACTTCAAATATAACCTCTTTAAATCCTCCGGCATCGCTCCGCGAAGAAGAAACAATATGCGGTTTAAGTCCGCATTCCTCGGCAAACTTGCCATAAGCTCTAAACATCTCGGCCACAAAAAGAGTGGCCTCGTCCCCGCCGGCGCCGGCGCGGATTTCCACAATCACGTTTTTATCGTCGCTTGGGTCGCGCGGAAGCAACATTTCTTCAATTTCTGATTTTAATTTCAAAATTTCCGCCTCCAGCCGCCGACCTTCGTCCAAAGCCATAGATTTTATTTCCGCGTCCGCATCATCCATCAGATTCTTATTTTCTTCCAATTCGTTAATCCGTAATCCGTAATCCGTAATTGCCTTAACAATAGGCTGTAACTCCGCGTGCCTTTTGCCAAGCTTGGCCATACCTCCGCCGAAGGCGGATCCGCCTCTGGCGGAAAAACTCGAAAACCCACCGGACGACATTTGCTCCGTTAGTTGATTGTATTCGTCTATAATTTTTTGATAACCGATTTCCATATACTTTTTGTGTCATCCCGACCGACCGAATGTCCAGCCGAAGGCGGATCTGCCTCTGGCACGACATCTGAGGGAGCGGAGGGATCCCTTAACAATGATGGTCTAATTTAAGGGATTCCTCGGCTCGGATGCACTCGCTCGGAATGACACCAATAGAAGTAAGTTTATTCTATCACAAAAAAGCCCTCTTGTTACAGAGAGCCTTTTAAATAAACTATTTAGCTGTTTTGCTCGCTCTTGTCTTTCTTGGTTTCTTAACCTTAACAGTGGACTTAATGGCAACGGCCGCGGCCGAGCGCTTTTTGAATTTGTCAATACTGCCGGCGGCATCCAGCAATTTTTGCTTGCCGGTATAAAAAGGATGGCACTGGCTACAGACTTCCGTGTGCAAAGACTGCGCGGTTGAACCGGTTTTAAAAGTATTGCCACAGGCGCAGGTTACGACTATGTCGGTGTTGAATTGGGGATGAATAGAATCCTTCATAATTTCAATAATTTCCTAATTTCACTAATTTCAATCGGAAATAAAGAAATAGATTGAAATTGAGAAATAGCTTTATATTTAGACGACTTCTGATATTTTACCCAGTCTTGCCAAAAAAGTCAAGCACTGTTATAATATCCTAGTTATAAACTAATCACATTCCCAAGCAACCCCGCACCACAAAGGGTGCAGGGTAAAAATTATCCTGTTTGGCCAGCCTGAGGGCTTAAGGCCGAATAGAGGGAATGGAAGAAAAAGGATAATGTAGTCTGTATTTTGATTGTGTCATCCCGACCGAGCCCGAATGTCCAGCCGAAGGCGGATCTGCCTCTGGCACGACATCTGAGGGCGAGTGTAGGGATCCCTCCACTCCGCGGATGCACTCGTCGGTCGGGATGACACAGAAAACCAGGTTACATAAACAAACCATGAAAGACATCACGCTTTTAGAGTTGATGAAGAGCGGCGCGCATTTTGGCCATACCACCAGCCGGTGGAACCCCAAAATGAAGCCGTATATTTTTACAACCCGCAACAACATCCACATTCTGGATTTGGAGCAGACAAAAAACGGCCTGGAAAAAGCCGCCAAGTTTGCCAAAGAAACCGCCAGCCGCGGCGGCACGATTTTATTCGTGGGCACCAAGCGCCAGAGCAAGGAAATTTTAAAAAACGCGGCCCAGGCCGCAGGAATGCCGTTTGTCAACGTGCGCTGGCTGGGCGGCACTTTTACCAACTTTAAGACCATCCAAAAAACCATCCGCAAAATGGAAAAATTGGAAAGCTTAAAAGCTTCCGGCGAACTGGAAAGCAAATACACAAAAAAAGAGCGCCTGCTGATTGAGCGGGAAATAGAAAAAATGCGAAAATTGTTTGAAGGCGTGCAAAGTATGAAAAAATTGCCGGACGCGATATTTGTTACCGACGTCAAGCACGACGCCATTGCCGTTAAAGAAGCTCAAAAAAGCAAAGTAAAAATTATCGGTTTGGTGGATACCAATTGCAATCCCGAAGGCATAGATTATGTAATTCCCTGCAACGACGATGCCACCAAAACCATAGAGCTGGTCTGCTCCTACATAGCCTCCGCGGTCAGCGAAGGCAGACAGGCGTCTCCTGTTACCAAGGAAGCTGACAAAGTTCCTGCCGTAGCGTAATTTCACAATTTCGCTCTGCAAATTTCTTAATTTCAAAATCAAATAAGAAATTGGGAAATTTAGAAATAAAGAAATTAACCACACAAAAATTATGACTAATGATTTAATAAAAGAACTCCGAGAATTAACCGGCGCCGGGATGATGGAAATCAAGGGCGCGCTGGAAGAAGCCGGCGGCGATAAAACCAAGGCCGTGGAAATTTTGCGCAAAAAAGGCGCGCTTAAGGCCGGCAAAAAAGCCGACCGCGTGGCCAACGAAGGCATTGTGGAAGCTTATATTCACCCGGGAAGCCGCGTGGGCGTTTTGGTGGAAGTCAACTGCGAAACAGATTTCGTGGCCCGCACCGACGATTTTAAGCATTTGGCCAAAGAGCTGGCTCTGCACATTGCCGCGGCTAATCCGCTTTACGTATCCACAGCCGATGTCCCGGCAGAAGTTGTGGAAAAAGAAAAGGAAATTTACAAGGAGCAAACCCTGGCCGGCGGCAAAGGCAAGTCCGATGAAATTGTCAACAAAATTCTGGAAGGTAAAATCGCCAAATATTACGAGGAAGCCTGCTTAATGGAACAGCCGTTTGCCAAAAATCCCGACATCAAAGTAAAAGATCTTATTGGCGAAGCCGTGGCAAAAATGGGGGAAAAAGTTGTGGTTAAGCGGTTCGCGCGGTTTGTATTAGGCAATTAATTAATAATTTATAAGAATTAATTAATAACTTCAAACATTTAAAAAATATGTTATGATGTTATCAGTTATAAATTATTAATTATCAGTTACTCCTTCCTTGTCTTATCAAATTTTCCCCAACGTCATATTAATTCTTTCGGTTCTGGCGATTTTGCTGTTAATTCTCAGGCGTCTGCCCGAGGCCGGCGATTTGGTGGAGCAAACGCCCGCGTCTGCTGGCGTCCATCAAAAATTGCTTGCCAAAGGCCTGCCGGCAGAGGCTTTTTCCAAAGTTCCCACATTTTTTAAATTTTGGACAAAAAAAATCTGGAATTTTGTTTTGGAGGCCAAAGATTTAAAGCCGCATTCAGCCGCCGGTTACCGGATGCAAAAAATCTTTAACGGCAGACTGCCGGGGTTTAAAGCGCAGGCCGCAAAACCGGCTATGCCTGCCGAAGTAAAAGACGAACAATATTTTTTGGATTTGATAAAATCAGACCCCAAAAATTTATTTAATTACGATCTTTTGGGAAGGTTTTATCAGGAGCAGGCAAGCTTCGCGGATGCCAGGGATATTTATGAATATCTGGCCAGCCACGAGCCGGGCAACGCCGAATTCCAGGCTCGTTTGGGGTTTTGTTTTTATCAGGAAAAGCAGTTTGATAAAGCCGCCGAGCGGTACGCCAAATCCCTGGCTCTTGATTCTACCCAGCCAAACCGCTATTATAACCTGGGTCTTAGCCTTGAGGGGGCGGGGAATTTGGAGGAGGCCGTGAAAAATTTTGAAACCGCGGTTTCTTTGGAACCCACGGTAAAATACTATATTAGTTTAAGCAACGCTTTGGTAAAGCAAAACAACGGACCACAGGCGCGCGAAGTTTTGCAAAAAGCCCTGGCGCTTGACCCGCAAAATGAAGCTGTAAAATCCAAGCTGGAAAAGCTAACGTTACCAAAGGTTGATAGCGGTATGATATGAAAGGTTTCCTGATGTTAATTGTTTCCGCCGAAGGCGGAAAAAGTTAATTGTTTTTTACGCCCACTTAGCTCATTTGGTAGAGCAGCTCCATGGTAAAAAGGCAGTCTATGCGGAATTTCGGGATTGGGTTGTAAGAAAGCGGAAAATCGGTTAAAATGAAAAGCCGGTGAGCACCTCCCGCAGGGAGATGGTCACGGGCTTCAAGTGAAGTTCATTTAAAATCTATGCCGTTGTAAGCCCGCTTAGCTCATTTGGTAGAGCAGCTCCATGGTGAGAACCGCTTAGGTTCATGCCCACTCTGAAAGAAATTTCAAAGTGAATCCCGAATAACGGTTAAAGGCCCGCAAGGGTTAAGACCGTGGCGACATTCGCCCGAACGACTGACAAGGGACGCTAAATTTTCCTCTACAGGAAGATATGCGTAAGATACAGTCTACTCCTCTTATAAGCGCAAATCTTGCGTGAAGCTGAGGTATAGAAAGGAAGGAGCAGGTGATCAGTTCAAATCTGATAGCGGGCTCCAGATAAAACGCACTGCAATAAATTAGCAGTGTTTTTATTTTGGAGGTAAATGATATGGACATAAATTTAGCGGCCCTAAAGTTCTACGACTATTCCTCGTTCATTCGGGGATACGCCAAAGCCACAATCAGGCGGTATAGGTTTGTGATTAACTACTACTGCAAATATTGCCACGTCAGCGAGTTTGAGCAGATTAACGAAGAGAGCCTTCGGAAGTTATTTTTCTATGGCCGTACGGAGAGGAAGTGGAGTACGAATACTTACATTAACTTTATTAAAAGTTTAGTGGTATTTTTCCGCTGGTGTGTTAAAGAAAAATACATGGCGGAAAATTTCGCCGAGAAAATAGAAATTCCAAAGTTAGAAAAACGTCTGCCGCCCAAGCTGACAAAACAGCAGACAATGAAACTGCTGGAAGTAGTATTAAATTACCCGTACCAATATAAATTTCTGCGTTACCGTAACCACGCAATTTTTGCCACGTTCATAATGGCCGGGCTCCGCAAGAGCGAACTGCTAAATTTAAAATTCGCGGACGTGGACCTGGAAAATCTTACAATCTTTGTGCGGCAGGGGAAAGGAAACAAGGACAGAATGATCCCAATATGTTTTGCCCTGGCGGAAACTTTAAAAAGGTATGTGATTGAAAGAAAAAGAATACATAAAACCTGCCCGGAATTCTTTGCTTCGCTAAACCGAAATATGGGTTTTACCCAAATGGGCCTGCGCAACTTAGTGGAAATTATAAAAAAAGCCAGTAAAATAAATTTTGGGATTCACAAACTTAGACATTCGTTTGCGGTTTTAATGTTGGAAGGCGGCTGCGACATTTACAGCTTGAGCAAAATGATGGGGCATTCGGACATCAAGACCACGACGATCTATTTAAGCGCCACAGCCGAGCATCTCCGTGCGCAAATCACCAAACACCCGCTAAATAACCTTTAAAATGAATCATTTCATCGCCTAAGTCCAAATTTATGCCGCTCTTGTAATTATTGTTAAAATTCAGTATAATTGAGGGTCAAAAAGGGACTAATTTGCACATTAAAAAGCCCAGTTTATTCAGTAAAATAGAATGGGCTTTTTAGTAGGCAGACGCTTACTCTTTGGGGTCGTCCTTGTTATTATTTATGCTGTTATAACCCACGAAAGTATTTTGCAAATAATAATAATGGCTTCTTTACTCTTGCCAGCAACTGTAATTATCACAAATTTTGCCCTAATTACATCATGTATTGGATTTTTTATTCCGGACTCATCGGAAATTGCAACTTATAGTTTTGACATGATGTTCGGACCAAGCCTATATCCATCAGGCGTTTATCAGGGAGTGATGAGGTTTGTATTTCTGTTTATTTTGCCTACTATTGCCATTGCGGGTTTGCCAGTTGAGGCGGTTAAAAATATTGATATTCTAAAAATTTCTATTATTTGGACACTAGCCGTGTTCTGGACACTGGCCGCGCTTTGGGTTCTGCGAAAGGGGATTAAAAGATACGAGAGCAGTAATTTAACAGGGGCAAGAATATAAAAAATAAAGCTTAATTTGCCCTCACCCGGTGCGGGCAAATAAATTGGTGCTGCTAAGGTTTTATGTTAATATTTGGTTATGAAATGTATTTTTTGCGATATTATAAATAACAGGGTGGAAAGTTTAAAAGTTTGGGAGGATAAAAATTTTATTCTTCTCCTTGACGCTAACCCCATAAATCCCGGACATTTGTTACTAATACCAAAAAAACACGCGCCCGATGTTTTTAATTTGCCCGACGCGCAGTATATTGAATTATTTGTGCTGGCAAAAAAAGTCGCGCGAATACTAAAATCTGTCACCGGAGCCAAGCGCACAGGATTAGCTATTGAAGGCTTTGGAGTACCACACGTCCATATACATTTAGTCCCGGTTAACAAGGGCAACGAATTAAATCCATTAAGAGCTAAAAAGGTTCCTTTTGAAGAACTAAAAAAGAAACAAACAATCTTCATAAAAAATTTCAAGCGGCTTGGCCACTAAATAAACAACCTAACTTTGCCCTCACCCAGCGCGGGCAAAAAGTTGCTAAAATTCGGGAAAAATGCCACAATAAAGACAATTTGGAGTATTGGCTTGCCTTTTTGCGTTAGCTTTTACTGCCAATTATATGAAATTTCTATATGAACACAAATCACGACCTGACCTTTATTACCAATGAAAAGGAAAGAAATCTTTTAGACCGCTTTAAAGTCTTAATCAAGGACACTCAATTTTTTGACGCCTTGGTTGGATATTTTTACACAAGCGGTTTTCATGCTATTTATAAGTCGCTTGAACACACCGATAAAGTCCGTGTCCTTATTGGTATAAACACCGATCAAAAAGTTTACGATTCAATTCAGGAAGCCAAGGAAGAACAGCAGGAAATGAATTTTTCCCATGCCGAAGTTAAGGAAACTTTTTCTGGATTAGTGACGGGCGAACTGGAAAAATCCGAAGACAGCCGGGAAGTGGAAGATGGCGTGGTTAAATTTATTGAATGGTTAAAAAGCGGTAAGCTGGAAATTAAAGCCTATCCTTCGGCCAACATCCACGCCAAACTTTATATAATGACTTTTGCCGAAGGCGACAGGGACGCGGGCAGAGTTATAACCGGTTCCAGCAATTTTACCAGAGCCGGGCTTATAGACAATTTGGAGTTTAATGTGGAGTTAAAAACCCGCGCCGATTATGACTACGCTTTGGAAAAGTTTAACGAACTGTGGGCCAACGCGGTTGATGTAAGCGAAAAATATATTGAAACTATTGAGAATAAGACGTGGTTAAGCAATACCATTACGCCTTATCAACTTTACCTCAAATTTTTATACGAATACTTTAAGGAAAAAATCAACACGGATCAGGAAAGTATTTTTAAAAAGTACCTGCCGGAAAACTTCCTGGACCTGGAATACCAAACCGAAGCTGTAAAGGACGCCAAGGCTAAATTAGAAGAGTATGGTGGCGTTTTTATTGCCGATGTAGTCGGTTTGGGCAAAACCTATATCTCGGCTATGCTGGCTCAACAGCTTGATGGCCGCAGCTTGGTTATCGCGCCGCCTATGCTTTTGGATAAAGAGAATCCCGGCTCCTGGCCAAATGTCTTTTCTGACTTCCGCGTTCACGCCGATTATGAGTCTTTGGGCAAATTGGATAAGCTCGCCGAGAGAGGCACAGAAAAATACAAAAATATTTTTATTGACGAGGCTCACCGTTTTCGCAACGAAACAAACTTTACTTACGAAAAACTGGCCCAAGTCTGCCGGGGCAAAAGAATTATTTTAGTTTCCGCTACTCCGCTTAACAACTCTCCAAAAGATATTTTGGGGCTTATTAAACTTTTTCAAAAATCCAAAAAGAGTACCATACCCAATGTTGCTGATTTGGATAGTTTTTTTGGCGGCTTGGAAAAGAAGCTAAAAAATCTTGATCGCCAAAAGGACAGAGATCAATATTTGGCCATTGTTAAATCCAATGCCCAGGAGATTCGCGACAAAGTTTTAAAATATTTAATGGTTCGCCGCACTCGCAACGAGATTATTAAATATTTTGAAAACGATTTGACCACGCAAAAATTGAAGTTCCCGGATGTTGAAAAACCGGAAGCCGTGTTTTATGAATTGGATGAGAATGAAAACAAAGTTTTTAATGAAACCATAGATTTACTGCTCAATAAGTTCAAATATTCCCGCTACATCCCTTATTTGTATTACAAGGGCGAAAAAAACCAAAGCGAAGAGATGGCGCAAACCAACATGCGCAAGTTCTTAAAAATCTTAATGATCAAACGGCTGGAAAGCAGTTTTTACGCCTTTAAGCAATCGTTACTGCGCTTTATCCATTCTTACGAGCAATTTATTGATGAATTTGGCAAGGGGAATGTTTATGTGAGTAAAAAGTACACCAATAAAATCTTTGAATTTCTGGAAGACGGCAACGATGATGCTGTGCAAAAACTGATTAACGAAGACAAAGCCACCAGGCTGGCCGCCAAAGATTTTGGTGATCAGTTTAAAAGCGATTTAGAAAAAGATTTGGAAGTTTTAAAACAGATATCTAAGCTATGGGACTCGGTTGATCGCGACCCTAAATTGCTAAAATTTATTCAAATCCTTTCCGAAAATCAGATATTAAAAGACAACAAATTAATTATTTTTACCGAGTCCAAGGAAACGGCCGATTATCTGGAAAAAAATCTTGCGGAAAAATTTGGTAGCCAGGTTGTCGCTTTTACCGGCGCCTCAAGCGCCATAGTGCGCGAAAAGGTTATCCAAAACTTTGACGCTAAAGTCAGGTTTCCTAAAGACGATTACCGCCTTTTAATTACCACTGAAATACTGGCCGAAGGCGTAAACCTCCACCGGTCCTGCGTGGTTATTAACTATGACATTCCGTGGAACCCTACAAGGCTCATTCAAAGAGTCGGGCGCATTAATAGGGTAGATACTAAATTCCCAAAAATTTATACCTTTAACTTCTTTCCAACTGTCCAATCCAATAATTTAATAAAACTTAAAGAAGCCGCCGAATACAAAATCCAGGCCTTTATAGAAATGCTGGGAGCCGATGCCCGGCTTTTAACCGAGGGTGAAGAGATTAAGTCTCACGATTTATTTAGCCGGTTAACTTCCAGAGAAACTTTAACTCAAGAGGGTGAGGCCGAGGACAGCGATTTGAAATATCTAAAAGTAATACGGGATCTCCGCGACAACGAGCCGGATGAATTTGAAAAGATAAAGAGGTTACCCAAAAAAGCCCGGACTGCCAGGGCTAATAAAGACAAAGTCAACGCTCTATTAACATATTTTCGGAAAGGTAAAATCCAAAAGTTTTATATAGCTGACATTTCAGCGGCCACCGAACTTGACTTTGCGCAGGCGGCTAAAACTTTAGAAGCCACGGCCGAGACGAAGCAGGAAAAATTAGTGCCGGATTTTTATCAGCTTTTGGAGTTTAATAAAAAAGAATTTCAGTTCGCGACTACAGACCAGGCTATGGAGTTAGCAACCAAGACAGGACGCGATAACGCTTCTATGGTTTTAAGATACTTAAAATCCAAGCAAATTAAAGACTTTAAAGGTTATACCGATGAAGACGAAGATTATATTAAAAAGCTAATCAAATTGCTTGAAGAAGGCGGCCTGCCTAAGCAAACCACCAAAGTTTTGGTTCAGGAACTAAAAGAAGAGATTAATCCTCTTAAAATCCTTGGCATTTTGAAAACTAATATAGCCGAGGAATTCTTCCAGGACACGCTGGCCGAAAACAGCACAAAAACTTCCGGGCCGAGAGAAGTTATATTATCAGAATTTTTAGCCGCCAAATGATTCAAATGATATGGACACAAATGCCGCAAAAAGGATTGTTCGGGAAACCTTGCAAAGTTCTTTTGATAAAAATAGATTTAAGAACTTTGTTTTAAACTTATTTAACCATATTGATGAATTTAAGGCTTTTCATGCCCGTGGTTATGTAAAGGAAATGTTTAAACAGCAAGCCGGAGTTATAAAAACTTACGAACGGCTTGGCACATATACTGATCCAGAAGGCAAGAAACTGGATGTTTTAATTGTTTATTTGGAACGCAATAACTCAATAGATTCCGCCAGGACAACGCTACGTAACTTTGCGGCATACTATTTAAAACAGCGCGATGAAAAAGAAGCTGGTTTATTTGCTTTTGTGTCTCCAAATTTAGACGATTGGCGACTCTCTTTTGTAAAGATGGAATACAATTTACAAAAGGTTAAAGGCAAAGTTAGGCCAAAGGCAGAATTCACTCCCGCCCGCAGGTATTCATTTTTAGTGGGAAAAAATGAAAGTTCTCATACCGCTCAAAAACAGCTTCTACCCATATTGGAGGATGATGAGCATGGACCTACCCTTACAGAGTTTGAGCAAGCCTTTAATATTGAGATAGTCACCAAAGAATTCTTCGGCAAATACCGCGAGTTATTCCTGGAAGTTAAGGACGCACTGGATAAAGTACTTGAAAATGATTCCAAAATTAAACAGGAATTTTCCAATAAGGCTGTTGAGACTGCCGATTTTGCCAAAAAACTTTTAGGCCAGGTTGTCTTTTTATATTTCCTACAAAAGAAAGGTTGGTTTGGGGTAAAGAAAAATCAGGAGTGGGGGACAGGCTCAAAAACATTTTTAAGGGACTTATTTGACGGCAAAATCGTTCAGTATAAAAATTTCTTTAATGAAGTTTTGGAACCTCTTTTTTACGACGCCCTGGCGCTAGATCGCTCGCACGATGATCACTGGAACAACTATCTCCAGTGCAAAGTCCCGTTTTTAAACGGCGGGTTGTTTGATCCCATAAGGAATTATGATTGGGTGCATACCGATATTGAACTGCCTAATGAACTTTTTTCAAACGCGATCAAGGATTTAAAAACAGGCGACATTGGCAACGGAATTTTGGATATTTTTGATCGTTATAATTTTACAGTTAAGGAAGACGAACCGTTGGAAAAAGAGGTGGCGGTTGATCCGGAAATGTTGGGAAAGGTTTTTGAAAACTTATTGGAAGTTAAAGACAGGAAGTCAAAAGGCACTTATTACACGCCGCGCGAAATTGTCCATTATATGTGTCAGCAAAGCTTGATTAACTATCTGGCTACAGAATTTGAAAATAACATCCCAAGGGAAGAAATAGAACACCTGGTTAAATACGGCGAACTGGTGGCCGAGAATGAGGCACAGGTGGGAAAGCTTGGGAAAGAAACTGGCACCTACAAGCACCAGCTTTCAGAAAATATTTACCATAGCGCAGCAGACATTGACTACAAACTAGCGAATATTAAAGTTTGCGATCCTGCCATTGGGTCTGGGGCTTTCCCCGTAGGGATGATGAGCGAAATTGTAAAAGCCCGGAATGTACTTTCCAACTACATGCCTGCGATGGGGGCGGAACAGGCCAAAGCTTACCAGGAAAGCAGAACAATTTACAGTTTTAAACGCGACTGCATTCAAAATTCGCTCTATGGTGTTGATATCGACCCCGGTGCAGTGGAAATAGCCAAGCTGCGGCTTTGGCTGTCTTTAATCGTGGATGAAGAAGACATTAAGGAAATAAAACCATTACCCAATCTAGATTATAAGATTATGCAGGGTAATAGTCTGTTGGAAGAATACGAAGGCGTTAAATTGTTTGATGAAAAATTATTAGTATCAAGCACAGATGGAGAAGGGCAGCTTTTGGAAGATTTGAAGGGAAAAGAATCCGCATTCAGTAAAAAAATAATGCCCTTTTACAGTCAAAATCCAGCGTGGAAAAATAACTCAAAACTGGAAAGGCCGTTAGAACTTTTTCAAATGGAAAAAGAATTTAGACAAGTCCAACAACAAATTAAAAATTATCAGGCTGCGTCTATAAGCCGTAATGCCGGTAGCCAAATACAAGGAGATTTTAATTTTGCACAGCAAGTCAGAGCCAGCCAGCTTGGAGATAGGCTTAAGTTTTTACATAAGCAATTTTTTGAAGAGAGCAGTAAAAGCAAAAAAGACGAATTAAAAAAACAAATTTCGGATTTAGAATGGAAGCTTATAGAAGCTACACTGAAAGAACAAGGCAAAATATCTGGACTCAAAAAGTTGGAGGAACTTAAGCAGACAAACACCAGACCATTTTTCTTATGGAAGCTCAATTTTTCTGAAGTCTTTCAAGAAAAGGGAGGCTTTGATGTCGTAATCGCTAATCCCCCATGGATTTCTAATGACAATATTGCAGAAAATGAAAAGGAAGTTTTCAGAAAAAATTATGAAGTTGCTAAGAGTCGTTTTGACTTAGCAAATCTTTTTGTTGAAAAAGCTTTGCAAATTCTCAAACCAGGAAGGTATATATTTTTTGTTATTCCGGAACACATATGGTTAGGAGATTAT
>Ga0265316_10004529_pt1 | contig 13814 bp, 15 predicted proteins | sample 4522metaG_FD_202092 | JGI IMG/M metagenome (GOLD analysis project Ga0265316, IMG submission 202092) | Rhizosphere microbial communities from Carex aquatilis grown in University of Washington, Seatle, WA, United States - 4-5-22 metaG | ecosystem: Host-associated > Plants > Roots > Rhizosphere >... | reverse complement strand
GCAAGACGGGCGTCGTCGGCCTACTGCGGAACGGCGAAGGCCCCACGGTCATGCTGCGCGCCGATATGGATGCACTGCCTGTCCGGGAGGCCAGTGGTGTCGACTATGCCAGCACCGTCACGGCCACAGATGGCGCGGGGAATGCGACGCCCGTGGCGCGTGCCTGCGGCCATGACATGCATGTGGCGTGGTTGACAGGTGTGGCTGCGCTCTTCGCACAACGGCGCGATCCCTGGAAGGGCACGCTGATGGCGGTTTTCCAGCCAGGCGAAGAGACGGCGCAAGGGGCGCAGGCGATGATTGACGACGGCCTGTTCACACGCTTTCCAAAGCCTAATGTCGTGCTCGGCCAGCATGTCATGGTCGGACCAGCAGGCACTGTCGCGGGTAGCGCCGGGCCTATCACATCCGCCGCCGATAGCCTACAAATCCGTCTGTTCAGGCTCGGTGCGCATGGTTCGATGCCGCAGGCCAGTATCGATCCGGTCGTCATAGCCGCAGCGATCGTCTTGCGGCTGCAAACCATTGTTTCCCGTGAAGTCGCCGCCACCGATGCTGCTGTGGTGACCGTCGGCGTTCTGCAAGCAGGCACCAAGGAGAATGTGATCCCGGAGGAGGCCATCATCAAGCTGAACATCCGGACATTCGATGAGGGGGTACGCAAGCACGTGCTTGCAGCGATCGAACGGATCGTCAATGCCGAAGCACAGGCCTCCCTTGCACCGCGAGTGCCGGAGATCACCCCGCTGGATCGCTATCCCCTCAACGTCAACGACCAGCAGGCAAGCGACCGCGTTGCGCAGGCCCTGCGCCACCATTTCCCGCCCGACCGCGTCCGGCACACCGGACCAGCGCTGGCGAGCGAGGACTTCGGCTGCTTCGGGAGTGAATGGAGCGCGCCGTCGGTCTACTGGTTTGTCGGCGGCACCGATCCCGACATCTATGCCAAAGCCAAGGCCGCGGGACGGATCAACGCCTTGCCGGTCAATCACAGCCCCTTGTTCGCCCCCGTCATACATCCAACCCTGCAGACAGGCGTTGAGGCCATGGTCGCGGGCGCGTTGGCCTGGCTGGCTGAATGAAGGACCGATCAAACGCTTCAACGTCGGAGCAGGACGTGCGCCGTTGCCGCTGATCCCCGTTCTCGAACAGAAGACGATCCACGATCTTCTGCTGGGTCTCGACCTTACCGGCACCTTTGTCTTCGCGATTAGCGGCGCGATGCTGGGCGCACGACGCAATCTCGATATCTTCGGAATGCTGGTCCTGTCCTTCGCGGCCTCCAGTGCGGGGGGTATCACACGCGATCTGCTGATCGGCGCCGTCCCGCCCGCCGCGATCAGTAACTGGCGTTATCTTGCGGTTTCTCTTGCCGCCGGGTTGCTGACCTTTTTCTGCTCTTCACTGATCGCGCGCCTACGCACCGCGATATTAATATTCGATGCGGCGGGTCTTGCGCTCTTTGCCGTCGCCGGAACCCAAAAGGCTTTAGCCTACGGACTGCACCCATTGATGGCAGCGCTGCTGGGCATGCTGACCGGCATTGGCGGAGGCATTGCGCGCGATCTGCTCGTCGCCCGGACGCCTGCCGTACTCCGGAGCGACCTCTACGCCCTCGCAGCACTTGCTGGCGCGGCGCTCGTTGTCGCCGGCCATGGACTGAATTGGCCGATAGTCCCGACCGCTATCGCACGAGCTGGCGTCTGTTTCGGCCTTCGCCTGATGGCGATCCGGTACGGCTGGAATCTACCAGTCGCCCGGCGGATCGAAAGCGGGGACGAGAGGGGCGAGCGTGAATGAAAACCGCGGCCCATCCGTAGTATGCCGATCACGGCTGTCAATCAGCGCTCCCGCCCGCCGGTCTTTACCACCACAGGAATCTTGCCGTTGCGCAGCTTCCCTACGGTCCAGATTTCGCGTGACACCCGACACTCCGTGGCACTGCACGCCGCCGCGAACGGCCACGGGATCGACAACCCATAGCCCTGGATCACCACGCCACTCGTGCCCGGCTGCAGCCCGATGCCATCCGGCTGCCCGGGGACCATCAGAAAGGTGACGTCGTGCTCGAAGGTGCAATTCGCGGCGCACCCCTGCCCCCCGAACGTCGTGCACGTCCCGCCGGTACACGTGGCATCGCCGACGTGACATGGCGTGCCAGCCATGGCGCCGCCGATGCAGGTACCGCCCGGGCGGCTATTGTCAGGCGTCGGCTACGGTTACTCAAGGGAAAAACACGAGTCGTGGACCTGGCGTTCAGAAGAGCACCCGCATCACAGGGGGGATGCATGAGCACGCTGCTCGTCTCTAATCAGCCATTTCGGCTTTGAACCAGATTTGCTCCGGTGTGCAGACACGTATTTCGATCGGTCCGCACCCGACGGTCATCAGTCCCCCACCGCCATCGAACGCGGACTTGGCGTCCGTGCCGCCCTGCGCGGTGACGCGGGTTTTGCTTCGATAGACGTCGTAGCCGACGTTGACGCCATCGGCGACGGCACGCTCGTGGTTGTATTCGGCGATGCGGTTCTGGTGGAAGTATTTCTTGGTCGTCGAGGCAGTCGCCGCGAGTGAAGTGATTGTGGGCAACAGAAGCCGTATGCGTATGGTCAGCTACCGGCACATGGGCTCTGGTAGGTAAACATACGCACGTAGAACTCCGGGCTGACGGTCTCGACTTGCCGTCGGTAGAATCAAATGCGGACCATGACAAACTCCACTGAGAAGAAGCGCCGTCCGGTGAGCGCGCAACTCCTGGTTCTACGTCGCGGCCTCCGGCGCTTTAGCGAGCTGAATCGATTTATTGGCATGGTAGGCGGGAGCGGGGCGGGAAAGCTGGCACTTCTGGGTCTGGGCTTCACGTTGGCCGTGGTACGGACCAGTTGGGGTATGAGTGGGGTGACCTGTATTTCCAACGACAATCACGTCTACTTCATCCTCAGAGGGAACGTTGCAAATCATGGGACACAGGTCACGAGCGTAACCGTGACCTCCGGTACGGCCGCCGGGTGCATTGAAGGACCACCGTCTGACGGAATCTTGACCACGCTCGCGGTGGGGATACAGGGCACTGGCGCAAGCTCCGCCCTCCTGCCCAACCGCATGCGCACGACGTTGATCAACGGCACGGCGAACTCGGTGATTTCCTGCGGAAACTTTAACCCGAGTGCGAATGGTGGGACCGGCCTTCTCACCCTACCATCCGGTGGCACAGTGAGCGTTGCCGGCGGCACGGTCCCCTTGGTGGATGTTCACACTGGAGACGCAGCCGTCCCGGCAGCAGTGGACCTCTTGTCGGAGACGCGGACGGTGGGTTTGTTCGTGTGTGGCGGCTCGACCATGGCGTTCCCGCTTCCCAACCCGCAGCAACCCGGCTGCTCGGGCAGCGGTACGACGAGGGTGGTTGAGTCGGACGCAACTCTCGGTGAACAATCCTGCCAGACCGTGACGTTCGATGACCATAACCACAGCACCATCGGTAACGTCAGTGGTGGATCGATGCCATTCACCATGCCGCCCATGCAGACGGTGCCTGACGGCTTCCTGCTCCAAGGCAACTGCACCACGGACGCGACCTGCCAGATGATTATCTTTGTCGCGAGCCAAGACAGTGCTTCCGGGTTTGGCGTGGCAGCGGCTGGATTCAAGGTGACGGCGGCAAGCGAGGTCTTTGGAACTGATAGCTTTTCGACCAACGATCAGTTCAACAATATACCGACGCCGACCCCCCAGTCGACGAATACGCGGTCAAACACGGCGACGGCAACCCCAACGAACACCGCCCCGTGCGGAGATGGCGTCATAGCCGCGCCTGAGACCTGTGACCCGCCGGACACCTTGCAGCTGCCGAACAACAATCCCTGCCGTGCAGACTGCACGTTCTGCGGCGATGGAATCATCAATGGTTCCGAGACATGTGATGACGCTAACAGCAACAACAATGACAAATGCCACAATGACTGCACCCGACACCTACGCAACGATCCGGTATGGATCCGGTTCCATTCCGGCAACCAAGTGAATGACCGATTGAAAGTGCATGGCAGCTTCGAAAACGACCATAGCGTCGATCCCACGAACTTGATCGTCGGGGTTCGCCTGAGCAATGCGAGCGGTGTCGTGTACAGCGCCTCCGTCCCTCTTGGCGCGGTGACCATGCGAACGACGAAGGTGCGCACGTTCTTCCGCTTCGCGGACGCAAGCGCCAAGTCGAGTCCCAACGGAGGGATCGCGCTATTCACGGTCTCAAAGGATGCCGCCTGGTATCGCGTCAATGTGTGGGCCTACGGCGACCTGTCTGCAGCGACCTCTGAGATGACGATGGATGTCTTTTTCGGGCATGAGCAATACACGAGCTCGGGGAGGTGGAAGAGAACTGTGCGGGGCTGGCAGTTGTTTATAAGGTAGCTTGTGCTCCGCTGGGGCGAGGGTTGCGGTGCCGCAGGACTCCGTCGGTGTGCCGGGCATGAGCGAAATCGCCGTCGGGATCGTTCAGCGCGGGTTGCTTATCTCGGTTCTGGTCGTAACGGCGTCGGGTGTCGTCGCATCCGTGGCAGACAAGCCGACGGTCACGTGCGAGGACGGGACGACGGCCCCAGGCGGGCGTGGAGCTTGCCGCGGCCACGGTGGCGTCGATAAGAGCAAGTCGGCCACTCAAGCTGCGCCTGCAGCCGCACCGGCCGCCGCTGCGCCCGCTGCAGCAGCGAAGCCGACCGCGCCAACCGGAAAAACGACCGGCAAGGCCGCGACAACGGACCCGGCAGGTGCCCTCGCCAAGTGCAAGGTTGCCAGCGAGTTCGGCGGCGCCCAATTCATGAACGTCGACCTCCACCCACCGTATAACACCGCGTTGAGTCAGATCGTCGAAGCCATCATCCGCGACGGTGAGGAGAAACGGCTCGTACCCGATTGGATCTTCGAATCTCCGATTTGCTCACGATCGGCGTTTCTCGGACCGGGTCGCAAACCAGGCGTACAGCCGCAGCCCCACGCCCACGAAGAGCGATGCCAGACCGTGCTTGACATGCATCGTGTGGAGCGCGGGATCGAAACCCGGCACAAACGAAGGCAAGGCGTCTGCAGGTACCAACGCGTACACGCCAGCGAGTAAGACGAACACCACGCCGAACACGACCGCGACAAAGGGAAGTGGTTCGTTCATGTTGAGGTAATACCGCCCGTCCTGCCTTTGTGTAAATGATCTGGGTCAGTCCTGCGCCGGTGACGATTGGCGAGTATCAGCGGTAGGAGTAGGGTGAGCTATGCCAGGATCGCACACTCGGATGCCCGCCATCTTCTTCGGTCACGGCAACCCGATGAACGCCGTCGAGGAGAACGCGTATACCCAGGCGTGGTCGAGAATCGGCAGTACGATCCCGCGTCCGGAGGCGATCCTGTCGATATCCGCGCACTGGTATTTATCTGCCACGCTCCTCACAGGCTCCGATACGCCACGGACGATCCACGATTTCGGCGGCTTTCCTCGGCAACTCTACGAGGTCCAGTATCCGGCGCCGGGGGATCGTCGTCTGGCTGAACACGTGCAGCGGCTTCTGGCTCCCATGGACGTTGTTCTCGATGACAGTTGGGGATTCGATCACGGTACCTGGTCGGTCTTGTGTCACGTGTACCCTGATGCCGACATCCCGGTCGTCCAGCTGAGCATCGACGATCAACAACCAGCGGCGTTTCACTATGACCTGGGGAAACGGCTGGCTCCGCTCCGCGACGACGGCATCCTGCTCATCGGCAGCGGCAACATCGTCCACAACCTGGAGACGTACGCCTGGGATCGGCATCGGGTTGAGCCATTCCCGTGGGCAGTGCGGTTTGAGCAAACGGTCCGTGGACTGCTGCTCGCCGGCAATCACGATCCACTAGTCGACTACGAATCCCTCGGTCGGGACGCAACACTCTCAGCGCCGACGCCGGATCACTATCTTCCGCTTTTGTATGTCATCGGCACGCAGCAGGAGGGCGAGGAGGTATCGTTTCCGGTGGAGGGTATCGAGGGCGGATCGATTTCCATGCTCACCGTCCGGATCGGCTGAAGGTATTACACATGATCATCTCGTCGGTGGTCAACGCGCCGAGGAACGATTCGCCGTAGTGCATCACGCGGGGCGACACCATCGCGTCAGGCGATGGTGCCGTCCTTGTGCGCGACCTTGAGATTGCGTGGGGTGCGACCGCTTACGATCGGTTAGTCGTCGGCATACACGACGTTACAGACCGGATACCCCGTTGCATTCGGCGGAGACAGGACGGCGTTCAAGTCGCAGGAGACCACCATGCCATGCGCAGTACAGGTATCCGGCGCGTACACCAGGTAACCGATCATCATGCCCCTGCGGGGCGGTTGTCAACCAGAACCTAGCAGCATTGTCAGCCACCCGTCGGTAACCCGTCGGTGACTGACAAACAAGACGGGCCGAAAATGGACACCGGCTCGCAGATGAGATCCTACGCATTCGCGCGCTGATCACCGCCAGCGCAAGCCATAGGCAGTCTGGCGCCGGCTGCCCATTGGACGACGCCGAGCGCAGCCCCTACGAGCGCCGTGGTACGAGCGACAAGCTGCCGAATCCCACGAGCAGCAGCATGAGCAGCGCCAGGCCGCGCCAGGACATTGCCGGTGCCGGTGCCGCGCAGGCGCCGACGTTCAGCGCCAAGTTCGTGAGGTCATTGGTGTGGAGACCGGCGTGGGCGATCCCGTGCTCGAAGATCTGCAGCAGGGTACGGGGAGCAACTTTGTCGGCTTCAAATTCACCGCCCCCAGTAAGCAGCAGCTGATGGAGGGGCTCGCGGTCGATATCCAGCAGGGCACCACCCGCTTCCCCGCCGGCGTGTTGGTCAGCGAGTTGGAGGCCCTCGAATACGAGTACAAGCGCACCGGTGTGCGCTACGGTGCCCCGCACGGCCTGCATGACGACGCGGTGTGCGCCTTGGCGCTCGGACGGACCAAGAGCTGGCGACCAAGCGCGTCGCGCTGGCACGTCACCGAAAATGCGGCGGACGGGATTTTGGCGAGGCACAGTCAGACCCCACGCCGATTTACAGCCGGGTGCGCGGCTCGCGTGAGAAGCGCACTCGGCGGCGCGGGATCGTCCGCCAGGTAGCGCGCGATGGGCCCATCATACAACCGCCCTCGCCCCGCCGCCGGGGGCAACCGCGAGGTTCGGTTCAGCCGATGCAGGGGAGAGCGTGATGCGCAGCGTCGCGACGACGATCGGTACGACGCCGATCACGAGGAACACCATGTCGGCCCCTATACGAGCCCACTCGAGCATGTGGAAGGTGCCGCTCGTCAGGAAGGCGAGCCGTCGCGCATGCCAGTAGCCGTTCGAGAGGACATCCCAGAGCTGAAGCACGCCACCCGGAAAGAGATCGAGCAGGACCATGAGTCCGAGGCCGACGTTGAGCCCCCAGAAGCCCGTCCGAATGAGTCCTTCGACGCGCTGCCAGCGGGCGTCGTCGGCAAACGTGCGCAGACAGAACACGACAACGGCGAGAGCGAGCATTCCGAACACACCGAACATCGCCGCGTGGCCATGATTGCTCGTCAGCAGCGTCCCCACCTCGAAGTAGGAGACGATTGGCAGGTTGATGAGGAAGCCGAAGATGCCGGCGCCGACGAAGTTCCAAAAGCCGACCGCCATGAGGAAGTAGATCGCCCAGGTCTGCTGTGCCGCGAACGCGTGCCCGCAGTCGGCGCAGCGGCGATCCTGTAGGCTGACGAAGTCCCATGCATCGAGCGTGAGCAGCGTGAGCGGCACGACCTCCATCGCTGAGAAGCAGGCGGCGAGCCCCATGTTGAGCGTGCCCTGGCCGGTGAAGTACCAGTGGTGCCCGGTGCCGACGATGCCGGCACCGAGGTACAGGATGGCATCGAGATAGACGATGCGAGTCGCCGTCGTCGCGGTCACGAGGCCCATCTGGGAGAACATCACGGCCACGAGCACGGTGGCGAAGAGCTCAAAGAAGCCTTCGACCCACAAGTGGATGATCCAGAAGCGCCAGTTGTCGATCACGGCAAAGTTGGTGTGTGGCCCGTAGAACAGGGCGGGGAGGTAGAAGACGGGGATCGCGACGGCGGCGTAAAGGAAAAGCGACGCGAGCGTGCCGTCGTGCGGCCGTTGCATCGCGGGGCGGAGCGCTCGGAACATGAGGACGAGCCAAAAGACGAGCCCCGCAGCGAGTAGCAACTGCCAAAAGCGGCCGAGGTCGAGGTACTCCGAGCCCTGGTGACCGAACCAGAACCAGAGGTTTCCGAGGCGATCGAGATGCCAGGTCCGGAGAAGGTTGTAGGGCAGCCACCGAGCGAGATCGAAACCGTAGAATGCGCCGGGCTCGACGCGGTAATGCGCCAGCGCCCCGCCGGCAAGGGTCTGGAGCAGGAAGAGCACCGCCACGACCGCGAGGAAGAACCGCGTGGCCCGCTGGCTCGGCGTCAGCTGCCACCCGATGAGCCGGCTGTCGTGCCGGTGTCCAGTGCTTTCTTCACCTCTCCACCCGAGATAGTTGAACTTCCCGAAGGCGAGGAGGACGAGCCCAAGACCGCCGAGGAGTGTAACGAGGCTGAGCGCGCTCCAGAGGTACGTCGACGCGGTCGGGCGGTTTCCGACCAGTGGCTCGTACGGCCAGTTGTTCGTGTAGGAGTAGTCCTTGCCGGGACGGTTGGCGACCGTGGCCCACGTGGCCCACCCGAAGTAGGCCGCGAGCGCGTCCAACTCGGCAGGGTTCCTGATGTAGCGCGGGGGGAGACCGGGGGCGGCACGTGCGCCGCCGAAGTACTCGCCCCATTCCCGCTGCTGGGTCGAGAAAGCCGTGGCCTCCGCCGCCGAGAAACGGAGCGTCTCGGTAGCGGGGTCGTAACGGTTCTCCTTCGCTTCCGCGCGAACCGCCTCGCCGACATCGCGCGCAAGTCCCGCGTCAAGCGCTGCGAACGACTTTCCATACCGGGCTATCGCCAGCGTGTCACGGCTGATCTCAGCGAGGCGATGGAGGTACTCCGCCGTGTAGTCGGGTCCGAGGTATGCCCCATGCCCCCAGAGCGTCCCATGCTCCATGAGGCCGTACTTGAGGAAAACCTCCTGCCCGCGGAGGATGTCGTCGCTGGTGAAGATCGTGCGCCCCGCACCATCGACGACCCGTGCGGCGATCGGTGGCGCGTTGTCGTAGGTTTTAACGGTGACAATCGAGAGGATGGTGAACCCCACAATCATCACGAGGATTGCACTGTGTCGCCACCAGGGGGAGAGGGCTGTTGCGTAGGATCGCTCGTCCGTCATGTCGCCTCCACTCGATCGTGTCGTCGAAGGAATCGGGCGTGATCTTTTTGCGGCGCGGGGCGAATGGCAGATCGAAGAAGCGTTCGCGCCGCTGCTCCTCGTCGGCACTGCGGGCGCGCGGCTTGAGCAGATCGCTGCGCGTGATGATGCCCACCAGCTGCCGCGGATCATCGTCCGCGAGACATGCCGGCGGCCGCGCCCGCGACGAGGAGCGTCTTGCGCTCAGACGCCGTCAGATGAAGCGCTTGCGCGATCAGCGAACCGACCGCGCCGCCGGTCATGATGATTGGACCTTCCGCACCAAATGGTCCCCCCGAGCCAATGGAGATCGCCGAGGATAGCGGTTTCAAGAGGGCGACCTTTGGCTGCATGCGGCTTTGGCCGATCAAGATCGCTTCCATCGCCTCGGGAATACCGTGACCGCGAATGCGCTCCGAGCCGTAGCGCGCCATCAGGCCGATGATCAATCCGCCGACCACGGGGACGAAGAGCACGCCCCAGCCAAGCTGATTCTCCGCGGGGGAGCGAAAGGTGACGGCAAGCTGGTGGTAGAAAAACACATTGGTGAAGAACCCGATGAGCCACAGCAGCACAACCGCCACCAGGGCGCACAGTGCGCCGACGGCCAGCGCAATCGCGGCGATGAAGAGCAGTCGCGGACTAGCGGTGAAGTCGGCTTTTTCAATCATCGCTTACGATGCTCCCCGCTGCAGCGCACGCCGGCCGCGTCGTGTTGCGGCATCTCTGTCCTCAAAGAACAGATTCGGCGTGCCCACCGGCAGTCCCATGTGCTGCACCAGCGCCGCGAGCCCGCGCGCCACGCCTCGGCGCTCGCTTGGTTGCAACCGTTGCAAGCCGGCGATGAGCCGCGCCTGCGCCGCTTCCGGTGCACGAGCCAGGAGCGCTCGCCCACGCGCGGTGAGCGTGACATCGGTCCGCCGTCCATCGTCGGCACCCTTGCGACGGCGCACGAGTCCGCGCGTGGCGAGCCGGGTGACCACCACCGACACGGAGCTTTGATGCGTGAACGTCCGTTCGGCCAGAGCGCCCACCGAGAGTGCCTCGCCCGCCGACAGCTGGTGCAAGACGAACAATTGCGCACCGCTGATACCATGGTGCTGCTCAACCGCGCGTGCGGACACTCGCAATTCTTGAATGAGGCATCGCAACGCGTCCATGGTCGCGCGGATGTCGGCCGCGATAGATGTATTGGCTCCCATATAAGTTTCGCCGGGGATGTACCGCAGCGCCGGCTCGGACACAAGCGGGACGCAGATCACGATCCCCGACGGCACCGTCCTACGCCTCACGGCACCAAATGTGGAGGTGCGCGGCTTACTGCATGCCTGCGGTGCCCTTTTGCCATGTGCGGCTACGTCCCGGGTTTTCGTCGTTAACAATGACAGTCTGAAGGTGACCGCATTTCATTCATTTGCAGCCGCGAAGTTGCCTGCCTTTACCTCCTTTAGTGGACATGCCGGCCCAGCCCTGTCGATAAATTCGCGAGTGTTCGCCGCGCAGGATGCTTGGTTTAGATCTCTTCCCTCACATTAACGCCTTGCGCAGAGCAAGGGGGGAGGGGTGCGATGAGTGAGAAGCTTCGCCCGCAGCACCTGGCCCGCAAGGCCATTCTGTACGTGCGGACAGCTCCTCGCCCTTGTGCATCACCTTGAAGCGCGGGTCGCGCATCCCGTCCTTCCCGCCCATCGTCTCCAGGTCTTTCTTCCAGCTCTTCCCATAAGGGGGGTTGGCGAGCATGAAGTCGAACTCCTGGGCGGGGAAGGCGTCGTGTGACAGCGTGGACCATTCCGCGCCGCCGACGATGTGGTTGGCGCTTTCGCCCTCGCCCTTTAGCAGCATATCGGCCTTACAGACCGCGTAGGTTTCCGGATTGATCTCCTGGCCCGGACGGCGCGAAGTACATGCTCCGCGCCGCGACACACCGGCCGTCCGATGGACTCAATGATCGCCCCGCTCTGCCCCGCCAGAAGCGCTGAAATGATTTTTCGGGAGGGACAGCCTATCCGCACGGAGAGGATCAAACCGTCAGCGAAGCGTCCGGCGTACCCCAGACCGCAACCAGCCAAACGCCCCCAGCAACACCGCGAGGAACAGCAATGCCATAGTCGACAACGCCGGCGCGGGCTCGTGCAGCGGTTGGACCTCGAAGGAGCCAATATCCACGTGCAAACCAAAGAGCCGCCGCAGGCCACGTTGGTCGGTGGTCAAATTGAGCGGTGGCCCGACCACCGTATCAGTGCCAGCATCAATAGCCGGACTGGGGCCCGTACACGATGGAGCGGGGACGCCCGGCGCGGTGCACAAGGCGAAGGTCTCGGTCGGCCCGCCATAGTGGCCCAACGGGGCCAGGCGGGGATCGCTGCCGATGATGTCACCGTGCGTCCCGTCTGAACATTGATTTCCAGAACCGCTATCCGTTTCAATCAGGTTGTGGTCGTTGGTGATCGTGCCGTTGTTGAAACAATCGGCTCCCGCCGTGCTGTTGGCGGCGATGGTGTTGATGATCGTCAGCTCGTCGCTGTTGAAGATACCGCCGCCCAGGCTGCTGGCCGAGTTCCCGCTCAGCGTACAATTGGCCATCGTCATTTCGGATTGGTTGCACAGGCCGCCGCCGAGGCTCGCGGAGTTGCCGCTGAAAGTGCAGTTGGTCACCGTCACCTCGGGCACGCCGTTGAAGAGACCGCCGCCGCAGCCGTTGGGCGCTTTGTTGTCACTGAACGTGGTCCCGGTCACGGAGAGCATCTCACCGTTGTTCCACACACCGCCGCCATCCGTGCCAGCGGTGTTGTTGCCGAACGTGCAATTGGTCAGCGCCACGATGGTGCCGTTGTTGTAGATTCCGCCGCCAAGGCCCGCGGTCGCCGTATTGCCGCTCAACGTCGAGTTGATCAGTGTAGCAGCACCGCTGCCATCGTTGTAGATGCCGCCACCATCCTGGCTCGCCGTGTTGCCGCTCACTACGCAGTTGGTCAGATTCAAGGTCCCGTTGTTGTAGATACCGCCGCCATTGCCGGTGATCTTCCCGTTTTGAATCGTCAAGCTCTTGATGCTCAGCACACTGCCAGGGTTGCTGAAGACCTGCGTCGCGAGGTTTCCATCGACGGCCACTACGCCGCTTGTCGGACCGACGATGGTCACATCGCTCAGGATCGGCAGTACCGCGTTCGACGTCAACTTGATCAGCGCCGGCAACGGCAGCTTGAAGTTAATGGTGTCGTTCACGCCGTACGTTCCGCTCGCCACCACATCGGTGTTGACGGCGGAGCCGCTGTTGATCGAAACGACGGCTTCGCGCAGGGTCACGGCTTGATCGACCGCAACAGTATCGCCATCGCCGGTGACCGTGATGGTCGCCGCCCTGGCGGGTCGTAGCCCACAGGTCAGACCTAGAAGGGCGAGCAACGCCAGCAGAACGCCTGAATGGCCAATTAATCTTACGAGTCGACCACAATCCATGGAGATCCCTCCGTTTACCCAGGCTGGCCAGGTATCAGCATCAAGGCAAAAACTCAACACCTGTGTTTGCGCTCGGGGCTGACCTGCTGAAAGGCGTGATTTCCTGACCGTCGTTCCTGTACCCCGATAGTCATTGCTGCCTTATCGAAGTGTTACAGGCGTTCGCGTGCGCCTGGGGCGCCGGGCGGGTGCCGCGAGAGCAAGGCGCGTAGCATCCTCTCAGCGGATGTGATTGGGGAGAGTACGGGGAAAGGGATCTCAATGAAAGACTTTCGCGACAAGTTGGCCGTCATCACCGGTGGCGGGACGGGTATGGGACGCGCGCTCGCCGGGCAACTCACCGCCGAGGGCTGCCATGTGGCGATGTGTGACGTGCTCTCCGAGAACATGCGAGCTCCTATCAGGCCTACGAGGTCTATCCACAGAAGCTTCTCCCGAAAACCTGGGAACTGCTCAAGGAGTCGAAGTTATCTGGCCAACTGCTCCCCAACGCCGACTACCCAACAACCGAGCCCACCGGACTCACGTTAATGTCGATCATTGCCGATTGCTGTGCAGGAAACACTCGCAGCCGCGTCACCGACCAAGGATCTGCTTATGCCACCCTGGCGGAGATGCTCCGAGCAGATTCAGGGGAAGGAAAGGCGGCGCGCGGAGAGTCGGAAGACCAGCTCTTGCAAATCTCGCTGGAGATCATTGATACATCCGCAACCAGCCTAGAACACCTAATCCGGTTTCGAGAGAGTGAACAAACGAGTCGAGGGTTGGCCTATCAGGAGTTGCGTCACCGCTATGTGGATGGTCTCGAAAAGTACGTAAGGGAACTAGCGAAGAACAGCGGCCATGCATCCGACGCAGAGATCCAACGCAATTTTCGGAACGATATGAAGATCGACCTCGAGAATCTTCGGAGCGAGCTCTGGAATTGACCCGATTTTGTGGACAACCGAGAAAGGGGCAAAATGCCCTGGGAGGTCCACATGGGGAAACGGAAGCGGAGGAAGTTCACGGACGAGTTCAAGGCCGAAGCCGTCCGACTTGTGCGCG
>Ga0265316_10004526_pt1 | contig 13819 bp, 12 predicted proteins | sample 4522metaG_FD_202092 | JGI IMG/M metagenome (GOLD analysis project Ga0265316, IMG submission 202092) | Rhizosphere microbial communities from Carex aquatilis grown in University of Washington, Seatle, WA, United States - 4-5-22 metaG | ecosystem: Host-associated > Plants > Roots > Rhizosphere >... | reverse complement strand
AGCTTCCGCCGCTCGACTCGGTCACCCACTGGTCTTTCTGCGGAAACTCCTCGTGATGTTTTGTCATCACGGCCGGGTCGCCGGCGTAGTGGTGCCAGGCGGTTCCGGCAGCTACGGCGTTGGCCTTTGGGTCTTTCAAGACTGTTTCAGGGTAGTCGGGGCGGTCCCAGTTGTGGTCGTAGACCATCACTTTCGGGCTGAGGTGCGCGGCGGCCAGCGCCGGTCCCAATGCGTTGCCCAGGAATGCTGCTTGATCGGCGGCCGGCATCAACATTCCGCTATAAGTAGGCGGCGCGTAGAGCGGTTCGTTTTGCACCGTCAGCGCATACACCGGCACGCCGGCAGCCTGATAGCCCTCAACGGTCTTCACTAGGTAGTTGGCTAAGGCAGTGTAAGCCTCGGGGCGCAGGCTTGAAGGCTGTTTGCCGTCTGTGCTCGAACCCAGCATCGATCCCGAGCTTTTCATCCAGCCGGGCGGGCTCCATGGCGTGAGCATGATGTGAAGTGCCGGGTTGAGGGCCACGGCTTTTTTGAGCAGTGGGAGGATGTACTCCTGGTCGTGTGCAAGCGAGTAGTGATCGAGGTTGAGATCGGTTTGACCTGTGGGTGTTGTGCAGGCCGTAGTGGTCTGTTGGCAGAGGTCGTCGTACGAGTAAAAGGTCACCGCCAGGTCGGAGGAGCCGATGGGCTGGCGCAGGAAGCTCAGTGCGATGCCGTCCTTGCGGTTGAAGAGCATTTTGAATGTCGCGTCGGTCTGGGCCGGGGTGAGCTTTTTGGCAAAGAGCCATGCGGCAGCGTCGGTAAGCGATGCGCCAAAGCCGTCGATTTCTTGAAAGCGCTGGCCGTCGTCCACGGTGATGGTGGGGGGGATTGCAGCTGGGTCGGCTTTGGCGGAGAAGTGCAGCGTCTGGCGCTGCGAGAGAGTTTCCAGGAGGTCCGGAGTGGTCTGGTAGACGGAGACGGATTGCGCGCCGGCCCCGGCGGCGGCAAGAGTGGCCACGGCTAAGCAAGCAGAAAGAATCGCGGAGCGCGGCATAAAGCCTTCCTTCATTCAAGGAGAATCGTAGTGCATTTGCGGGGCTTGCGAAAGGCTGTTTGGCCAGAGGTGGGGATGCAGTTTTCGGCTTGACGACAATTCGCCCGGAAACAGGCGAACGCCGCATTCCGCGGAGGCGACCGCGCAAATCGACAGGTTTCGACCGTAGAGCCGGCAACTCCTCGCGATCATTGTTCCAGTAAGACAAAGGAGTGGTATTCTGGCACGTCGTCTGATTGGAAGAAGGAGGCTGACTTGAGAAAAGGCATCATATTGGCGATCGGGGTATTGGCGCTTTTAGCGGGGTGCAAAAACCAGGGGGACAAGGCTTCCAACGTTCCCGTCAAGCCGAAAGTACAGGCGGCTCCCTACCATATCGCGTTTGACACGCAGGCAGCAAAACCGAACCCGGCGGGCGTCACCATTCCGGTTATCAAGTACACGGCGAATCCTGAGGCGCTGGAGAAAAGAGCCATCCTCGTGATTCGATTCGACGATTTGGGAGTTACGAAATATGAGCCGAGGATGAACAAGATGATTCTGGCTCCGATTGATATCTCCGGAGTGGAGGGCTCCCTTCCCGCGGAGTACATGAGTGCGGCAGATAGGGGCCTGTCTACGATTCTTGGGACTTACTGCGCGAAGGGAAAGGTAAAGATATCCGTGGCGCTTACTCGATCGTCGCTTTCCTACCAGGCCGGAGATGCCGAAGTAGACGCGAAGCGCCTTTCAGACTGGCTGCCGATCGAGATTGTGTTCAAGAACCCCCATCCGAAATGCTAGTTCTGGGTGGTTGACCGTCAAACCGGAGATTGCGCCGCTACCGAGCCAAGTCATTTGCTGTGGCCTGCTCTCAAGAAGTCTCCGCTTTTGCCGCCGGTCTTGGATTCGAGCTGAATATTGCGGATGACGATGGCCTTGTCCAGCGCCTTGGTCATGTCGTAGACGGTGAGTGCGGCGACGGCTGCGGCGGTGAGCGCCTCCATCTCGACACCGGTGGGGCCAACGGCAGCGGCTGTTGCCGTGATGCGCACGCCTCCGGAGACGATCTCCGCCTGCACATCCACGTGAGTCAGAGCGAGCGGATGGCACATAGGAATCAGCTCGGCGGTGCGCTTGGCTGCCTGGATGCCGGCGAAGCGCGCCACCTCCAGCGGGTTGCCTTTGGGGTTGGCGGGCAGTGCCGCGAGTACCTCAGCAGAGAGTTCAACAAACGCCGAGGCGGTTGCTGTACGGCGCGAGGGCTGCTTGGCGCTCAGGTCCACCATTGCGGCCTGGCCGGACGAATCGAAATGTGAAAGTTCGGACACGAAAACTCCTCAGACGAGTAGGATGCGGACGATTGCGCCGGGTTCCAATTGGTGGGTTTCTTCCGGCACGACTAAAAAGCAGTTTGCACGGGCCAGTGCGGCCAGGTCGCCTGAGCCGCGCCAGGGAACCAATGCAACCTCCGGCAACTGGCCGGCGATTGCGCCAAAGTCGCAATGCGCGGGCAGAAATCGCGTGAGTCCAGGCTTACTATTCTTGTCGGTTGCCGACGCCAGCCGCGCCAGGGCAAATCGTGGATAGGATTCAAGACTCCCTGCCAGCGCAGCCAGCACCGGCGCGGCGAAGAGCAGAAAGGTGACGGCGGAAGAGACCGGATTGCCGGGCAACCCGAAGAAGCACATCGTGCCGTTTTTGTTTTGGTTGGCACGCGCGTTCCTGACCGGCAATTCCCCAAAGACCAGCGGCTTGCCGGGCTGGATGCGTACGCCGGTGAAATGGAAGCGCGCACCGGCGCGTGCCAGAGCCGGCTCGACCAGATCAAACTTGCCCGCCGAAACACCGCCGGAGATGAGCAGCAGATCAGCCTCCGCGGCTTGTGCAAGCGCGTCGTCGAGAGCTTGCGCATTGTCAGCGGCAGTGGGCAGAAGCCAGGGCTTGCCGCCCCCTGCTTCAACCATTGCGGCCAGCATGGGGCCGTTCGAGTTGCGAATCTGGCCGGGAGCGGGCGAGGATTCTACGGGAACAAGCTCATCGCCTGTGGCAAGAATGGCCACGCGGGGCCTGAGAGAAACATCGAGAGCAGCGCAGCCGCAAGCGGCGGCAAGGGCAATCTGCGCCGGTTTGAGCGGAGTCCCGGCAGGAAGCAGCAAATCGCCCTGATGGGCCTGAGCGCCCTGGGCCACGATATTTTCGCCTGGCGTCACTTTGCGGGGCGGGAGCAACCGGAGCTGGCCTTCGACAACCTCAACGTGTTCGAGCATCACGACGGCATCTGCACCGGCGGGAACTGGAGCGCCGGTCATGATCTCCCAGGCAGCGCCGGGCGGCAGCGGACCGGACGGAGCCTCTCCGGCATGAGTGGTTCCGACAATGGTGAGAGGAATATGTACAGAAGCTTCAGAAGCCCGGCAGGCAAAGCCATCGCGAGTGGAGCGAACGAAGGGGGGCTGATCGCGGTCGGCAAAGAGGGGCAGGGCAAGCACCCGGCCTGCCGCACGTCCAAGTTCTACGCGCTCCGCAGAAGGCCGCGCCCGGGCCAGTTGAGTGGCGCAAGCGGAGACCAGCGCCAGTGCCTGATCGTAGCTAAGCAGAGCGGAGCTCATGGAATGGATTGTAGAGGTTTGCCAGGGCCGGGGACAGGAGCGCTTCGGATGCGCAGAGACTCGAAGGGCGCCCACCGCGGCGGACGCCCTTCTGTGAACAGTAAATGGATCGCTTACTTCTTGACGGGTTTGGGAGCCTTGTAACTGGTGTCGATTTTTTGCCCGGCCTGTTGCAGAATGCCCTTCACATCATTGGCATAGGGGCCGGTCGGGGCCAGTTGCAGATACATCTGAAAAGCATCGACACATTCTTGAGGCAGAACGATCCTCTGCGTCTTGGGGTCGATGGTAGCCTGTCCTGTAAGCCCCTGGCCTTTGAGGTAGTAGAGAATCGCCTGAGTAGGATCGATGGCTATGGCCTTATTCGCCGCGGCCACCTGGGCATCCGGGTTGTTCGACGTAGGTTGGAAGAAGATCACCGCTTCATTTCTTAAGTAGAACGCCGCCAGCGGCGGATTAACCTTGGCGGCAGCGTCATAGGCTGCGGCGGCCTCGGATACCTTGCCGGCGCGCGCATAAATCTCGCCCAATCCGGCCTCAGCCGCTCCCTGAGCCTGAGGGTTCGGCTTCTTTGATGCAGCCTCCAGATCGATGGCCTTCTTATAGCTTGCTTCCGCCTGGTCAAACTTTTTCAACCCGACCTGCGCCTGCCCCAACTGCACCCACAGGACGGAAGCATCCGGTTTGGCGGCGGTGTCCTTGAGCATCAGGGCTTCGGCTTCGCCATACTTCGCGGTCTTGATCTCAGTCTCTTTTGCATCGAGATCCGCTTTAGAAGCAGTTGTTCCGAGAGTCTGGATCGCCGTTGCGCGCGCGTTTTCGGCATCCTTGAAATCCTGGGTAACGACCCTCAGGTCGGCGTTCAGATTTTTGATAACCTCGTTGGATTTCATGGCTTCGGCATTGCGCTTCTTCAGTTCCTCCAACATCTTTTTCTGCTCGGCGGGCAGCTTGTCGATGAATTCCTTGCGGGACATATCGATGTCCTGGAGCAGATCCTGGCCGACCACGATCTTGATGCCGTCGAAGGAGTCGACAACCTTATCGGGAGGCGTATCCGCCTGGCGGAAGACCACGGTGTAGGTGCCGGGAGTTGCCTCGCCCGCGTAGTCGCCGGTCGAGGAGACCGAGTAAGTGAACTTGGAGGTGTGGCCCAGGTCGGTAGAGAGGCTGACCGTGCCGGAGGACTGGGTAGTCCCGGTGGGATTGATCACGTGACCATGAATCTTTCCCATGGGCGGTGTAGGCGCCTGTGCAAGCACGGGCAAGAGGGCAAACGCCAGCAGGCCCAGCCAAAGCGAAATGGTGCGTTTCATGTTCTTCTCCTTGAGAGCGGCGCGAACGGTTCTGCCCGCGAGCTCAAAAATCGTATTTTCAGGTACATCCGAGCATCACGGCCATCCAACTGCCGCAAATCCCACAGTTCCGTCGGCCGGTTGCATCCGCTCCCCGGAGAGCCGTCACGGCGCAGAACCCGTTCAGCAGATTGCATCCGTTGGCAGAACAACGTTAAATCCAATCGAGCATCCAACACAAGAGCGCGCCGCAAAGGAAACGCTGCCAGCGGTGTAGCGGTTGCGCTCATTCCAAATTGAATGGACGAGCGAACACGGCTACGGGTTGCATAGCCCTGCCTTAAGGGATCTCGCCGCCGTTTACATTTCCATGGTAGTGTGCCGGTAGGTCGGCGCGGTGTGGCCTGTATCACACACTAGAATGGGGTATGGCCACTACGATTCGCGCTGCAACACCGGCGGATATACCGCAGATTCTCGCATTCATACGAGCTTTGGCTGCTTACGAACGCGCGCCGGACGCCGTGACGGCGACCGAGGAGGGGCTAATGCGCGACGGTTTTGGCCCCAACCCCTTCTATTCCTGCCTGATAGCCGAGCAGGATGGACAGCCGGCCGGCTTCGCCCTTTACTTTTTCAACTACTCCACATGGATGGGGCGGCCGGGGATTTATCTCGAGGATATCTTCGTTCAGCCGGAGTTTCGCGGCCTGGGGATCGGCAAAGCACTGCTGAAGCGGGTGGCGGCCGTCGCCGTGGAGAAGGGCTGCCCTCGTTTGCAGTGGGAGGTGCTGGACTGGAACACCCCGGCCATCGAGTTTTATCGCGCCATGGGGGCTGAGTTTCTGGACGAATGGCGAAATGTGCGGATCAGCAGTGAGGCTCTCGAGCGGCTGGCCGAGGTTATTACGCAATGAGGCTGCACGTGATTGGCGGCGGACTGGCCGGCCCGGAGGCTGCGCTCACCGCGGCACAATTGGGCTGCGAGGTAGAGCTTTACGAGATGCGGGCCATGGTGGACGGAAAACCGCGGCTCACACCGGCTCATCAGACGGTGGATTTCGGCGAACTGGTCTGCTCCAATTCATTGAAGAGCGAATCGCCCAACACCGCTCCCTGGCTGCTCAAACAGGAGATGCGGCGCGCAGGCTCGGCATTGCTGCGGATCGCGGACGAGACCGCCGTCCCCGCCGGCCACGCGCTGGCCGTGGATCGCGTGGAGTTCTCGCGGCGCATCGGCGAGGCCATTGCCGCCCAGCCGCGGATTCGTGTCATCCGCGAGGAAGTAACGAGGCTGGACCCAAGCGACGGATTGACCATTCTGGCCACCGGCCCACTGACTTCCGACTCCTTGAATGCGGAGATCGAGCGCATTACCGGCTCAGGCCATCTCGCGTTCTATGACTCCATATCGCCCATCGTCGATGCCGAATCCATCGACATGGAGCGGGTCTACATGGCCGCTCGCTGGGACAAGGGCACGGCCGACTACATCAACTGCCCGATGGATCGCGCGGAGTACGACCGCTTTCTCGATGCTCTACTGGAGGCCGAGGCCGCAGAGACCAGAGAGTGGGAGAAGCTCGATTATTTCGAGGGCTGCCTGCCCATCGAAGTGCTGGCCCGGCGTGGCCGCGACACGCTGCGCTTCGGCCCCATGAAGCCGGTTGGCCTGCGCGATCCGCGCACCGGCAAGACGCCCTGGGCCGTGGTGCAATTGCGCAAGGAGAACCTGCGCGCCGACAGCTACAACCTGGTCGGCTTTCAAAACCATCTCAAGTTTGGCGAGCAGGCCCGCGTGCTGCGGCTGATTCCGGGCCTTGAAAACGCGCGCTTCCTGCGCTATGGCCAGATTCATCGCAACACATACATTCAGGCGCCTGCGCTGCTGGACGAAACGCTCCGGCTGAAGAAGGCGCCGTGGCTGCTCTTTGCCGGCCAGCTCTCCGGCGTTGAAGGCTACACCGAATCCATAGCCACCGGGCTGCTGGCAGGGATTTACGCAGCTGCGCTCGCTCGCGGAGAAGAACCGACGCCCGCGCCCCGCGCCTCAGCCCTCGGCTCGCTGGTCCACTACATCACCCACGCCGACCCAAAGAACTTCCAACCCGCCAATATTACCTTCGACCTGCTGGAGCCGCTGGAAGAAGAGCTGCGTAAGAAAGTGCGCGATAAAAAAGAACGCCACCGATTGGTTTGCGAGCGGGCGCTGACGGCCTTCGATGCCTGGTGGAGTGCTTCGGGAAACACAATCCCAGCAAGATAGGCAACAGTTGGCGAAATGGTTGGCTCGTTATGAGACCATGAACGCTCAGCCATCGACTTCCGATTCGAGTCTTTGGCTCCGCGTCAACCAGTTGTGCATCCGCGACCAAACCGCAGTTGCTACCCAGAAGGATAGGACCAACATGCAGCCATAAGCCCAACTCGCCGAGGGGTGTTCTTCCCACTCACGAGTGCCCCATGGACCGGAAAGAAGAAAATGTTGATAGCGCGAGCCGATGAACGCTGTCAGAATCTCGGCTCCCAACAAAGCCGCCACCGAGACTGCAACAATCAGGACACTCTTGCGGCGTTTGCCATTCAACAAGCACACCGACGCGAGGAACAGAGCCGCCGCTATGCAGACTCCCAGAATTACCGGCTGCCACCACAGGTAAATCACCGTAGTGATAAGACCCGTCCATGCAAATGCCATTTGACCTGTCCGGTCCTGAAGGCCATAGCGGATCGCCGCATAAAAAGACATTGCCCAGAGTGCGCTGCCTACCATGCCTAGCGCCAAGAAAATCGGCACCCATGGATATTCAGGAGGCCGATGCTGGGCATGGACCCCAACGACCGCCATCTGAAATCCGCCCACAGCCCACATTCCGGCATAAAACGCCGCGACAAAAGCCAGGGGCCGCCGCCAGACCGACGAGAGCACAACGCCAGCGAGCGAAAGCCAAAACCACAACAATCCCTTCCGCTCTCCGATTTCGACCAGGTCGCCCACCATGGAAGCGGCCCGCTCTTTGCTTGTTAACCGGCACAGAATCCATTCGGCAATTGAAGCGTTATCCATTGGCATCTCCAAGCAGATCCAACCCATCAAGCAAGCTCCGGTAGGCTCGCTGCGCGCTCACCAAGGCCGCAAGGCCTGCCTTTGTCAACGCAAAATATCGTTTGGCGCGACCGCCACGTCTCGCGGTAGCTTCTCCAAACCAGGAATGCACGATCCCCTTTTCCTCCATCCGGTCCAGCGTCGTGTAGAGTGCTCCCGGAGCAGGTTCGCGACCGGTGCATGCGGCAATCTCGAATCGGATCGTGACACCATACGCATGTTTTTCCAGACGCAGAATAGCCAGCAACACGACTTGCTCAAACTCGCCTAGCGAGGCTGGAGGTTTCATTAATACTACAATGTAGTTTATCTTTTTCAGATTGTCAAGAATATACATCCGCGACAAGAAGGAGCGGCACCGGTTGCAGTGCGAGCGGGCACTGACGGCCTTCGATGCCTGGTGGGCAGCGATTCCACGCCAAATAACGGAACTTCACAGATAATAATTGCGTAGTTCGGTGGTAAGCTGTGCCTGCCCCGGAAAGGTCTCTTATGCGTGCAATCTCTGCCGTAGACTCCGTTTCGCCTGCCATTCAACGCACCAGGGATTTCCTCTTCAAGCCATTCAGCTGGGGAACCTATCTGAAGCTCGGCCTGGTCGCCATCATCACGGAAGGTACTGGGCGCAGCTTCCGTTCCTCCTCGCATGGTGGTCATCCGTCGGGGCCTAGTCCAACTATTCATTCGCCCTTTCATTTAACGCCGGAATGGTGTGCGGCGATTGTGGCGGCGGTGCTGGTCGTGATTGTCTTGTCGATGGTGATCGCCTACCTGATCACGCGGCTGCGCTTTGCCTTCTTTCATTGCCTGATCCACAACACGAAGGAGATTCGGCCGGGTTGGCGGCTCTATCGCACACAGGCGACGCGCTTCTTCTGGATGAACATCGTGGTAGGACTCGGCTTTCTGCTGCTGGTGGTGCTGGTCGCGCTTCCCTTTGTAGAGGGGTTCTGGCGGCTGATTCGTGAGACCCCACCGGGCGGCCATCCTGATATTGGGTTACTGCTCTCTCTCGTTTTGCCGTTGATTCCGATCATTCTGCTGCTAGCGCTGGCCGGTATTTTGACCGACGTCATCTTGCGCGATTTAATGCTGCCGCATTACGCGCTGGAGAACGCAACGGCCGGCGAAGCGTGGATCAGCGTGTGGGATCGCATCCTGGACGAGAAGAGGCAGTTTGCCGTTTACGCGCTGCTGCGCGTGGTGCTGCCAGTGATTGCGGGGATCGGCTTGTTCGTTGTGCTGATCATTCCGGGGCTCATCGTGGCCGGGTCACTTGCGGCATTTGTGTACGGTATTCACTCGGCCTTTGCAGGCGCTACAGGCGCGACCATGATAGTCGGCGTGATAATCCAGGCCTTCTTCGGCCTGCTGGCATTCGTCTTAATGCTGCTGGCCAGCATCTGCCTCGGAGGGCCTTTGAGCACGGGCATTCGGGAGTATGCGCTGATCTTCTACGGCGGCCGTTACCAGGCGCTGGGAGAGATACTCTACCCGCCGCCTACCGCCTAAATTGCCGCCGAATCGCCAATAGAAACAGCGCAAACAAGGAGGAAGTCAGCAAAGTTTCGAAAATCGCCAGAACGCGCCCCCGTGGATAGACGGGAGTGTACTCTGGAGTTCTTTGAAATGTGGCTGTATCGATTGCGGTAATTCCACTCTTGCCGATCAGTTTTGCCTCAGTCCAAAAATTATTCGTCCAACTGTCCTGCCGGTTCCATACGCGGCTGTAGGTTACGCTTGCAGAGCTCGCGGCATTTCCGGAAATTGGCTGCTTCAATTCAAGTCCAGGGATGGGAAACAAGAGCGCCGCCGCCAGCAGGGTTCCCAGCAGCCACAACAACGGCTTCCAGTAACTGTTCCCGTAGTCGCTCGCATACCGGTAGAGGGCCACCAGGCTCAGCCTGCGATGCAGCCACTGCCGCAACCGTAGAAATGATCCGGCCGTCGGCCTAGCCAGCCGTTTCATCTCCATCTCGCCAAAATGAAATTGATTTGCTGTCCAGTAATCCAGGCGAGAATCGTAGCTCTTCTTCAACTGCTGATAGATCTGCGCAACAGCCTGGTAGTCGCGCTGCCCATCTCTCTCGAGACCACGTACAAACTCCTGGTCGAGGGGAATCGTCTCATCGAAGACCGCGAGGCCGCTATCGTTGTCCCGTCTTCCCCAGCGCACCGATGATGTGAACCAGACCTGACTCACGTCGCAGTTATAGAAAAGAGTGCGACTTAGGTCGACATCGTCAAATACGATCTCGCCCGGCTTGGAGAAGCTCGTCCGCGTAAATACAGCGGCGGGCTCTCCATTGGGGAGGGGATCAAACTGCATATACCGAAATTCCGCCCGATCGAGGAATCGGCAGTACTCCCATTTGGCCGTTCCGTGAAATTCTGTGGACAAAAAACGTGTCCTTGCCTTGAAGGATGCAAAGGAGAATTCCGCGACCAGAGAGAAGGCTGCGTGAATGAAGTTTGCATCGTCCATGAAGATGGCTCCAACGAAGACAGCGTCTTTCCTGAAGGTTGCTCCAACAAATATTGCGTGCTCCATAAACGTCGCCAGCCAAAACCATGCTTTTTGCATGAAGCTCGCTTTACTGAAATCTGCCTTCTGCATGAAAGTAACGTCTGCGAAGGTTGCGACTTGCGTAAAGGTAGCCCCATTGAAGCCTGCGTGCAGCGTGAAGGTTGCTCCACGGAATTGGGCATGCTCAGCGAAGGTCACTCCGCTGAATTCAGCATCTTGCTTGAATGTAACTCCGCCAAAATTTGCATTCCGGGTGAAGGTCGCTCCGCCGAAATTTGCGTTCCGGATGAAGGTCACTCCGAGGAAATCTGCATCCCGGGTGAAGGTCGCTCCGCTGAAATCTGCATCCTGCGTGAAAGTAGCTTCATTAAACCTACAGATCGCTTCGAGTGTCCCTTTGCTGAGGTCGATTCCAGGAAAGACAAATCGCTCGAAGTGGGCCTCACCCTCCGCTGCGGCTTCCAGAATCCTATTGCACTCCGCATAGAATGCATCCATGAGCGGTTCCGACTGTTTATGCGGGTCCTTGGAGTGCATTAGGCAAACGGGTTCCTCGTCTACCCCTTCTGGTGTTATATGGAGATTGCGTCCACATCTCCAAGAGTCCTCGCCGTAGCCCATCCAGATCGGGCAGCTCGCTTCGACCCTATCGCCTTCCGCTACGGCGCTCGCATCGGACGTGATTTCTTGCTCATCCGCCATAATGCGCGAGTATACCAATCGCAACACTTGCTTTAGGAACCTTTTCAGTACGGCCAGTGTCCAATTAGACAGGGAACGCGACGACCCTTGGGACCGTGTACCCTAAAGACCGGAGCATTTCTTGATGCGTTGGATTTACCTTCTGTTTTTTTCGGTGGCGCTGGTCGCGAGCTCAGCCTCAGCGCAAGCACAAGCAGCACAGGCCAAGGCCACGGCTCCGCAAGGCGCGACGCATCTGATGCTTCCCTCAGTTCCTAAAGCACTGCTGCCGGAGTCCTTTGCCGGATGGGTGGCCACGGACCCGCCCCGGACGATCATTGCCTCCGCCTATGCCGATCCGGCCAACGCCGCAGCCTTGGATGAGTACGGCTTTACCGACGGGGCGCAGGCCGGCTACAAACGCAGCGGCGAAACGCTCACCCTCCATGCGACGCGCTTTCATGATGCCAGCGGCGCTTATGGCGCCTATTCCTTCTACCGCCAGAATGGCTGGCCGAAGGAAGAGATCGGCACCGGCGCTGCATCGAACCGCAACCGTGTGCTCTTCTGGGTGGGGAACACTGTGGTTGACGCGAACTTCTCGCGCATCGGGCCCATGTCGGGCGCGGAGTTGCGCGAGCTGGCCGGACAATTGCCGGTCCCTAACGGCAGCAAAGCGCTGGTGCCTCCGGTGCTCGGCAACCTGCCCAAAGCCTCGGTGGACGCGCAGACCACTCACTATGCGGTGGGGCCTGCGGGCTATGCAGGTTCAGGCGGAGTACTGCCGCCAGAGCTGGTCAGCTTCGATCGCGGCGCGGAGGCCGTGACTGCCAACTACACGCTGCGCTCTGGGCCGGCTACGCTCACCATCATCGACTATCCCACGCCGCAGATGGCCGCCGCGCAGGAGATGAAGATTCGCGCCTATCTGAAGGAAGGCAACGAGGCCCAGCGGCCCTGGCCCAAGCCGCTGGCTGACTCCGACCTCGTTTCGCTCGAAGTGCGCCGCAGCGGGCCGCTGGTAGCCATCGTAAGCGGAGACGCCATTCCCGACGAGAGCCACAAGCTGCTGGCCATGGTTCACTTCGAATCTGACCTCACATCGATGCCTCAGCAGACGGAGTCCGATGTTTCAAAGACCAGCAAACTGCTGCTCGGGATCACGGTGCTGGTGTTGATAGGGATCGGCACCGCTATTCTGCTGGGATTGTTTCTCGGCGGCGGACGGGCACTCTACCGCATCGCGCGCGGCAAACCCATTTCCACGGTCTTCGAAGAGGAGTTCATCCGCCTCAATTTGCGGGAGGAGTGGGTCGAATCGTCCCCGATGATTGACAGGCCGCATCCGAAGGGTTAATGCTGGCAATTAACCCGCAACAAACAGGATAAAAACCCAAAGAAACACCGCTAAAAAAAGAAAAAAACGGATAATAAAGGCGAAGAGGAATCGAATAAGTTACCTGTGCTTTCTCTGGAAAATTATTTGTAGATTGCTGAATCTGAATGGTTTATTTCTCCCCTGATTTCTCCTTGACACTCCCTTCCACCGACCCTACTATGCAGCCAGAAAGTTCTGATGGTTTTGCCTCCGTTGGAACTATTCTCCCTGAGGAGAGAGCTGCCCCGTTGTCGGGCGGCTCTTTCCGTTTTTAGCCAATATTTATCCCTTACCGGAAGGTATTCCAACCAATGTCTGCGCGTATGGCCCGGAAGACAACAAGGGCCGTCACAATGAGGGCTCCGAGCACGCAGGTCCAGAAGCCGACGCGGCTGAACGGGACGAAAAGCGTCGTCTCCCGACCCGCCAGCGTAAAGCCCAGCTTGTCGGGCAATAGAGCAGCCACTGCCACCGCCAGCAGGATTCCTGCCGCCCACACGATCGCAATTCGTAATGCGAGTTGAAGTGTCTCTCCCAGCATGAAATTGCCCGGCGTCTCAACTTTACCCAATCCAGCCGCAACGATACAATCGGATGAGCGCGCCGAAGTAGCTCAGTTGGTAGAGCAGCTGATTCGTAATCAGCAGGTCATCGGTTCAAGTCCGATCTTCGGCTCCATTCCCTTCTCTTGCTTCCCCCCATTGATACAGCCATCTCAGTTTCCCACAAGCCATTTTGCGCTCAGCGCAGTCTTGAACCAAATCAGGCACTCGTTATCCACCTGTTTTTTTGTTGCAGCAAGAGTTCCGGTCTGCTTATCCACGCAGAGTCTTGTCATAATCGCAACAAGCCCCGATGCCGGTCGCACAAACTGCGGGAGCACTCAAGAGTGATCAGCTATAGCCGTCAGGACGTGTTGCGCATCTTCGAGATCAGCTCCCATCAATTGCAGGGATGGGAGCGAGCCGGACTCATCCCCCAGCAGCAGAGCTACACTTTCCAGGAGCTTGGGCAGTTAAGGACCCTGCGCGCGCTGCGCGAAGAGAATGTTCCCGCGGCCTCCATCCGGCATTCGATTCTGGCTATGAAGGCAGTGGCGGGCATGGCCAATCCGCTGCTTGAGGCGTGCCTGGTCCGTACCGGGACGCGACTGGCCTTCCGTCACCAGGGAGCCATGATGGATCCCATTCGCCGCCAGTTGCTCT
>Ga0265316_10004523_pt1 | contig 13822 bp, 9 predicted proteins | sample 4522metaG_FD_202092 | JGI IMG/M metagenome (GOLD analysis project Ga0265316, IMG submission 202092) | Rhizosphere microbial communities from Carex aquatilis grown in University of Washington, Seatle, WA, United States - 4-5-22 metaG | ecosystem: Host-associated > Plants > Roots > Rhizosphere >... | reverse complement strand
TCCATATCGGGGCTTGGATGGGAACGACCCCAGATTCCGCGGCCGCTCGAGCGCTTCCCGGCTTCACTTCCGGGCCGCTCTTGTCCCTGGAGGGGGCCATTGCGCGCATGGAAAAGGCCCTGCCACCTCTGTCGAACTTCATTCTTCCCGGTGGGCATCCCAGTGCCGCCTGGGCGCACATTGCCCGAACCGTCTGTCGTAGGGCGGAGCGTCGGGTCACGGCCGTCTCTCCTGATGCTCCGACGGCCGCCGTCCTCCCCTACCTGAATCGGCTTTCTACCTACCTTTTTGTCGCCGCGCGCTTCTGCAACAAGGAGAACGGCGTCCCCGATACGGCATGGCGGATTTGAATCAGGGGCGCGGTCGTTCGTTCGACACGCGCGTCCTCTGGGTGGAGTGGCTTTCTCGCACGGCCTTTGCGGTGAGGCTGGAGCGGCCTTCCGGTTTCCTCTTTCTGCCGGGCCAGAGCATACGCGTCGACCAGGACGGTATGGAGCGTGACTATTCTCTGGCTTCGGGACCCGGCGATGACCACCTGACGCTGTGCGTGCGGCTTGTTCCCGGCGGTATGCTCTCACCACGGCTTGCCGGGCTGAAGCCGGGGGATCTCCTTCACTTCACGGGCCCGCACGGCTATTTCCTCTATCAAAGCGCCGGTGCGCGCTCGGTTTTCGTGGCAACCGGTACGGGTGTCGCCCCGTTCGTTTCCATGGCACGGGCAGGGGCGCGATCCTTCACGCTCTTGCATGGCGTGCGTACGGCGCAGGATCTGTACTTTCGGGAGGAGCTGGCAGCCTCCGCATCGCGCTACGTTCCGTGCCTCTCTGAGGACGTGACGCAAGGCGGTTTCCGGGGCCTTGTAACCACATGGGCGGAAGGCAACCTCGCTCCCGGGTCCTACGATTTTTATCTTTGCGGCAATCGTTCCATGATTCGCGATTTCACCCTTCTCGTCGATGAAAGATTTCCGGGGTCACGCGTCAGCACCGAAGTGTTTCATTGAAGAGCGGCGATTCTCTTTGACTGTTCAATCCCCCTTTTTGTAAATTCTCGCACCAGAGAAGGGGGCGCGGAATGGGCAGTACCGATCCATCGGTGTTCGACGATCTATTGCGGGAGGAGCGCGAATTTCCGCCGCCCGCTTCATTCACGGAGACCGCTGTTGCATCCGATCCCGGAATCTACGACCGGGCGGCGCGGAATCCAGAAGCGTTCTGGGAAGAGGAAGCGAAAAGACTCCACTGGTTCGCCCCATGGAAGCAGGTCCTCGACTGGAGCCCGCCGCACGCCCGCTGGTTTGTCGAGGCCCGGACAAATATCGCCTACAATTGCCTCGACCGTCACCTCCTCGGTCCACGGCGCAACAAAGCGGCGCTGATCTGGGAGGGAGAGAACGGGGACATCCGCACCCTGACCTACCTCCAGCTCCACCGCGAGGTGTGCACCTTCGCCAACTGCTTGAAAGACCTCGGCGTGCAGAAGGGCGACCGGGTGGCCATCTACATGCCGCTGATCCTGGAAACCGCGGTTGCCATGCTGGCCTGTGCGCGGATCGGAGCGATCCACAACGTGGTCTTCGGTGGCTTCTCACCCGACGCGCTCGCGGATCGCATCAACGATTCCCAGTGCAAGGTGCTCATTACCGCCGACGGCGGCTGGCGGCGCGGCACCGTCGTGCCCCTGAAGCACAACGCGGACCGCGCCTTGGAGAGCTGCCCGTCGGTCGAGCACGTCGTTATCGTCAAGCAGCTGCCGGGCGAGCCCCATCTCATCCACGTGAAGGAGGGACGCGACCGCTGGTACCACCGCATGATGGACCACCAGAAGTCGGTGTGCGCCGCCGAGTCCATGGATGCGGAGGACACGTTGTTCATCCTTTATACCTCCGGGACGACCGGAAAACCGAAGGGGATCGTGCACGCCACCGGGGGCTACCAGGTGGGCGTGCACACGACGAGCCGCTACGTCTTCGATCTCAAGGACGAGGATGTCTTCTGGTGCACGGCGGATGTCGGCTGGGTGACCGGGCATAGTTATGTCGTCTACGGCCCGCTCCTTGCCGGAGCCACGGTGCTCCTCTATGAGGGAGCACCGGATTTTCCGGAAAAAGACCGGTATTGGGACATCATCGAGCGCCACCGCGTCTCGGTATTCTACACGGCGCCTACCGCGATCCGCGCATTCATGAAATGGGGCGAGGATCTTCCCGCTCGTCACGATCTGTCCAGTCTGCGGCTGTTGGGGTCCGTTGGTGAGCCCATCAACCCCGAGGCGTGGATGTGGTATCAGCAGAACATCGGCGCCCAAAAGTGTCCCGTTGTGGACACCTGGTGGCAGACGGAAACGGGAGCCATCATGATCAGCGGGCTGCCGGGTCTCTCCACAATGAAACCCGGCTTTGCCGGCCATCCCTTGCCCGGCATCTCGGCGGTCATCCTCGACGAACAGGGCAAGGAGGTGAAAGAAGGCAGCGGTCTGCTTGCCATCACGCGGCCCTGGCCCTCGATGCTCCGCACCGTGTGGGGTGACGATGAGCGGTACATCAAGACCTATTTCTCCAAATGGGACGCGAAGACCTATTTCCCCGGCGACGGCGCGAAGAGGGACACAGCCGGCAATTTCATGATTCTCGGCCGTGTGGACGACGTGCTGAACGTCTCCGCCCATCGGATCGGCACCATGGAGGTGGAATCGGCCCTCGTGGATCATCACGCGGTCGCCGAAGCGGCCGTTGTCGGCAGGAGCCACGAGCTGAAAGGGCAGGCCATCGTGGCGTTCGTCAGCCTGAAGCAGGGTCAGACGGCGGGGGCGGCGATGGTGGAGGACCTGAAGGAGCACGTGGTCAAGAAAATCGGCGCCCTTGCGCGGCCCGAGGAGATCCTCTTCACGCGCGACCTCCCCAAGACGCGCTCGGGCAAGATCATGCGTCGTCTCCTGCGCGATATCGCGGAAGGGCGGGCCCTCGGCGACGTGACGACGCTGGCGGATCCCGCCGTCGTGGCGGCGCTCCGCGAGGATTACGAGGAGAAGTACGGCGGGTAGGAGGCCGTCCGCGCCTCAGCTCGTGCGGCGCGGCCTGATCCAGATCGTCGCTTCCGAAGCGTGCGCCTTGCCGAAGTAGGAAAGAAACATCCGCAAAAGGCGCCCTCGCACCAGCGCGCTGGTTTGACGCCGCCCCTCCAGGCGGATTTCCTCCTCGATCCGGCAGGTCTTGGCCGGGGCGAGCACGGCGTACGCTGCACGGCGTTCTTCGGGGGGGAGCAGGGCGAGCCCGGCGGCGCACACCTTATCGGGCATGCGCATCAATGTGTTCTGGAGCGCCGTGCCCTGGGGAGCGCTCAGGCAGGCCCTGACGAGGTCAGCGCCGTGCCGCGCTCCGCGATTGCGCCCGTGATTCGCATCCTGATTCACCCCTTGATTTACCCCTTCGTGTAGTCCGGCTCGTTTCCCGTCTTCCATTTGATGCCGCATCCTCTGCTCGGAAAGCACATTGTCAATCGCCTTGCGCAGATCCGCGGCGGTCAAGGCAACCCCGTTTCCCGGTCTGCTATCGTCCATCTGGCCACGGTAGACGAGAGCCCGATTCTTGTCAAAGAGAAAAAAGTCGGGGGTGCAGGCGGCATGATACGCTTTCGCGGATTCCTGGGACTCATCGTAGAGATACGGGAACGTGTACCCGACCGTGCGCGCCGTGGAAAAGTTCGCGCGCGCGTTGGACGGGGGGACAGTGACGCGCTGGGCTTGACTCCCTGCCGTCGCCGAATTAGGGTCATCAGGAAGAAAGGATCTCCCATAATGAACGTTTCGATCTCCACAGTCTCCTCGCGGGCCGAGTTGAAGACCTTCGTGAAATTTCCCTGGCGGCTCTACAAGGGCAGTCCGTATTGGGTGCCCCCGCTCCTTCGCGACGAAATGGACACACTTTCGCCGGACCGGAATCCCGCCTTCGAGAAGGCCGAGGCACGGCTCTTTCTGGCCCACCGCGACGGGAAACTGGTGGGCCGGATCGCCGGCATCCTCAGTCACGCGGCCAATGACAAGTACGGCACGAAGAATATGCGCTTCGGCTGGTTCGATACCATTGACGATTATGAAGTGGCCAAGGCCCTCCTGGATGCCGTGAGCGCGTACGCCAAGGAAAAGGGCATGAACCGCCTGACCGGCCCGCACGGGTTTTCCGACCTGGACCCGGAAGGCCTCCTCATAGAAGGCTTCAACGAAATCGCCACGATCTCCGTCATTTACAATCATCCCTACTACCCCGGTCTGCTGGAGCGTTACGGGTTCGTGAAGGAAGTGGACTACGTCGAGTTCCAGGCCCTCGCGCCAGAGGGCACCGTCATTCCCGAAAAGATGCTGAAAATGGGGGAGTGGGCGCAGAAGCGGAATCATTTCCGACTGCTCAAGTACACCTCCATAAAGAAGCTGCGCGCGGAAAGGGCTCAGGAGCTGTTCGAGCTTCTGGACGAAACATTCGAGGAGCTCTATGGCACCGTCCCTCTGACACAAAAGCAGAAAGACTACTACATCAGCCGTTACATCTCGTTCGCAAATCCCGAATACATCAAGATCGCCGTCAACGAGGCAAACGAGATGGTGGGGTTCATGCTGGCCATTCCCAGCCTGGCTCGCGCGCAACAGAAGGCGAACGGGCGGCTTTTCCCGTTCGGGTTCATTCCCGTGCTGCGTGCCTTGAAGAAATACGATACCCTCGATTTCCTTCTGGCCGGGGTGAGAAAGTCGTTACGGGGCAAAGGGATCGACCTCATGATGACCATCGACGTGTTCCGCTCAGGCCTCGCGCACGGTGTTCATTTCGCGGAGTCGAACCCCGAGCTGGAAACGAACTCCAAGATCCAGGGCGAATGGAAGATCGTTAATCGGCGCCAGCACAAGCGACGCCGCATCTATACTCTGGACGTGGTCTAGCACGGCCCCGGGATCAGGAGTTTTATGCTTTCCATGCTGAGAGCCATTCCCGGGCGCATCATAGATTTTTGCGTGAAACATGCCGCGCTGTCGGTGACCGTGACGTTCGCGCTCACCCTGATTTTCGTCTTCTTCGCCTTGAGAGTGAAAATCAACCCTGATTTCGTGTCCTTCCTCCCCCGGAACTCGGAAGTCAGCAAAACGATGCGTGAGTATAGCGGCAATGCCGCCACGACGGATCTCCTGGTGCTGGCCGTGACGGCACGAAGCGGGAGCGTTTTCGACAGCGACAAGCTTTCCGCCTACGGCCGGGCCATCTCGTCCCTCGCGGGCCAGCCCGGCGTGATCTCCGTAGTGAGCCCGTTCAATCTCGTATCCTTCGGCCGCGACGGCGGAAGACTCGCCATACGGACGATGAGCCCGGGGGGAGCCGTGCCCACCCCCGATGCGTTGCCCGAGTTCCGCTCGCGGCTTTCGGCATCGCGCTACGCCACGAACCTCGTCGTCTCCGCCGACTCCACGATGCTCCTCTCTTACTTCCAGGTCACGCATGCCTCCTCCTCGGAAAGCCTCATGAAAACGGTCCATGAGGAGGGCACCCTTCTGCGCGCGAGTGGCCTGACGCCATTCATCACCGGATCCATTCCGCTGAACGTCCAAACGGGCTTCTATCTCTCACGCGACCTTTCGCGCCTGCTCGCCCTTGCCGTATTGCTCGTCGTCTTGTGCTACGCGGTCGGCTTTCGGATGCTCCGCGGGATCGTCCTGCCTCTGGTGTCAGTCCTGTTCGGAACGGTATGGACCATCGGGTTCATGGGAGTCATGGGATATTCGCTGTCGCTCATTTCCGTCGTGACACCTCCCCTCATCCTGATCTTCGGGAACGAGTACAATATCTATACGACGAGTGAAGTCCGCCGACTCACGGGCGTCGGAAAGGCGCGCATCTCCCAGGCGGGGCGGAATGTCGCGAAGCCCATCACGATGGCCTTTCTTTCCACCCTTGTCGGCTTTCTCAGTCTCATGGTCACGGACATACCGCAAACGCGCGAATTTGCCGTCGCGGCGAGCTTCGGATCGCTGGCGTGCGCGTTTCTCGCCCTCGTTTTCCTTCCTGCCCTGCTGGCGCTCTTCCCCCCCCTTGCGCCGCCGGCCCTGAAAGAGGGCAGCGCGTTCGTCCGGACCATGAGGGCCTTGGCGCGATTCTGCTATCGATTTCCCGCGATCGTGCTGGGGGGAGTGGGGGCGGTCATCGTCCTCTTTGTGCTTACGTGGCCGAAGATAATCTTCAACACCGATTCCGCCGGCTACTATCCGCAGAAGGACGCCGTGCTCCAGGATACCTATGCGATCTATGACAAGGTGGGAGGGTACGAACAGATCTCCGTGTCCTTTGACGCGCCGCAAGGCGCCGCGGGCTACTTCCTGGATTCCGCGGTGCTTGCGCGGGTGGAGGAGGTGGAGCGCGCCCTGCGCGCGCTGCCCGATGTTTCCTACGCCATCTCACTACCCGATCTGCTGCGGCAGATCACCCAAGCCTCCACGGGCGTGGACGAGCTGCCCACGAATCGGGCCATCATCTCCACCTTCGCCCGACTTCTGGCGGCTTCCGGCTCCACCTCCGCGACCGGCTCGGTGCTGGGCAATCTGACGAACAAGGATTTTTCCCGGCTCACCCTCAGCTTCCGCATCTACAATTCCACCACGGGGCGCTTCATGGATGAAGCGAGGTTCCGCGATCTCATGGCCTCGATGCGGAAAATACTCGACCAGAACCCCGTGGGCGCGAAGTCCGTCATCTGGGGTGACCTCATCCGCATGCTTGCCTTCGCCGATTCGCTCCGACGCACCCTGTTCCTTTCAATGGCAATCTCGGTGATCTCCATCCTTCTCCTCACGATCCTCGTCTTCCGTTCGTTCTTCTTCGGGCTCTACCCTCTGATCCCGCTGGCCATTGGGCTGCTCGTGAATTACGCCGTCATGGCGCTCACCGGTGTCCCTCTGGACATGACGACGATCATGGTCTCCAACATCGCCATTGGAGTCGGGGTGGACAGCGCGATCTATCTGGTCATCCAATATCGACGCGAGCTGCAGGCGTCGCCACTCGATGCGTCCGCCGCTCTCGAACGCACCCTTCAGGTCATGGGCCAGCCGGTCCTCCTGGCCAGCATTTCGATGATTGCCGGTCTTTTGGTATTTCTCACCGCGGCCTTCCGCCCCGTCATGTTCTTCGGCCTCCTCGTGGTGGTGACCCTTGCCGCGACCACCGTCGGAACCCTCATAACCCTGCCGACCCTCCTCGGCCTCGACGCACGTGTGCGCCGACCCCGCGGTGGTTGAAGCCCGCGGGTGGGGTCGCTATACTTGGCGATCATATGCCCCCCACAACCCTGGCCACCGGCCAGTTCAATGACTCCTTCCCTCCCATCATCGATGGGGTGGCCGTTGTCGTTCTCAACTATGCACGTTGGCTGAATCGGAAATATGGCCGCGGCTACGTCGTGACCATCGCGTCGCCGGGCGCCCCCGATGGATCCGATACCGACGATCCACCGGTTCTGCGATACCGCTCGGTCCCGCTGCCCTTCAAGAAGCCGTACCGCTACGGGCTGCCGTCACTCGATCCTTCGTTCCAGAAGCGGCTCGCCGATGTCCGATTCGACATCGTGCACGCGCACAATCCATTCATGGCGGGCAATCTGGCCTTGCGCACGGCACGGGCCGCCGGCATCCCGATCGTGGCGACATTCCACTCCAAATACCGCGAGGATTTCAAACGCGTCGTGCATAACGACCGCCTCGCACTGGCGTTGGCACGGCGGTTCACGCGTTTTTACTCCAAGGTCGATTCAGTGTGGGTGGTGAGCACCGCGACCGTCGATGTTCTCAGGGAGTATGGTTACACGGGAGACGTTGAAGTGATGCCGAGCGGCAACGACCTCGCGCCGCCGGCGGATCGTGCCCCACTACGACGCCGCGCCGAGGCCGCGTGGGGATTGGGGAGCGACGATTTCGTTCTTCTCCATGTGGGCCGCCTCGTCTGGGAGAAGAATCTCCAGCTCATGCTCGACGCGCTGCGCGACATTACGCGGCGGCCTCGCAAGGTCCGGATGCTCTTCGTCGGGGACGGCCCGGCCGCCGGCTCCATGAAGGCGTTCGTCAAGCGTGAAGGGCTGACGGGTGTCGTGCAGCTCACGGGCGGAATCCAGGACCGCTCTTTGCTGCAGGATTTGTACGCCCGCGCGAATCTCCTCCTTTTCCCTTCGCTCTACGACACTGATTCGCTCGTACAAAAGGAAGCCGCTGCATTCAGTCTCCCGGGGATGTTCGCGCGGGGGGCGACCACCGCGTCCGAGGTCCAGGATGGTGTGAACGGATTCCTGGCGCCTAACGATGCCGGTGCATTCGCGGCCGGTATCGTGGCGCTCATGGACGACCCGGAGCGCATCCGCCGTGCCGGAGAGGGGGCATTCCGGACGCTTCACAAATCGTGGGAGCAGGTCGTCGACGAGGTCGCGCTGCGCTATCGATCGATCATAGAGCGCCATGCGCGGGAATCGGGGCACACATGATAGCCGATGCAGCTTTCGCCCTCATCAGGGCCTACGCCACGGTATGGATGCGACGGCACGCCCGGGTCATGCTCTTCGGTCAGGAGCGGTTGGAATCATTGCCGTGGGGCAAGCGCGTCTATGTCGTACTCAATCATTCCACCTCCTACGATGCCGTGGCCCTCTATCATGTTTCGGCAAACCGATTCTGCATGCTCATGGACGAGGAAGCATTCCGGGTCCCCGTCATCGGGCGGATCCTCGCGGCCGCCCAGTTCATACCGCTCGACAAGCGGGTCTCGGAGGAAGCCGTTCAACGCGCCGTCACGACCGTCAAAGCGGGCACGCCCCTCATGGTATCCCTCACCGAGGGTTACACGGCGATCGGGGTATCCGGACACGAGCGGCCGCGAAGCGGCGGCGTGCGCATCGCCCACCTCGCGGGGGCGGACATTTTCCCTGTATTCGCCATGATCGAGGATGGCAAGCGTGTCATGCGCTCCTTCCGGGGAAAAGGCGGGGGTGATGAGGTCTTCACGACATTCAATGATACCCTCTACTTCTTGAGCTTCCTGCCGCCCATCCCCGCTTCGTCGTTCAAACCCGAGGAATCCATCGCGACCTACCGAGCCGTGGCCGAAGATCTTCAGCGCCAATCCGACCGCGAAGGCCAGCGTATCACGGCTCTGCTCAGTGACGAGCGCGAACGCTTCGCGGGCATCCACCGTCGTGGTGGCAGCGGCACGCGCGTGAGGTGGTGAACGATGGCACCGAGCTGTCACGACCCGGCACGCCGCACTCCATGAGGTCACCCGCCGCATGAGGTACGGTCTGGGCATCGCTACCGCGATCCTCGCGGGAATAGTGAATAATCTCGGCGTCCTGGCCATGAAACGGGCGGTGTCCCGCATCCCTCGCGATCGACCTCTGCGCGGCTCGTTCCTTCGCAGCCCGCTCTGGCTCGCCGGATTCGCGTTGCAATTCATCGTGGGCGTGCCGCTCAATTTCGTGGCCGTCGGGCTCATCGGGCCGTTCCTCGTGCCGGGGCTCATGGCGGTCGGGCTCGTCGTTCTTGCGATTGCCGCGGTGCTTTCCGGCGATGAGAGGGTGCGATGGACGGACTTCGCCGGCGTGATTCTGCTCGTCCTCGCCGTCTTCGGCTTCAGCATGTCACGGCTCGCGGTGGATACGGCCGCCACGTCTCCCCGAGATCCCGTGCTCCTTCTGCGCGCTTCGCTTTTCGTCGGCGGTCTTGTGATTGTGATTCTGGGCACCTCGGTGGCCGGTCGCGCCGCGCGCGGCTCCCCATCCCTCGCGGGCATTCTGTTCGCAGTCCAGAGCGGTTTTCTGTACACCCTCGGCAACATCGGTGCCGGGTTCGTGTCCGGGGTTGCCGGACGCCTGGGCCGCGGCCAGGCAGACGGGCTGGAGATCCTGGTCGCCGCGGTCGCGCTTGCCATCGCGGCAGGCGGCAGCGCGCTCGGCGTGCTCACTACCCAACACGCGCTGCGGCACGGCAGAGTGGTCGTTACCGTCGCGCTGCAAAACGCCATCGGCATGATCGTTCCCATGGGGCTGTTCTTTCTCGTTTACCGGCCGTTCCGCCCGACGGCGGGCGCATTGGCCTTTGTGAGCGCGGGATCCGTCTTTTTGATCGTCGGGGTGCTCTTTCTCACGAAGAGGCTCTCCGGGGCTGGCACGGGGGTCGGGTCCCCTTCATGAGATGACCGCGCTTTCGGTGCCGGCAAGCAGGTCGGAAAAGAAAGAGATCATACGCGGCCTCATCGTTCTCGGCGCTCCCATAGCGCTCCAGAATCTCATCGGATCCAGCCTCAATCTCCTTGACTCGGTCATGATCGGGAGCCTCGGTACGCCGCAGATCGCGGGTGTGGCCATTGCGAACCAGATCTTCTTCCTCCTGAATCTCTTCATGTTCGGCGTCGGCTCGGGCACCATGGTGTTCACGGCGCAGTACTGGGGCAATCGGGACAACGCGGGTATCCAGCGGGGCCTCGGGCTCTGCCTCGTGGTCACCATGTGCGGCGCCGGGATATTTTTCTCCGCTTCGCAGGCGGCGCCGGGATGGATCATATCGCTTTTCTCCACGGACCCCGTGGTCATAGGCTACGGAGGCCGATTCCTGCGAATCGTGTCCTTCGGCTTCCTCTTCCAGGCGGTGAGCGCCGCTTTTTCCTACGTGCTGCGCAGCATCGAGCGCACGCGCATGCCCCTGGTGGCCGGATCGATCTCTCTCCTCCTCAATACGTTTCTCAACTGGGGTCTCATTTTCGGGAATCTCGGGATGCCGAAGCTCGGCGTCGAGGGCTCGGGCTTCGCGACCGCGACGGCTCGACTCGTGGAAATGCTCATCATTCTCGGCGCCGTGTACGGGGCGCGCAATCGATCACCGCTTGCCGCTGGCTTCCGACAGCTTTTCGCATTCAATCGCGCGTATCTCAAGAAATACTTCACCGTGATCCTGCCCGTCGTCGGAAACGAGTTCGGCTGGGCGCTCGGGGTCGCCCTGGAAGCCGTTGTTTTCGGCCATATGGGAACCGAGTCTATCGCCGCGTACAACATCGCCGATACGGCCATCAAACTCGTCATCGTCGCGTTCATGGGCACGACGAGCGCCAATGCGATCATCGTGGGCAAACGTATCGGGGAAGGGGACATACCCGGCGCCATGCGGACGGCGGATTATTGCACGCGCATCGCCCCTCTCATGGGCGCGGCGATGGGGCTGGCACTCGTGGGTCTTTCTTTCGTCGTCCCGCTCCTTTTCAACGTGACCCCCGCAGTCCGCTCGCTGGCGCGCATCGGCATGATCATTTTCGGATGCGCCATGCCCGTCCGCATCACCAACTGGCATCTCATCGTAGGGGTCTTGCGGGCCGGCGGTGACACCCGCTTCAGCATGCTTCTCGATGTCGTGGGAACGTGGCTCGTAAGCCTTCCCTTGGTGATTCTCGCGGGTCTGGTGTTTCATGCCCCGTTCTGGGTAGTCTACGCGTGCACGTTGACGGAAGACCTTCCCAAGCTGTTCGTTGGAATTCCGCGGCTGCGCTCGCGCAAATGGCTCAATGATCTTACCGAGCGGCTGCCCGGAGGGCCGGGGCGGTAGTGAGCCACTACGAAAGGGAGATGAATGGAGATCACGGAACTTTTCATTGCCGCGCTCGCGATTGACGAGCAGGCCATCATCGACAAAATCGCCACCGAGCTCGGAGTCGCCGCGCATCAGGTGGCGGCGGTTATACGCCTCACGCGCGAGGGTGGCACGGTGCCCTTCATCAGCCGCTATCGCAAGGAGATGACGGGGAGCCTCGACGAGGTTCAGGTGCGCGATTCGGTCCAGCATTTCGAATCGTATACGGCCCTGGAGACGCGGCGACTGGAAATCGTGCGCGCGATATTCGCGCAAGGCAAGCTCGATGAGACATTGTACGAGAACATTCGTCGGTGCGTCTCCCTCGCCGAGATGGAGGACATTTACGCGCCCTTCAAGAAGAAAAAGAAGACCCGCGGCATGATAGCGCGGGAGAAGGGCTTGGAGCCGCTGGCCGAGGTGGTGCGCACGCAGGACGCGGCGGTCGTGGAGGCCCGTGCGGCGGAGTTCATACGACAGGACACCGAGCATCCCGAGCTGACGGTGGCTTCTTCCGCGGATGCGATCCAGGGCGCCATGGACATCATTGCCGAGAACGCCTCGCAGGACCCGGATAATCGGGCCGCCATAAAGTCGCTGTACCTTGCCACGGCGAAGCTCGTAGTGAAGGGGATCGGGGACGAGGAAAAGAAGACGCATTCGGTTTACCAGATGTACTGGGACTACGCGGAGCCCCTGTCGACCTTGAAGCCGCATCGGGTGCTTGCCATCAATCGCGGCGAGCGCGAAGGGGAGCTGGAGCAGCGCATCGAGGTGGAGGAGGAGACGGCAACAGCGGTATTGCGCGACCGGCAGCCCATTGCCAACACGTTTCATGGCCAGGCTCTGGACGACGGCCTGCGCCGCCTGCTCTCTCCCGCGGTAATTCGCGAGCTGCAATCGGATCTCGCCGCGCGGGCGGACGAGCACGGCATCGGAGTGTTCAGCGAGAACCTGAAGAATCTCCTCATGTCAGCCCCGCTCAAGGGCACGCGTGTTCTGGGCATGGATCCGGGCATCCGCACCGGCACGAAGTGCGCCGCAATGGACGAAACGGGAAAATTCCTCGGGTATTTCGTGATCAATCAGGAGCGGGATCTGGAGGGGGCAAAGAAGGCCATCGCGGCGGCGGTGAAGAAGTACGACGTGCAGCTCATTGCCGTGGGCAATGGCACGGCCAGCCGTGAGGTGCGTACCGCCGTGGCCGCCGCGATCGTGGAACACGCCCTTGCCGCCAAACAGGCGGTTGTCGATGAGGACGGCGCCTCCGTCTACTCGGCAAGCGACGTGGCGCGGGAGGAGTTCCCCGAGCTGGATCTCACCATCCGCGGGGCGATCAGCATCGGGCGCCGCCTCCAGGACCCCCTCGCGGAGCTCGTGAAGATCGATCCGAAATCCATCGGTGTCGGTCTCTACCAGCACGATGTGGACCAGAAGAGGCTTTCCGACAAGCTGGACGAGGTTGTCGGCTCGGTGGTGAACAACGTCGGGGTGAACATCAACACGGCCTCGGCGTCCCTTTTGCGCTACGTTTCCGGGATCAACGCCACCCTGGCCAAGAAGATCGTGCAATTGCGCGACCATGCGGGGCGCATCCCGTCGCGTGAAGCATTGCGGGATGTCCCCGGCATGGGGCCGAAGACATTCGAGCTTTGCGCGGGATTCTTGAAGATCCCCGACAGCCCGGATCCCCTGGACAACACATGGGTGCACCCGGAAAGCTACACACTGGCGCGTGAGCTTCTCCCCCTGGCGCGTGGTGGCTCGAAGCCGACACGCGAGGCGCGCGATGAGCTCAAAGCGCGCCATGCGGTGGGCGACACGACCATCGACGACATTCTCACCGAGTTGGCCCGGCCCGGGCGAGATCCGCGCGAGGAGTATCCGGCCCCGCTTCTCGATCAGGGCGTGCTCTCCTTCGAGGATCTTAAGGAAGGAATGAAAGTGACCGGCAAGGTGAAGAACGTGGTAGATTTCGGCGCGTTCGTCGACATCGGGATAAAGGAGACCGGTCTCGTGCACGTCTCGGAGATGAGCGACGGGTTCGTGAAAGATCCTCTCGATGTCCTGAAGGTCGGGGACGTGAAGGAGTTTCTCGTCATCAGCCTCGATACCGCCCGCAAGAGGATCGGTCTGAGCCTGAAATCGCCTTCGGCGCGACAGCCTGCCGCGACACCGAAGGGAGGCGAGC
>Ga0265316_10004522_pt1 | contig 13823 bp, 15 predicted proteins | sample 4522metaG_FD_202092 | JGI IMG/M metagenome (GOLD analysis project Ga0265316, IMG submission 202092) | Rhizosphere microbial communities from Carex aquatilis grown in University of Washington, Seatle, WA, United States - 4-5-22 metaG | ecosystem: Host-associated > Plants > Roots > Rhizosphere >... | reverse complement strand
CGATCTTTTCCTCGAGCGTCATGCGCGCGAGCAGGTCCGTGATGCGCGCTTCCATCGGCGCATCAGGATTCTGAAACGGCAGCGGGTTCTGGGCGTGGAGCGCGACGGCGGTGAGAAACAGCGCGGCGGCGCCGGCGATGGAAACCGGTGGAATTTGCATGGAGTTGAAGATCGACCTGGAAATTGCGGTGGCCCTCACGGATGGAGCGCGGCCGCGATGGTGGCCATTTCGGCGCGGCGGAGCCGGTACTTGCCGTGCTTCCATTCCCCGTAGTCGACGGTGTCGGACATCATCACCCACTGGATCGGGGTGATCAGCTGGTGCAGGACGCCGATGACGAAGATGAGCGCGAACATCAGCAGGTTCTGTCGCAGGGGCACGAAGAACATCGCCACGCTGAACACCGCCAGCACGACATTGGTCCAGGTGAAGACGCGCACTTTGCAGCAACGGTCGGTGAGCGGCTTGGTCAGCAGGCAGCCCAGGATGTTGCCCACCGAATACGTCGCCAGGAACCAGGTGAAGAGCCCCGCCTGTCCGAGGATGTAGGTGACGTAGTACATCATCGCGCCACCACGCGTCGCCACGGCGAGAATATTGAACACGGTCAGGACGCCCACGATGCGCCACTGGTCATTGCCCGCGATGTCCTTCAGATCGGTCCAGAACGAAGCCGCCGTCTCCTGTTTGGGAAGAACCCGCTCCCGGGTCGTGGCGAAGCAGGCGAGCAGCATGGCCACCGCGGCCACGGCCAGCAACGCGATCGCGCCCCGATAGCCCGCGGCCTTGTCGGCTCCGCCGATCCAAGTCGCCAGTGGCACCATCAGGACCGTGCTGAGCATTCCGCCCGCGGTGGCCAGCACGAAGCGATAGGACTGCAGGGAGATGCGCTGGGTGTCGTCGCCCGTGATCACGCCGCCCAGGGCGCAATACGGGATGTTGACGACGGTGTACATCAGCGTGAGGAGCGTGTAGGTGACCGCCGCAAAGACCATTTTGCCGGTGAGCCCCATGGCCGGAGTGCTGTACGCCAGCACACAGCTCAGTCCAAAGGGCACGGCCCCAAAAAGAAGATAGGGACGAAGCGGTACAACTTGACGCGTTGGATGCCGTAGTTGTCGGCCTGGAAGCGCAGCGCTTTCCATTCGGGCGTTTCGTCGCCGTTCAACCGGCGGCCCGGCACCCAGCGGCCATCCGTGTAAACACCTTCGTCCACCGTGCCCAGGCCCACGTTTTCGGAGGGATTGGTTGCGGAGGCGAAGTAAACGTTCATGCCCCGGCCCACGATGATGAAGTCGTCCGGCCCGGTTGCGATGAACAGACCGGCGACGCAGTCCGGCGTCGCGTTGGCATTGGCCGGACCAAACGAGCGGCCCGAATAACGCGCCTCGATCGTGTAGTTCCCCAGCCGGACGGTTTCCGGCTTGCCGTCGCGCTCCAGCAGCACGGCGGTCATCGTGCCTTTGCCCTGGTTCTCCAGAATCAGCGGTGCGATTTGCGCGATGAAATCGTAACCGCGCGCGAACTCCGTGTCCCCGCCGGCGGAACGGTCGATGCCGAACGGCGAATAGCCGATGCCATCGTGCTTGCCGAAGGCGTAGAGCGCGTTGGCCACGCCGCGTGAATCTGCGTGGCACTCGGGGATGAAGAGCGGATTGCCGGAGCGCGTGAACCGCGCGCACAGCTCCTCGAATTCCGGCACGTAAAGGTCAGGCGCCAGGATGTCGATCGCGGGCGCGCCGGCGTGCCAGATGTCGATCACTTGCGGCAGCGGGCCGCCGCACGGATAGGTCCCCGGCCAGGCGTGGTCGCGCTGCTGCAGCCAGGCGTTTACATACATCGGGATGTTGTACTCCGCCTTGCCCGCCTCGGCCACCTTGCCGACGTACCTGGCGTAATGCCACGCCATGAAAATCTCATCCACCGGCCAGTATAGCTTCCGCCAGCCGGTTTCGTGCTCTTCCTTGGTCATCGACGTGAGCAGCGTGCGCACGGGAATCTCTTTGCCCGCGGGTTTGCCCGGCCCGAAGACTTCCGTCCAGGTGCCCGACGTTTTGAAGCCGTTGGCGGCCCACACGTCGCGGAATTCCGAAATGAGCGAGTCTTTGTGTTGCTGGAGGTAGTCCATCAGCTCCTTCGGCACAGGTCCTGCGAACGCCTGGTTCGCCGCGGGACTGTGATCGCGGGATTCTTCGAGTAGACCGACTTCGTTTTCCACCTGGATCATGAGCACGGTGTGCTTCGTGCCATCGACCTCGCGCAAATGCCGCATAAACGCCGCGAAGGCGCGGGCATCGGCGGCGCGGTTGGCGTTGCTCAAGGGGGTCAGGGTGTTCAGGCTCTTGCCCTGCTCATTCTGGGCGAGCGGGAAACGCGCCTGGTTGGTTTTGACCCAGAGCGGCTGGTAGGTGGATTTGCCGTTCTTCCAACTGGCGAACCACAGGATGACCAGGTGCAGGTTGTTGGCGCGCGCCCCCTCGATCACGCCGTCCACGATGGTGAAATCGAACCTGCCCTCCTCGGGCTCGATCAGTTCCCAGCTCACGGTGGCGAGCACGGTGTTGAGATGCGTCGCCGCCAGCTTGGGCCAGAGCGGTTTCATGTAGTCGAGGCTGGATGCGCTGGAGTTGTGCAGCTCCGCCCCGAGGACGAGGAAGGGTTTGCCGTCCACGATCAACTGCCTGGCGGTGCCCTGTTGCTGGAGGAGCGGCGAAGACGGCACCGGTCTCGTTGGCGCGGCCACACCCGCAACCGCGATCGCGAGGCTGGCAAGATAGATGAGAGAGGATCGAGGTTTCATCGTAGGAAAGGTCGCAATGCGGCCGGGTTGGTTGGAACGATGGGGACACTTGCCGGCGACCCCGGCGAACTGGCAGTGAATGTGAGTTCTTCTGGCTGTTGCGGAAAGTCAGCGCACGTGGGAGGCACCCCAAAAGTTAGACCCCGGGGATCGGTCCTGCTAGATAAAAACGGATCCTCCCATGTTAAAAAGACGACACCTGTCATGAGCCCCAACATGCCGATGCGAGGAGCAGCGATTGTGGTTTGGACGGCTCTATTTTTGCTCGCAGGTTGCAGTCAGCAGCAGCCGAGGCAGCCGTCGGAGGTTGAAACGCAGGCCACCGTCATTGCGTGGCCGATACGTTGGCGGAGGTCAGTGAGGAAGCGTTTGGCCCTCTCCACCTTTGACAGAGCATGCCGCGGGCGGCCGGTTGTCTTGCGTTTCTGGCAATTTCTACTTTGCATCGTCGCGGTCCGGCCACCCCGATGCCCCGCGAACGCGTACTCATTACGGTTAAAACCTGCCCGACGCGCTCGCGGAAATATGGCGAAACGGTCTGTACGGCAGGCGTGCGGGAGGCATCCCTGGAGAAAGTGAGGACCAAGTACCTGCACGAATTCGGCCAACGAGACTTGCACTTCTTCCTCGGAACAACGCAGCAGTTCCACAGCGTTGCGCCGAACCCTTGGGTGATCGCGGACGTCTTCGCGCCACCCGATGAACATCAGTTGGATTTGGGAATTGGAGCCTGAACCATGAGCGCGCAGTTCATCATCGATCGCCTCGAACCGGCGAAGCACCGCCGGCAGGATTTTCGCTGCGAATCGGCGGAACTCACTGCGTTTCTTCAACAGCGGGCGCGGAAGGAGATGGACGCACGTGCATCCGCCTGCTTTGTGCTGGTGCCGGAGTCGGACCCCGGACGCATCGCGGGTTATTACACATTGTCCCAGACCTCGGTGACCCTGGCCAGGTTGCCCGTCGCCGTGGCAAAACGGGTGCCGCACTATCCCGACCTAGCAGCCACGCTGATCGGCCGACTGGCGCGCGACCTGACGTGGAAGGGGCAAAACATTGGCCGGCTGCTTCTGGTCGACGCTCTGCGCCGCAGCGTGCGCCAGAGTGACGAGGTCGGCGCCGTTGTTGTGGCCACCGATCCGAAGGACGCCAAAGCCCGCGCATTTTACGAGCGCTTCGGTTTCCGCGCCCTCGACGACTGCCGGATGTTCATTCCAATGCGGGAACTGGTGGAACGGGAGGCGCGGGGATGGAACGCCTAATCGAGATCGCTCTTCACGGTTGCCCGGTAGGCGCGCGCTGCCTCGAGCAGCGCCTGGCTGGGCGCGCGCGGGGGCGCCAGCAGTGCCTCGACAAATCGGCGCGATTGCGTGGCGTTGAGCATGATGCGCTCCCGGGCTTCGAGGGTCTCCAGTGCGGCCTTGCGCGCCTGCGCCAGCACGAAGCCGCCAACCGACTGCCCGGCGAGGGCTGCAGCCCAGGTGATCATGGCTTTGTCATCGGGCGAAATGCGCGCGACGAGACGTCCGACCTTCGGCGATCTGTGCGGTTTGGTCAGCGTTGCCATGCAGGAAATGTGTGCCGTATGTACACACAAATCAAGCGGTAACTTGTCATGAATCCTCACGCCTGCACCGATGACCAGCTTGTCGAACGGCCTGCCGTTGGGTTGGGATCAGACACCGATGGAATTGCTTTTGGTCTCTTATGTGACGATCGAATTGTTTTTCCCTGCCAGTAATCGATTTTCGATAGGTGCGATTCCCGGCTCTAGATCCCCGTGGAATGAGAAAGCCGAAGGTACGTGAGAGAATGAATCTCGCCAACGAATCGTTTTTATGCATCCATACCTACAGCTAGTCATTATTGATCTCAGCAAATCGATTCTCATCAAGTGCCTGCTCCCGAATCAAAATCCATGCAGCCCTTGGGTAATCTCGCTCTGGCACGGGCGGTCGGACTCAAGCAGCCGGCGCAGGTGCTACGGCGCCTTATGACCGTGCGCTGGAGGCATTCTCGAAAACCGTCAGCGTCCTGGTCGACTACAAGCTCGACGAACGCGGAGAGCTTGCGGTCTTGAATGCGGAAGAGGCCGGATGGGTTTGGCGCTACCCGGATCTCACGTCCCAGGTGGAATACCTCGGGCGCAAACTCAAGGCGGCCGTGGTCATGGTCGCCGAGGAGGTGTCTTACCTTGCCAAATACGATGCGTTGGCCGCACGCGCGAAGGCTGTGGTTGATCTGCCGGATCGCCGGCTCGCGGATTTGCTGGTGCTGATCCACCAGAGCAACGGGCACCTTTCGAACAACAAGCGGAAACAACGCTTCGAAGAGCTCACCGCCGAAGAAATCGCTGCGATAGAAAACGCCTACGCGGAAGTTTTTCCGCCTGCCGGACACAGGCCGACCCCGCCGAAGTAGCGGGTGAGATCGTGGGGCCTGCGTAATGACCCCGAGCGTTACCGCTCACGCAGACCGGCGCCCGTTCAAGAACCCGCGTAAACGAACACGGATTCTAGTTGGCGCCGACCTCGACTTCTAGTTGGCGTTCTACAGCCCGTCCCCCGTCAAGGTAAAAGGTGAGACATGACCCCCTAGGATAGTCCTTTTCACGGCCTTCCAATGCGGCGAGGCGTTTGAATCCCGTAGGGGCGCAGGCTCGCTGCGTCCCTTTGAGGGTTTACCCACGAATCAACACGAATCGACACGAATGCCTCTGCGTCCTCCCGTAAGATCGGGTCGAGCATCGGATCAGCCTTGCCCCGCCGCAGTCATCTCACGGGACTGGCTGAAGTCGCCGTTGGCTGGCCCGGAGTTTTAGCCTAGCCATCACGCATCGTTTCGTAACGCTGGAGGGTTTGTGTCCGGACGCGTCGCGATATGCCTGGTCCGGACTGCGCCGCCATGATTCATCCGAATACCGAACTTCGTTTCATTCGCCCCGAGATAGGCTGGGGCGTCGTCGCCACCCGGCTGATCCCGCGCGGCACCATTGTCTGGACGATCGATTCGCTCGACCAGTGTTTCACGATTGAGGAGGCCGCTGCGCTGCCGCCCTACGCACAGAAGATTCTCGACGTCTATGCCTACACCGATCGCTTCGGCCGTTTCGTCCTCTGTTGGGATCATGGCCGCTTCGTGAACCACTCGTGCGACGCCAACTGCCTCAGCGTCGGTTACGATTTCGAACTTGCGGTGCGGGACATCGCCGCCGGGGAGGAACTCTGCGATGACTACGGCACGCTGACGTTGTCGGAACCGTTTCCGTGTTCCTGCGGGCGTCCGGGGTGTCGGGGTTCCGTGCTGCCGGGCGACCACGTGCGCCTCGCGCGCGAATGGAACGAAACGGCGCGGGGGGCGTTCTTCCTGATCCCGGCGGTGGCGCAGCCGCTTTGGGATGTGCTTCGAAACGACGACCGAAACGATGTCACCGCGGCGCTGCAGAACCCCAGCCTGATGCGTCCGATCGATATCCACTTCGCCGGAGCCTCCGTGAGGAATGCCGAAGGCGTCACGTCCTGAGGGCGGGGCAGAGCTTGCGATCTTGAACGCCGAAGATGCCGGATGGGTTTTTCGTTTTTCCCTACAGCTTTTCGATGTGCCGGCACCTCGGATAATTGGAGCATCCCAGGAAGCTGTTGCCCGTGGCCTTTGCCGTGCGATGCACAAGCCTCCCGTTGGAGCATCGCGGGCAGGGGTCGCCAGCCTGGTGTTGCGTGTGGAATCGTTCCTTCAATTGCGCGACATGCGCCCGCGCTGTCGCATCTGTCTCGGGGAGACGAGCTGCTTGGATCGCGCTGAGCACGTTTGGCACCTCCTGCGGCGCAATCAGAGTGGCGCTCTTGCTCTTGATGTAGGTGCAGAGCCCCTCGGTCATCACGTTCTCCGGCATCTCGGTCTTGAACCGGCAACGGTCAGACCAGAAGAAGACAATCGAGTGGAATGTGCTTTCTGGCAGTCGCAGGGTTGCAGCCAGCGCCTTGATGTGGGCGCGATTCTGGAGTAGAGGATTGTAGAGCTGATACTTCTTTTTCCCAAGAAACACCGTCCACCTCTCCTGGTCAGGGGCGCCGTAAATCGAGCCCTTGATGTTCTTGCTCTCGATTACGTGGACACCGTACTGGGAGACGACCACGTGATCAATTTGGGTCGTACCGCCTGGGGTCGGCAGGGTTACATTGCTCAAGACGACGTACTCAGCAGGGAGGAAGAGAAACAGACCAAGGTTCCCTTGCGCCTCCCCAGAGGCGCCCCTGAGGTTATTCCGATTCTCCTTCGACGGGTCGAAAATGGCAGCTAGAATGGATTGGAGAAATCCCATGGGTAGGTCGTTGAGACGGCCGCTTGGCCGCTCTCCTTAATCTCGGCGGAAAGCCCGCGCGATTCACTGGGGTATGCCCGACAACGCTGCCACCAGCAAGGGCGCTCTAATCGGAAGGAAATGACTCTATTTCTCGGTATCGGCTATCCAGTCGAAAAACTTGGGTCAAAACTTGGGCTTTTGTTTCTCAAAAGTAGCCCAAGTTGCCCAAGGTTGCATCACGGAGCTTCGAACTCGACCTCACTCGACGACTAGCTATAAGTCCATAAACAACAAGGCTCTAGGAGTAAACCTAGAGCCTTAAATTGGGTGCAGGGGTTGGATTTGAACCAACGACCTTCAGGTTATGAGCGCGAAGACGCGCCTCTGCCCCGCAATGGCTTGACTCGATTTTTGCCCCTTGTGGGGCCGAAAGTGGGGCATTCTGCCCTCTCCCCTGTTCGCCGGTGTTCACCGATGTCCTTCAGTGTCACCGACACGTCACGACATCCCCTTTCTAGGATTAGGAAGGAGTAGCTATTTCTTAAATGCGGACATTTTCAGCGTGGAGGCGAACACGATATCCTCAACCCGGCTATTCGGTTAACTACCACCCACAGGAATTTGGATTTTAGGCTTCTCCGCATTTCCACCTGAATTGGAAGATCCGGTGCTAGATAACGGTTCAGCCGGTTTTTTCGTGTCGGCTTGAACTTTTGATCCTACTCCTCCTTCTGGTTGCTTGTTCTCAAGTTCCGCCGGCTCCTTTTTTTCAGCTTGAACCCCTTCGCTGATCTTCCCTTCTGTTTCTTTAGTCATACGCACTCTACTGCCTTTCTCCGTCAGCGGCAGCTGATTGTTCGCCGTAACAATTATCATGGTAGAGCAGATGACGGTCAGCGCACAAAAAGCGAGTAATAGACCGATCATGATTAATCGGGTACGCATGACTTGGTAGACAATGTCCTCCAAGTCCATCGGCCCAACAACCTCCCCCGCCGGCAAAGTGATGTCAGATCTCACTTTCGAAACAGCCTTCCCAATATCCCACGGGAAAACACGCCACAGGGCTACAATTGCCACACCGACGGCTACAACAAGGCCGGTTACAGCTGTAATAACAATAAGCCAGTTCATAAGATTTGTGCTGACTATTTTCTCGCTACTATTGAGTTAAGATTTGACGTAAGCAGGCCAACGTGGGCCATGCCGACGATCACCGCAGCCGCTGTTGTCAGCTGCCAGAGCAAACTCGGTGGGCCGAGGAGAGTTTTGCCGATTATTGAGCTAAGGGTATGTCCCAGGATATCGATCGAAGCGCCATTGTCACGGGCTTGCATGGTGCTCATTCGGCTTATGCCAGAAAATGTCGCCGTGAAAAGCAACGCCCACACCACAACTGCCCAGAAGAAATTGGTTATGCGCGCAAGCAAGAGCTCGGAATATCGCAGTACTGGCAACAAGCATATTCTCCATGCTTCCTGTTGAACCCAAATGGAATTATGCAGGCGCCGCCCTCTCACCATACACATACGCTCTTCGTCGAACTGAGTGTTATCCCGAAACAGACGGACCAGGGTATTCACGATCTGCATTTCTGCGTTTAAAGAAGCCAAAGACCGTTGGTTGTGGCCAAACCATCGACTGACTGCCTGTGATTCCATCTCGATCTCGATGAGCCGAGGCTTGACGCTCAAGTGGTGTTGCACTCCAGAGAATTGACACTCCGCCTTGACCTCAAAATAGTGTTTGAGTGCGAGAGCTTGTATTCCCGTCGTTGGGGTCCGATCTGCAAGCAACTCCAACGCATCCAATGCCAGAACGGCACCATACACCGCAGCCATGGGCGATCGGACCTTATCTCGCATTCGCTCTGCTCGCCGTAGCAGCCGCTCGGCCACCCTCAGCAATCGCCCTGGGGCGCTGTGGGCTGGCACCTGCGTGCCGCTCGAACGCGCCGAGTCGTGGGGTGGCCAGATGAAACCTCTTCCTGTCCGCTGAGGGCGTCGACTCCCCCGATGCACCATGCCCACCGCTTCCCACAAATTGAAGATTCCGGCCAGCGGTTTATGACGAATCCGATATCTCAACCCGCGCTGTTGCGCGCGGGCAACGAAAAGCTTGTTTGCTTCCCTATGCATAGACCCCAAGCCAATGCTCACGAATACACGTCTTGGCACTGCATCAAGCCCGGGACACAAGTCCGCATTTGCCCTCCGCTGGATGTCTGAGAACTCGATGGGATGCTCGTCAGGGAAATTTAGGAAAATATCTTCCATCACCAGCCCAGGACGGAAAGAGGAACCCGCCTGAAAAAGTTGTTTCATCATCGCATAGGTGATTACCACTTGCGACCGAAAGCCGAACCGATAGGCACCATATGCGTGCAAGAACGCATAACCTGCTTCGTCATCCACTGCCGCAGCGGTTTCCTCTCTCAAGGGTATGCCGAGAACTTCCGAACCGGCCGCACCGCTGGAACCTTCACGCAGGTGGCGCCGGATGGTGTTGCGTAGCCCAGCGGGATCGAACAATGAGCAGAAGCCCGCGTCGCGCAGGCCAACCATCCTCTTCAGGCCGGACTCCGCGGCTACTTCTGCTTCGTCAGAGCCATGATCGCCTGTACCGCGACGAGTGATCTTCTGCATGGCGGAAACCGTGTGGAAGCACTGTAGCTCATCCCAATCACCTCGGAGCGCCGGCCATATTCGTTGCTCAAGCAGAAAGACCCAATGCACCTCGGGAAAGACCAAGATCAGCAATCCTAATACCTGGGCCCACCCACCACCCATCAACGGCGAACTCCAAGCAGCCGAATCTAAACCATAGCCACCCAGATCGGTAAAGACCGTGACCGCCGGAACCGCCCAACCGTCCGTCTCGCTAGAGATCTCCGCTTCGAGCCAGTCGGTCAGTTCCTCAAATTCTCGGGCGACATTCGCGTTGTCCGGCGGCGTCGAGACTTGGCGGACTATCACCCTTTCGGGTTCCAATGAGCCCGTTTCAAGGAGCCGCACCCGAAACGAATTCGCCAGCGCCGGATTCTCTGAAATTATGATATACTTCGGCATATCGAGATCAGGCACTCTCCAATTCTTCCAGAAGTGGGCCTGCGACTGGGTCAGACCTGATTTCTGGGCTGCCCCAGGGTCCCGAGCTCAAACGACGAATAAGGTCGTTTACGCCTTTCGCATTGGCTGCTTTCGCTCTCGGATACATCAGCCGCATGAATTCAGCGCGCCACTGCTTCCCTTTGCGCGCGCGCACTTGGCGCTGGACTTGCACTGCCAGCGCAATTTCCGTGCGCAGACGGACCAATTCCCATTCACGCGGATCAGCCGGCAGTTCAACGACTGCGGCGGCTCCGCCAGCCGGCTCAGTGCCCGGCACAATGCTTGCCGGAAGTTGGATATCGATCTCCGGTTTGCTAGATAGAATCAGCGAACGTTCTACTGCGTTGCGAAGTTCGCGGACATTGCCTGGCCAAGGGTAGTCCTGCATCCGCCGCAAGCTTGAAGGCGAGAACCTCTCTCCTCGGTATGCCAAATAGCTTTCATCACGCCGGTACCGACCGAGGAACATATCCGCGAGCAGCGCAATATCTTCCCGTCGCTCACGCAGCGTGGGGACTCGGAGTGTTATAGTTGCGATCCGATAATAGAAATCTGACCTCAACCGGCGTTCCTCAATCAACCTCTCTGCCGGCTCGTTTGTCGCGCATACCAACTGAAAATCGGCAGCAACCGGCTGGTTAGTACCCAACGGACGATATGATTTCGTTTCGAGCGCCCGAAGCAACTTCCCCTGTAATTCAACTGGCATATCGGCAATCTCATCCAGGAAGAGCACTCCGCCGTTCGACTCCGCGAGAAGCCCAGTCCGCTCATGCGACGCACCAGTAAACGCGCCTTTGCGGTGGCCAAATAACTCACTCTCCAGCAACGCGGAGTCCTGGAAAGCGCAATTAAAGACTACCAAGGGACCTTCCCGCCGAGGGCCAAGGCGATGCAGCATACCTGCCACCAGCTCCTTGCCGCTGCCGCTTTCGCCGGTAACAAAGACACTCGCTTTGCCTCCAAATGAAGCCTGGGCGATTTCAGCCCGCAGTAGTCGCACTGATCGCGAGTTGCCGTAGATGGTCCGGCGGTCGTCACTACCCAGATAAGTGTCAAGGATGGACTGCATCCGCTCCGCGGTCGGTGCTTTCTCGACGTACTCATTGGCCCCGAGTTCCATGCAACGCACGACAAGCTCTCTCTCTTTCTTGGATTCGACTGAGGTGAATATCAACACCGGAAGCGTAGGAAACTCGGCGCGAATATCTTCGAGTATCTCAAGCCCAAGTCGGACTTGTTCGGATCCGAACATCACGTCGAGTAGAACCACCGCGGGACGCTCCCGCCGCACGCGGTCTAACGCTTTTCTCGCCGTAAATACCGCGGTAGGTCCCTCGGCTGATTCCAATATCCAACGGCAAGCAAGTCGACCATAACGTTCCTGAACCAAGGGATGGTCAGGCTGTCCCCATTGATCGTCGATCAAGATCACGACGGGGAGTGCTTTCGGGTCAAAAGACTTGTTCAAAGTGTTCCCAGAACGTAACGGTTCCATGTTCAAGCCCCTGCAAAAAGACCGATATCTGTATTGCTTTAGGCCAAAATATCTCTCCCGGAATAGGAAGCCCAATGGTGATGGCCTTACGTAATGCATCCGAACAGCTTTCGACCCAAGCAGTCACTTCTGTTTCACTTGGGCGACGGCCAGAGATTGGGTGCAGATACTCGACATGATGGAACATCTTGATGAAGTCCAACACAGCTTGGCTGGCCGCGCTGCCGGCCTTCGCTCCATTTAACCAGCATATAGAGGCCATCTTGACGCTGTCCAAATTGGGATTGATCTCCGGGTAATCTATGGTCGAGTTGTCCTTAAGCGCCTTAACCGCATCATGGTAAAATTTGCTCCAGTCTCTGTCGTGGGGCAGCAGTGGTAACAACACTTCATTCTTGAGCACCGAGTGCCAGAGATGGGCGCGGGCTCGTTCGAATTCGTATTCGGTCATTAATGAGCCTTTGGCAGTTTTTTAAGAAATGAGTCGATCACATTGTGTTCGAAGGCGACGCCCGCACGTAGATTGCCGATGACAACAGAGGGTTCTTCGGCGCAAGTCTTCAGGGTTCTTTCCAGCCGGTCAGCATGATGGCGGATCCATTTCCGCTGGTATTGCGTGCTGCCTTTCATCAATCCGGCTACGCGATCCGAAAAGCCGGCTTGGTTTCTCAGTTCGAACACGAGGCGGATCCATCCTCCGTGGCGATCACCGTCGGTCGCATGATCTGGCCGCAGATCCGCTGCACAGCGCAGCGATTGATATGGACAAAGAACGTTATGCAGCAAATCGTCCTGTGCGCCAAAGAGCTTATACCGCGGTTCGTAGCTATCCAGGTATCGGTCGAGATCCACGAACAGCCACGCGGTTTCGCGGTCGAAAAGGCTGACTCGACCGCCCCCCAAATTCCACTCCGTCGGAATGAATAAGACATCGCGAGTTTTCAGCCAAGCGTCCAGGGCCGCGTAAAGCCGAAGGCAGAGATCCTGCAACTCCTGCAATTGTCGCAATTCACCCGTTTGCAAGTAGTGCATGATGACAGGTGCCTGGTAAGCAACGCTGCCTTCTGTTGTCGGTCGTGCCAATTCGGCTGCCTTGGGCTCCGTTTTCGCCTCACCGAGATACGGCTCTACCGAATAAACGAGTCCGCGTTTGAACTGCGTCTTGAGCTTATCGTCTCGCCCGAGTTGGGCCAATAGCGCGCCTCCGCCATCAGGCTGCTCCCCAAAACGCGCGTCGCTGACGACGCCAAAATCCTGTGTTCCCGCCAGTTTCCTAATCTCGCCGAGAAAATGTTCTCGGTGCAGCCCGCCGTCCAACTCGTGCTGATCGCGCGTCGGAATATGTTCGCATACATAGCGTTGGCCATCGTGCCCAGCGTTCGGCCCGATTGCCGTCTTGAAATCACCGATCCACGACCCCTCCGGCTCCTTTATCTGGTCGTCGCACAGGAAGATGATAAATGAATCGCTCATTTCGTTTCAGCACTGTCCTGAAAAGACCAACGCCATCCAATAGCATACGTGGTGTTCATTGTGGGTGCTTCTTCAAAGCGTTCGCCCACGACGTCATGCCATTGACCCTGCCGGCCATCGCCAATCCAGACTCCGATCCGGCTGGCGCCTGACTCCAGTCCGAACATCAAGGCTAGCGGCAAGCCGCGATGGACCCCGTGATCCTTTCCGCGCCACAGCGGATCGACCACTTTCTTGCAGAAACTCTGAAAGTCCGGGAACGCTGGCGTTGGCCCCCAGACGCGCCAAAGCATCTCAAAGCAGGCAGACGTCTCCCGCACGCGCAGCTCACAGGATTCGCCTGGTTTGGAGTATTTCTCGAAGTTGTGCACGAGAGCGTCGATGGCCCGGCTGACACGGTCGATCGCAAATGGCAGCGGACGAACGCGGTTTGGATCCTCGTAGTAGATCCCGAGTTCCTTCCAGCTCATAGGCACAATTTCCGGTCGGTCTAATTCGTAGTTGAAAAAGAACCGGAGGTTTCGAGCACTAGCACTAGGTTGAACGAAGCCGCGGCACGGGGGAGGGGCTGAAAGCGGGCGGTGCGTTGGGGTAGCAGCCGGGGCATGACGGCGGTCAGGCTGGCGGGGCTATGACTT